>JADMIO010784972.1_pt1 | contig 89435 bp, 53 predicted proteins | sample 8958161 | NCBI WGS metagenome assembly JADMIO01 (sample SAMN16585339, study PRJNA669376) | soil metagenome | isolation source: Crop rotation soil | place: USA: Cullars Rotation, Alabama | collected 2011
CTTTCCCAAAATCGCAAAGTCATCAAAAAACCGCAAAGTTGTTTAAAATAAGAGCAACACTACAAAAGGAGATAAGAAGAGCACATACCTCAGTCACTTATTATCACTAGCGCTCGCCGCAGCCGTGTAACCGAGCATAGCGAGCGAACTGGCGAGGAAGCAAAGAAGAACTGTTCTGTCAGATAGCTCTTACGCTCAGCGCAAGAAGAAATATCCACCGTGGGAAAAACTCCAGGTAGAGGTACACACGCGGATAGCCAATTCAGAGTAATAAACTGTGATAATCAACCCTCATCAATGATGACGAACTAACCCCCGATATCAAGTCACATGACGAAGGGAAAGAGAAGGAAATCAACTGTGACAAACTGCCCTCAAATTTGGCTTCCTTAAAAATTACAGTTCAAAAAGTATGAGAAAATCCATGCAGGCTGAAGGAAACAGCAAAACTGTGACAAATTACCCTCAGTAGGTCAGAACAAATGTGACGAACCACCCTCAAATCTGTGACAGATAACCCTCAGACTATCCTGTCGTCATGGAAGTGATATCGCGGAAGGAAAATACGATATGAGTCGTCTGGCGGCCTTTCTTTTTCTCAATGTATGAGAGGCGCATTGGAGTTCTGCTGTTGATCTCATTAACACAGACCTGCAGGAAGCGGCGGCGGAAGTCAGGCATACGCTGGTAACTTTGAGGCAGCTGGTAACGCTCTATGATCCAGTCGATTTTCAGAGAGACGATGCCTGAGCCATCCGGCTTACGATACTGACACAGGGATTCGTATAAACGCATGGCATACGGATTGGTGATTTCTTTTGTTTCACTAAGCCGAAACTGCGTAAACCGGTTCTGTAACCCGATAAAGAAGGGAATGAGATATGGGTTGATATGTACACTGTAAAGCCCTCTGGATGGACTGTGCGCACGTTTGATAAACCAAGGAAAAGATTCATAGCCTTTTTCATCGCCGGCATCCTCTTCAGGGCGATAAAAAACCACTTCCTTCCCCGCGAAACTCTTCAATGCCTGCCGTATATCCTTACTGGCTTCCGCAGAGGTCAATCCGAATATTTCAGCATATTTAGCAACATGGATCTCGCAGATACCGTCATGTTCCTGTAGGGTGCCATCAGATTTTCTGATCTGGTCAACGAACAGATACAGCATACGTTTTTGATCCCGGGAGAGACTATATGCCGCCTCAGTGAGGTCGTTTGACTGGACGATTCGCGGGCTATTTTTACGTTTCTTGTGATTGATAACCGCTGTTTCCGCCATGACAGATCCATGTGAAGTGTGACAAGTTTTTAGATTGTCACACTAAATAAAAAAGAGTCAATAAGCAGGGATAACTTTGTGAAAAAACAGCTTCTTCTGAGGGCAATTTGTCACAGGGTTAAGGGCAATTTGTCACAGACAGGACTGTCATTTGAGGGTGATTTGTCACACTGAAAGGGCAATTTGTCACAACACCTTCTCTAGAACCAGCATGGATAAAGGCCTACAAGGCGCTCTAAAAAAGAAGATCTAAAAACTATAAAAAAAATAATTATAAAAATATCCCCGTGGATAAGTGGATAACCCCAAGGGAAGTTTTTTCAGGCATCGTGTGTAAGCAGAATATATAAGTGCTGTTCCCTGGTGCTTCCTCGCTCACTCGACCGGGAGGGTTCGAGAAGGGGGGGCACCCCCCTTCGGCGTGCGCGGTCACGCGCACAGGGCGCAGCCCTGGTTAAAAACAAGGTTTATAAATATTGGTTTAAAAGCAGGTTAAAAGACAGGTTAGCGGTGGCCGAAAAACGGGCGGAAACCCTTGCAAATGCTGGATTTTCTGCCTGTGGACAGCCCCTCAAATGTCAATAGGTGCGCCCCTCATCTGTCAGCACTCTGCCCCTCAAGTGTCAAGGATCGCGCCCCTCATCTGTCAGTAGTCGCGCCCCTCAAGTGTCAATACCGCAGGGCACTTATCCCCAGGCTTGTCCACATCATCTGTGGGAAACTCGCGTAAAATCAGGCGTTTTCGCCGATTTGCGAGGCTGGCCAGCTCCACGTCGCCGGCCGAAATCGAGCCTGCCCCTCATCTGTCAACGCCGCGCCGGGTGAGTCGGCCCCTCAAGTGTCAACGTCCGCCCCTCATCTGTCAGTGAGGGCCAAGTTTTCCGCGAGGTATCCACAACGCCGGCGGCCGGCCGCGGTGTCTCGCACACGGCTTCGACGGCGTTTCTGGCGCGTTTGCAGGGCCATAGACGGCCGCCAGCCCAGCGGCGAGGGCAACCAGCCGAGGGCTTCGCCCTGTCGCTCGACTGCGGCGAGCACTACTGGCTGTAAAAGGACAGACCACATCATGGTTCTGTGTTCATTAGGTTGTTCTGTCCATTGCTGACATAATCCGCTCCACTTCAACGTAACACCGCACGAAGATTTCTATTGTTCCTGAAGGCATATTCAAATCGTTTTCGTTACCGCTTGCAGGCATCATGACAGAACACTACTTCCTATAAACGCTACACAGGCTCCTGAGATTAATAATGCGGATCTCTACGATAATGGGAGATTTTCCCGACTGTTTCGTTCGCTTCTCAGTGGATAACAGCCAGCTTCTCTGTTTAACAGACAAAAACAGCATATCCACTCAGTTCCACATTTCCATATAAAGGCCAAGGCATTTATTCTCAGGATAATTGTTTCAGCATCGCAACCGCATCAGACTCCGGCATCGCAAACTGCACCCGGTGCCGGGCAGCCACATCCAGCGCAAAAACCTTCGTGTAGACTTCCGTTGAACTGATGGACTTATGTCCCATCAGGCTTTGCAGAACTTTCAGCGGTATACCGGCATACAGCATGTGCATCGCATAGGAATGGCGGAACGTATGTGGTGTGACCGGAACAGAGAACGTCACACCGTCAGCAGCAGCGGCGGCAACCGCCTCCCCAATCCAGGTCCTGACCGTTCTGTCCGTCACTTCCCAGATCCGCGCTTTCTCTGTCCTTCCTGTGCGACGGTTACGCCGCTCCATGAGCTTATCGGGTCCACTCGCGAACGCAGAAAGGCCCACCCGAAGGTGAGCCAGTGTGATTACATTTGCGGCCTAACTGTGGCCAGTCCAGTTACGCTGGAGTCACTAGTATTTAGGTGACACTATAGAAGCGGCCGCGACAACTTGTCCACGTGGAATTCTAAGCTTAGGATCCCAATGTGCTGGAAAGGCGGAGCAATGAAGGCCTCGCCAACATCCTGGCGAAAGTCGACATCGCCAATCCGGATGCCTCCATCGATCGCATCCTCAAATTCGTCGACTACGGGCACGCATCGATTGGCGGTCTGACCGGTGGACTGGCGGTGGCGCTCGACGGCGTCTCGATGTGGCTCGCCTACAAGATATTTGAAATCGCACAGATGGCCGACGGACAGGAGTCGAGCACGCGTTACATCACGATGGATGCGACCAATGTGCCGTCGGCCGAGGAAATTGGCCTGCCGGGCGACCTCGCGGCCCGCTGGCAGGACGTCCTCGCCCGGTCCTTTGCGGCTTATCATGCGGAGTATGCCCGCCTCGACGCGCTGGCGACGGCTGAACCGCAACGCGTGCGGCTGCCGCCGGATGCAAAACCCGCGGTGGCGACCCGGCTCCGGAAGAATTACGCGCTCGATCGCGCACGCTATTTCATCCCGTTCGCCACCCGCACCAATCTCGGGCTCGTGCAGTCCTCCCGGATGTGGGCGACGACGGTCAAACACCTCGATTCCCTCCCGAACCCCGAGGCGCGCGCCGCCGCGAAGATGATCCGCGACGAGCTGCTCAAGCAGTCGCCGCGGCTCATGCGCCACAGCTCCGCGGAAAAATCATTCGAGGAACAGGCGAGGCAGGAACTGGCGATCTCAATCGCGCTCGCGCGCGAACGGCTTTCCTCCGCGGCGCTCGCGGATGAAATCTGGGTCCGGGTCGATCGCGCCGCCCCGCCCTGGCTCGCGGAGACCCAGCCGGTGGCGGAAGCGCTGCGGTATCGCGCAAATCGTTACGGGCAACAGGGCACCGCGACGCGCCGCATGCGCGTGACGTTTGCGTGGAACAACATGGCCCTGGCGGAGCTGCGCGATCTGAACCGCCATCGTACTGGGAATCGCTATACGCCGCTCATCCAGGCGGGATTCTACCTGCCACCCGAAATCAATCGCGCCGCGCATGCCGCCCTGCTCCGGGAACAACAGGAGCTTACCCGCGAGCTGCTGCAGCGGGGTTCACCGGCCTATGTTTATTCGCTGCTGCTCGGCGCGCAGACGCCCTTCGAGCATGGCACGCACGCCGACAAGTTCATCTACGAGGCCGAGCTGCGCACGGGAATGGGCGCGCATTATCGTTATGCCGAGCACCTGAGCGCGGCCCTCCGCGGCTTTTTCGAGCAGGTGCCGGAGGCGCGAAATTGGGTGGTGGAGGGCACGGCCGAGCCCGAGTAGGCGTAAAAACGGGCATTTCCCACTGTCCGCGGGTCTCCCTGAGAATTAAAGGTTTGCCGCAAAGTTCTGGCATTGCCACGCTGGACCGTGCGTTTTGCCATGGTGCAGTTCCGCGTCATCGTTTTCGCAAGTCTCTGTTCCGGCGCCGTCATGGCGCGGGCGGCGGATGCGACGACGCCGGTTGATTACACGCAGCGCAACGCGCCCTTCGCCACCGCGGGCGGTGCGAGCGTTGCACCGCCGAAGCAAACGCCGGCGACGAACGAGGCGGTGCAGGAAAAGCGCTTTGAGAAAACGACGATTGAAAAGACCCCCGCGCCCATCGCGGATCGGCGCGCGGCGGTGGACGTGAAGGAAGCGCGCGACAAAACGGTGCGCGAAAAGGATTCGCGTCGACCGGAGACGATCGACCAGCCGACGAGCGCCTACAATCATCGGGCGGCGGCCATCTCGACGGCGGCCAACACCTCCAAGCCTCCGACCGTCGCGAAATATCAGGACAGTCTCGCGGCTGCGAGTGTATCCAACATGGCCCGCTTCCCGGCGCTCGATCACGCCGCCAGCGCGAAGATAAATCGTTTTGTTTTTCGAAAAAACCCCGGGGAACCGGCGGTTTCCACCGAAGCCAAGGCCGTCACCCCTGCGGCCGGTGGACCGTTGATACCAAAATAGCCGCGCTGCTGCCCTGCAGATGAGCCGATTTCGCGTCCTCCAATTCAACATGCAGTTCGGCCAGATCTGGGATGACACCTACCCGGATCGCGCGCCCATCCGGCTCGAGGCGACCTTGGAGGAGATTCGACGGCATGACGCGGATATCATCATGCTGCAGGAGGTGGAACGCGCGATGCCGGAAGGAGTGCAGGTCGAGCCGCCGCCGAACTACACGCGCCTGTGCGCCGAGCTTCCCGGTTACCATGGCACCTTCAGCTACCCGAAGGCCGATCCGCGCGAATTGCCGTTTGGCATCGCGCTCGCCATTTTTTCGAGGGCGCCGCTGAAGGACGCGATGCGGCTCGAACTGCCGTCTCCCCCGATCGAGTTCGATTTTTTCGGCAAGAAGACGACGCCCACGGACCGGCTGCTGATTGGGGCGAAAACGACGATGCTCGGACGCGAGATCCAGCTTTTCAATACACACCTCCTGGCGTTTTTCATGCTGGGATCGAGCAGCACGACCAATCCCTTCCAGCGCAAGATCGTGGCGGACCAGGTCGCGGCCGCCCGGGGGCCGACGATTCTCACGGGTGATTTCAACGTGAGCCGCCATGGTTCGCTCGTGGCGCAGTTTGCCAAGCGCGGCTTTCAGACGGTGCAGGATTCCGCCGTCACGTGGCGCCGGCGACCCTACGTGCTCGATCATATTTTCCACAATTCCCCGCTGCGCTGCGTCGGACACAAAGTGGTGCCGACGCCCGCGAGCGATCACCACGCGCTCACCGCGGATTTCGAATTCGTCTAGCGGGTGAGCGCGGTTGGCGCGGATTCACTTGCTTGGGGTGGGCCGTGCACTCCGCGCGCGGCCTTCTCGGGCGCATGAGTCTCACCAGACGCCGCCCGCGGAGCGGCCGGCCCACCTCGGACGAAGAGCTCCGGAAGGACGCCGAATTCGCCAGGACTTATTTCCCCCGCCTGACGCGCTCCTTTTCGGCTTCCCGGTCTTCCTCGAGGCGGGCGCGCTCACTGGCGAGCTGTTGCTTTATTTTTTCAGCCTCTTCCATCTTTTGCGCGGCGAACGCTTCATCGAGCTGTTTTTTCAGGAAGATTTCGCGCTCGGCCAGCTTGCCCTTGTAGACCCGGTCGATCTCAGCGAGCCGTGATTTCTGTTCGGGCGTCACCGGTCCGGACGAAGGATCCGATTTGGTGAGACGCTCCATCGCGAGTTCATAGGCGCTTTTCATTGGGAAGACAGGCTGCGTTGATTGTCGTAAGGGTCAAAGCAGGAAAAGGGGATATTCGCTGGTTTAGAGCGGTTTCGATAAATCTATAGCCGCTGTAGGGGCGCAGGCTTGCTGCGCCCGCGCGTGATTCGGAGTGAGTTGTGGGCGCAGCAAGCCTGCGCCCCTACAATACTAGCCCCCTCTGCTCATCACGAGCGGCCATGCTTTTACTTAGACCGCTGTAGCTTCCCGCTTTTCATCTCAGCCGAACTTCACGGCGAAGATCAGCACCAATACCACAATCGCAAAGGGCGGCCACCATGAACCTCGCCGCGGTCTCCATCCCGTGGCGTATCCGGCCAGCAGTGCCGCAATCAGGATGGTCAGGGCGAGGCTGCCGACCCACGCGTGGGTGAAGCGGGCGGGAATGAAGGCGCCGGGCAGTTTTACGCTCTGTCGCACGACCCATTCAATGACCCACAACACGAGGGCCGACGCGTGATTGCAGAGCACGGCACCCAATTTGAAACCGAGCAGGCCGCAAAGCAGGGACGCGAAGCCGCCGAGCGTGACGGCCATCGCGGCGGGAATCAGCACGAGGTTTGCCACGAGCGCCCCTGGCGTCAGCAACCCGAAGAACTGCAGGCCGGTCAACAGGCTGACCAGCGTTGTGGCGACGCCAATCGCGATCGCGAGTGACGTGGTGCGCCACGCATAGTCCACCGCATGCTGCCACCAGCGCCAGGCCGGCTTCGGCAGATCGCGCCACAGCACCCAGCGGGCTGACCAGGCCTCGCCCAGCGGGAGACCCAGCACCAGCAGGGCCGTCACAATGCCATAGCTCATGAGAAAGCTGGCGCTGAATACCTGGAGAGGGGAAACGAGCAGGACAACGAAGGCGGAGGCAGCGAGGGCGGCAATGAGGTTGGCCGGGCGTTGGAGCACGAAGGCGGCCTGGAGGAACACCGCCATGACAAACGCGCGAATGGCCGAGGGTGCCGCGCCCGTGATGTCCACAAAAAGCCACAACGCCGCCGTGCCGATGGCGAAGCACAGCCACCGCGGCAGCCGCAGCAACAGGAGGATCGCCTGCAACGCGCTCGCGATCACTCCGATGTTGAGCCCGCTGATCGCGAAGAGGTGCATGGTGCCGCTCTGCATGAAGAGCATGTGCTGCTCCTCGCTCAGCTCATGCGTGGAACCGAGCATCATCGCCCGCAACAATCCGGCCAGGGCCGGGCGCTTTTCCGCGATGCCGAAGCCGAGAATTTCGTGGCAACGTCCCGCGGCGCGCGCGCAGAAGCGATAATAGGCGTGCGCCGGTGTTTCCGTCGCCAGCACCCGGCCGCGCGTCAGCCGGAAATTCATGCCGGCTCCCGCGAGATACCCGTCGAACGTGTCGGCGGGCGGGTTCAGCGGCAGAGTGACCAGCACGCCCAGCGTTGAGATCACGGCGCTGCGAATCGGCGCCGTCTCGCCCTTGCGCAGGGCCAGTGAAAAATAAACGCGCTGGCCGGTGAGCTCGCGCAAGTGTTCTTCGGCGCGGACCACGGTCGCGAGTCCCGTCGCGCGTTTCGGATCCGCCGGCACGAATACGCGGTCGACCCGAAAGGCGATCCGGACCTCGCGGGGCGGCAACGAGTCCCAGCCGGGCAGGCGCGCGCGATGCAGGGCATAGCTCGCGAGGCCCGCACAGAACATCGCGACCACCAGTGACGCCGCCCAGAGCCGCGGGATCCGGATGCTGGCGACGACCGCCATCGTCGCGGCGAACAGCGCCACCGTGAGCTGCCACGCGACCGACGCGGATTCGCTGATTTTTCCCACCGCCAGCCCGGCGATCCACGGCAGCACCAACCAAAGCAGCGGCGCGCGGTGACCCAGGCTTCGACTCGTCATCTCGCGGATGACGTGGCTAACGAAAACCCGCCGCGACCGCGGCGTATACCCGAAATTGGGGGTGCGTGAATCGTCGAACGCCGCGCCGCCTCGAGTTGGTCCCGCCGGGTGACCGTCTCGACCCGACGGTCATTCGCCTACGGTAATTCGTAGATTTCGACCAGCGCCACTCCGACTGCTCCCTGAAAGCCGCTGACTTTTGCGGTGTAGTTTCCGGGCTGCAGCGTGATCAGCATGGCCGAATCGAGCCCGGACCGCGTGACCGGATCCCGCGTGGGCGTCATGGCAAACGCCCCAACCCGGGTCGAGGCTTCGCTGAGGGCGGGTTGCGCACTGGCGGAGGAGTCCCAGTCGTCATTTTCCCGGAGGAGATTTTCGCCCTGATAGATTTGCAGGAACGGATCCAGGAGCGCTCCGCTGACATTGAAGGGGGCTTTCGCCAGCGTCGGGCCGATGGCACGAACAAGATAGGTGCGCGGACCGGGACCGGCGACCACCAGACCGGCAATGAGCGTGTTGTCGCCGGAGCCCACCTGACCGCGCGTTGCGATGTTGACCAGCTTGCGCGAGCGGGCGGCCACGGGGTCCGCGTCCGCATCGTAGGCTTCGACCAGCGCAACGCCGGTGGCGTTGTTCACGCCGCTGACCACCGCGGTATAATTTCCGGGTGGCAGATTTACCAGCAGCGCAGCATCGCGGCTGCCGGCCTTGAACTGAAACGCGCCCAGGCGGGTGGAAGCGGCGGCGATCGCGGCGGCATCGCCGCCGGTGCCCTGGTTTTCCCAATTGTCGTTTTGCGCGACAACCTGGCTTTGCACATTGAAGATCGCGAGCGAGGGATCAGTGAGCGCACCGCGGACGCCAAGATCGGAAAGCGCCGGTCCGGCGGCCCGAAAGAAAACGGTTTTGGTGGTGGTCCCGCCGATGATCAGGCCGGCGATCAACACGCCGCTGCCGCTGCCCACGACGCCGCGCGTGGAAATATTTGCGAGTTGGGTGTCGCTCGAGGTTGCAATCGGCGTGACCGTCAGCGTGGCGGCGGTGCTGTCCACAAATCCACCGCCGCCGCTGCTGACCCGAACGCGGTACGTGCCGGCGTCGGCCGCCTGCACGGAACCGATCGTGTAGCTCGCACCCGTGGCGAGAGTGAAGGGCTCGATCGTCCTCGAACCGGGAGCCTGATACGTCCACGTGTAGATGAACGGCCCATTGCCGTTGACCGTGACGGCCATCGTATATTCGGCACCGACCGGCACCGTCTTGCTTTGCGGATGGGCCGCAATCGTCGGTGCGATATCCGTGTTGAGGTCGTACAGTGCGTGGGCGCCGGCAATGTCGTCGGCGCGCAGCGATTCCACCGAACTCACCGTGCTGTTCATGACGGCCTCGACGATCTGGACCGGCGTGGCCTGGTCCGGATGATCGAGACCCAGGACATGGCCGAACTCGTGCAGGGCGACGCGACGAAATTCGCTGGTCCCGTTGCGCAGGTTGCCGCGATACGAGTTCCACGTGCGATTCGAATTGAAGATGACGTCCTTTTCCAACGAGCGGCCGGACGATGGGCTGGTGCTGCTGAGGGTAACGGCCAGCGTTCGCGCGTCGAACGCAGTGCCATAGAAGTCCGTGCGAAACACGACATTGTTGATGCGGTTGCCGCGTGCGACGGCGGCCGTCGAATCCCGCACGGAGGTAAGCTTCGACCGCGTGAGCTGCTGATTCCACTCGCTGATCACCGATTCCGCCACCGTGGCCCAGTCCGCCGAGCCATCCATCAATGGTGACGGCCCCGGGCCGAGCTGGAGCTGCAGCACGATATCCCCGTTGGGCCACGACGAGCCGATGAGATCGAATGCCCGCGCCGGTCCGACGAACAGGGCGCCGGCCACGGACAGCGCCAAACGCAGAAGAAATGGGGAGCGCATGGCGGCCCCGTTCAGTTGAGCCGCGCGCGAACGGTCGGCCGCTGGAGTTCGGACGTAATGCTCGCCTCAAACGCCGCTGGCGTGAGGGCTCCGGATGCAGCCGAAGCCGCCGTGGCCGCGCGGAGCTGTGCCGGCAATTCAACCATGGGCATCTCGACCTGCTCGACGCTGGTCAGCGGCTGGCCGTTGTCGCGCGCCACGATCTCGCGCGCATTGGTCTCATCCCGCATCACCCGATAGCGGCCGTGCATCACGCCCACGAGCGGGCAGAACTGCACTCCGTTCTTCTGGACGAAGACAAATTCCTGCGCGCCCACCGTGAACTTTGGCATTCCGCTCACCGTCAGGGACTCGTCGCCGATCGTTCCGCCGAGCAGTTCAAGCACGACCTCCTTTTGCGCCGTGCCCTTCAGGACCCGATCAACGGCCACCGTGACAAAGGTCTTGATCATGCTGCCGCCGTCGGGCCGTTCGACGCGCCGCGCCTCCACCGCCGTCACCCGCCCTCGATAAATCGCGTCGGCCTCGCTTACGAGTTCCGGAAAACTCGGTGGTACAACGCTGGTGGCGCGCATCGCCGGCGAGAGCAGCGCCAGGGCGAAAAGCGGCAGGAGGAAACGACGAATTTGCATGGCGAGAGGGAAGGTGGAAACCGGGACCGCGCAAGTTTCCGCAGCCAGTTCGACGTCCTTTTACGCCATGGGTTTCATGTATTTTTCCGATGCCGCCACGATTCAACGATTTGGCGGATGGTCTCCTCCAGTGACTGGGTGATATCCCACGAAGGATAGTGCCCGCGCATCTTGCGCAGGTCGCTGTAGTAACAGATGTGGTCTCCGGCGCGCGCCTGTTCGAGATACGTGTAAATCTGCGGCTTGCCGGAGAACTTCTCGGCGATCCGGAAGGCCTCGAGGATTGAGCACGAGTTGGATTTGCCTCCGCCCAGATTGTAGACTTCGCCCGCGCGCGGTGATCCCACAAACGCGGCCATGAAACGCGCGACGTCGAGGGAGTGAATGTTGTCACGCACCTGTTTGCCCTTGTAGCCGAAAATCTTGTATTCGCGCCCCTCGAGATTGCATTTCACGAGGTAACTCAGGAAGCCGTGAAGCTCCACGCCCGTGTGATTGGGCCCCGTCAGGCATCCACCGCGCAGCGCGCACGTCGGCAGGTTGAAGTAACGTCCATATTCCTGCACCATCACGTCGGCCGCGACCTTCGATGCGCCAAAAAGCGAGTGCTTCGATTGATCGATGGAGAACGTTTCCGCGATCCCATGCTCGTAGGAGGTATCGGCGTAATCCCAGCGGGTTTCGAGTTCACGCAGGGCAATTCGATTGGGCGCGTCGCCATACACCTTGTTGGTGCTCATGTGCACGAAGGGCGATTCGGGACACGCCTGGCGTGCGGCCTCGAGGAGGTTGAGGGTCCCGACCGCGTTGGTGTCGAAATCGTCGAAGGGAATCGCCGCGGCGCGGTCATGGCTCGGCTGGGCCGCAGTGTGGACAATGACCGCGGGCTGCACTTTGCGCACCAGCGCGAGGACGCCTGCCCGATCGCGGATATCGAGCTCGTGATGGACGAATCCGGGGAGTTCCTGCGCCAGCCGCTGCTGGTTCCAGCGCGTGTCGCCCTGCGGACCAAAAAAAACCGCGCGCTGGTTGTTGTCCACGCCGTGCACCGTATAGCCGAGTTCGCGGGAGAAATAGACGCAGACCTCGGAGCCGATGAGACCGGAGGAACCGGTGACGAGAAGTGTTTTGCTCACGAGATGGAAGTGGGGCGGGATGAGAAAAGCCGCAAGCGTATCGATCGAGCCGTTTTCGCCAGCAAAATTGCCACGCCCGCAAGGCACCCGCCCGCGAGGGCGATTGACACCAGATCGTTCCAACCGAAAGGTCCCTCAAGCCTTGGCCTCTGGTGCAGGAGCGTGGTGCCGAAAGCGACCAATGCGATTTCAACGGCCCTCCACGTGAAGCACGCGGGATGCAGGAAAGCGGCCACGGCGCGGTCCCGCCACGTTCCCTCCCATTGAGCCAGGCCAAAGGTGCCTAGTGTGATCACGGAAAGGAAAAGGACGTGGCCGCAGTGCCGCATGAGACCCGTGCTGGCCGCGCCCCAGTATGTAATCAGCAGCAACGCTGGTCCGATGACACAGACAAAGGTAATGGCAGTTGCCCGTCGAAAGGCCTGAACGAGGCCGGCGCTCGTAAGCAGAAAGCCCGGCACGCCGAGCGCAAAAGGCAGGGTGTTCCAATAGAGAAAGCTTGCGCGTACCCACGAACTGGAGAGGCCGTAGTGCGAATTCACGGATTCGTGCTTCGGATCGCCGGTAAGGAGATAGCCGGGAAGAAACGTATTCGCAAAATTGTCCCAGCGACTCTGCCACCAAGCGGGCCAGGTCGCACCCTTGTTGTCGGCGATTTGGAAGTAGTGGAGAAATCCCGCCTGATGTCCCGTGCCGCTGGAATTGAACGCCGAGACGAGTTGCCAGGCGCCCACGAGCGAAAGCAGGCCCGCGGCGAACCAAGCCGCATCCCCGAGTCGCGGCCAGAATTCTCCCGGTCGTGCGATTAGCCAGAGCCCCAAAAAAGGAGCGCTGAACAAGGCGAGCGGATGGAACAAATAGCCCAAGCCCAGCATGAGGCCCGCGACGAAGGCTTGCCTACGGTGGGTCGCCAGAAACGCCACGAGCACGCAGGCCGCGGTGATTAGTTTTGGCCAGGTGAAATACATTTCGTGGACGAAAAAGGGCGAAAGCATCGCCAGGACTGCCGCCAGCAGGCCCCACTCGATCGACGTGATGCCCGACACCGTCGCGAACACCGCCCAACCCGCAAGCGATGCGAGCACGATTAGCGCGATACGATACACGGCGAACCCTTCCGAATCGAACGGTCGCCAAATCTGGTCCGGCATCGCGCGCGGCACGCGAGCGCCAGTTGACAAAACGATCGGAGCCGCGATGAAACCCGCCAGCGGTCCGCGACTCGCGAACTGCCATGGTGAAAAATAGCCCTGGGCATCCGATCCGAATGGCGCCCGGTGGTTCGCGATGAGTTGGACGACGTGATACGATATGCGACTGTCAGAATGATTTCCCACAGCCAGTGTTCGCGACACGCTGCCGCCATAAAGCTCGCCCGCGGGTCCAAAGGAGACGTTGGCTTTTGCGGCGGCAAAGCCGGCGAGCAAGGCCGTCACCGCGAGGATGACGTTGATTTCACGAGGGAAATCACCGCCGGAACGTCGTTGCCACGCGTTCCAGGCGATCACGACGAGAACTCCAGCAACACCGATTCGCGCGATCAATGCGGGTGCAATCACTCCCCCTAGCACCCAGCAAAGAAGGCCCAGCGCGGCGATCAGCAGCGGACCCGGTAATATCGCAAACGCCAATGCCCATGCCGGTCTTGTCCGGGCACCGAACCACAGGACTCCGGGTCCACAGATCAGGGTAATGGCAAGGCACGTGCTGGTGAACACTTGAAGCACGTTCCAGAGTTGTATGGCCGGGACAGGCTGTGACGAGAAAGGCTCGGAAAATCCCAACCAGCCGCCGGCGGATGTCGTCGCATCGACCCCAAGGATCCGCACCGCCTCCGCATCCGTCGGTAGAACAACCTCCCAGCGTCGCCATGTCTCGCCGGGGTTCGGATCGGTGAAAGGGATTTGTGAGCGCACGTTGTTTCGATGGCGCACGTCGAGCTCGAGTTTGTTGCCGAGGGATGTTGGGTACCCAGCCAGCATGATTCCGATCGTGGGAGTCGCTCGAAACCACCCGCTCTCGTAGCGTCCTTGAAACTCGTCGGTGCCCAACCACGAGCCGCGCGTCGAAATCCCAGGCGGAACCTCTGCACGACTGGTGGTCGAATAAACGCCATCAAGTGCGAACGTGTTGTCCCCAAACGGCGCGTCGCCCGCGATGGCCGCCAGTCGCTGGACACGTTCGGTTTCGCCGTGAAACGGACCGATGACGAGCGCCAGCGCCCCCAGTGCGAGGACGAACCATCCCGTTCGAGGAACGTTCATGACCGTGAGCAGCGTGGCTTTTGTCACCGCGTCCCCCGGCCCGGATACTCGATCCACCAGCCCTCGGGCAACGTGTAGATATTGGCCGGGACGCCGCGCCGGATCGGATCACAGTGCTCCGCCCATTTGTAATCGGGCGGTGCGGGGAGAATGAAGCGCGGGGCATGGGTCAGCAGCCCGACGAGGCACAGCCCACGTGCCGCATAGGCGACGAAGCGCGGCGTGCTGTCGAATTCCAGGATCACCAGCCACGTGAGCAGCACGCGCGAGATGTAGAAATAGCGGTCGCCGTTCACGAGATTGTCGTCCTGCCAGGTGTCGGCGCGCACGCGGTAGGCGCAGGCCAGGGTCACGAGGCCGAATGCCGTCACGAGCACTGCCCGCACGGGCCGGCGCGCGTCCGGTCGCAACGCCCAGGCGAGCAACGGCACGATGACGACGAGCCCGATCACCGCGTGGAGCCAGATGGGCCACGCCCGCACCGCCGCGGGCCCGAATACCGGCCAGGTGACGAGCCGGCTGCCGATGATGGAGAAAAACATCAGCGGTCGAAAAGGCTCCGGACCCGCGTGCAGGCTCAGCGCCGAACCGGCGTGCGAAACCAGCCAGCCCTGAACCAGCGCGCACGCGCCGAGGGCAGCGAGGGCCAGCAGGGTATCCGAATTGCGCTCACGCCAGGTCCGCCAGGCCAGAAGAGGCAGGAACAGGATCGCAAACGGGCCGTTCAACCCGACGACCACGAGGAGGACAAGGTCGCCGGCGCGTTGGGCCGTGGTGATGGGGCGCGCGATGAAGACCTGCAGCAAGAGAAAGAACGCCGTGACCCATTGGAGGTTGGTCACGTTGATGAGGACTTCGCCGGTGCCCACCACGAGCACGAACGCGAGCATCAGCCAATGCTTCGCTGGCAGCTCCACGCGGGGCGAGGCCATCCGCGCGAAGAGCCCCACGCTGATGATGAACGCGAGGCCGTTGTAGAGGGCGGGCCACCACGCGGGATCAGCGGTATGGCTCGCGCTCCAGGCGATCAGGCGCGGCAGCAGGTGAAGGTAGCCGTTGTAGGGCTCGAAAATCGCGCGCGCCCCCCAGGCGTCGTCCTGCTTCATGAAAATCTCACCATCCTCGGCCCAAAATTGCGGAGTGTGCAGCGCCCACGGCTTGCGCAATGCCAGGAGGACGGCGCTGGCGAACACCAGCCACGCCAGCGTGCGCGGCCGCTGCCACCAGGAGGCGGGGGATGCTGCTTCGGGCGCGTGCATCAAGGGTGCGACCATGTTCGACCGACCGATCTTTCACCTCTCCGGGGATTTGAATCTAAATTGCTGGGGCGTTGGGGTAGGGTGGAAAGGATCGAGCCTCTGGCCCCGCGGCTCTCACGCGTGAAAGGTTTCGCGGATGTAGGATCCACTTCCAGGGCCAAAGGCCCGATCCATCCCAGCCCAGGCCGAAGGCCTGGGAAACGGATTTGCGGCAGGGAGAGGGCTGAAAGCCCGGACCATCGGCTTGGCGGCATCGTGTCAGTCCCACACATAACGTTCGTCGTAGGCGACATGGTATTTTACCAGGAACTCCCGATATTCCTCCTGAAACGTTCTTGTGCGGTGGTGTTCATCCTGACCATCGATATACGAGCTCAATTTTTCCAGATTGCCGGGCGAAATTGAAAATGCCCCGTAGCCGCGCTGCCACGCGAACGCCGCGAGCTCGGGTGATTGCGTCTTCAGCCATTTCGATGACGACGTTTTGAGTTCTTCGACCAAGCCGGCAATCGTGCTGGTGCGCGAAAGGCCAATCGCCAGGTGAACGTGGTCGGCCACTCCTCCGATGCGATGGCATTCACATCCGGTATTGCGTGTGACCGCTGCGAGATAGGCGTGCAGGCTGGGACGAATCGTCACGTTTAGAAGTGGCTCACGATTTTTCGTGCTGAACACGAGATGCACGATCACCTGGGCGAGTGATTGGGGCATGGTTATGATTTTAGGTGAATCGGGCTTTCAGCCCTTGGCCGACGCAATTCTTGAATCCTGGGGCGTTGCCCCAGGCTGGGATCGAGCGCGCCGTTGGCGCTTCAGGTGCAGTCGAGTTTTTTTTCTCTTCGCAGTATGATCGTGACGATCGCCATCAGCAGGATTCCCGTCAGCACGACATAAGGTAGTCCGCTCGGTGGCCCATTCACCAGGGCGTTTGAGACGGCGTAGGTGGTGGCGAGGGTGGCGGTTTGCAGGATCGCGATCACGACAATCGTCCACCGGCTGGCCAGTTCGAGCCACGCGGAAAACACGGCGAAAAGGACGAGCAGCGTGGCATAGGAGCCTTGGTGAATCACCGCGTGCGTGCCGACGAACATCAACAGACACCAGACCACGAGCGTGAAGGCGGTCCAGGTGAGCAGCGCGGCGTGTGTGCCCAGGTCACGGCGGAATTCCAACCGTCGATGGGGGCGGGCGAGGACGACGCCGAGCAGGGGAATGCACGCCCACCACCAGCCGAGGGCCCGCGCCGTATGAAAGAATTCGGAGCTTCGGCGGTCGGAGGCGCCGGCGGTTGAAAAGTCGGCGAGGGAAGGCCAGTCACCCCCGAACTGGGTGGCGAAATTTTCGCGGCGTCGCTCAACGATATCGGACCACGCCAGCGGTCGGTATGCGTCGCGAATCGTCTGCCACGTGCCGCGGGCATCCACGCCGCCCTCGCCGGCGAAATGCAGTTTGAGAAGCATGTTGCCCGGAGGATCGTACCATTTTTGATAGCACCGCCACGGCACCGCGAAGAGCAGGAACACGCCGGCGGCCGCCAGCCAGGCCCGCGCTTCGCCTCGGCTTGTCCGCCAGAGCAACCACGGGGCCAGGGCGAGATACGAAAACGCGACACCACCGTGCGAGAGCCAGCCGAGCCCGGCGAGAGCGGCGCCGAGCAGGAAATCGCTCCGGCGTCGCGGGCGTCCCAGCGGAAGGACCCACAGTGCAAACGCGCCGCAGGCAAATGCCGCTGCGGACAATTTCGGCCAGGTGAACACCGTGTTTTGCAGAAAAAATCCGTTCAGGGCCGTGACCGCGGTCCACGCGCAGGCGCGCGCGGACGACATCCGCACGCTGCGCAGCAGCCCGTAGACGGCGGGGATCCAGAGGAGTTGCAGCCACACGGCCGAGGTTCCGCTCGCCGTGCGATCGTCGAAGCGCAGGAGGCTTGTCGCCGGCCACGTGAGCAATTCCCAGCCCGCCTGCAGCGGCGGGCGATCACTCGAGAGCCACTCGGCGCCGGGAACTTTCGGGCTGTGGCCGGCGTAGAGTGTCGCCGCGAAATTGTGCGGCAGCGTATTGTCGCCCGGCAGGTTTTCCCGGAAACGATTGGCGGCGAGGTTGTCGAATTCGCGCGATGACGGAAAGAGGTACAGAAGCGTGAGGTAGCAGGCGCCGATGCCCACCAGCAGCCACGCCACGCGGACCGCCTCGCGGCCAACGGGAGAAACGGGCGAGCACCGCCACGCCTGCACCAGCGCGAAGAGGAGCACGGCGCTGGAGAAGATTTTTCCGGCCGCGGCGTTCGCGAAATAGATCCAGAATGCGATGTAGCCGAGGGTCGCGACGACACCCGCGGCCACCAGGGGAAGCCAGTGCGCATCGACCCAGGCCTGTCGCGCGATCCAGCGCAGCGCTGCCAGCCACACGAGGCCGAGCAGGAACCCGTTGATCGCCCAGGCCGCCAGCGCGTCGCGCAGGCCATGGTTGCCCTCGCCGCGACCGCCCCGGAGCGGTTCACTGATCCCGATCCACCCTCCCGGCGCGCGGCTGCCGTCGCGCGCCACGAGACGAATCGATTGTCCGGCCCAGCCCGGCGGCAGATCGAAATCGACGATGTTCCACCGTGTGCCGATATCGACGGGAAGCCGGATGGAAATGCGTTCGCCGGTGGCGACCAGCTCTACGCCGAGCTGATTGGTCTCGAGCGCGGGATAGCCGGTGACCCCAAAACGCAGCCGGGAAGGAGCGGAAAAAGGGCCGACGGAGATGGCGCCAACATTCTCATCGGCACCGGCCAGGGAGCCCCACACGCGGACCCTTTCGGCATGGGCCAGCGGTTCCCCGTGGAAATGTCCGTCGAGCGGAAACACGCCTTCGATCTGTGCCGTGGTTTCCGGATACGCGGCCGTGACACGGTCCGTGCCGAGGCGCGCGGCGTAAAGAAGGGCACAGGCGACGATGGCGAGCAGAAGGACTGACCTCGGGGACAACATCGATCAGGTGTGCGGATGACCTGGATTGGGAGCGCGGGCGGCTCGCCCGCTTTCATGAGGTGGCGGGCGGGCCGCTCGCGCTCCCATCCTGCGTCTCGATCGTTGGGTTTTATCCCTCACTTGGAGCCTCCGCGGCCGCGATACTCCAGCGTCCAGCCCTCCGGCAGGATGGCGATCTGGGCCGGGACCCCGCGGCGCACCGGATCGCAGTGGTCGGCCCAGTGGTAGTTGATGGGCGACGGTATTTTGTAGTTCCCAAAGTGAACCACGAAGATGGCGAGGCAGAACACTCGCGCGACATTCGCCACCGCGCGGGAGGCGGCATCGAATTCCCAGATCAGAAGCCAAGCCAGCAGCACCCTCGGGACATAAAAATATCTTTCGGCGAAATCGAGGTTGTCGGCCGGCCAGGTGTCCGGCCTCGTCCGATAGATTCCCGCGATGAGGATCAGTCCAAACGCCGCGAGAATCTGCGACCGGTACCATCGATCCGGATGCGGCCGCAGCGCCCGGACGATAACCGTGCCCAGGAGCAGCGCGCCCAGCACTCCCACCGCGGCGGCGGGCAGGGCCAGCGCGAGATCGTGGCCGAAGACGGGCCATATGACCAGGCGGCGGGCGAGCACGACGAGATTCGGCCAAAACTGGAACGCGGTCCCCTGGAAATCGTACACCGGTCCGGTCCGCACGATGAACCAGGCCTGCAAGACGGCGCCGGCGGCGACGACGCCGAAGGCCAGTGCGTTGTCGCGGCTGCGGGTGCGCCACCAGCGCCAGACAAAAAGTGGCAGAAACGCGATCGCGAAGGGCCCGGTCAGCGACACGACGAGGAGGATCAGGAGATCGCCGACGCGCGTGCAGCGTGTCACCGGGGGTGCGATGAGCGCCTGCTGGATCAGGACGAACGCCGTCAGCCACTGCAGGTTCGTGACGTTGAAAAGAACTTCGCCCGTGTGGGGCACGAACAGGAACGCGAGCGCGAGCCAGGGTTTTCCCGGGAAGGCGAAGCGCGGGGAAAACAGCCGGGCGAGGACGACCACCCAGATGACGAAGGCAGTACCATTGTAAAATGCCGGCCACCACGCGGGATCGAACAGATGCGCGGACAACCAGGCGATGATGCGCGGCAGGGTGTGCAGGTAACCCGCGTAGGGCGTCACGAACGCGCGTAAACCGAGCTGATCCTGTTCGTTCAGAAAAATGCTGCCGTCCTCCGCCCAGAGCTGCGGCGCCAGCAGCGTGTGCGGTTTGCGCAGGAACATCAGGGCGGCGAGCGCGACCAGCACCCAGAGGTTGAGCCGCGGCTCGCGCCACCAGGTGAGGAACGACTTCGCGAATCGTATCCAGGCTCCGCTCTCCGGGGCGGGACTGCCGCTGGCCGGCAGGCCGACGTGCAAGTCGTGCGGGTCGATCGACGGCCCGGCGACGAGCGCCGACCCTGCAAACGCTCTATATACAAACCACGCCAGTCCGGCGGTTGCCACGATGACCACCGGCAGACCGGTGGCGGGACCGTGAATCGCGGGATTCGCCACGGCCCAGGTCGTACCGAGAGTGATGGCCTGGAGCCCGGCGACCGCCACCAGCCAGCCACGCCCGGTGCGTTCGAGCAGGACGGAGAAAAAAACGAAGAGCCCGATCATCATCGCGTACGAGCCCTGGTGAATCGCGGCCTGGTAGGCGCCGAACATCAGCAGGCACCAGATCACGATCGTGAGGAGGAGCCATCCGCCGAGGGTCGCCAGGTCGCGGACCTCGTTGATGCGCGACCGGCGCGTCAGGACCACGGCCAGCACGGCGAGCACCGGCCACCACGTGAGCGCCCGGAGGGTGTGGAAAAACTCGTGGTCCCGCCGGCCGACCCTCGTTTCGGCAGAAACGTCCACCAGCCGGCGCCAGTCGCCAAAAATCTGCCCGTGAAAGTTGGCGGCCTTGTTCGCCCACGCCTCATGCCAGCCGGCTTTCTGGTAGTTGGCGCGAATCGTTTCCCACGTGCCCCGCGGATCGAGATCGGCCTGCCCCCCGAGGTGCCATTTCAAGAGCCGGTTGGCGGGAGGGTCATAAAAGCGTTGATACGCGAACCAGGGGAGCACCAGTCCGGCGAACAGCACGACGGCGGGCCGCCACGCCCGCCACTCCCCCCGCGCGACGCGCCACCCGATCCAGGGCAGGAGCGCGAGAAACGAAAACGCCACGCCGCCGTGCGAAAGCCAGGCGAGGCCGCCGAACAGCGCCGCCCACGCGGCATTCACGCGCGGCCGGGTGCCGGGCCCCGGCAGCACGAGAGCGGCGAATGCGCCGCAGGCAAACGCGCCGGCGGAGAGTTTCGGCCAGGTGTACGTCGTATTCTGCAGGAAAAAGCCGCCCAACGCGAGGACCGCGACCCAGCCCGCCGCGCGCGCTGGGCTCAATCGAAAGGTCCGCAGCAAGCCGTACGCGGCCGCCACCCACAGCAGTTGAAACCACACGGCCGAGGTGCCGCTCGCGGAGCGCCGATCCAGCCCGAGCGCCTTGGATGCCGGCCACGTGAGCAACTGCCAGCCGCTTTGCAGGGGAGGCCGATCGCTGGAGAGCCACTCGTCGGCGAGGTTCTTGACCGGTGCCGAGCCGAACAGGCGTTCGGCGAACGCGTGCGGAATCGTATTGTCCCCGGGCAGGCTGTCACGAAATCGATTTGCCGCGAGCGTGTAGTAGTCGTGCGACGATGGGAACAGGTGGAGCAAGGCGAGGTAAAATCCGCCGATGATGAAGCACAGCCTGACGACCGTCGTGATTTCGGCCGTGGCGGCCGATCCCGCCGGCGATGCCGGGGGGCGGCGATCGGTGAGGGTCAGAACCAGCGCAACGGCCAGCACCGTCCAGGAAAACACCGTGCCGAGCAGCGCGTTGGCGAAATAGGCCCAGAACGCCACGTAACCCGCAATCGCCACCCACGCCCCCGCGCCGAGCGGAATCCAGCACGGCGGCAGCAACTCCTGCGCCAGCAGCCAGCGTGCGCCGGTGGAAAAAAGGAGCGCGAGCAGCAGGCCGTTGATGCTCCATGCCGCGAATGACTCGAGCAGGCCGTTGTTGCCGTCCCCGCGTCCGCCGCGGATCGGTTCGCTCACCGCCAGCCAGCCGCCGAGTCCCCTGGCGGAATCGGTCGCGAGCAGGCGAATGGGTTGGCCTGCCCATTGGGCGGGGAGCTCGAAATCGACCACGCGCCACCGTTCCCCGACGGGCTCGTGCTCGACCACGCGACGCTCCGGGGTGCCGACGAGTTCGACCTCGAGGCGGTTTCCGGGATTGGTGGGGTAACCGCTGAGGCCGAAGCGCAGGATCCGCGGCGCGGGGAACGGTCCGATGGCCAGCGTGCCCATGTTCTCATCCGCGCCACTCCACGAGCCCCAGGCGCGAACGCCCTTCGCCCCGGCGAATGGTTCGCCTGGATACCAACCGTCGGGCTGAAATGATCCCGCGGCGGCGATGACGACCGCGGAATGCGCCGGCGTGAGGTGACGCGTGCGGAGACACGCCACATGTAGGATCGCGCAGACGGCGAGCCCGATGATCAGATGACGTTTGCTAAGCAACACAACGCGTCACGGCGGTTGGAACGCGAATTGCGGGAGGGCTCGCTCAGGCGATGACATTCAGTGGGCAAGAGAGCCAGAGACCGGAGCGCCAAGTCAAATCGGCTTCGCGAAGCCAAAAGCAGTTGAACCACAGAGACCCGGAGAACACGGAGCGCGAACCACACGGAATCCATCGCCTGGCGCTCACCTCGAAGTAAGTGCCGCGCGAGGGCAATTCCTGCCTTGGGGTGGGCCGTGCGCTCCGCGCGCGGCCGTATTTCGTACACATCATTCGTCCAAAAGGCCGCGCGCGGAGCGCACGGCCCACCTCGAGCGGATTGGGGGCGGATTCCTCGGCGGACTTCAATGCAGGTGGTAAATCACAATCAGCTCCTTTGCGCGCTCGGTGCGGAGGAAGGGGATGCCGGGGACCGCGCCCTCGACGGGCAGGTTGGCCGTGCGCAGGAGGATTTCGCGCGTGTTTCGGCCGCGTCCGTTGGCGAAATTCTCGGCCGCCCGGGGCCAGCCGTGCGCCACCCGCAGGGCGATCAGCAGGAGGAGCAGAGCGGCAAGCGTCCGGCGAAGGCGCGGTGCGGGCAAGCCCGCAAGCCAGTTCTCGAACGCAAGTGCGAGGAAGGGCATCGTGCAAAGGAGGGCGTTGTATTGATAGCGCTCACCGTTCGAGGCGGGCAGCCCGGTCTGATAGCGACCAATGCCCAGGAGCACCGCGTTGCCGAGGTCGAGCAACAACAGGAGCACGAGCAGATGACGTTGCGTCGCGGTGGCGTGGCGCAACACCCAGCCGATGAGGACGAGCTTGACGGCTCCGAGGAACAGCACCGAGTTCGGATCCCACTCGCCGAGTTCGAGCAGTCGGTGCAGTGGCGTCGCGCCCCAATAGCTTGCGCCGAACGCCACCGCTTCGCGCCAGTGAGCGCCGAGCGCGGCGCGATGATTGCCGGGCGAATAAAAATAGATCACCGCGGCTACGCCCACCGCTGGCAGCAGGCACGCCGCTGCCGTTCGCCAGCGCGGCCACCCCCGCACTGCGTGGCCGGCAGGGAGCAGGCACAGTGCGGCCAGCGCCGCCCCGGTGAGCACACCCCGCGCGAAGGCCAGGGCGCTGGCCGCGGAGAGCAGCGCGAGTACGAGCAGCGAAGGCCAGCGCACGGGGCCATCGGGGGCCCGCCGAAAAAGCCAGTTCGCGGCCAGGAGGAAAAACGTGATCGCGAGGAGCGCAGACCATTGCACGGACCAGGCGAGCGTTTCGATGTTGGCGAAGCTCAGGGCAAAGACCGCGAGTGCCAGGGCCGCGGACGTCCAACTGAATCCCGCCGCGCGCAACACCCGGGCGAACAAGGCGGTGTTGAGCGCGTGCGTGAGCCAGAGGATCGCGATCATCGGAAAATAGGAGCCACCGCTCGCGAACACGAGACCGCCCCAGAGCAGCTTGAATAGCGGCACGAAATTCTCCGCGAACGGTTCCACGGTCCATCGCCAGAAACCGATTTTGTCGATGCGTTCAATCAGGTCCCAATCGTCCCCGAACCACCAGAGGTCGGCGAAACTCCGGAGGCACCAGGCGAACGGCAGCAGCGCGCCGAGGCCGGCCAGCAGCGTCCAGGTGCGCTCGTGGCGCGTCGGGACAACGGTCGCGGGCGGCGCCGCCATCGGTTCCGACGCGGGCGCGAGGTTGGTTTCGCGCCAGCCCAGCACGACGAAACCGGCCAGGGTCACGCCGCCGGCCACGACGAGTGCGAGGGCGAGGGGCGTCGGCGACCCTTTCACGATGTGGTTGCCGACGGCCCAGGTGAACACCAGTGACATGCCCTGCAGCAACGCGAGGACCGCCAGCCAGCGCCGGCTGACGAGATCGAACCACGCCGAGAGCAGGACGAAGGCCGTGAGCATCACGGCGAACGACCCCTGGTGCACCACGGCCGAGCCGCCTTCGAAGAGCAGCAGGCACCACAGGGGAATTGTGAGGGCGATCCACAGGAACAGCGCCGTGTGCATCCGGCCCAGGGCGCGGGCATCCGGGCGACGCGCGATCCTACCCACGACCAGCGGGGCGAGCACCAGGCCGCCGAGCCACCACGTCAGCGCGCGGCCCGTATGGGAAAACTCCTCGTCGCGCCGATTCTTCACCCGCGTCGCTTCCAGATCGACGAGCCCCGACCAATCCCCCGTCGTTTGCGAGCGAAAGTTGAGCCGCTTGTGCTCGACGAGCTTTGCCCAGGTCAGCGCGGCGTAGTTCGAGCGGATGGTTTCCCACGTGCCCCGCTGATCCTTGGGGACCTGGCCTCCCAGGTGCCACTTGAGCAGGCGGTTGCCGGGTGGGTCGTAGAAGTGTTGATACGCCAGCCAGGGTGCTGTGAGCAACCCGAACCCCAGGGCGGCCTGCGCCCAGGTTCGCCCCTCGCCGTGCAGCGCGCGCCAGGCGACCCAAGGCCCGAGGACAATCAGCGAAAACGCCACGCCGCCGTGCGAGAGCCAGGCGAGGGCGGCCAGCGCCGCGCCCGTCAGGATTTCACCGCGCCGGCGGTGTTCGGGCAACGGGAGCACCCAGAGGCCGAACGCGCCGCAGGCGAATGCGCCGGCGGACAGTTTCGGCCAGGTGAACACGCTGTGTTGCAGGAAAAATCCGCTGAGCGAGAGCACTGCGATCCAGGCGGCGGTGCGTCGCACACCGATCCCGAGAGTGCGGAAAAGACCGTAGGCCGCTGCGATCCAAATCAATTGAAGCCAGATGGCCGCCGTACCGCTCGCTGTGATGGGATTGAGCTTCAGCCATGCCGTCTCGGGCCAGGTGAGCAGTTGCCAGCCGGCCTGGAGCGGCGGCCGATCGCTCGACAGCCAGTCGGCGTCGGCCCGTTTCAGCGGTTCGCCGGCGAAGAGACGGGCGGCCGTCGTGTGCGGCAGAAAGTTGTCGGCCGGCAGCCCATCGCGAAAACGGTTCGTGGCGAGTTCGTAGATCATCTGCGACGTGGGGAAGAGGTGCAGCAGCGCCAGGTAAAACACGCCGATCACGATCGCGAGGCGGCCCACCGTGACCTGGTCAGGCTCCGCGGGGGCCGCACGGGGCACTCGCCACAATACCGCGATTCCGGTGAGCAGCAGCGCGAGCGACGTGACCCGCCCCAATGCGGGGTGGGCGAAGTAGGCCCAGAAGGCGAGATAGCCCGCCGCGGCGACGACACCGGCGGCCACGAGCGGGATCCAATGGGGAGCGAGCGCCGACCGGGCGGCGAGCCCGCGGGCCGACGCGAGCCACAGGACACCGAGCAAAAGGCCGTTGATGGACCACGCCGAGAGGGACTCCAGCATCGCGGCGGGGCCGTCCCCGCGTCCGCCCCGGATCGGTTCCGTCAGCGCAATCCAGCCACCGATTGATTTCGCCGTGTCGATTGCGACCAGCACGACCGGCTGGCCCCGCCATTCGCGCGGCAGGGGACAGTCCGCGATGCGCCAGCGTTCACCGACGTCGGGGTGGTCGATGCGAACCTGTTTCCGGGTGGCGAGATGCTCGACGTAGAGCTGGATGTCGTTCCGACCCGGATAACCGCCGAGGCCGAAGCGCAGCAGGGAGGGGGCGGGAAACGGCCCAAGGGTGAGCGAGCCGTTATTCTCATCGGAACCGACCCACGAGCCCCACGCGCGCAGCGGATGACGCGTGAAGAGCGGCTCGCCGGGGTACCAGCCGCTTCCTTCGGTGAAGCTGCCTTCGATTTTCACCCCAACGTTGGCCTGCGCGGGCCGGACGCGCATCGCCACGAGGTTGCCGACGTAAAGCACCGCGCAGAAAAAAATCGCGAGGAGTAGGATGGGACGTTTCAGGAACACGGAGACGGAACGCTAATCTTCGCTAATCACAGCATCGGGGGCGGGTCGGGGAACATGCATGCTTCGCCCATCGGCGAAGCGCAAAAGTTCGAGGATCTTGTTGGGGGGGAGATGAGCGAAGATCAGCGGTTCACCGGTTCGCTTCGTCTACAGCCTTTGAAACCGGAATTTCGCCAGCGCCCACAGCCAGGTAATCGGATCCCGGAACATCGAGATTTTCTTCCCTTCCTTGAACGAGCGGGAGCGGTAGCTGATGGGGATTTCGATCGGACGATGGCCCTTCCGCACGAGCTTGATCAGCAATTCCCAGTCGAAATCGAAACGGTTGCACTCGAAGCGCAGGCCCGTGAGGCAATCGCGTCGGAACACCTTGTACATCGTGAACGGGTCACGCAGCCAGATGCCAAGCGCGCCATTGATCAGCAGCGTGAACCCCCAGTGGGCGCAGTTGAGGATGAGCGCCTGCACCGGCTGGTCGGAGAACTGCCGGATGGCCCATCCGCCCTGGCCGTGACGCGAACCCAGCACAAAACTCTGCCGTCCGGCGGCGAGCGGCGCGAGCAGCACGTCGTAGTCGTTGAGATCGTATTCAAGATCCGCATCCTGAATGAGGACGACATCGCCGGTGGCGCGGGCGAAACCGGCGCGGACGGCATGGCCCTTGCCACGGGCCTTTTCCTCGAGGATCAGTTTCACCCGCGGATGCGCCTGATAGGTCAGGACGATGTCGCGCGTGCCATCGGTGGAGTTGCTCTCCACCATGATGATTTCGAGCCGCCAGCCGGGGACTTCCTTTGCGAGGATGGCGTCGAGGGCGACCCGGACGGTCGCCGCTTCGTTGTAGATGGGAACGATGACGGAAAGAACCCCGTTGCGAATGGGAGAGAAGGGCGGAGGCATGAACAGTAGGGCGGGTTTTCAACCCGCCCTCGGAAAAGAATAAAGTGAATTAACCGCGGATTGCGCGAATAACGCGGATGAAATTTCGGCGAGGGCTGTTCTTGTCATCGCCATCCGAGTTATTGGCAGTCAAGAACTCCGTTTCACCGCACAAGGCATTGCCGACACGCCGTAGAGCGCGTCGACCGCGCGCACCACCGGCGGAAGGGTCAGCGCCACCGAGGCCAGGGCGCGCATCGCGCGCTGGTGACGAAGGCTCTTCACGACCTTGAATTTCACGGCGCCCTGGTAGCGCACGTGGCAGGGTTCGAGTCCGACGCGGCGGTAGAGCTGCGCGAGACAGCGCGGATTGAACAGGCTGACGTGGATTTCCGGCGCGCAATACCGGTAATGGATGCCCTGACGCCGCGCGACGGGTGAATCGAGATTGCCCGTGGTGAGCAGGAGCAGGCCACCGGGTTTGAGCAGGCGGGCGACGAGCGCGAGAGGTTCGAGTGGCGATGGCAGATGTTCAATCACCTCGATCATGCTGATGATGTCATAGCCCGCGGGCGGTTCGCGCGAGAGCCCGTCGAGATCCAGGATGCGAAAACCGTCCTTGGTCCTGAGCAGGTCGGCATAGGAGCCGACATCGTGGCCGGTGATTTCCAGCGGACGACCGTGGAGCGTGCCGCGTTCGCGCAAGTACTTCAGGAACGCCCCGGAACCACAGCCGAAATCAAGCCAGCGCAGCGGCGACGCCGCGGCAACCTGACCACCGGACGACGGGACGACAGGACCACGGGACAAGCGTGGTCTTTCCTCCGCAATTCGTATCATATCATCGAATTCGAGCCCGCGATCGCTGCGGCGCCAGTCGCGATATTCGGTTTCGTAATCGACGTACGGGTCGGGGCCGTGTCCGCGATAGTACGCGTCATTGTAGATTTCGAAGCCGGAGAAAGGTTCGACAAACGTCAGCTCGCAGTCACGGCACTGGTAGAACGCGAATTCACGGCGGATGAACTCGCCGGTTTTTCGGCCCCGCAGAATAACATGAGGCGAGCCGCAGGCGCGGCAGGTGATATCCGGCGTCATCGCGAGGGGCGGGCCTTCGGTAGGGCGAGGCGGTGACCCGTTCCCGGCGATTTATCGCGATGCGAGGGCGGCCCGGAGACCCGCCCTATTCTCCGGCCGCCGCTCATGCGATTCGCACCGGACGGAGTGCGAGCACGAGCGAGAGGGCGCCCAGCACCGCGCCGGCTGCGGAGAGAGCGAGGTTGCGCGTGAAATTCCTCGGCCAGTAGCGGAAGGAGACGCGATACTCACCGGCGGCGGGGACGACGACGCCTTTGAAGGCGTGATTCAATCGCACCACGGGCGTTGAACGGCCGTTGACGTCCGCCTGGAAATCGCCGGGCCACAACGCCTCGGCCAGCACAATGGCGCCGGCGCCGGTCGCGCGCACGCTGAACGTCGTCGTGTTTTCCGTGAGCCGGTAGTTCGTCGCGGGCGCCACGGTGCGCGCCGCGACGTCAACGGGAATGCCGGCCAGGGCGGCTTGCGCGGCGGCATCGCTGCGCTGCGCTGCTGCGAACGGCCGGCCGCTGGCCGCGCGGATTTTCGCCACGAGTTCCGCCGGCTCGCCGTAGGTGTCGATGCGATCGGTGAAGAACGCGCGGGGCCATGCGGTCGGGCTTTCGTAGATATCGAGGTCCGCGGGCTTCACCAGCGTGAGCGCCTTGCCCAGCGCCCCCTGGTCGCTGCGACGATCGAAATAATACCGGACATTCAGGGCGTCGAAAAACGGTCGCGCGTTCGCGACGTTGCTGGCATCGGCGTACAGGCGCCAGTCCCACAGGCGTTCGACGCCCGAGTCGGTCACGAGTTCGCGCATCCAGCGGTTCACCAAGGCGTCGGGACCGTGGATCGTTTCGAGGCCATAGACGCCGGTCCAGCCGGGAAAGAAATTACCATGGAGTCCGTAGCCGCGGGACGGCTCGCGCGCTTGCGCGGCGCGCGCGAACTCCATGGCCTCGGATTTGGCGTGAAAGTTCACGCGATCGGTCGGCCGGCCGGTGAACGCCTCGAAGCCGACCGTGCTGGCATGCAGGCCGTGGCGCCAGAGGAGCGTCCCGACGCACAGGGTGATCAGCAGCCCGCGCGCGGCCGAAAATGTGCGCCGGGCGAGCGCGCGATGTACGACGACGGCGAGGACGACCACCGCCAGCAACAGGCCGCCGAGATAGTCCCAGATGAAAGGCGTGACGGCCAGGACCTGGCCCGGCTGGTTGACGGTGAAGATGGGACCGAGAATGGGCCGGTGTGCCGCCTGCCGGAAGGCGATCCAGCCGAAGACGGCGGCAAAGAGCAGCAGGCCGGCGATGATGAGATCGCTGCGACCGTCGGGTGTGCCGAGCCGCCGGGCCGCGGTGGCAAAACCCAGCCCGGCCACGACGGACCAAAGGACCAGCAGCACGCAGGAGAACGTGTTGTCGAGATGGGCGATATTGCCGAGGAACGGGAGCGACACGATCCATTGGGGCGAGATCAGGCCGAACGCGAGCGACAGCGGCAGCAGGGAACTCGCGGCGAGGGCGAGGGCGGCGCGGTGGGTGAATTGCAGCCGGAGCGTCGCGAGAAAATACAGCACGCCGAGCAGGAGCAGGAAATTGAGCGACGGACTGAAAACCTGATCCTTTGACATCAGGGGACGGTAGAAAATCTCGTCGAACACGCCCAGCAGCAGGGTGGGTTGGATCTGGTACGCGCTCACGGCGTTGTAACCCGTGTAGGCGGTTTTCAACGTTTGCAGGAATGTCGCCCAGATTGGGGCGGTGAGGAGCACGAAGATCAGGCCCGCCCAGACGAGCGCCGCCAACTTCAGGAGACGTTCGCGCAGGGGCACGGCGCTCGCGAGCAGAACGCACGCGCCGGAGAAATTGACGCAGGCCAGCAGCATGTAGGCCTCCTTCACCGTGCCGCTGTTCATCAGTGCGATGTTCGCCACGACGAGGCCGGCGCACCCAAGTGCGATCGCGCGGCGGGTGGACGCCTGCGCCACCCGCACGAGGCAGTAGAGCGGCCACGGCGCGTAGCAGACGCTGAAGAAGGCAGGATGATTGATCCGGTAGAGGAAAAAACCGATGAAGGGCGCCGCGGCGGCCACGATGAGGGCGGGGGCAAGATCGAGCGGGAGCGCGGGCGGCCCGCCCGCATTGGCTGGAAGCGGGCGGGCCGCCCGCGCTCCCGTCAGCGCCAGCACCGTCAGTCCCAGCCCGGCGGCGAAGAGCCATTTCGCCGTGAGGTACTTCAAATCCCAAGCCCACGCGGCGCCGTTGGCCGCGATGACGAGGCAATGCAGCGGATCGCCAAACATCGACTGGCCCTGGGCCAGCAGCGGCACCCCGGCGGCATTATAGCGGTTCCAAAGGGGAAGTTCACCCTGCGCCAGCGCCCGATGCTGCAGCATGGAAAACGGCACATGCTGCCACATCACCGCGCCGATGTCGGACAGTTTCACGTCGACGACCTCGCTGGATTTGTAGCCCGGCAATGTGGGATATTGGTCGTAGAGCAGGATGGTGCCGAGATTCGGCGAAACGTAGCTTTTCCCGAGGAATACCACCGGGTAGGCGCTCACCACGACGGCCGCCGCGGCGGTAAGCGCGACCGCCCGTCCCGGGCGCCGCGCGATCGTCTGCACCCATTCGGCCATCCACCCGCGCAGGCGAGTCGCGCGATCCAACAGCAGCAGCAGCAGCGCGAGCGCAGCGAAGATCGGCAACAAGAAGGGGAGCGAGCCGCGCGCGTAGTCGCGCCAGGACGCGTGCACCGAGAGGGGCGACTTGAATACGAGACCGAGCTGCGGGTCGTCGGCATTCGACGCCGACGTGATCGCCAGCCCGTCGTTGCGGACCGCGAGGGATTGGATCTGGTGCGTCGGTTTGAATTCGCCGAGAGGAATCTCCGCCAGCACGCGGCCGCTTTGGGAGATCACGCGCAGGGACGTGATCGTGATGGATCCGCCGCGATCGAGCGGGTCCAGCCGGAGCGCGCGGTAGCTTCCGGGCGGAAGCGGAAGCCGATAGGCCGCCGGGGTGTTCGTCGCCGCCAGGGTCGCCCGGCCGGAGAGTTCTTCGCGGATGCCAGCGCCGTCGTCGTAGAAAATCTGAAAGAGACCGCCGGCCGATGCCGTGAGGCGGGCCTCAAGCGTGAAAAGATCGGGTCGGGTTTTCGCCGCCGGCAGGAAAGGCACGGCGGCGACGGCGCTGAATAGCGCAGCCGCGAGTAAGGCCGTGGGCGTGAAAAACTTCATGCGAAGCGGGTGAGTCTCGACGAAAGCTTCCCGCGCCGACAAGGAATTATCCCGGATTCAGCGATTGAGATCGCCTTTGCGGCCCTGCTCGGAGCAGGTCAGGTGAAAAGCGGGCGGCTTCAATCGAACACCCGGTATAGCGGAAACCGCGAGGTTTTCGCCGAGAGCGATGCGGCATTTGTGCGAAAAGCTCACGCTTTCCGCCACAGCCGCCTGCTTTTCACACAGAAAAGCAGGAACCGGCACTGTTCGCGCGACGGTTGGCGGCGCGTGCCGGCCCTACGAGGGTCGATGGGCCGAAACTCCGTGGTTTGACTGGCCCGCCCACCACGCGACCCCGCCCAGTATCACCGTTGCCGCTGCCGCCAGGTACATCATCAGGAAGCCGTGTTTTGACGCGCGCCAGGCCCGGTACGAGAACGTTCCCATCTCCACCGGCCCGCTGAAGGCCAGCCAGCGGGCCGGGTCGGTGTCGCGCGCGATCAGGATGAACGGCTCGCGCGGTGCGCGCACGTAAGCGGCCCGCCAGGAGTCGCGCGGCACCTTGTCGGGCTTGATCGCGACCAGGAAGTCGCCGCTGTGGGCAGCATGGAGCTCGAGGGCGACGCCCGGTTCGCCGAGCTGACCCGCGGTTTCAAACTTGAGCCAGCCGCCGCGCGTGGCCACGAGCGGCGCACTTTTCCATTCGCCCGTGGCGGCCGAGCCGAGCTCGCGGTCGAACGATCCCCACGTCTTCGCTGCGTCCAGCGGTGGAAGGCCGGGGGAAAGCCCTGTTCGCGGCGGATGTTCCACGTCGGCGCCACGCGCATCGTTTTCGACGAAGACAGAGGCGGCGTTGGCCGGCGCGCCGGCCATGTCGATCGGCGCACGAATCGGCAGCGGCATCAAGGCGCGGAGGCTCGGCCGCGCGAGCCGCTCGATCAGACCCTCCGCACTTGGGAATGGAATGTCCGGATGGGCGAGCTGCTGCGGGTCATTGGAGGCGAGGTAGCGGCGCATGTGGCCTTCGGCCTTGACGTAATATTTTCTGGCATCGGGGAGTTCGTAGCGGAGCACATCGTTCATCAGCCGGTGCAGGCCGACGCCGAGCGTGACGAGCCAGACGGCAGCGAGCAAAATGAAGGGAAGCGATGAGCGCGGCCTATCGTTCGCGGGCGCGCCGGAAATGAGCCACCCGAGCGCGAGCGCGTTGACCATTGCGCCGAACGTGAGGGTGTCCATGTAGCGCGAGGCCGGATAATCGGCACCCGCCCCACGCGCATAGGCCGTCGCGACAATCTGCACGAGCACCCAGCCACCGAGCGCGACCAGCGTCTGGCCGGCGCAATCGTATTCCGTGGGCAAGGTAGGGCGGGTCTGTGACCCGCCGTGGGCCGGTCGGAGATCTGCCCTGCTCCGAATCACCCGCCACGCCGCGAGCAACCAGGGCAGCCACAACACCGCCGCGGCCCAATGACGATCGCGCAGGGGCCATTGCAGGCTGTGCACGATCGAAAAGAAAAAATCGTGCGCGGTCGTCGCTTTCAGTTTCTGGTGCCACGCGACCTCGACGCGCGTCAACAGGCCAATCGCCACGAGGACGCCCAGAATCGCGAGGGTGGGCCAGCGCTCGCGCAGCGTCGTCTCGTGCCGCACGAGCTGCCAGGCGAGTACGACCAGCACGACCGCCGCCGCCAGAAAACCCGAGCCCATCGAGCCCAGCGCCAACGAGGCGGTCGTCACGCCAACCCACCACCGGGTCGTCCAGGCGGGTGTAAACGGCAGGGTGGTGATCGCGATGAACGAGAGCCCGAGCAGCCAGTATTGTTGCGAGTGAAAACCGCCGAGGACGTTTTGCCACGCGACCGGCAAACCGAAGAGCACGAAGGCGAGGGCGAAAAGCGCCGCCGTGAGCACCGTCGGCAACCTGCTCGGATGGGGCGGCGCGGCGATCGGGAAACCGGGCGCGGTCATCGCGCCGGCGGCGAAAGATCGTCGGCCAAATAGCCAGAAACCGACGGCCAGCGCTGCGTGCAGCAATGCGTTTGTCACCGCCTCGAGTCGCGAGTCCCATTGGCCATTGAGCAGGCCGAGGGTGAGGTTCTGCAACTTCGTGAGAACGACGCGGTGCTCGTTGTGCGGGTGGAACAGGTGCGCGGCGAAGTGATCGTGTTCAAACCACGGGATGAAGAGCTCGACCGCCTCCGCATCCCATTGATCCCAATCCGGCATGGGCGAGCCAAAGCGGTCGAAGGTCGCCCATTTTGCGCCCACGATCAGCAGGAAAAGACACAGGGCGAGCGCGGCGGTCAGGACTTGCTTCGACATCGACGAGAATCGCTCAGCGTACACCGCCGAGCCCGGCGGTTTTGGCGGCCCATTCGGCGAACGGCTGCGCGTCCTCCTGCAGGACCGCGCGCGGATTGCCCGCGGCGCGGAGCCGAAATGCCTCCGCGTCGGCCCGGGCTCTCCAGCCTTTGGTCACGCGCAGGATCGCCAGCACGCCGTTGGGACTCTCCGCGGGAAACCCGTCGGCGAAATCGACAATTTCCCAGTGAAAACGGCGGGTGGGCCAGCGAGTGAGCGTTTCAAGGCATTCGCGTAGGTTGGACGGCTCAAACGTGTGAAAGTGGATGTTGATATCGTCGCCGCGCGCGACGGCCTCATGCATCCCGCGGGCGAGGAGGGCCTGTCTCGCCGGCACCTCCTCGGCCGTCGTCGCGGGTTCATAAAAGGACCAATCGATGCCGAAGACGAACTCGTCGATGTGCGTCCCATCGACCGCGGTCGTTCCTCGTAGGTAGTCCTCGAGCAAGTGTTCGACCGTCGTCAATTCACGCGTGTGATCCCACGACGAGCGCCGATTGGGCACGACGAGATAGATGATCCCGCCCGGCCGCACCACGCGATACCATTCCTCCAGCGCGGCGACGGGGTTCGCGACATGCTCGAGCACATGCGAGGCGATGACGTAATCGAGCGAGTGGTCGCGAAACGGCAGGCGGCACGCGTGCCCGTAAAAATCGGCACGGCACGCGTCCGGTCCGAAAGCCTTGAAGCAGTCCACGTAGATCGGCGGCGGGGTGAGTCCGGGTACGGGCGAAGCGCCCGGCCCGATTTCGGTTCCGATTTTTCCCGCGCCGATCCACTGTGAGATTTTCTGCTCGTGGGTCACGCGTGGTTCGTCGCGATCGCGAGGAGATTGTAGTGCAGCGGCGTGCCCTCGAGGGTGCGCAAAGGATACGGCGTGTGGAAGCGCAGCTCAACCTGCGGGTAGAATTCCCGCAGGAGCGCCCCCAGGCTCCAACGCGTGAAAAAGTTGGTATGCGTGGCCTCCAGCATGTGCCACGGGGTGGCGAGGTGATCGTAAAGGTAGCCGAGCAGTTCGCAGTTGGGCACGGACACGATGAGCTGGCGCGGGGCCACGCGATGGATTTCGGCGAGAAACGGCCTCGGCTCCTCGATGTGTTCGAGCACCTCGATGCAAAGCGCCGCCTCAAACGAGGCATCGGCGAATGGGAGCACGCGTCCGTCGGTCTGCCGGTGCGGCAACCCGGCGCGCGCGAGTTCCGCGCAATCGGACGCACTCACCTCCGCCCCCATCCAGTCGTAGCCGTCCGCGATCAGACCGCGGCCATACGAGCCGAGCCCGCAGCCGACGTCGACGATTCGGCGCGGCGGCGGGCCGAGGTAACGACGGAGGAGATGGGCGAGTTCACCGCTGCCCTCGGTCTGCGAGGGCCCCACGGCGAAAATGTTGCCGTGCCTTTGAATCGCCGTCGTGTGGCGATCGAGCAGCACGCCGAAGTGGTTGGTGCGATAGTCGCGGGCGATCACCGCATGAGTCGCGGTGAAAACGGGCGGAGTGCGCGTGCCATCGGCCAGCCGCGCCCGAATCTCCAGCTTGAGCGGACGTTCCGCAGTCGCCGAGGGATGGTGGGCGAAAAGTTCGAATCCGGTGCGGGTCTTGGGCGGCAGCCAGTGAGCCACGATGACATCGGGCCGCTCGTACAACGCCGCGGTCTCACCGATCAGCGTGTCGCCGACCCACGCCTCGACCGCGGCAATGTCTGGCTGGAGTGAATCCAGCCAGAGCCACCCACGGACGAAGAAACAGAGCGGGTCGACCGTGGTCGAAGGCGAAGGTTCGTCGAGATGGGAACGCATCGCGGTTTCGGTCGATGAGGCGGCTGAGGGAAAAATGGCCGTGGGCCGCGCGGTGCGTCGATTGGGGTCAGTCCACGGGCGGACGGGGATTTCACCCGACGGAGGGAGCAGCGAGGGCCGACCGGCGACGAACGGATAGCGCAGGCCGGACGCGGCGACGAGGTGGCGGCCATCGCTCGCGGACGGTTCGGCGCGCAATGGGCTCAGCGATACAGGGCAGACCAGCGCCAGCGAGGCCACGGCGGCGGAACTGGAAGGGAGCGCGAAGGTGTCGCCCGCATGGGCGATGGACGCGGGTTCGCCGGTCTTGCAGAGCAGCAGGCCAATTCCGTCGTCGCGTCCCGGCGGATAACGTTCGGCCTGCGATCGTAGCTTGAAGCGCGGATGTTCGCCGCCGAGGAATCCGGCGGCGCGCAGCATCATGTTGAGCGAGTCGGGGGTGAAGGTGTGGTAGTGGATGTCAATCGGGCGACCGCGCGCGAGTTCATCCAGGTAGCGGGCTCGAGCGAGGGTCTGCAGGTGAGGAACGTCGGCCGGCGCCGAGTGGGGGCTCAACATCGACCAATTGGTCTGGAAGACGAATTCGTCCACGTGGGCCGCGGCATCCTCGGCGGTCGTGCCTTCCCGGAAATCACGCATGAGATGTTCGCAAGGCGTGACGGCGCGCGGCTCGTCGAAGGTGAAACGCTTGTCGGGAACGACGAGATAGAGCCACCCCCCGGGGCGGAGCACGCGATGCCATTCGTGCAGCGCCGCGATGGGATCCGGCAGGTGCTCGAGTACGTGCGAGCTGCAGAGGTAGTCGAGGATGCCGTCGGCGATGGGCAGGGCGCGGGCGTCGGCAAGAAAATCAACCCGGCCGGCGGTTCCGGCGTAGTGGGCAACCGCGTCCGTATAATAAGGCGACAGCCCGGCGACCGGTTGGGTGTGGGCGCCGATTTCGAGGCCAACGGCATTCGCGGCGACGCTGGCGCACAGCATCTGGAACGGATGGCGTTCGGGCGGCGGCGGCGCGAGCAGTCGGGTGGAAAGGGGAGGAGTATGCGTGCCGTCGCGCAAGCGGGCCCGAATGCTCAACTCGAAGGGTTCATGCGGCGCGGCCGTGGGATGCCGGGCGGGAAAATCGAACCCCGTGCGTGTCCCCGCGGGCAGGGCATACTTGGAGTTGACGTCCGCGCGTTCATGGAAGTCCGTGACGCCCACTTCACCGAGCAGCGTTTCACCGGCCCGCGCTTCCACGGATGCGATTTCGCCATGCCGGTCTTCAAGCCACAGCCATCCCCGGATCCGGAAAGCCGCCGGATCGAAGAGAACCCCCGGCACGGGCGTATCGATGTGGACGGGCATGGATTGGAGCAGAAATCGTTTCGTTCGGCCTGCGTTCAACGATTTTTTTCGGAGGACGGGCTCTTCATGTCGTCGCCACGGCGAGCAGATGGTCGTGGAGCGGCATTCCCTCCACGGTGCGCAGCGGGTAGGGTGAATGAAAGCGCAGTTCCACCCGGGCATAGAACTGGCGGAGCAGCGCCCCCAGGCTCCAACGCGTGAAATAGATTTGGTGATCGGCCAGCAACATGTGCCATGGCGTGGCCCGGTAATCCCAGAGGTAACCGAGCAACTCGCAGTTTGGCACCGACACAATGAGGCGGTGCGGTGAAACCCGCTGAATTTCCCGGAGCAGCTTCGCGGGGTCCGGCACGCTCTGCAGCATGTCGAGACACAGCGCCGCATCGAAACTCGTATCGTCGAAAGGCAGGGTTTCACTGCTGGTCTGACGGTGCGGCAGGCCCAGGCGCGAAAGTTCGCGGCAAATCGCCGCGTTCGACTCGACGCCGATCCATTGATGGCCGTCAGCAAGCAGACCGCGGCCATAGGGGGCGAGCCGGCAGCCCCACTCGATGATGCGCTGCGGTGGAGGGCCCAGGTAACGCCGCAGCAGCAACGCGAGCTCCGCGTCGGGCTCGGCCGCACCGCCGCCGTGCGCAAAGACATTGTCCCGCCACTGCAGCGCGGTGTTCTTCGGGTCGAGGAGCACGCCGAAATGATTCGTGCGATAATCCCGTCCGATCGCCATAACCGTTCGCTGCGTCAATGACGGCGTGCGCGTTCCGTTCGCGAAGCGAATGCGCAGGTGAACGTCGAGGGGCTGGCCGGGCGCCGCCGCCGAATCATGCGCGAAAAGCTCGAAGCCGGCCCGCGTCTCCTTGGGAAGTTGTAGCGCGGTTGAAACATCCTCCCGCGGATAGAGAGCCGCGGTCTCGCCCACCATCGTGGTAGCGTTCCAGATTTCCACCGCCGCAATGCCCGCGTGGTCGTCGCCGAGCCAAACCCAGCCGCGCACGAAAAATGAAAGGGGATCGATGACCGCGCCAGCGACCGGATCGTCGAGGTTCATCTGCCCGGGAACTTCGGCGCGCAGGCGGGTGTTCGCGGCCGCGCATTGCGCCGCACGCCAGGCGGGGTCGCTCCATGGGCGAACCGGACGCGCGCCCGCGAGCGGCAAGAGCACCGGTCCCGTTTCGCCGATCGCATAGTGCCGTTCGCTGGCCGCCGCCGTGAGGCCGGGGCCGCCGGCGGCCGAGACTTCTTGGCGCAGCGGTGCCAGTGTCACCGGACAAACCAGCGGCAGCGGCCGGATTTCGGACTGCTCATGTGCCAGCATGAACGTCTCGACGCGGGACCGCGGGACCGCGGCATCGCCGGTTTTCTTCAGCAGCATGCCGATGCCATCGGCCCGGCCCGGCGGAAAACACTCGGCGTTGGCGATCAATTCGAAACGTGAAACGCCCCGCTTGTTTTCGATGAATCCCGCGGCGCGCAGCAGCGCGTGCAGCGAGTCCGGCGTGAAGGTATGAAAATGCAGATCGATCGGGTACCCGGCCGCAATGACGGCGCGGTAGTGCTCACGTGCCGCCGCCTGCTCCCGCGGCCGGTCTGCCGGGAGGGTCGAGGGTGACAGCCGCGACCAGTCGGCCTGGAAGACAAACTCGTCGATGTGATCGAGCGACGTGGCCGCCGTGCGCGCCTGGAGGAAATCGTCGAGCAGGTGGGCCGCCGTCGTCACCGCCCGCGGCTCGTCAAAGGTATGACGCTTGTCGGGAACAACCAGATACAGCAGGCCGCCGGGCCGGAGGACCCGATGCCACTCGTGCAACGCGGCGAGCGGGTCGGGCAGGTGTTCGAGCACGTGCGAACTGCACAGATAATCGAGCGTGTTGTCGGGCACCGGCAGCGCGCAGCCATCGGCGAGAAAATCGACCCGGCAGTCCGTCCCGCCATACTGGGCGGCGGCGTCCGTATAATACGGTGACAACCCGGCGACGGGCAGCGAGTGGGCGCCAATTTCGAGGCCGCGGGCGTCCGCGGCCAGAAGTGCGCGCAGCGTCGTGAGCGGGCTCCGATCCGCCGGCGGCGTGGCCAGCAGGTTCGAGTACAACGGCACGGCGGGGCCCCCGGTGCGAAGACGCGCGCGGAGTTCCAGCTTGATCAGATACCCCGACGGGACGGGCGGATGGGACGCGTGAAACTCGAAACCGGTGGCGGTCTCGGCCGGCAGGCCGAGTTGGGCGTTCACGTCGGGGCGCGGAACAAAAACGCTGGTTTCGCCCAGCGGCCGGTTGCCATGCCACGCTTCAATCGCCGCGAGCTGCGCGTGCCGGTCGGGCAGCCAGACCCAGCCGCGAATCGCAAACCCTTCCGGATCGAAGCTCGCGCCGGGAGTCGGAGTGTCGAGGAAAACGGGCATCGTGACGGAAACCTTTTTGACCGCTGACGACGCCGATGGCGCGGATGGCATAAGGTCGTCGTGCCTCTCTCCGCGAAATCGGCGTTGTCCGCGGTTAAGAATGCTATTTCTCCAGCGGCGGCCACGGGCGCGGGGGCGCGGAGAGGGTGAAATCGTTGATCGTGAGGGTGAGGTTCGCGTTGTACGCCGGGTCGTTCACGAGGGCGTCGCCCCATTTGGCCGTCATGTATTCCACCTCGCTGCGGAAACGATCACGTTTCTCCAGCGTGTCTTCCTTGCCCCGGCTGGCGCTTTCGTGGTGGTAGAGCTCGGCGTAGGGCGTCCAGAAGTTCCGATAGCCTGCCGCGCGGACCTTCAGGCAGAAATCCACGTCATTGAACGCGATCTTGAGTTTGTCCGCTTCGAGCCCGCCGACCTGCTCGTACACCTCGCGCCGGATCACCAGGCACGCGGCCGTGACCGCCGACATGTTTTGCTGGAGGAGATTTCGATGCGCCTGGCCGGCCGCCCCCCGGGGATGCGTCTGCCACGCGTGCGCAGCCACGCCGCCGATGCCGAGAATCACGCCGGCATGCTGAATGCGATCGTCCGGGTAGTAGAGCTTCGCACCCACACAGCCGATCTCGGGGCGCAGCGCATGGCTCACCATTTCGTCGAGCCAGTCGCCGTGGATGACCTCGAGATCGTTGTTCAACAGTCCCACCAGCGGAGCGTCCGTCTGGCTGACCCCGAAATTGTTGATCGCGGAATAATTGAACTCGCCCGGAAAATGCACGACGCGGACACGCCGCGGCGACCCGCCCCGGGGCGAGGCGATTTCCGGTGGGTCGACGTTCTCCGGCTTCCGCTCCCCGCTCTCCAACGCGCGCAGGTAGGCCAGCGTCTCCGGGTCGTCCGAATCGTTGTCGACGATGAGAATCTCGAAATTCGGATACGTCGTTTTCGCGAGGATGCTCTCCACGCAGGGCTTGAGGACGTTGATGCGGTTGCGCGTCGGGATGATGAGCGCCACGCGCGGCGCCGGTGTCGGGATGGGATAATGCACGCGCCAGTACGAGCCTTTGGTGGGCGAAAGCGTGGCGGTGACACCCACCCGCGCGAAGTGCTCACTGATGACCTTTTCCGCCGCCTGGGTGGCGTAGCTCTTCGCCCCGATCAGCATGGCGGTGGAACCCGGCACGCTGCGCCAGTGGTAGAGAATCTTTGGGATGTGACGGATGCGGTCCGCGGCGGAACGCTCAATGACCCGCATCGCGAGGTCCCAATCCTGGGAGCCTTCGTAGCCGACGCGGAATCCGCCCACTTCCCGCACGAGCAGCGTGCGATAGACGCCGAGGTGGCTGACGTAGTTCTGGACGTTGAATAGATCGGGATTCCAGTCGGGCTTGAAGTAGTGATCGTAGCGGTGCCCGTTCTCGTCGATCTTGTCCTCGTCGCTGTAGACAAGGTCGGCATTCGGGTGCGCATCGAGCTCGAGCGCAACACAGGCCAGCGCGTGCGGCCGAATTTCATCGTCGTGATCGAGCAGCGCGATGAATTCGCCATGGGCCAGTGCGAGCGCGGAGTTCGACGCGGCCGAGATGTGGCCGTTGGTCTCGCGAAAAACGACCTTGATTCGCTCCGGGTCCTTTTTCTGGAAACGCGCCAGGACCTTGCGGACATGCGGTTGTTTCGAAGCGTCATCCGCGATGCAAAGCTCCCAGTTTTCGTAGAGCTGGCGGCGGACCGACTCGATGGCGGCAACGAGCAGCTTTTCCGGCGTATTGTACGTCGGCATCAACACCGAGATTTTTGGCCGCTTGGTCAGCGTCGCGAGTTTGCCGCGAATCCGGTCGGCGTCGTCGGGCGTGAGCGTGTCGTAGGCGGCGACCCAGGCCGCATACGTGTTCGGCGGCGGCGGCGCGGCGTCCGCGGTGCGCTTGACTTGCCGCGCGACCGCGATGTGCCAGGCGCCGGACTCATCCTGCGCCTCGATCACCAGCACGTGGGTGCCGTACCGCGGCACGTCCACCTTCACGATCCAGCCGCAACGCTCGGCGCCGGGAAAGTCACGGAAATGATCAAGCACGTCGAGTCGCTCCAAACCGAATTCGGATGAAACGATCGTGTCGTCGAGGCGGGCGCGGACGGCGCGCAGCGGAATGCGATCGCGATGCAGCGACCACCCGCGCACGTTCAGGGTGGGCGCGATGTTCGACCAGTCTTGCGGATAATCGATATTACCCAGCAATTTGGGCGAGACGGCGGGTGCCGCGGGCTTGTCCAGGAATCGGCGGCGCAGCGCACGGAACGGCTGGGTGACCTTCCAGGAGAAGGACGCCTGCATGGTGGCGATCTTCTGATCGCGCGAGCGGAGGATCGCTTCGATCTGCGCGAGCCTGTCGGCGGCCACCGCCAATTCACCGGCGTGGGCGGCGCGGAGTTGCTCCTGCGCCTGGCGCTCCGCGCTGGTTTCCTCCTGCGAGGCCTTGAGATCGTTCCGGGTGTTCGCGAGCTCGTCCTTGAGCGATTCAATCTCGGCGTCGGCGCCCACGAGCGCGTTTTCGTAGGCCGTGACCTGCTGGCGCGCGGTGCGAAGCAGAACGTCGGCCTGGTCACGGCGCTGCTTATGCTTCGCGAGTTCCTTGCCCATGTTGTCCGCGTAGACCTGGGTCATCTCGCGCGACTTCTCGAGGCCGGCGGCGTGTTCCTTCGCGGCGGCCAGCAGGTCCTCGATGTTCCTGACGTGCTGCAGCGTGAGTTTCTCCCGCGCCAGCACTGCGTCCCGATCGGCTTCGACGGTCGCGATGCGGTGGCGGGCGGCGGTCTCAACGCTTTGCTCGAGCTGACGAACGATGTGTGCGAGCAAATCGGTTTCGAGCGCGAGGGCCTTGAGCCCGTCATCGGTTGCAGGATCAGCAGGCGCGGTCCCCGGCGGTGGAGCCTCGCCGCCCGGGACGTCCCGGCGACGGTTGGCTTCCCGCGCCACGTGATTCGCAAAGAGCGTCGCGTCCGTCGTCGTGGGATCCTGCGCGAGCGACCAGTCGGTGGCGGACGGCCGCGCGAGCGTGGCGGCATAAAATTCCGCGAGGGCGCGCGTGTTGGTTGCGAGGTCGAAGTATTTTCGCGCAAAGACCACGGCGGCCTCCCCGAGGCGGGCGCAGAGCGCGGCATCGGCGAAGAGCCGCTCGCAGGTGTCGGCGATTTCCGCGGGTGAACCCGTCGGCAGGAAGACGGCTTCACGACCGTCCTGCATGAGCGCCGCGAGATTGGTTGGCGGAAGGACGACCGGCCGGCCGCTGGCGAGGAACTCGGGGAGCTTCGACGGGAGGCGATAGTCGTTGAACGCGCCGGTCCGGCCGGGTTGGACGAGGACATCGGCGAGCGCGAGGAGCTGGGGAAGTTTTGCCTTCTCGATGAATCCGAGATCGAGGACGTGACGTTTCACGTCATCGGCAAGGGCGGCCAGGAAGCGCGGCGAGTTGAAGCCGGTGCGGACGAGTCGGGTGGCCACGCCGCGCTGATTGAGCAACGCAACGGCGAGGTAAAGTTCCCGCATCTCCGGTTCGTTGGCGAAGGTGTTGCTGCCGGTGAACGCGATGACCTTTTCGTCCTCGCGGAGCCCGATCGCCTGGCGGAACGCCGCATCGGGCGGTTGCGGATGGTAGCGGGTGAAATCGACGCCGGGGAAGAGGAGATGGGTCGGCGTGTCGGGCGGCGCGAATTCCGCCAGCCGGTCGATGATGTGCGTGACGCCGTCGGCGATGCGCAGGAAGCTCTCGTGGCGGAGCGGATGCGGCAGGCTGTCGTTGAGCCGGGCGTCCAACTCGGCGGCGCTGAATTCGCGCAGCTCCGCGAAGCTCCGGCCGGTGAAACCTTCGAGCAGGAAACGCTCGTTGTCCTCGAGGTGGATGATCACGCGCGCGCCCTGCTTGGCCGCATCGGTGGCGGGCCGGGCGGCGCGCTGGTACGCGACCGTGAATTTTCGCACGCACTCACGGGGCGTCCAGGCGTGGATCAGATCCGCCGGTCTGCCGTCGGGGAACAGGGCGGGCGAGGCGAGCGCCTCATCGTAGGTGGCCGCGATGAACAGCGGATTCGCGATGTGTTGCAGCGTTTCCTTCCGGTCGGGAACGGCGACCACGCAAGCGTGACCGGCGGCACAAAGGGCGTTCGCGAAGCCGCCAATGTGGTTCAGACTGTTCGTGGTGAAGTCGCCGTAGTTGACGAAAAGGATGTTCACAGAAAATGACGGCAAGACTACGGACTACAGGACTGCCGGACTACAAGCCAAAGGCAAAGGACCGACGGGATTACAGGACTACTGGACGACCAGTTGTCCTGTGGTCCCGTCGTCCGGTGGACCGGCTGTCCTTTGGTCCCGTTGTCCTGTGGTCCTGCGGTCCCGTTGCCCGGTGGTCCCGTTTACAGCTTGAAACCGGCGTCGGCGGCGTCCTTGGAGAACGTTTTGACGGTGTCGAGCGAGAGTTCGGTCAGATCCATGCCAAACATCTTGGCGGCCTTGGCGAGAATGTCGTGCGGCACGGTGATGATCGCGCAGCCGCATTCCTCCGCTTGCATGATGTTGAGAACTTCGCGCGTGCTGGCCCAGAGGAGTTCCGCTTTGGGCTGGTCGTGGAGGAGCGCACCGCAGGCGCGCATCATCGGGACCGGGTCCACGCCGGTGTCGGCGATCCGACCTGCGAAGACCGAGACGACCGAGGGCACCGCTGGATTCAGCGCCTCGGCCACGCCCGCCACCTGCTTCAGGGTCAGCAGTGCCGTGACGTTGAGCTTCACGCCGGCTTTTCCCAGTTCCTTGATCAAGGGGAGGCACGAATCACCGCGCGAGTTGGTGATTGGGATTTTGGTGTAAACGTTTTTTCCCCAGGCGGTGATCTTGAGCGCCTGCCGTTTCATGTCCACGAGGTCGTCCGTGAAGACCTCGAGCGAAATCGGCTTCGCGGTGACGGTCTGGAGCACGTCCTTCGCGAACGCTTCATAGTCCTTGATGCCCGCCTTCTTCATCAGCGAAGGATTCGTAGTAAGCCCCTTGATGTAAGGTTTGGCATACAGATCGAGGATGCCGGCCTTGTCGGCGCCGTCGGCATACAGTTGAATTTTCAGGTCATTGAGGGACTTCATAGGCGGGAGGAAATTGCCGTGCGTTTGAGGGGAAATTGAGGGTGGTTTGGGGTGCGGGGAGCAAGGACGAACTCCGCCGTGGGCGGCGGCGCGGTGCGCACGAAAACGGGCTCGAGGCGCTCTTTTTAAGTTTCTTGCGATGCGTTCGTGCAAAGATTATGCATGCATTTTTCTAACATCTTATTAACCTTTACGGTGTTGCAGAAATCGAGGGTAAGGCTTCAGTCTACAGACTTGCGACTCAACAACCAACACGATCAGTTGAACGATATTCTGAACGGAATTCGAAACCTGCCGTTGGAACAGCGGGAAGAGCGCCTGTTGATGATTGCTTCGATAATGCTCGGAGTGATGCAGCGCCCTGAGATTGAGCGCATGCGGGACCAGTTGATTCGCCGGGGTATGCACGATGAAAGTGCCCTTGCGCTCATCGACGGGCAACTCGCGCTGCGTGACCTTCGTGGTTCCGATCAACCGCTGCTGCCAGCTTCTTCGTCGGGCGCCTGACTGCCAGGCTGGCCGCGCGGAGTTGGCCTGAGGTGAGCACCCCGGTTGAAGCCGGTTGGCCGTCGTCGACCAATTCTGTGATTGGGTCATGGTGTGTTCGTAAGGACGACCTTGGCCGCGTCGGCGAATGATCGCACGGTGAAGTCCGGTTCGGCGCGAAGTTCCTCGGCGTAGCCGAATTCGATGAAGACGGTGCGCGTGCCGGCGCGCTTGCCGCAATCGATATCCCGCCAGCGGTCGCCGATCATCCATGACCGCGCAAGATCGAGCCCCAGTTCGCGCGCCGCATCGAAGAGCATACCTGGTTCGGGCTTACGCCGGGGATCAGGCGGTGAGTGTTCGCCGCCAGGCGCGAAGCAAACCTCGACGCGCGCGATCTGGGGGACGAGCTGCCGGAGACGCATGTGCATCGCTTCGACGACGGCCGACGACTGGCTGCCTCGCCCGACATCAGGCTGGTTGGTCGCGACCACCAGCACGTAGCCGGCAGCCGCCAGTTTACCGCAGGATTCGGGGACTTCAGGAAACAAGCGAAATTCATCCAGGGACCGAGGGGGGTAAGGTTTTCCCTCGCGAACGACCTGGAGATTCAACGTGCCGTCGCGATCGAGGAAAACCGCGGGGCGCAGGAGATTCGGCATGTTGGAACAGGCTCGCCGCGGAGATTCGCGCAATCACCGGCTGCCGGCGCCTAAGGCTTCGATACGCTTTCCCACTTCGTCTGATTCACCTTCAAGTCGGGGTGAGAAACGAACAGGTGCCAAATCACGGCCTGGAACGCCTCGCTGTGCGGCGTGATGTTGTTCGGATTGACGGTGGGCACGATAACGCAGGCGTCCGCGACCTTCGCGGTGTAGCCGCCGTCCTTGCCCACGATCCCGATGATTCGGGTGCCGATCTGCTTCGCCAGTTGCAATGCCATCACGAGGTTTGGCGAAACGTTTTTCTCCAGATTGCCGCCACCCACCGAGAAGACGAGGACCGCGTCCTCTCGTTTGAGGCGGGAGCCGCGCAACCATTCGACGAATACGCTGGCCCAGCCCTCATCGTTGGTGCGCGCTGTCAGTTCCGATACGTTGTCGGTGGGCGCATAGCATTCCAATCCGCCGATTTTGCGGAAATCATTCACCGCGTGCGAGGCATTCGCGGCACTGCCACCGACCCCGAGGATGAAGAGCCGGCCGCCCCGCGAACGGACGGCCACCAGTTCACGCACGCATTTTTCGCAATCCTCCGGATTGAGTTTCGCGATGATGTCGGCGGTTTCTTTCAGATGCTGGGCGGAATAGGACATGGGGCGGACAACGGGATACGGTGGGAAGGAAATGAGGTGAAATCGCAGTGGTTGATCCTGCTCAGGTAGGCCCGGCGCGCAGCAACGCGTCGAGCTCATTCAATCCTTCGTGAGATCCGATTTCGTAGAAGCGCTGCTTGATTTCGTAGCCGGCGAGCTGGTGGCGGGCGACGAGTGACTTTTGCACCTCGGCGAGGTCGACGACAGCATCCCGCGGAAAGCCGTCAAACGCCCCGGCGCGAAAAACGCCGAGCCCGTAATCGATGTGATGCATCTGCGGCACTTTGTTTTTCTTGTCGTAAAGTTTGATCGCACCGCCTTCGAACCAGACATTGCTGGTGTCATAGCGGCCGTGATTCTCATAAACGGTCATCAGTCCGCGCTGGCCCGAGCGCAGGAAGAACTCGCCGACCGCACGATAATCGACCGGCAGGTAACTGTCGCCATAGAGCACGTAGAAGGCGTCACCAAGCACGGGCAGCGCCGCGATCAACGCCCCGCCGGTGCCGAGCAGTTTCGGGCCATCGAAGGCATAGACGATTTCCATGCCCCATTTGGAGCCGTCCCCGTAGAGCTCGACGATCTTCTCGCCGAGATAACCGACGCAAAGCACGACCCGGGTCAGGCCGGCGGCTTTGAGCAATCGAATCTGGTGGGAGAAAAAGGGTTCCCCGGCGACCTCGACCAGGAGCTTCGGGATTTTCTCCGTGATCGGACGAAGGCGCGTGGCCATGCCGCCCGCGAGAATCGCAACAGGAATATCGGAAGAGGTCATTTTGAGCTCACGGAACGCACGGAAGAATTTCCTCCGGTGTGTTCTGTGTGTTCCGTGGGCACGGTCGGTTCAATTCTGTGCGACCACTTTCGATCCCTCGAAATCGAAGCGAAACCGCACTTCCTGCAGGCCTTTTTCCCGCATGGCATGCCGCAGGCGTTTCTTGTCGTCCGCGTAAAACATCAGGAAGCCGCCGCCGCCGGCGCCGATCAATTTTCCGCCGACGGCGCCGTGGGCCATCGCGTAGTCGTACCAGTCGTTGATATGCTGGTTGCTCATCCCGACGCTGCGCGCCTTTTTGCGCTGCCAGTGCACATCCATCAGCCGCGCGAATTCATCGAGGTTGCCGGTTTCCAACGCCGTGAGTGATTGGTAGCCGAGTTCCTTGGTGAAGTGCAGGTTGTCGAGCATCGCCGCGTCGTTGCGCTTCGATTTCTCGTTTTGATCCTTGAGGATGGCGGAGGCGCTGCGGCTGTAGCCGGTGAAGAAGAGGAGGAGGTTGTCCTCGAGGTTGAACAACGTCTCTTCCGAAATGAGGCAGGGCCGGTACTCCACGCGGCCATCCGGATGGAACGTGAAGGCGGTGATCCCGCCGATTGCCGCGATGTACTGATCCTGTTTGCCGATCGGTTCGCCCAGTTTGTTGAGTTCGATGTCGCAGGCCTGCTCGGCGAGTTGCGCGGGGGAGATGATGTTTTTCTTGTGTGCGTGCAGGGCCTTCAGCAGCGCGGTGGTGAAGCTGCCGCTCGAGCCGAGGCCGGTGCCCCCGGGAATATCCGCCATCGACGTGAGCTCGATATGGGGATCGGTGATGCCGACGAGCTTCAACGCCTCCCGGATGATGGGATGTTCGATCTGGTCGACCGAGGTGACGCGCTCGAGCTTCGAGTATTTGACGATGATCTCCGGCTGAAAAGTCCGATGCTTCGTGATGTAGACATACTTGTCGATCGCGGCGGCCACGAGGAATCCGCCGAATTCACGATAGTAGGAAGGGAGATCCGTTCCGCCTCCGCCAAGGGAGACGCGAAGAGGAGAACGCGTGATGATCATTTAGGAATTACCACTTTGGGCGCATGGGCTGATCGCCCGCAATGACGTCTTTTGCGCTCGGGACACCCGTGCTCCCACGGCTTCGCCCCATGGCTTCCGCGCGCTGTTCGTGATGACAATCGGGCATCACAAACCCGCTACGCTGACGTTGAAACCGCTTTGGCGGTAAATCTGTTCGACGATCTCAAGCGTGCGGATGCCTTCGTCGAGGCCGGGGGTCGGCGCGCGACCGAGGCGGATGTCATCGATGAAGGCGCGGGTTTCGAGCGCCCAGGATTCGTCCCCGCGGGGATATTCGAATGACGTGGTTTCCGGCGGACCCATCTCGGGAAGCATTTTGTAGAACGTGAGGCGTTCGATGCCGTAACTGCCGCCGAGCCCCTCGATCGCAATCTTGGCTTTGCGACCGTAGATCTCGAACGAGAAAAGATTCTTCCATTCCGTGCAGCTCACGTGCAGCCAGGCGGTCTGGCCCGTCGCGGTGCGCAACGAGAGGAACGCGTTGTCGTCGACCTGCATGTCCCAGAAGTAAGTGGCCGCATGACCCTCGACCGTCGGCAACTCGCCCAGAAACCAGCCGGCCAGATCAATGAGGTGCACCCCTTGATCGATGAGTTCGCCGCCGCCCGCCTGGGCGGGATCGGCGCGCCACTCGCGATCGTAGCCCTTGCGCCCGCCATGGCCGTAACGGGCCCGCAGGAACATCAGGGGCCCGAGTTCCCCGTCGTCGATGAGGGCACGCGCCTTTTGCAGGGCCGGATGAAAGCGGTGGTTGTAACCCAGCCGCACCCGCGCATCGGTTTTTTGGGCGAAAGCGCGAATGGTCCGGAGCTGGACGGAGTTGAGCGCCCCCGGCTTTTCGAGCAACACGTGCTTGCCCGCGCGAACCGCGGCGAGCGCGATGGGCGCGAGCGAGGCGTTCAGGGTGGAAACGATGACCGCGGTGACGCGCGGATCGACCAGAGCTTCGTGGTAGTCGGTGACCGCGCGGCAATCCGGTGCGAGTTTCGCGAGATCGGCGGCGCGCGCGGCATCGAGATCGCACGCGTAAAGCAACGGCACCCCGCCGGTGGTGGTTGGGCTCCGGCCCAGGGCGGTCACGCGTTTGCGGCCGATCAATCCGCAGCCGATCACGGCAAATAGTGGTTGCTCGGAGCTGGCGTGGTTCATTCCGTGGTCATGAATGTCCCAAGGCGAAGCGAACGAATCGGGCGATGCAAGTGAGGTTTTGCGGCGAGCGATGGAGTTTTGCCTGGCGCAGCGTCTGGTTCCAGCGATCCGGACCGGGCGGGCCGGGACGCAGGGGGCGCGAAGGCGTCCCGCTTTTCCTGCGGCGGACCACAGCTGATGAAGCGTATCGTCGACAGCTGCCTGCTGGTGATGCTGTGCGCGGGGCTGGCCTGGTTCTACGTGTGGACGGTGCGTTCGAGTGGCGACAAATGGAAATTCGGCCTCGAGCAACGCGACTACTACAATCTGCTCATCGATGGCTATCTCGCGGGCCAGCTGCACATGAAGGTGGAGGTGCCGCCGGAGCTCTTGCAACTGAAGGACCCGTACGATCCGAATCTTCGTCCCGCCGGGCTCGGGCTGCATGATGCGTCGTTCTACAAGGGCAAATACTACGTCTATTTCGGCGCCGCCCCGATGGTGGTGCTGATGCTTCCGTTTCGGCTGATCACGGGATTCGATCTGCCGCAACCGGTGGCGGCCCTCGTATTCGTTTACGCCGGCTTCCTCGCCAGCGTAGCCATCCTGCTGGCCGCGCGGCGTCGTTATTTTCCGGACACCGGCGCGCTCGTCCTGTCGCTGTGCGTGCTGGTGCTGGGGCTGGCGGGACTTGGTCCGGTCCTTCTGCGCCGACCGCACATGTGGGAATTGCCGATCGGTGCGGGGTATTGCTTTGCCATGCTCACGCTCGGTTGCGTCTGGGGCAGCCTGCACGCGGGCCGGCGACGCGCGCTTTGGTACGCGGGTGCCGGTTTGAGCCTCGGGCTGGCGATCGCTTCGCGTCCGACCTATTTGATCGCGAGCCCGCTGCTCGCCGCGCCGTTGCTGTTCTGGTGGATCACGGGCAAGGGTGGCGAGGGACAACGGCCGGTTCCCTGGCGCGAAATGCTGGCGGTCGCCGCGCCGCTGGTGGTGATTGGCGGCCTGATGGCGTGGCATAATTACGCGCGCTTCGACAGTCCGTGGCAGTTTGGCCAGGCGTATCAGTTCAGCTTCGATTACGAGGCAAAGGTCGCGCACTTCCGCGCCAGCCACGTGCCGTTCAATGCCTGGCGCTATTTTTTCTCCGCGGCCCAGTGGTCACCTTATTTTCCGTTCATCCATCCCGCGGAGATGCCGCCGAAACCACCGGGGTTTGGCGGCCATGATGACGTGTATGGGGTGCTGACCAACATGCCGGTCGCGTGGCTGGCGCTCGTGGCGCCGCTTGCCCTGTGGCGGCGCAACGCGGGCGAGCGGGGTCCGCTGGGGACTTGGCTGGTCGCGGCGGTCCTGCTGTTCACGGCGATGACCGGCGTCCTGCTTTTCTTCTTTGGCTCGCTCGCGCGGTACGAGAGCGATTTCACGCCAGCGTTGATGCTGCTGGCGGTCGTCGGCGTGCTGGCACTGGAACGATGGCTGAGGGAGACGCGGGGGGGCGCGCGGGCGGCGGCGCGGGTCCTGTGGGGCGGAGCGGCCCTGGTCTCGGCCGGATTCGCCGTGGTGTTCAGCGTGCAGCTCGACGGGCTGCTCGGGGAACGGAATCCGTCCAAGGCGCGCGAACTGGCGCAATCGTTGAATCGGGTCCCAGCGTTGTTCGAACGAGCGCTGGGTGCAAAGCACGGGGCGGCCGAGGTTACGCTGCGACTGCCCGCGCAGCCGCCGGGCGATCGCACGTTGCTGACGGTCGGCGATCCCCCGACGCTGGATCGTCTATTCGTCCGCTATCTCGACCGTGAGCGCGTGCAACTCGGTTTCGCGCAGGGCGTGGCGCCCGAGATTCTCAGCCGGCCGCTGCGGATCGATTTCAATTCACTGCATCTTCTGCGGGCAACGCTGGGCTCGCTCTATCCGCCCCCGACCCACCCCCTGTTTGCCGAGCGGTCACCCGCGGAAATTGCGCGGTTCACCCACCAGCTTCGCATCGAGTTCGATGGGGAAACCGTGATCAGGGAAAGCCGGCGGTTTGAGAGTGGAACCGGACGATTGCGCGCGGGTCGCGCCGCGTTGGCCGGCCGGGACACGCGCTTCGAAGGCGAAGCCAGCGGCCTGCGGCGGCTGGCGGCGGACGTGGAACCAGGTAACGGACAGAGAACGCCAGGATTCCTGAGGCTGCGCGTCTCATTTCCTGAGCGGCCGCCCATGCCGCGGGAGCCGCTGTTTGCATTGGGCGATGACGTTTCGGGCGGCGTCGTTTTTGTGCATTACCACGATGACTCCGGAAAGATTTCGTTCGGCAGTTCCGTGCGTGGCGAACGAAGCCCGCTGATCGAGCCGTTGGCCGTCGATTTCAATCGGGTGCACGAGTTCGTCGCGCGGTGGACGCCCGCGAAAGACGCCACCCGTCGTCGCCTGGAACTGCGGCTCGACGGTACCATCGTGTCGTCGCGCGAGGTCGCCTGGCTTGAACGGGAGGGCTCGCCCGTGGCGGGAAAAAACGTGGGTGGCGAACCGGGGTGCGCGCCGCAGTTCACGGGCCGAATTCACAGCGTGCAGCGCGGCGTCGATGGAAATGATCCCCTGATCGGCGGCGGCAACACCTTGAAATTGCAGGTGCTGCTTCCGCGCGGTCGGAACGGGGTGCTGGAGCCGCTGGTGGTGACGGGACGAAACAGCGCCGGTGATCTGCTGATGATCGAATATGTCGATGAGCGGACGGTGCGCTTCGCGCTCGATCATTGGGGCAGCGCTTCACGGCGGAGCGAACCGGTACGGCTGGATTTTGCGCGAACGCATGACTTTGAAGTCACGCTGGCATCGCTGGCCGGTCCGGCGGATGCCACCTTGGAGCGTCACGTGCGGCGCGGCAGCGTGAGCGTGACGGTGGATGGCACGCCGGTTTGGCGGGAGGAGACGGAGTTTTTCACCGCGGAGGCGGAGGAGTTCGCGATTGGCCGCAATCCGATTGGCGGGACAAGCGGTGGTCCGCTTTTCACCGGCGATGTGCTCGCCGCTGTCCGGCTGAAGCGCGAATGAAGTTGCGGCGCGGGCGCTTCGTTTCGTCCGATGCCGTCCGATGCTCGATTCCCTCTTCACCGATCGCGAGACCCGGCTGCGCGCACTGCGCTTTCTGGCGGTGGGGGGCGGCTCCGCCCTGGTGCAGTTCGCGGTGCTGGCGTGGCTGAAGACGTGGCTCAGCGCAACGCTGGCGTTCAGCCTTTCGTGGGTGATTTCCACCGCTACGCACTATCTCGCCAATCGGTTCTGGGCCCTCCCCAGCGCGCGGCACGACGCGGCGAAACAGTTCGGCGAATACCTGGTGGCGGTGGCGCTGAGCTACATCATCAACGTCGCGGCCTTCAAGCTGTGCCATGACGTGATCGGAATAAGCGTCATGTGGGCGGCGTTCTGGGCGATACCGCCTTCGACGGTGGTCGTGTTCCTCATTCTCAACTATCGCGTCTTCCGGGCGAAACCGAAGGCGGAATGAACTACCACTTCCGGCCGCGATCCTCCGGCACGATTCGACGCAAGGTATAGACGTCGCTCGCGCCCAGTTCCGCTGCGCGGCTCGCGAGCGTCGGCCAGGGATCCCACGGGGCGGCGAGCAGGCGTCCCGTAATGCCGTCGCTCGCGGGCGAAAGCAGCCATTCGATCAACGCGAGCGCCTTGTCGAGGGATGCGCCGCCGCCGTCTTTCTGCTTTTGGGCAGCGGCGTATTCGGTTTCGCCGACGACGGTGGGGCCGAGCGCGAGCACTTCATCGGTGAGGCGCGTGTGAATCGCGCCGGGTGCGATTGCGTTGATGTCGAGCGCGCGCCCGCGTTCTTCCTCGGCGATGGTTTCAACCAGCCGGACGACACCGGTCTTCGCGACACCGTAGGCCGAGAACCGGGCCCGCGGCTTGGTGGCGCCGCCACCGGAGAAACAGATGATCTTCGCCCGCCGCGGCGCGCGCAGCAGCTGCGCGTCAAAGGCGCGAATCGCGTGGAACGTGCCATCGAGATTGGCCCGGACGGTGGCCGACCAGCGGACGGGATCGGCGGTCAGGGTGCGGCCGATTTCACCCTGGACGCCGGCGCACGCGATGAGCCCGTCGACGTGCGGCCAGGCGCCGGCGACCTCGGCGGCCGCGCGCGCGACCTGCGGCCAATCCGCGACGTCGCAGCGCGACGTGCGAAACCGGCCTGCGTGTTTCGCCGCAAAGTCGGACTGATCTGACCGTGCGAGGCCCCACACAGGGTGGCCGGCGGCGAGCAGGCGTTCGGCCAGCGCGCGCCCGATTCCCGTGCTGGAGCCGGTGAGGACGAGATTCATGAGGTGAGTGCCCGGCGGTGGAGAGCTGAGCGTTGAGGGAAAACTTATGGAAATGGAATCTCGCGCCGCTGGTAAAGTACCATGCGACGGCCGAAGATCGTGAATTGATTGGCACCCCGCAGGTGCTCATCGCACCAGGTGCGGAGTTGCGGTCGCATCGCGGCGAGTTTCCGGTCGTAGGGAAACCCGCCCTCGGGTGCTTCCTGGGTCAGGAAGAAGAAATCACTTTCCGCGAGGCGCGACATGACGATGTCCTCGGCCGGTTCCGCGATGCCCGTCGGCAGCGTCATGTTGATCGCGAACCAGACCCGGTGACGCTCGTAACACATCACCCGCAGGACCTGCGCGTCCAGGCAGTCGGTGATGTAGTCGACGCCAACGCGAAGTTCCTTGAGGTTGCCGGAGCGGGCGCGGCGGAAAATTTCATCGGCCAGCGAATTGACGATGCGTGTTTCCGCAATGGTCGCGGGAGGAAACGCCTGCGGCACCTGCTGGTGGGTGAAAAAAGCGAGCCCCGCGAGCGTGACGACGGCGGCCAGGGCGCGAAACGCCGGGGGGCTTGCCCGGCGGCCCGCGATGAACCAGAGCGCGGCGGCGAGGATGACAAGTCCGGGCGCCAGGGCACTGAGCACCACTTCGGATTTCTGCTGGTGAAGGGTCAGGACCAGGGCCGGTGAGAGCAGGAACAACGCGCCGATGATCCAAAAGGAGCGGTCGCCGGGCCTTCGTTCGCCGCGCCGCGAAAATGCGAGCGCGGTCGCTCCGGCCGCGACAAGAACGACGAAGAAGCCGCCGATATGGCGTTCGAAAAGGTTTCCCCACACGAAGGCGAGCGAACGGCCGAATCCCATGTTCTGGTTCCGAATCGCACTTTCCGGCCCGACGTAGTGGCCGATCCAATAGTAGTCACGCACCGCCTCGAAATTCAGCCAGAACACGGGTGCGGCGATGACAAACGCGATCAAGGCGGCACGGCCGAAATTGATCAGGCGTGGCTTTCGATCCTCCCCCGTCATGATCCACGCGAGCAGCCCGGCTTGGATGACGACGAAGTAGGTGCCGGTGAGGAAGCGGGTCAGCAGCGTGAGCCCGACGGCGACGCCGAAAAGCGTGGAGCCGCGTCGCGATCGGAAACTGTCACTCGCCCAGGCGGCCGTTGCGGTGATGCCGAGGGCGCACATCGCCAGATGATCGAGGCGGAAATCGTAGGCCGAGCCCGGAATATTGTCCCAGGGTCCGCGGAGCAGCAGCGGCAGCATGGCCACGGCGAAGGCTCCCGCGCGGTTTTCGGTACGCTGCGCAACCGCCGCGAAAAGCGCCGCCTGCCACGCGATCAGGGCGAGCATGTTCAGCGCGAGTGCCGCGCTGCGGGACGGTCCCGTCACGGTAAAGGCGATCACCGCGAAGAAATCGTGCAGCGTGCCCTGGGCCGAGGAGTTGGTGAGCGCCCGCAGCAGGCCCTCGGCGAGCCCGTGTTCGCGGGCGAACTCGTAGCCGGTGTAGCTTTCCGTGAGGTACTGGATCTGATCGTTCCAGCGCGGGTAGATGTTCGTGTAACGACGCGCGCCGTAGTGATCGAAAAGAAAGAACTCGAATGCGAAGACGGCCAGGAGCAGCCAGGGCGCGGGGGAGCGGAGGAGTGGACGTCCCGGTGCGGTCATGTACGGATGCTTGATGGAAGCGCGGGCCGGCAGCCCGCAGTTTCAGGAGAACCGGCGGAATGCCGGAAGCCCGGCTCAGTGCCGCGTATCGTACACCCAGCGATTCGCCTCCAGCCAGCGCAGGGTTTTCAGGATGCCCTGTTCGATGGTCAGTTTTGGTTTCCAGCCCGTGGCCTGGATTTTCTTCGTGTCGAGAAAGATGAAGGGATTGTCACCGATCCAACCGCGATCACCGCCGGTGAAATCCAGCCGCGGCTTGAGCCCCAGTGCGGCGCAGATGAAGCCGATGCTGTCGGTGACCTGTACGTATTCCGGCGTGCCGAGATTGTAGATTTGGGTGTGGTGCTTCGCATCGCGCGCCGTTGCCTTGCGCGTCACGTGCAGGATCGCATCGAGGCAATCCTGCACGTAAAGGTAACTCTTGCGCTGCGTGCCATTGCCCAGCACGCGGAGGTGATCGGGGTGCGTGATCAGTTGCTGGTAGAAATCGAAGACGTGGCCGTGCGTGTAGCGTTCGCCGAGAATTGAGACGAAACGAAAAATGTAGGCTTCCTCGATCTGCGCTCCCTCCGCATAGGCGGCGATCAGGCCCTCGCCGGCGGTCTTCGAGGCGCCGTAGAGCGATGTCTGGATCGGAAACGCGTCGTTCTCGGGCGTCGGGCGATCGGGCGTGACGAGCGCTTCACCGTAGACCGAGCCGGTCGATGAAAACGCGATGCGCTTCACGCCATTGGCGCGCATGGCTTCGAGGACGTTGAAGGTCGCGAGCGTGTTTTGCTGCAGATCCTTTTCCGGATGCTTCCAGCCATCGCGCACGTCGGCGTTGGCCGCGAAATGGAAGACGAGATCCACGCCCTTCATCACGGCGGTCAATCCGGGCCGATCGAGATTGTCTCCCCGCACGAGGCGGAAATTCGGGTGCTTTTGCGCCGCCTCGAGGAATCGGATTTGCCCGGTGGAAAGGTTGTCCCAGCCCGTGACGGTGGCGCCATCCGCGAGCAGCCGATCGATGAGATTGGAGCCGATGAACCCGGCGGCGCCGGTGACGAAGACGTGTTGCATGAAAAAGGAGTGAGGGAATGAGGATGGAAGTGACCGGCGGCAACTCAGCTTTGTCGGGGTGCATCGCTTCCGAAAAAGCGATCCACCCGCTGGCGAAGCAGTTGGTAGTTGAGCCGGGTCTCCTCGGGCACACCCCAGAGGTAGTCGCCTTGATAGTGCAGGGTGAGTGCGACGGTGACGGCGATGGCCGCCAGCGTGGTCAGAATGATCACCGGCTGGAATATCCTGCGCCAGGCGGCGCGCGCCCCCTCGATCCCGACCAGCCCGTGGGCGGCGGCGCAGATCAGCACCGGGCAGAAATCACCGGTGTAGCGCTGCGCCGTGGCCACCGCAGCGAACAGGGCGAGCGTCATCGGGAGCGCGGCGGCCCAGATGGCGGCGATGGCCGGTCGCAGACCGGGTGCGGTGAGCAACCCGCCGAGGCAGCCGATCGTCGCCAGCAGACACAGGCTGGGCATCGCATACGGCAGGGCGAGGGTGTGATCCGGGAGGTCGATTTTCGCCGCCGGAAAAAAATGCCCTGGCTTCGGCGAGCCGAGGTAGATCCACGGGAAGCCGTGTTCGAGCCGGAAATTTGGCCGCACCAGATAGGTGTAGAAATTGAAGGGCAGGTTCACCAGGTGGAAGCTCTTCCCGTCGATCCGCGCCAGGCGGTCGGAGTTGGCATAGGGTCGACTGATCCGCAGCGGTGCCGCGTCAAACAGGCCGAATTTGAGATAGGCGAGGCCATTCAGGCTCAGCACCCCGGCCGCACAAAGGCCGGCGATGGCGAGATGCCGGCGGAAATTGGCCGGCAGGAGAGTCCGTGCCCGGGCGTTTGCCGCTTCCTGCCGCCGTTCGCGCAGGGCGATCGCGATCACCACGCACCCCAGCAGGGTCAGGGCGAACAATCCCGTCGGCGGACGCGTGTGAACGGACAGGATGCCGCAGCCGAGGGCGCCGATCCACCAGCGCCGGCCCGGTTGATCCAGATGACGGAGCGAGCACCAGCCCGACCAGAGCGCAAAGGCGATCCCGCCCAGGATCGCCTCGTGGAAGATCAACCCGCGGCTGCCGAGGAAAAAAATCGTGCTGCCCCAGCCCACGCTCCCGATCAGCACGCCGACGGCGAGCGGTGACGGCAGCGGATCGTCCCCGGGGGTCGCCGGCTCCGGCGCGCGCCGGGCCCGACGGACGGCGTCACACAAGATGAGATACGCCGCCAGCAGGCTGGCGACGAAATACGCCTGCATGAACGTGCGGCTGAGCTTGCCGAAGGCGAACCCCGAGAGGACGAAAGGCAGCCGCAGCAGGGCCGGGGTCGGACCGAAGTAGCCGTAGAGTTTGCCGTGCGCCTCGAACGCCTCGCCGCCGATCGCCTCTTCCGGCACATCGAGCCGGCCTTGGAGAAAACTGGCGGCCTGGTAGTCGTAGAACGAACCAAAAACCTCCCGCTCGTTGAAACGGAAGCTGCCGAGCGTCACGAGCCACGCGAAACCGATCGACGCCACCAGGGCGGTGCCCACGAACCAGCGGTGACGGATCAGGCTTCGCGCGGCGGCGCGCAGCGTCGGTCCGCGCGTGGCGAGCAGCCGGGCACCTGCTACCATTGCGATGCTGATCAGTAGGAGAGATACGACTTGGTGCGGGGAATGACGCAGCCAGTTGCGCAGCCAGTTGAACAATTGGTCGCGCGGCGGGAAAGTGCCGCCCGGGGTGCCGCGCAGCGCACGGCCGTTATCCGCGATGATCAGGCCGCGCAACGTGGTGCCGCAGGCCGTGCCGCCAAGCGGGTTTTCGGCAAAATAAATTCGTTCGGAATCGCGCGGATAAAAATGCCCGACCGTGTCGAGCACGCGCGCGCCGTTGGCCAGGATGCGAACCCGGTCCGACGGTGGCGCGATGCCCGCCACGACCTGGTCCAGGGCGGGGATCTCGATCTGCAGCGGCAGCCGCACCCCCGGTTGCACCGGGATGGGCTGTGAGGTGATGCCGGGATGGCCCCAACTGTCGTAGACCAGCGTAATCGTGTGGTCGTCCACGAAGCGCAAGCTCAGGAAATCCCCCCGGCCGGTTTCCCCGGCGACGATGAGGGGGTCGGCGCGGCCGGCGACGCCGCGCGCCAGGACGAGGTCGACCTTGAGCGGATTCGGCAGCGTCGCGTAATTGTCCTTCACCCGGAGTGCGACCAGCGCGAGGAAGAGCGCGACGACGGCGAGGCAGGGGAGCAGAACGCGTTTCACGATATCATCATCCCCCCGCCCTTCGTCCGCGGAACGCGGTTCATGCGTTTTCCATTTGGGCGGCGACGGCGGAGGCGCGCTCCGCGCTGTGATGACATGCGTCGCGCATCAGCGTCTGCAGGGTGGGGAGGGGGCGCACCACCATGAAAATCTGATAGGCGAACAATCCGCGCGAAACCCGGATCAGGATCGTTTGCGCCGTCATCAGGGTTTTTTGCCAGAAGGGGCTTTTCACGACCAGGGGGATGGGCGCGGGAATGCCGACCTCCTTTTCGACGACGAAACCGGTTTCCTTCAACAGGCGGCGCAGGGAGGAAAACGTGAACAGGCGGGTGTGCGTCAAATCGAGGATGCCGCGTTTGTTGTAGTTGAATTGGCCGAGAAACAGCATGAGCCGCGTCACGAAAAAACCGATGTTCCCGGTGGAGATCACGACCTTCAGGGCGCGATTGGCCTGCGCCCGTTCGCGGAGTTCGGTGCAGAATTTTTCCGGCGACGCGAGATGTTCGATGATGTCGAGGACGAGCACGACCTGCACGTCATCGAGCGGACGGGGAAAGGCCTCCACATTCAGATCGGAGACGTGAAATTCATCAAACGTGCCGCCCACCGAGGTTGGCCGGAATCGATCCACGCCGATCACGCGACAGTTCCGGGCGCGGAGCGCCGGGCTGAGGTGGCCCGGGCCGCAACCGACATCGAGTACGGTGGCGCCGGCGGGCACTTCCTCGACCGCCGCGGAGTGCGTGCTGAGGAAGCCGAGCTTTGCCACGTAGTGCTGGTTGTTGATCGGTTCGACGTCGAAATTCCGGCGGTAGACCAGCCCGTAGTCCTGCAGGCGGGCGACGGTCGATGCATTGACGACGTCCTTCGCATAACGAAATCCGGGGACGCGACTGATCTCGTCGCCATAGTGAGTCGGAATCGGAATCTCGCTGATGCGCGCGCGGGCGCGCAAGAACTGGATGATGATCTCGGTGTCGAAATGAAACACGTTCGAATTGAGTTCGAACGGAATGCGGCGGAGGAGGGCCACCGAGCAGACCTTGTATCCGGAATGGAACTCGCTGAGCCGGGTGCCCAGCACGCGATTCTGATACCAGGTGAGGATCTTGTTGCCGAAATATTTGTAGAGCGGCATGCCGCCCTGGCGGGCCCCGCCGGGCGTCAGCATGCGCGAGCCAAACACGACGTCCGCCTCGCCGCGCGCCAGCGGCGCCAGCAAATCCGGCAGCATCTCCGGGGCATATTGGCCGTCGCCGTGGACGAGGGCCACGAAGTCGAAGTCATGTTCGATCGCGTAATGGTAGCCAAGTTTCTGATTGCCGCCGTAACCCTGATTGACCGGGTTCGCCAGAAGCGTGAGCCGGTGCCGGTAGGTGTTCAGCCGGCGCAGTCGTTCCGACCGCGCATAGGTCGCGTCGTCCGAGCCATCGTCGATGATCAGGACCTCGGTGTCGTAATCCTCGAGCGCCGGAATTCGCTCGAGCACGCTGATGATGGTCGACTCAGCGTAGTAGGCTACGATGAAGATGAGGACGCGTGGTTTGCGTTCGACGGGCACGGTTGGGAACAGGAAGTGGCGCAGGAAGGGTTGGACGGCAACTAGGGAGGCGAGCGCCCGAAATGGGCGTCGACGCGCCGCCGGAGTTGCTGGTAGCGTTCGCGCACCCCCTCCGGCACGCCCCACACCTCCTGCCCTTGGTTATGCAGCGTAATCGCGAGTGTGATCAGCACCGCGCAAACGGTCGCGGCGGAGATGAAAACCTTGGCGAGCCTTCGCCACAAATTCGCGAGTTGCTCGATGCCGACGGCGCCCAGCGCAGCGAGCAGGAACAGGAAGGGGCAGAAATCCGCGGTGTAACGATGGGTGATCGCGATCGCGGTGAACATGGCGAGTGACATGGGGATTCCCGCCGCCCACGCGGTGACAATCATCACGCGCATGCCGGGAAACGCCGCCCACGTCGCGAGTCCGCCCAGGGTGGCCAGCGCAAACAGCCCGGGCATCGCGTACGGGAATCCCAGCGTATTGTCGTGGTAGTCGATTTTCGTCTCGCGCCACGGCCGGGGGGACGAGCGCGAGCCGATGAAGAAATAGGGGAAGCCTGCTTCGAAGCGAAAGTTGGGCCGGACCAGATAGGAATCGACGGTGATGGGCAGGTTCACGAGGTGGAATTGCTTCCCGTCGATGCGGGCCAGGCGTTTGGCGTCATACTGGACGTTGTAGCGCAACGGGCATCCTTCGAACGTCCCGAATTTCAGATAGCTGACGATATTGAACGTGAAAACGCCGAAGGCGCAAAGGGCGCCAATCAGCAGTTGACGTCCCACCAGGGGGGGCCGCTCGCTCCGGCGTTGCGCGATAATCGCCAGGGCGCTGGCGCCGAGCAAGGTGAGCGCGAAGAATCCGGTCGGCGGCCGGGCGTGCACCGACAGCACACCGCAAACGAGCGATCCGAGCCACCAACGCCTGTCGGGTTCCGTGTAGTGGCGCAGCGCGCACCAGCAGGCGAATACCGCAAACATCACCCCGCAGAGGATGGCTTCATGATAGATGTAGGCGCGACTCCCGAGGAAGAAAACCGTGCTGCCCAGGCCCGCGCCACCGACGAAACAGAGGGTCGCCCATGCGGAAGGCGGTGCGTGTCCCCGCCCCGCGAGGTGATTCACGGCACGCAGCAACAGGTAGCAGGCCGCCAGCGTCCCGGCGAAATAGAGCACCATGAATGCGCGGCTCAGCTGGCCAAATCCTAGATCGAAGATGACGAACGGCAGCCGGAGCAGCGCCGGCGTCAGGCCGAAATAGCCATAACGCTTGCCGTTCACGATAAACGCCTCGCCGCTGATGGCCACGTCCGGCACGTCGAGCCGCCCGTGGAGCAGGCTCACCGCCTGGTAGTCGTAGAAGTCCCCGAAGCGTTCGGGAGCGACCAGGTCGAATGAACCGTAGCTGACCATCCAGGTGAAAAGAATGGTGGCGACACCCGCCGTGCCGACAAACCAGCCGTGCCGCCGGATGCCGCCGCGGGATTGCGGGGCCGCCGGCTGGTCGGGAACGCTTTCGGTCGCCGGCCGAACGGCCAGGGGCAGCCGTCTCCAAAATGCGAACACGGCCAGCCCTACGAGCGCGGTGCACAGCGGCTGCCAGCCCGAGACTACAATCCAGCCGACGAACCGATCACGAAAAGTCGAGAGCTCCGCGGTATCCCTTCCGTCCGCCAGAAAAAGCCGGCCACCGAGCGCCGCGTCACAGGTCGTGCCGCCGATGGGATTCGCGCCGAAATAGATTTCGGCGGGCAGCCGCACATTGTAGTTCACGACGGCGTCGAGCAGTTCGACCCCGTTCGCCACAATGCGCAGCCGATCGGTGGGCGGGGCAAAAACGCCGCGCACCCGGGTCAGGGCCGGCATCTGGATTTGTAGGCGCACCCGCTGGTTCGGCGGCAACTTGAGCGGCGGAGAGAGCCGACCGGCTTCGCCCCATTTTTCGTAGCCGATGGCGATGAAGCCCTCCGCCAGGTACCGGATGAAAAGGAAATCGCCGGCCTCGGCCCGGCCGGTGGTGATGAGCGGCTCCGATTTGCCAACCTGCGGTCGTTCGACCAGGAGATCGAGCGTGAGTGGATTCGGGATCGGGGCGGGATATCGCCGCAACGCGAGGGCGGAGAGGATCAGCACCACCGCGATCGCGACGCAGGCGCGCAGCTTTCTTTGCGCGGGCGCGAGGGTCATGAGATGGCGGCGGGAAAGTGGACGCGCGGGGCGGGCACTCAGCGCTTAAAACCCTCGGCGCGATCGACGATGTATTTCGGCCGGGCGCGAACCTCCTCGTAGATGCGACCGATGTACTCGCCGAGGATCCCCACGCTGATGAGCTGGATGCCGCCGAGAAACGCGATGAGCATGACAAGGGTCGGATTTCCCCACACGATCGGCCAGTCCATCAGTTTGTAGAAAAGATAGATCGCCATCAGGAGGAAGGAGCCGCCGGAAACGACGAAACCCAGCCACGTGCTGAGCGAAAGCGCGTAGGTGGAAAAACAGAAGATGCCGTTGAAGCCGATCCGCAGCGACCCGAGGAATCGATTGTAGTTGGTTTCCCCCGCAAAACGGGCGGGCCGATCGAAGGGAATGATCGCCTGCTTGAAACCGACGACCGCCACCATCCCGCGCAGGAAGCCGTGGCTCTCCTTCAGGCGAACCACCTCGACGACCACCCGGCGCGCCATCAGCCGAAAATCGCCCGTGTTCGGCGGAATCTTCACATCGGCAATCTTGTTGATCACCTTGTATCCGGTTTCGGCCACGAGTTTCTTGACCCACGGCTCTCCCGTGCGGGCCCGACGTTGCGGCAGCACCACATCGTATCCTTCCCGCCACTTGGCGACCATGTCGTGCAGCAGTTCCGGCGGATCCTGGAGATCGACGTCCATCACGACCACGGCATCGCCCGAAGAATACTCGAGCCCGGCGAGCGTGGCCATCGGCTGGCCAAAGCGGCGGGAGAACTTGAGGAGCTTGATCCGCTCGTCCACGGCCCGCTGCTCGAGAATCACGTCCTCCGTGCGATCGGGCGAGGGGTCCAGCGAGAAAATGATTTCATAGTCGGCGGTGAGCGCGGAGAGAATCGGCTGCAGCCGGCGGAGGAATTCCGCGATGTTCTTCTCTTCCTTGTAAACCGGAACGACGATGCTGAGGACCATGGCCTGAGAAAACGGCAGAAAGGAGAAATCGCGGAAAGAAGAATTGTTTCACCAACGGATGCCGAGCGCGTGGAGCCGCGCCGTGATCGCACCCCAGAAACGCACGTGGCGCGCATGGCGGTTGATCGTCTCGAAATTGTCCTGACGCTCACCGTGGAAACGCGTGCGGATGCGGCGCATCTCGTCCGCGCCGGTCGTGTGGATGGCCTGCGACGTTTTTTGTTCGGCGTGGACGCGAAACGCACCGAGAAAATACGGCACGCGCACCATCCGGCAGCCGGCCTGCTGGAAGCGGGCCAGCAGGTCCCAATCGAGTGCAAATTGGAAGCTCGGGTCGATGCCGCCCGCGACGTCCCAGGCGCGCTTGCGCCAGAACATGGTTTCCTGCGGAACGTAATCGATCCATTCGAGCGTATGGGGGTGGTGCCGCGGCATGATCCAGCGACCCACCTCGCGATCGTCATCGTCGATGATAATGCGGTGACCGTAGATGACGTCGACGTCGGGATGCCGGGCGAAATAATCCGCGATGAATGCGACGGCGCTGGGCGCCAGCAGGTCGTCGGAATTCAGCCAGGCCATGACATCGTCCGGTCCGAGTTCCGCGCTGATCGCCGCAAAACCGCGATGAACGGCGTCGGCCTGGCCCTTGTCCTTCACCGATTCCCAATGCCGAAGGCGCGACGCGTAGCGTGCGATGATTTCGGCACTGCGGTCCTTCGAGCCGCCATCCTGCACGACGTAGATGAGTTTCGGATAGGGCTGATCGACCACGCTGCGCAGCGTGCGCTCGATGAATTTCTCCTGGCCGTAGCTCGGCGTGACAATGGCGACCTGCGGAAGCGGGGCGTTCGCGGACCGCGGGGCCGGCAGCGAGTCCCATTTCAGCGGACGGGGATCATAGTGGCGAAGGACGCCGATCTGCATCCAGTAGCGCTCGACCACCCGGTGGAACAACCAGGCGTCGAACGGCCGCCACCATCGGTCGTAAACATGCGCGCGGGCCGCGAGCCAGAACTTGCGCAGGTCCGAAGTGGAGTGGGTGAGATCAGCGGTGAGTTCCTGGATGACATCTTCACGATCCCGGAGGCTCTCCCGGAGCCATTCGATCGCCTTGTCCTTTTCGGCGAGGAGCCGGCCGTAATGCTTGGCCTGTTCGAGATCGTGGAGACCGGCGCCGCGATTTTCGGAGGACGTTTTCAGTTCCGCGATCTCACCCTCGCGGTGCTTGAGGAGAGATTCGATATTGCGGATGTGGACAACCTGATCGGCGATGGTTTGGGCGGCCTTCGCGGCGTCCGCGGGCAGGGCCTGGAGGGTTTTTTCCAGGACGGCCTGGTCGGCCTGGAGTGCGCCGTTCGCGGCCTGGAAATTGCGGACATGTCCGTCGAGGATGAAAATGGTTTTTTCCCGCTCGTCGCAGACGGCCTTCAGTGAGGAGATTTCCCGATCCTTTTCGCGGGCGAGAGCGGTCAGTTCCTCGAGTTTGTGCTGCCGGGCCAGGTGGCCGGCACGGGTTTCGCGATAGCGCGCGGATGCCCTGGCCATGATCGCATGCGTTTCGGGAGAGAGGTGCCCGATTTCGCGCACGTGAAACGCGCCGTCGCCGCGCAACATCCCTTCGACGGCAGCGACGACATCGTCAGTGGCTATTTCACCCAGGCAGGGTGCGTCGCCGAATGCGCAATCCCAGCCGCAGCCGAAACACGGCAGCGGATGAACGACGGCGACACCGCGGCGCGCCGCCGGCACGAAACGCGGCCACGTGCCGCCCCCGAAAATCGCGGCGACCGGGACGTCGAGTGCGGCGGCGAGATGCATCGCGCCGGTGTCATTGCCGAGGAAAAGCGCGGCCTGGGCAATGAGGCCCGCCAAGGTCGGGAGCGAACCTTCGCGCCCCAGCCAGACCGCGCCCTCGCCCGCCGCGCTGCGCACCGCTTCCAGGTGGGCCGCCTCGCTTTCGTGTCCGACGATCAGCGGGGAGAGACCGTGGCGTTCACGCAGGACTTTCAACACGGCACCGAACCGCTCCGCGGGCCAGGTCTTTAGCCGGACATTGGCGAAGCCGGCGGCGGCACAAACCACGTAGCGGCGGGCGTGGAGATTTTGCGCGTCCCGGAACCTGTCGGCGGCGGCGCACGTCGGCGGATCGAGGACGATGGAGGGCGCGACGCGTTCGACGACGCGGCCGAGCAACGTATCAGCGAGCAGAAAATTGGAACGCCAGTCGGCCTCCCGATCCGGCACGACCACGTGTTCGTTGAAGACTTCGGTGGCAGTCAGTCCGAGATCGACCCGCAATCGCGTGGCAAAGAATTCGTCATGGGCCGGCGCACCGAGGGCGACGCGCCGGGCGCCGGGAGTTGCGGCGGCCAACGCAACTTCGAGCCAGTTGCGGCGCGAGGTGGCGGCGGCCACGATTTCCGGCTGCAGCGCAGCAACGACATCGCGCAGGCGCTTTACCTCGGCCGGGTCGGCATCGGGGCCGGTGGCGAACGGGTCCAGATTCGTGGCCAGCCATTCGATGCCAGGAACGAGCAGTGGCGCCAGATCGAGATAGGCGCGCCGGATGAGGACGGCCAGGCGCGTGTCGGGCCACGTCTGCCGCAGGCACTGCAGGACGGGGGCGAACACCACCAGATCGCCGAGGGTGTCGATCTTGAGCAGCAATGCGGTGCGCGGCGCCGCGGAGGCAGGGGCGCTCACGGGGAGGAAATAGGCTGCAGTTCCATCTGCACCAGACGGCCGGCGCGACGGCGCGGATCCGGCGCGGCGAGCGGAAAGTCGTCCGGGGTCTCGAGCCGCAACACGCGCGGTTGCGCTGAGGGCGGCAGCCGGACCCGGAGCAGGCCGGGCGCGCCCGGGGTCAGTACGATCTGCCGGGACTTGGCCGGGCCCGGCCACAGCGTGCGGACGGTGGCCTCCTTCTTGTCACTCCAACCTGGATACTCGAAGGTGAGCACGACGTCGTGTTCGACAGCGAAGGGAGGCAGTTGAATCGTGGCGGATCGCGCAAACCAGCCGTCCTGATCGATGCCGGTCGATGCGAGCCGCGCCGACGTGGGTTTGCCGAACTCGAAGGTGTACGTGGGCAGGGAAGGAAACACCTCGAGGAGCTCGAGCTTGGCGCCGACCGGTCGATCGTCGCCGTTGGGCAGGGGGGCGCTGGCGCTGAAGCTGAGGGCAAGACGAGCGGTGTTGTCCCGGGCGCCGACCGGGAGGAGCCAGTCGAAGGAACCGATGACCGCCGGCAGCTCGACGACGCCGCTGGCCAGCACGACCTTCAATGTGCCCGAACCGACCGGCGAGTCCGGCATGTTGCCCGGCACGAAGCCGCGCAACCGGACCCAGGCATCGGGTCCGCCTCCGCCCAGCACGAATTCGCTCTGGGGAGAAAGCCAGCCCTCCTCGTAAATGCCGGCGAATTCGAGGCCGCGGGCGAAGACCAGGTCGTCGGGAAAGCGCGCGAGCCGGCAGGGACGCTCGAGCGCCTTGAGTTGGGTCGCGGAAAGGGCCGAGATGTCGCGGCCGTACCCTACGAGTTTTCGCGCATCGAGGGGCACCTGGGTGTTGTAGAGGGATTGCAGCCCGCGCCGCTTGAAGGGGAATTGCACCGGGGTCTCGTTGAAATCGATCGCGATGTACGCGGCGCCATCGCGGAATACCGGCCGGATGGGCCCCACGATGCGGTTGACCGCGCCGTGCCCCGGAAAGGCGAGGGGGACATCGGTGGCGCCAAGGACGCGCGAATTGGGCGACCACGCGGTGTGACCGCGACCCATGACGGTCTTGGTGGCGGAAATGCGCAGATAAAACTCCTCGTCCGGCTGTTCAACGCGCAGGAGCAGGAAGCGGCCGAGTCCGGAGAAGTCCTGCTTTCTCGTCGCGGGATCGCCCTCCTGCTGGTAGATCGCGATCCGCTGGCGATCGCCCAGATAGTAGTGATTCCCGCGTCCGGAGTGCATGAACACGAGGTGATTTCGCGCGGCGGCGGCGGGCAGCAGCTTGAAAAAATGCGCCGGCGGGGGCAGCGGCGAACTCACCGATTTATCCGCGGGCGGCACGCGCAGCTTGTTGAACAGGCCGAGCGATTCGTCGAGGATCAGATAGGCATCCGTGGCGCCATTCCGCGCGAAATTCAGCGCCGGGGCGCGGAACGTGGTGTCAAAAAGAGAGTGGGTGCGAATGGTGTTCTCGTCCCGCTGCTCCAGCATCGCCCGCGTGCGCTGGAGATCATCGAAACGCGGGTGTAGGCTGACCAGGGTGTTGCCCAGTCGTTCGAATTCGATCGGCGCGATTTGCTGATAGTAGTCGCGCGAAAGAAATCGCAGATCGGTGCCGCGGAGCTCGAGCGCCGCGACCTTGGCCGCCACCAGGTTGTTGATGTCGGCGAGCAGCCGCGTGTTGGGCGGCGCGGCTGGCGGTGTGGTGCCGAGGACCGACGCGTATTTCACCTCGGTGATGCCGCCCGCCTTTTCGCCCTGGGACACTCGCGTGTAGTAGAGTGCCGTGGGTGCGCAGCATCCTGCGGCCACCAGCACGCCGACCGGTGCGGTGTAACGGGACCAGGGAAGACAGAGCAAGGCGGCCGCGAGCGCGCCCGCCAGCGCGGGCTGCATGAACATGGCGGCCTTGTAGAGGCCGAAGTCGTTGCCGTGGGAAAGCAGATACAAGGCGAGGCCGAACTGCACGAGCAGCAGCAGGGCCATCGGGGCCGGGCGAAAGGCATCACGCAGTGCCACCACGAGCGCCGTGACCAGCGCAACCAGGCCGGCCACGATGGTGAGCGACGTGATCGGCTCCGCGAAATTGATCGAAAGCGGCATCAGCCCGAAGAGATTCGCGAGCCCGGTCGGGATCATGAAATAGGGGAAGAGTGACAGCGAAAGGTCGACGCTGCGGAAACCCGAACCCATCTGCAGCACCACGGTGAACATGTAGGCGAGGACGTTGTAGCGCAGCAGGACGATCGCACCGATGCATCCGTAGACGACCAGGCTGACGCGCCCGATGGGAAAAGTGACCTGAAGCTGGCGAATCCCCGGCCAGATTCGCTGGCGGAACGAACCCGCGGTGGGGCGGATCTCGCGCCAGCGATGCAGCCACTCCCCCAGCATGACGAGCACGGTCGTAAAAACGGGAAAGGAGCTCACCTCGGGATAGAAAACGGCGAGCGCCGAACCGATGAGCGAGAGCGCCAGGATGTGCGGCAGGTGACGGCGGCGCGATGCCGGGAGACGCGAAGTCAGGACCGTGGTGGCGCCGAGCAGCAGCGCCACTCCGCCCACCTGGGCGATCAGCTGATAGAGCGTGCCCAGCATGAAGAGCGGGCTCGCCGCCAGCAACGCCGTCGCCAGCAGGGCCCGGCGCCGCCATCGGCCGTAGTGGAGGACGAGCGCGGCCGCGGAGAGGAGCTGAACCAGGCCGAGACCGACGATCACCGGCATGAAAATTCCCAGGGACTTGATGCCCGTGAGGGCGGAAATCCAGGCGAGCAGGATTTCGCTGCCGAACCGCATCAGGCCCGGCACGTGCATGAACCAGTAGTATTGGGCGATGTCGCGACCCGCGAGTTCCTCCATCGTCGGGACGCGCCAGAAACCGAAATCCTTGAATCGTTCGGCGGCGAGGCAGTAGTTGACGTAGTCGTCGTTGACGTAGCTCAACCAGCCGAAATTGAACCGCAGCATCGGCCATCCGGTCCAGAACAACGAAAAGACGACGAGGGCGACAAACGGAGCGAGGGCCAGCGCGGGAAAAATCGGCCGGCGCCAGAAGAATAGCCCGGTCGTCGCGAGGCTGAGCCCGATCGTGAGCGGCCAGGCGAATGCGCGCACCGGCAGGCCGGCCTGATTGAGCACCATGATCGCCAGAACGACGACGGCGAGTCCCGTCGCTGGCGCGAGTAACCAGGCGCGCAACACTCCGCCTTGCCAGCGACAAAGGGCCAGCGTCCCGCGACCGACGAAGGCCACGAACAGGAAGAAGGCGAAGGAAAGCGCGAGAGCCGGCATGGACCAGGAGTTAGGAGTTTGTCGGGCGTGACACGAAAGTTCCGAGAAAATTTTAACGGCGTCTCACCGTTCAAGACAACCGGACCCGCCAACACCGCCATCTAGGATTTGGCGTGGCAAAAACTCCGGCGCACAAAGGCGGCACACGCTTCGTAAGCCCGCTCCGCCAGCGCGGAGCGCAGCAACGAAGGAGCGGTGAAGGACTCGAATGTGCGCGCGACGGTCGCCTCGTCGGCGGAAGGTGAGAGCAGCGGGACCTTGAGTTCGCGCGCGACGGCACGGAGTTTTTCGTTGGTCGACAGCACGATGATTTTTGAATGAGCCCAGGCACCGGCGAGCGCGGCGTGATACCGCGCCGTCAGCAGCCATTCGCCGCTGGGCCAGTCGGCCAGGACCGCGTGGAGTGGGGCGCCGGCCTTTTCCGGCGAAACCAGCCGCCAGCGGAGCTGTTCCGTTGTCGGCAGAGTGGTGTACAAGGCGCGCTCGGCACCGGGGAGGTCGCGCGATTCCTGGGCGAGCCACACCCGGTCGCTCGGCTTGATACGGTCAATGGCGGCCAAACAGGAGGCGAGGCCCGGCCAAACGCCGTAGTCGAAATTGGGCACCAGTGTCAGCCGGCCGCGGGCGGCCCGGGGCGGAGGGAAATCGCGAAAGAACAGATGCGCCAGGTCCGTCGCGGCCTCGACGGGCGGCGGGGAGTTGAGTGCGGCGATCCGTTCCGCCGAAATTGCGTCGCGCGTCCATATCCCCGCGGCTCGCGCGCAAAGCCCGCGCACCTCCGGAACGGCGAGTTCGTCGGCGGTCTGCACTCCGATGCCGAGGAAGAACATCGGCTTCCGGCCTTGCTCACAGAATCTGGCTTCCGCCACGAGATGATCGACAAACCAGCGCGAAAGCGCGCTCTGAAATGGCGAGCCCCCGAGGCCGAGCCAGACATCGCATTCCGCGATGGCGCGCGTGCGCGCGTTTTCTTCATAGGGAAGCCAGGTTACCGAAGGGAATCGCTGCTGCAGCGGCTGGAGCGCGAACGGAACGCAGCAGGTGAAGGTGGCGTCCGGGCTCAGCGCCCGCAGGGCGGCGAGAAACCCCGCGAGCATGAAATCGTCGCCCAGGTTTCCCGCACCGTAGAAATGGTGGCCGAGATGGATTCGCACCGAAGGCGCTCTGCCGCGAAAAATCCTAAAATGCGAGCGTGACCTTGATGTGCCCGCGCGAAGTCGCGTCTGGCGTATAGGGCAGATAGGTGAGCTGCCACCCATAATCGCCGATCAAGGTAAAGTGAGGCGTGAGATTCATCCGGACGCCGATTCCGGCGCTGGCGAGGGGGCCATGCGGTACGTCGGTCGGGAATTTTCGTTTTTCGGTGACGTCGGCGGCATCGAAGAAGCCGAGGAAGCGCGTTTCAAGGGGACCGCGGTTGGCGGGCACCCACCGCAAGCGCTTTTTCCACGCGGGAGTCATGAGTTCGTTGTTCAGCACGAAGCCACGGTCGCCGGAGAACACGTTTTCGTTGTAACCGCGCACGGTGGCGGTTCCACCGATGGTGAGTTCCTCGCCGGCGAGCAGGTTGCGGCCCGAGAGATGAAAGACGCCCCGCGCGATGTAGTCCCATCCCTGCGCAAGCTTGAGCAACCGCTGGAACGAAAGCGTCCCATAGACGTAGGCGGCGCGGGCCCCGAATCGGGCGTTGTGAAATGCCTCGTCCGTATTGCGAGAGTTGATGCCGCCGGGGCTCGCGGTGACGCTCGCCGCGAGCGCCCATGCTCCCAGGCGATCCCGTCGCACGGTGGAAAATCCCGTCGTAAACTGAAAGATGTCGGTTTTCGACGCATATTGCTGCTGGCCGCCATACGCCAGGTTGTTGTTGCTCTCCTTGAAGCTGAGCGTCGCCTGCCATTCGAGCGGAGAATCGCCGCCGCGGACGGGAACGGTGTAGCGAAGGTCCGTCGTGAGGCTCTCGCCGTTCTGCAGGAAGAGCCCTTCGAGGAACTCGGGCTGCACTCGGACATAGGATGCGCTCAACTGCAGGTAGTGGCGCCAGCGAAGGGGGATGCGGTAGTCGAAGCCGTGACCGAGAAAATAGTTGGGTTTGTCCGACGTGATGAGCTGATACGACACCTGATGGTCCTGGCCCCACAGGTTCGCATAGGAAACCGCGCCGATGAAGCGGTTTTCACCGAGAATCTTGTTGCCGGAGTTGTCGTACGAAAATTGGAACCGGAGCGGGTTCGCCTCCTGCACGGCGACGATGATATCGGCTTCGCCGGTGGTCGGTACGGGGTCCAGGCGCACCTGCACGCGGCGGTAGGGATTGTTGTTCGTCCAACTGAGCGCGCGATCCAGATCGGAAAACCGCAGGACCTCGCCCTTTTCGATCCGCAGTTTTTCGCGGAGCAGGGACTCGCTGAACCAGCGATTCCCCTCCATGCGGATGTTGCGGATTTTCCATTCGCTCGTCGCGAGGCTGCCCTTTTTCCCCAGGAGCAGGACTACCCGCACGGTTCCGTCGGCGATGCTCTGCGAGGGGATGACGGCGGAGGCAGAGGGGTATTCATTTTGCCGCGCAAAATTCTCGATCACCTGGGCCATCGCGGCGAGGAGTCGCTCGTCAATCGGCTGGTTCTCACCTCCGGTTAGGCGACGGTTGATATCCTTCTGGTCGAGAAAGGAAAGGGGCGGTGACAGCGCAACGAAACCCGCGCCCTCCGGCGCAGCAAACCCCTGCAGGGTTTCGGCACTCTCCACGATCAGGATGCGACGCAGCAGGCGCTTGGCGGGAGTCGTCGCCGTCGCCGGCGCGACCGGCGCCTCCGCGGGCGCCGCCGTTGGCGCCGATGGCGCCGTCGAAGGGAGGGCTTCGACCGGCACGGCTACCTGCGCCAATACCGACGCAAATGCGCACGACACCCACCACACACATCCCACGACAACTTTTCTGCAGACGATCATTTGGCCGAACGGAGACCAGTGGGCGTCCAGATTGTTCATTGCAATGCGGAAATCCGACCGCGCGATGGAGGCAAGTGGCGGGTTATTTTCGCCGGGTGGGCGACGATTCAGCTGAAGCGCGCAAATCGATGACTTATGCCTACTCGCGGACCGGTTTCCCCTCTTTGTAGGTATTCAGGCGCTGCGTCGCAACGGCGGCGACGGCCGCATCGCCTTTCAACTGGGCATTGGCGAGCGCCTGGGTTCCCACCTCGATGGCTTCGGCAAATTTGCCGGTTTCGGCGAGCGCCGCCCCGAGCGTGATCAGGAAAGTGGCCGAATTGGGATTCGACTTCAGCGCTTCCCGCGCGAGTTCCTGGGCCTCCTTGCCGTTCCTGACCGCGTCGTCCTTGCTGGTGGCCAGGACCCACGCGAGATAGCAGGCGACCTCCGGGGTGCGCTGGTCCGCCAGCGCCGTGCGATACAGCTTGATGGCGAGACTGTGCTGCCCTTGCCGGTACAACGCCTCGGCCGCAGAATTATAAAGGGCGGGGCGCTCCGCGGCGGGTGCGAGCGAGGTGCCCTTGAGGAAAGCATCCGCGGCTTCCGCCCAGTTGCGGCGCGCGAGCAGTAGTTCGCCCTTGCGCAACCAGGGCGGATAGAGACGGGGGGCCAGCTTGAGCAGGACGTTCAGCGTCTGATCGGCATCGTCGAGGGCCCCCGACGTGATCTGCGCCAGCACCACGCTGTAGATCGCCTCGACCAGGGACTGCTTGAAATTGACCTTGAACAGCAGGACGGAAACCGGCTGCTGGGAGCCGGGAGTGGACAGGCCGGCGAGATCGTCCGGCACCTTGTAGGGCAGCATTTGCAGCCATTGCGGGACGACCTTGGCAACCATGAGCTGGTAGCCGAAACACTTCTTGATGTCCTCCGCCGTCGCGTTCGGATGGAGCAACTGGTAGTATTGCGCGATGAAGTTTTCCTGGGAGGTCAGCGCAATGTGCGTAACTCCGTGCAGCCGGATGAGGATCGCCGCTTCGGCGGCCGTCTTGGCGCTCAGGATGGCGGCGGCCGCCTTCAATCCGTCCGCGTTTTCCCAATACAGAGTGCCCAGCGTCTTGAACCGGCCGTAGTAGCCGATGTCGGTGGACGCATTGGGATTGCTGAGCAGGACGATATCTCCCTTGGGCTGCGAGGCGCGCAACTGGGCGGCGATGTCCCGCGACAGGGCGCGCGTGGCGTCGCCCGGTGCGACGCGCTTGGATTTGACGTCCTGCACCGAGCCCGTGTAGCGCAGAACGCCGCTGGGCAGGAACAGCAGCGCGAACGTCGCCAGGGAGGCGATCCAGCGTTCCCGTGGCTGCAGCGAGGCAGTGAGGAATGCGAGGACGACCAGCGCCAGCGAAATCTGGGCCGCGGAGGCGTTCAGCAGCCAGCGCGACTGCCACCACGCCATGGCGGTGAAAAAGAACGCGGCGAAGGTGGCGAACCAAAGCACGATGGGAGTGTCGCGCCGGAAGTAGCTCAGGGCCGCAATTGCGACAATCAGCGGAGCGAGGTCGATGCCCAGCGCCTGGAAAATGGCCTTTCCGCCGAAGCCCCGGATCGATTTCCACATCGGCAGGAATTCCTGGATGTATTCGTTGTGCAGTTCGGACATGAACCGATCGAGAGGAGTGAAAACCTGCGAGCCGCCCAATACGATGACCACCGGCACGACACACACCGCCAGGGCCGGCCAGAACAAGTTCGGCCAGCGTTCCCACCGCTGTTCGCGGGACGCGAGCCAGCGCTCGCCGAATTGCGCGATCAGTTCGCCGCCACCAAGCCAGGCCAACGAATGCAGCGGGTGATTGGCCTCCAGCCGCAGGCCCAGGTGATTCGGGAAATACTCCAGCAGATAGAAAAACACGCTCGCACCCGCCCCCACCCGGCCCCAGAGGCGCCACGCTTGCGGATAAAAAATCGCGCCCGCGCGCGTGGCCGACCCACCCTGAAACAGAATCGCCAGAAACCCGGAGAGGCCGACGAATGCGATCGGCGGAATGATGGACGCCGCGCTGACCCACATGCCACAGGCGCCGCACAAACCGGAAAAGATCGCGCCGCTGCGCGCCGCTTCCGGTGAATCGGGCAGAATCGGCCAGGCGCCTTCCCGGCGCGGCTGCCACCAGCCCCCACCCATGCAAACGGCGCCAAGGACCATCCCGAAGGCGGCGACCGTCAGGAGCCCATGATGGTCAACGTAACTGGGGAAAAAGCCCTCGAAAATGCGATCATGGCACGTCATCACGACGACCATCATTACTCCACCGATCGCGCCGGTGCGGCGGGTCACCCATGAAGAGAATATGATGACGAGGGCCAGCAGGACTGTGGGTCCCAGCCACAAGGTGGAACGCTCCACGGCGGTGGGAAAAGATTCACCGGTGAACAATTGCCGAAAATGGCCCGCCCCCACGATCGTCCAGGCCCAGGCGGAGTTCCAGTGGACTTCGCGACCATCGGGAGCGTTATCGATCGTCGTGTAGCGAAGCCGCAAATCGTGGCCTTCGCTCAACGCGAGCGCATGCCGGACCCAGGTTTGCGCATCCGCGGCAAATCCGGGGAAAGTTTGCGACATCGGCGTATTCGCCGCGGGCGCCCCCCTGAGGCCAAGCTGGCCGGCGAAGTCGAGGTAGGACTTTACCAGGCCCGCTTGAGCGAAGAGGGCCCAGGCGGCAATGGCCCACGCCGTGACCAGAATCAACCAGCGTGTTCGATAACTTTCTTGGCTTAATTGCATGACAAATCAGGGAGAATTGCGCATTTGCTTACGGCACTCGCGTCGGCCGCGATGCCGGTGTGGAAGCGCAATGCGGCTATCGGTTGAAACAACAGATGAGCCATTGCCGAGAGAAAAAGGCGGGTGTCCCACTTTTTTGGAAATGCGGGAGTAGCCTCGAACCCGGTCAATGCCACATCTCCGGTCACATCGAAAGGTGGGAGCGACGCGTGCGACCCGCATCGTTTTCCTTTCGTTCCAAAAGGAAATCCTCGGAAAGTTCACGTGAACCAATCAGAGTACCTGAGGCGCGAGCCTGGACGGAATTGAGCGACCGGCTTTTTGACGGAGGACGGATTCGCGGGAAGGCTCGAGGGTTCTTGGTGCAACCAAGTCATTTGAACCATGGCTGGTGAAGTGTCCCGATGATGGGTAGGCATGAGTGCCTCCACCCGGACGAGGCCGGATGAGAGACCGACAAGCTTCGACCGATGGGTCTCCTGCGGCTTCCGCTGGGCAGAATCACACCTGAATCTGCCTCGAAAGGAGGTCGAACGTACCGCGGCCGTAGCAGCCGGCGGACTCGATGCGGACTCGATGCGGACTCGATGCCGAGACGATGCTGACAGAAGGGAACCGGCAATGCGCCCGCGTATCCTTTGCTTTATCTGCCCTATAAGGGTAGGCTGAGTTCGAAATGCGCGCTCGACTCTACTGCCAACTGAATGCAAAATGTCGATACCGAGAAAAAGCGACGCTTTTCAGAGGAAATCTGCGCTGGGTGTGTATCCCCAACTTTCAAAGAATTTTCTCTTGCCACTCCCTGCGCGCCACCCTTCTTCTCGCGCTGTTAGGCGTAATCTAGTCACAATCGGTTATCTAATCACAAATGAAAAAAGCACCTCCTGTTAGGTTATCTCTTCGCAAGTTGTTCATTGCGATGCTGGCCGTAGGGCCCTTGGCGATACTGCCAAGTCCGGTATTGGCCACGTTGCCAACTCAATCGGCCTTCACCGCGAATACCTTAGCCCCACTTGTTGCGGGCACCGTAATCCAGACGAGTGGAACGGGCAATCTGACGACGTCCACGGATACGGCGACGTTCAGCAATCTCTCCGATCGTTCGGTGTTGGTCTGGGGACCTGGCACGTTCAATATCGGCGCCCTCGAGCAATACACGTTCTTGGTAAACGGCGGGAGTGTCTTGAACAAGGTGGGTTATCTGGCCTCCGGCGCACTGTCGGGCGCGGATACCGCCACCATCAATGGCCGGCTCTTCGCGAACGGCAAAGTGCTGATCATGGCCAACGGCAGTGTTCTCGTTGGCGGTGGTGCCAGCATCACCACGACGGGTGGGTTGGTCCTCTCGACCCTCAGCGGCGTGAACGATCCCAATAATTTCAATTTCTCGGCCACGGGCGACTTGCCCTCGACCGGCACCTCGACCGGCCCGATCACCATCGGCACGGGAGCTTTGGTGAATGCGTCGGGCAGCGTCACGGCTTACTCTGGTTCGCTCAGCGTGAACAATCTTTCGGTTTCGGGTGACCTCATCCTGAATCAATCGACGAGCGCGGCAGGCGTTGGCCTCGTGGTTACCGGCGCCGGCGGCCCGACGACGGTCACGGGCAACTTCACCGCCACGACCAATGCAGGCGCCATCTCGCAGGGCGCGGGCGCGTTGAACGTTGCCGCGGGTACCACCACGCTGAATACAAATGGCAACGCCACCGTCACCTTGGGCGGAGCGAATGACTTCAACAACGTGCTCGTCTCGGCTGGCACGGGTGCGGGTGGCATTGTGACCCTCAACGATATCAACTCGATCGTGCTGGGTAATTCGACGATCGGTCAAAGCCTCACGGTGACCGCGGTTGGAAATATTACGACTGCCGGGGTGGTCAATTCCGTCGGAACGACTTCACTGACGGTTACCGGCGCCGGCAATCTGGTAAACTACGGCACGGGATCGAGCGCGGGCACTTTCTCCGCGAGCACCATCAGTGGTCCAATTACATTCAATGGTGTGAACGCAGTGTCGACTGGCGTTTTGAGCACCGGTGCATCCAATGGGGATATCAACATTACTTCAACGGGTGCGGCTACCATTAATGGAGCCATCACGACGGCTGGCGGTAACATCACGGTGACTTCTCCTTCTGTCACCCAAACCACCACGGGTATCGTGAACGCCACGGCGAATGTCGTCACCTACAACGCGACAGCCGGTAGCGTCATTCTGGGTTCGATCACGGCGAATACGATCAACGTCCTGGCTCCGGCGGGTTCGATTTCCGAGAACGCTTCGGGCATCCTCACGGCGAACGCCACGGGCTCTTTGGCCACGAATACTTCGTCGTTCACTGCCGCCCCCACGGGCAGCATTTCGCTGAACAATCTCAACGTACTGAACAACACGACGCTCCAACTCACGGGCGGTACGGTTACGGTTAACAACACACGAGCTATCGTTCTTGGAACGACGAACACCACCGGTGGTGTGACGATTGACACCCGCAACGCGCCGCTCGTCGCGGCCGGCGGAACCGGTAACGTTGTCGTAGGTACGGGCTTCGGCACGGCGGCGCAGCCGGTCAACATCGGCGGTGGCCTGACCATCATGACGGCGAATTCAACGATTAACGACGATGACTACGCCACGATCAGTGTGCTTGGCGCGTTGACGCTCTCCACGAACAACGGCTTCGCCGGCGGTGCGGCCACCACGGGCAAGGACATCACGTTTGATGCGGCTGATGGTCCGCTTGGGACCTTGGTTCGCTCGGCCTTCGGCCAATTCAACGCCCAGGCGGGAGCCGGAGCTGTCGTTGTGCATGAAACCACGACGCTGAATCTCGGTACGGTCAGCGCGAATGCGATCACGGCGAACAGCCTCTCGGGCAGCTTGATTCAGAGTGGTGCGGTCACCGTTACAGGCGCCGCGGGTGCCAGTACGTTCCGGGTGAATAACAACACCACGACCAATATCACCTTGGACAATCCCACGAACACGTTCGCCCCGCTGCACCAGGTCAGCATCGTCGGCGGCAACAACGATATCGTTACCGCATCTTCCAGCTTCATGATGCGGAATGGTACCAATGTCAGCGGTGGTAATCTCGCGATTACGACGCTCGGCGCCGGTAGTGACGTGATTCTCATGAACGGAAACGTTCGTACGCTGAATGTGAATGCGGCGGGCCGAATTATCTTCAGCTCGAACAACGCAAACTCGTTCCTCGCAGCTACGACTGCCAATCTCGTCTCGGGTGACTCGAGCCCGAATTCGATCACGCAGAATCTGACGACGGTTGTCGGCACGAACGGCACGCTGACGCTTCAGACCAACGGCGGTATCCTGCTCGATGGCCTGAACAATAACATCACGGGTAACGTGGTGCTGAACAATGTTGTCGGTGACGCAACCATCTTCAACCGCGGTAACCTTACCGTGAGTGGTTCCGCCCAGGCGACCCTCAACATCACCGCCGGTACGGCTGGTGCCAATGCGGTTTCCCGCGAAAACAATCTGATCCTCGGAAATCTCAATGTCCGTGGCAACCTGAACGCCGCCACGCTGAACGGCAACACCACGCAGACGGCCTCGTTTGCGGTCGGTAACGTTTCGGCTGTGACGCTCGTCTCGGGTGGTGCAGGTTACACGGCAACTCCGACGGTAACGATCTCCGCCCCGAATATCAACGGTGGCACGCAGGCTACGGCCACGGCTACGATGGCCGGCGGTGTAGTTACCGGCATCACGTTTACGGCGGGCTCTGGAGCGGGTTATACTTCTCCCCCGACCATTACGTTCTCGGCGAGCGGCGCCACGACTCCGGCCAGCGCGTCTTCAACGGTTAACTTCCCGCTTGGAACGATCTCGTCGCAGACGATTCCGGTTCCCCCGGCTCCGACGGTTCCGCTTACTGGCACCATCACCTCGGGTAATCTTATCGGTGGCAATACGTTCGCCGGTGAATCAGGCAATATCACCCAGTTGGCGGGCACGCGTCTCCACGTGGAGAATCAGGCGGAATTCGTTACCTTCCACGGTAACATCATTGTTGCCAACAACGGTAATAATGCGGGCCGTCTGAACTTCTCCACCGGTGGCGGGCCCGGTCTCTCCGGCAACGCTGACATCCGGTACTCGGAAGACGGCACGGCGAAGATTGGCAATATTGCAACCAATGGTAATGCCACGATCACGAGCCGCTTTGGCAGCATCATTGAAGATCCGCTCGCCAACGACATCCTTAATGTCGGTGGTACGCTGGCTCTGAATGCTCCGACGGGCAGCATCCTCCTCGGCAACACCACGCACACGAGTGGTACCACGACCGGCAATGTGGCGAACTTCAACATCGCCACGAACGGCGCTGCAGCCATCATCAGCTCCGGTAACATCACCCTCGGCACGACCGCAGCCAACTCGCTGACGGTTACGGCGAATAACATCGGTCAAAGCGCGCCGTTGTTCATCTTCGGCCCGAGCACGTTCAACGCGACGAACAGCATTACGCTGACGAATGCCGCGAACAACTTCGGACCGATTACGACGATCAGCGCGACGGCCAATCAGAGCATTGCGGTCACGGAATCCGGTACGCTGAATCTCCGCTCGGTGAGCATGCCGGGTGGTGGTAATGGCACGTTCACGGCAACCAGCATCAATGGCGACGTCATCGACACGGGTCTTGGCGGCGTTCGTCTGGGTGGTGCGATTGTCGGCAGTGTCGCCGCGGTGGGTCAGGGTGTCGTCACTCTGTCCGCTGCCAACGGTAACGTCCTGATCGACGACCCGACCAGCGAAGTCCTCACCACGACCGGCGTGAACTTCAATGCGAAGAACGTCACCATCTCGGTCTTGGGTAATGGTGGTTCCACGCTGGTGCTCGGTTCGGCTGGTGGCGCCTCGAATGTCACGGGCAATCTCACCGCGACGTCAGCCTTGGGCAACATCGGCAACGCCGGAAACATTGTGGTTGGCGGTAACGCCTTCTTCCAGACCGGCACGGGTAACATCACCCTGAATCAGGCGGGCAATCAGTTCGGCACGCTGAAATTCATCGGAAATCAGGTCAACGTGAACCAGGTCGGCAACATGACCTTGGTGACGGGTTCCTCGGCCATCGGGCCGGCCCTGCTCGAGTCCGGTGGTAACATCGGCATCGTGAGCGTTGGTGGTGGCACCGTTAACTTCGGCAACTTGGTCAGCATGCGGGCGAATGGTAACATCACCCTGCCGAAGCTGATCCAGGCGGTCGGAACACTGACGCTCCGCCACGTCGGCACCGCCGACTTGAGCGCTCTGAGCACCACGCAGGACCTCAGTGGCAAATCGCCGGTCTCCGTTGGCCCGGGAACCTACGTCCCGCCCTCGCAGTAATCTTGATAGTTGTTGACTGATATTACGCCGCAAAGGGCGACCGGGAAACCGGTCGCCCTTTTTTCTTGGTTTTAAACGCGCTTACGCGTCTAACGATCGTTATGGTTTCAGAGTCCGCTGCGAATTCCCCCCTCGCCGTCGATTGCACGGTGAAACCCGTAATCGAGGTCACGGGACTTTCGAAAGTATATCAGCGTTCCAGTTCGATTCGTCACTGGATTGCTCGCGGATTGGGTCGAGACGAGTCCCCGTCCGGCGATGCGCACCCTGATGATGTGGTGGCATTGCGCGATGTTTCGTTTTCGGTGGCACCTCGCACTGCCTTTGGGGTGATCGGCCGGAATGGAGCCGGGAAAAGTACGTTGCTGCAAATCCTGGCGGGTACGCTTCGTCCCTCCTCAGGATCGTGTCGCGTGGGTGGTCGGATTACCGCTCTGCTCGAACTTGGATCTGGGTTTAATCCTGAGTTCACCGGCCGCGAAAACATCTACTTGGCCGGGGCAATTCTTGGCATCCCGCGCGCCGAGATGACGGCGAAATTTGCTGAGATCGTGGGCTTTGCCGATATCGGTCCGTTCATCGATCAGCCCGTCAAGACTTACTCGACGGGTATGATGATGCGCGTGGCCTTCGCTGTCGCCATATCAGTGGAGCCTGACGTGTTGATCATCGATGAGGCACTGAGTGTGGGGGACATCCTCTTTCAGCAGAAATGCAGTCGTCGCCTGCACGAGCTGGTTGCATCGGGAGTGACTCTGCTCGTCGTTACCCATGATCTTTCGTTTGTGTTGAGCATGTGTCAGCGAGCACTCTGGCTTGACCGAGGTCACGTACGATACTTGGGCGAGGCTGGGGCATGCGTGCGCGAATACGTTGCTGCCATGGCTGCGATTTCCGGGAACCAGCCGGCGGCGACCAATGATGCAACGGCGCTCTCCGAACAAGCACTGCCCAAGGCGCCACCTTTGGCGCTCGATGACAAAGAACGACGTGGTGATGGGGGTGTTTGCGTCGCACGTGCCTGGCTATTGCAAGCCGAGGGGGGCATCGGAACGACGTTTCGAAGTGGTGATTGGGCGATTGTCTCGATGCTCATCGAGGCACGACGCCCGGTGCGCGCGGTGAGTGCGGGCTGCGAGGTGCGAAATCGGCACGGTCAGGTGGTTTTCGCCACTGGACTCCGGGTCGTACAGCGACTGGTAGCCGAGCTGCCCGCCAACGGAAATTGCCTCGTAACGATTCGATTTCGGCTCGAGCTCCAGGCCGGTCAATACACCCTGGACGTCGGCTGTGGTGCGGGCGTTGACGCCGACAACACGTGGGATCGCGTTCTCAACGTGGCCGTACTCGAAGTCTCCAATCCGCCTGATCAGGAGATCATCCACGGATTGGTGCGGCTGCCGTACGAGATAACCGTTGCCCGTCCGGCTTCGTAGCGGGAAATCGCTTACCTCATCGGCCCCCGTGGAGCGGACTTTCGCAAATCAGGGCCATCGGAGGTGCGGTAGCCGGGATTACAATACTTCGGCGAACGATTTTCGGAGCAGCGCGAAAAACACGGCACCCGTGATGAAGACTGCGGCAGCGCAGGTGTACACGTAGAGCAATTCGCCGTAAGCCATGGGTTGCTGCCAAAGCACGGTATTTCGGGCGAGGTCGAGGATCTTGAGAAGCGGATTGTATCTCACCCACTGGAGTGTCGCGGGAATCTTTGCCACCGGAAACATCACCGCCGTCGCGAACATCAGAGCGGTCGAGGCAAACGCGGTCAATTGGCCAATGTCGCGTAAGAACACACCGAGCGCCGCGAGGAACCACGCCACGCCGAGTGACAACAGGAGCAGCGGGAGAACGATGACGGGTAACCACAGCATATGGACGGAGAGACGCACCGTCGCTCCGAATGCGCTGCCGAGCAGGACCAATCCAAGCCCCACCGCCAGGTGGAACGCGGTCGCGCCCATGTGCGCCACCGGCAGTACCTCCAACGGAAATACCACCTTCTTTACGAAATTTGGATTGGCTGTGATTACCCCCGGCGCCCAAGCGAGGGTTTCGGAAAAGGCATGAAAGAGCGCCAGTCCCAGAAACAATGCCAGGGAGTAATCGTACGTCGTCTCGCCCGTCAGGACGCCGAATCGTTGATCATAGATTATGCCAAACACCACGAAATAGAGCGCGAGCATCGATAGCGGATTGATGAGTGCCCAAAACGCTCCCAACCGGCTGCCGCGATGCCGGAGTTCGATGTTTCGATGGGTGAATTGCCCGATCAGCTCACGATGCCGCCAAAGACCCGCGACCATTCGCCACGGATCCACGACCACGGCGGACACCACGGATCTCGTCATGCGCTCTCTCCTCTCGGAACCCGCTCAGGGTCGTTCTGAAATCGATTCCACGCTCGCCAAAACAGCCGCGTGATCGACCAGCGAGATGCCGCAATATTCATCGTTGATACCGTGCGCAATCAACCAGCGAGTGCCGTCATGTGCCGCACCACAAGGGTAAATTACCTCGCCCACGGCGGGATTGAGTTTCGCATGGTTTCGCAGCGCGCCAAACTGATTTCCGAAATCCAACGGCTTGATCGGGCGCGCCGTAGGCGCAAAAGGCAATTTCGATGCGAAGCCATAAACTGCCGGCAAATAGCGGTAGCCGTTCACGCCGTCGTGCACGGAATGGCAGAAAGCCAAAAACTGGCCGTCATGCAGACAAGGGGGAGCCCCGCCCCGCAAGCCGCCATGATGCGGAGGATAACTTCCCATCGGCCATTCGACGCGTGAAACTTCATCGAAGACGATCTCAGTTTCTCTCTCCAAAGAAAACTCCAGTACCCGGTGCGGCAAGATGGAGTAGACCGCGTAGAGCTTCATTTCTTCAGGACGATGAAAGAAAGCCCAGTTCTTCTCCAGCTTTTGCCGTTCGCCACGCAGGATGAGTTCACGGGGATACCCTCGCGGTTGCAAGGTAACCGAGTCGAGTTCCTGGATAAATTGGCAGTTCCGCGGCTCGTGCCAGCCTGAATTCCAGTAGATGAAAATGCGCTGATCGAATCGATACAGCCGCGGGTCCGCGAACCACCGCGTTGCCATCTCCGGATATTCCGCGCCGGGTCGAAAACGCACCTGGTCACTCAATGGACACTGCGATCCGGCGATCACTCCCAAGGCGTGATTCAACCGACAAATCGCGATCCGACGTACCCCATCCGGGCCGACGATACGATAGGCGAAAATCCACCCGCCCCGGTCACGCAGCAAACCGGGGTTGAACGTTCGGACCGGCCCCTGTGCTGTGAATCCCTTCCAATTGTCGGGCAGCAGTTCCTCTGCGCCAAATACCACGCTCTCCCTCACGGAAGCGCTCATGATCGCTCGAAAAAGTCGCTTACGCCCGTGCAAACATAGTCCACCTGGTCTGCGGAGATGTGGGGTCCGATCGGCAAACTCAGCACCTCACCCGCGAATTTTTCCGAAAGGGGAAAATCGCCGCGTTTCCAGCCGGCCGCCGAATATGCTTTCGAAAGATGCGGTGGGGTGGGGTAGTGAATCTGCGTGCCGATGCCCTGCGCGGCGAGGTGCTTTTGCAGATCGTCACGGCGCGCCGTGCGAACTACGAAGAGGTGCCAGACCGGAGCCGCCCAATCCGGGACGTAGGGGAGGGTAAGATCGCCGACCTGATTAAGGCGCGCGAGATAACGCGCGGCGAGTGCTGCGCGCCGTGCGTTCCATTCGCGCAATCGTGGAAGTTTCGCGCGCAAGAACGCCGCTTGAAGTTCGCTCAGGCGTGAATTCAGCCCGAGGTATTCATTTTGGTAGCGAATCTTCGAACCGTAGTTGCGGAGGTGGCGCACCTTATCCGCCAATTCCTCGTCATTGGTCGTCACCGCGCCTCCGTCAGCCAGCGCACCGAGGTTCTTGCTCGGATAGAAACTTACACCCGCCGCTCCTCCCGCAGCCCCGGCGGCACGTCCGTGGCAATATGCCCCGTGTGACTGGGCCGCATCCTCGAGCACGAAAAGGCCGTGCCGTTCCGCGATGGCATTGATGGCAACCATGTCGGCTGTCTGGCCGTAAAGGTGAATCGGCAAGATGGCTTTCGTCCGCCGACTGATCAGCGGTTCAATTCGCGTCGCATCCAGATTGTAGGTCTTGGGGTCGGGCTCGCAGGGAACCGGCGTGGCGCCGACGTGTGTGACCGCCAGCCAAGTCGCGATATAACCGTGCGAAGGCACAATCACCTCATCTCCTGGCCCGATGTTTCGCGCCATCAGGATTAGTTGCATCGCCTCGAGTCCATTCGCGACACCCACGCAGTGATTTACACCGACGCTCGCGGCGTACTCGCTCTCGAATGCTTCGAGTTCCTTCCCCAACAATACCCAGCCGGATTCCATGACGCGGTGATAGGCGGCATCGAGTTCCGTCCGCAGTTCTTCGTACGCCGGCTTGAGATCGAGGATGGGAACTTTCATGGCCGACTTGTTCGATTCGCCATACGCGGGCTCGACTGATTCCCCACTTGTCCGCCGCCGTGGATCTTCCAATCAAGGCAGCACAATCCACGTCTCATCTGGTCCGTGTTTCCATTCCGCATTGAAATTCCCACGTTCAACCTCACACAAATTTAAGTTTCCGTGCGGCAAACATGACCATGCGGAGGAGCAACCAGCCATGACTCCATCGCTGGATATTGGTCGTTCCATAAGTACGCTCGCGGTACCGGATGGGGACGTCGGCGATTTTCAGATTCAATTTTGCCGCGCCAAAGAGGAGGTCGAAATCCCCGAACGGATCGAAGTCACCGAAATACGCGCGGTTTGCGGCGATTCGCTGATAGTGCGCGCGGGTCAATACCTTCGTGCCGCACAACGTGTCTTTGACCGGCTGGCCAAGCAACCACGTGAAGATCAGCCCAAACGCCTTGTTGGCGCACAAATTGAGAAATTGCATGGCCTTTTCGTCCATGGGATAGACGAGACGGACGCCGTTGGCGAATTCCGCACGGCCGCTGGCGATGATATCGTAGAACTTCGGTAGTTCTTCCGGCGGCATCGTCAGGTCCGCGTCGAGGATCATGAGGATATCACCGCGGGCGGCTGCAAAACCGGCTCGCACGGCATCGCCTTTGCCCTTTCCGGTTTGTTGAAGAATGGTGATCTTCCGTTGGGGATTTTCCGCCGCTACGCGCTGGATTTCGGCCCAGGTATTGTCGCGCGAGTGGCCTTCGACAAAGATGATTTCGGTGCCGGCTCCCATTTCTGCGGTGCGTGCGACCGCCGCCGGGATGTTACCCGCTTCGTTGCGCGCGGGGATTACAACTGACACGGTGAGGGGTTTCGCACCGTTGGCGTTATCCCGCCGTGCGACGAAAAAAACCGTCAGACAGAACCATTGGAGGAAAGGGACGAGCCAGCGGTTGACGACGGTACCGAGTCCCAACGCCTGAAAAGGGATGAGGATCCTTCCATGCCGGCAAACGGGACTCCAGCCGGCGAGGCGGAGGAGGTTGAGTACGTCGGAAGAGGCGAGCCAACTGTTTTGCGGCTGAGGTGCCTTCAAGCCCAATGCGCGCGCCGCCGAGAGCAGCGGCCGCCAAAGCGTGTTCTGGAAATTGACCAGCAGACGGGTGTCGGCGTGAGAGAGAGGATGGAGCCGTTCGAACAGGCGTTGAACATCGGCCGCGAGATTGAGCGTATCGGAAACAATAATGACATCGAACGTCTCCCTTGGCCCGCCGGCGCCTGCCAGATCGCTGGGTTCAAGGAGCTCGCCTGCCTGCACGAAAAACCGAGCTTCCGGCAGGCGCTTGCGCGCCGCCTCAATTTGAGCGGGCGCCAAATCGACGCCCGTCTTGGTCTTTCCGCGCAATCGGGAAAGCAATTCACCCGACCCGCAGCCGATTTCCAGTACGCTGGCATCGGCCGGAATCAGGAGATTATAATAATGGGCGAGCAACGCCCGATAGGCGCGGGCCCCCGCTTGTGGTTCCGTCGGTGCGGCATCGTAAAAAGCGCGGACGCGCTCCAGATGTTCTCGGGCGAAAGCGGAGATTTCAGACGGCATAACAGTAGATCGGGCGGTGCAGCCGGGATTCTCCTTTCGAAAGGCCTCTTGCGAGAAACGATGCTGACCGTTTGACCGGCTGCTGATTACAGCGCCTTCGCGCTGTAAAAGAGTCAAGAGGCGGCTTTAAGTGGAGGTGGAAAAACATTTGGGTTTCTGCGGAGCAAAAACCTGTTGCAATCACTCTCGAAATCCCGCGCTCTGACCCTTCAATTCTTGCGTCAATTCATGGTGTTGTCCGGCCTCACGCTCCGGCGCGTCGTTTCGCGCCTCGCGTTCACGCTTTTCGTCCTGTTTTCGATTGCCGGCGCACGCGCGCAACCGGGTGATATTGCGGGGACGATGCCCGAGGATTATTTGCCCGATTTGAAGCAGATCCTGTCGGGGGCTTTGCAGCGGTCGCCGGACGTGATGGCGAAGGAATTCGAGCGCCTGGCCCAAGAGGCACGGGTGACGATTGCGAACTCCGCGCGATTGCCGCAGGCCGGCGGTAACTTCAACTATGGGAGCACCCAAACCGCCACTGCGGGCAATACAAGTTCGCAGACGAGGGACAACGGCTTCTTCTACAATTTCGGCGTGAGCCAGGCGATCTTTCACTGGGGTGCCTTGAGGAACCAGGCCGACGCCGCGCGGATTAACCTCCTGGTGACCGAGAGGAGCTTCGCCCTGGCCTATCGCGAGTTGAGCGTGTTGCTGCGCAAGACCTATCTCGCCCTCATCGTGGAGAAAGCGCGATTGCGCCAGATGCAACAGACGCTCGCGCTGGCTCGCAACGACGTGGTGATCGCGACCGAAAAAAAGGAGCGCGGCTCAATCTCATCGGCCGCCTTGGAGGGGGAGAAACTCACGCTCAGGGAGAGCACCCTGGATTTCAATCGCGCCGAGGCGGAATTCGCCAAGAATCGGCGGCGTTTCGCTCAACTCGCGGGAATGGCAGAGTTCCCCGAGGAGCGAATCCCGCTGGAAATTCCGCGACCGGCCTACTCGGAGCCGCGCGCGGCGGCGATGACCGCGGAATTTCTGCGCGACAACGCGAAAAGCTCGCTTGAGTTCGAGATCTACGACCTTCGATTGCGCGAAGCGGAGCTGCGGCAGAAGATCGAAGCAGTGAGGCTGCTGCCGAAGGTCGGCGCCAATGCGAATTACAGCCTCGAGAATACGACCAATGTGAATGGGATCATCGCCGAGCAGCGGGCGGTCACGCGCCAGACCATCGGGATTGGCGGTTCCTGGAATGTTTTCGATGGATTTGCGACGCGGGGTGCGAAACGTGAGGCGCTCGTGGCAAAGCGCTCGCTCGAGCACCGCAAGGCCGTCGACATCGAACTATTGCTGCAAAACGCCCAAAATCTCGAGCGTGCCCTCAAACTTGATGCGGAACTGCTCGAATTGACCGATACTCGCCATGGCATGGCGATCGAGGGACACAAACGCATCTCGGAGGAAGTCGGCTTCGGCCTGCTCCCCAAGGGTGATATTGATCGCGCGCAGGTCGGAATCCTGCAGTCCAGTGCCCGGAATCTGGAGGCGCGGGCCGCTTTTCTTGGCCGCTGGAGCGAATTCGTAGCCCTCACCCGCGACGATCCGGTGCTCAACAATCTGCCCGCTCGCTATGTTCGCGAAAAAAAATAACGGCCGCGTCCTGCTCAAGGTTTTCATCGTCCTCGCCGTGCTCGTGGCTGCCGGGTTCTTTGCGTATCAAAGCTTTCAAGTCACCGCGCGGGTGAAGGCCGTCAATCGCGATACCGCGGTCGATGCCGTGACGGGCAGTGTGAGGGTTTTTGCGGATGGCGGATACCGGGAGATCAGGAGTCAGGTTCCCGGCACCGTGATCGAGGCAGGCGCCATCAACAAAGGAAACCATTTCAAGAAAAACGATGCCTTGGTGCAGCTCGATACCACGGAGCTCGATCGAACGATGGCGGAGACCTCGCGCGAATTTGAATCGCGACAGGAGCGGTATAAAATCGAACTGGACGACAAGGAGGAAAAACTCGCCGAGGAACAGCTGTTCACGGCGAAGCGGCTGTTCGACCTGGGCACGGTCTCGGAGGAACAGGTGAAAACGGCTCAGCGACTGCTCGAAGGGATCCGGAAACGGCTGCAGTTGGCGGCATTCGACCGCAAGAAAGCGGAGCGGGATTACGAGGAAACGATGAAGACGTTGCGACTCACCCGTGAGAAGATGACCATCAAGGCGCCGATTGACGGGCAGGTGCTCGATCCACTGACGTCGGAGGGCGCGCTGATTGGCGAGCGCCAGCCGGTCGTGACCATTTTTTCCAACCTTCGCGTGGTTTCGGCAAAGATCAGCGAGGAAAAATTCGGACGGGTGAAGATTGGGCAAAAGGCGAACCTCCGATTGCTCACCTATGGCACCAAGGAGTTCGGCGCGACCGTATCCAGGCTGTTGCCGACGGCGGACGAGACGCAGCAATTCGAAGTCTGGCTCGAGGTCAAAGCGGACGATCCCGATCAACTGAAGCCGGGCAGCACGGGCGAGGTGACGATTACGGTCGCCGTTCGTCCGAATCAGATCGTGATCCCGCGCCGAGCACTTTTTGGCAGCGACAAGGTCTGGGTTGTCAAGAATGGCCGCGTGCAGCGACGCCAGGTGAAGGTCGGGTTCGACTCATCGCTCAACGTGGTGGAAATCCTCGAGGGCCTTGACGTCGGCGAACATATCATCGTCGATCGGCTCGAGGAGTTTCACGAGGGCCAGCGGGTTCGGGTGCAGGTCGTGAACTGAGCGCCGGGTGCACCTGATGCTTGATTCGTTTTCGTGATGTCGCCCAATCTTCGCATCGCCTACCGTTTCCTCACGGCGAAGAAGCGGGCGATGTTCATGAGCCTTTCGTGCACCATCCTGGGTGTCGGTCTCTTCATCGTGACGCAGGCCACGACGAGCGGTTTCGAGCAGTTCTTCATCAAGACGATTCTCGGCATCAACGGCGCCATCCGCATTCAGGACAAGATTCAGGATACGATGCGCAGCATGGCGGCGGCGGGTGCGAACGATTTCTATTTTTCCCAGCGCGAAGGGGTGAAATATATCGACGGCGTGGAGGAACCCCAGCGCGTCATGGCGGCGTTGCGCGATTTCGAAAACGTGCGCGGCGTTTCAGCGGTGCTGCGGGGCAACGCCATCCTCACGAGCACATTCACGACCAAGGATGCGCAGGTATTGGGGATCAAGCTCGAGGATCACATCCTCGTCTCCGACCTCGACGAGCAGATCGCCAACGGCAAGCTCGACGACTTTCGTGATGCTCCGGGCGGGGCGCTGGTCGGCCGGAAGCTGGCGGACCACTTGAGGCTTTCGGTGGGAGATTCCTTTGTGATTAACGTCCGGGGTGAAACGCGCACGGTGCGCCTTTCGGCCATCTACGAGACAGGGATAACCGACGTGGACAAGGTAAACGTCTACCCTTTCCAGCACAGTGGGATCCGAAGCTTGGAATTCACGTGACTTGAAGTCGC
>JADMIO011560655.1_pt1 | contig 89412 bp, 85 predicted proteins | sample 8958161 | NCBI WGS metagenome assembly JADMIO01 (sample SAMN16585339, study PRJNA669376) | soil metagenome | isolation source: Crop rotation soil | place: USA: Cullars Rotation, Alabama | collected 2011
CGCGACAACTTGTCCACGTGGAATTCTAAGCTTAGGATCCCAATGTGCTGGAAAGCCATCATTATAACTGATGTACATGCCATATTCTGTACCGGCATATAACATGCCAGGCACTTTTTTATCAGCCCGCAGGCAACGTGTGAAATGCATGCGGTTAATGCCATTGTCAATTCGCTTCCAGCTTTTGCCATAGTCTTCGGTTTTATAGATGTACGGTGTGAAATCATCAAGTTTATAGCGGGTGCCCACAAAATAAGCAGTGCCTTTTTTAAAAGGATCGGCATCAATGCAATTCCACATCATTGACTTCGGACAATCTTTTGGCGTTATATTCTCCCAGGTTTTACCGCCGTCTTTGCTCACATTTATAAGGCCATCATCGCTGCCCGTCCATAAAAGGTCTTTTTCCAGCGGACTTTCGATTGCAGTGAAAATGGTGCAGTAATATTCCACACTGGTATTGTCTTTGGTAATTGGGCCACCGCTGCTAACCTGTTTGCTTTTATCATTGGTCGTTAGATCGGGGCTGATGGTTTCCCAGCTTTTGCCCTCGTTTTCTGTAACAAATAAATGATTGCCGGCAGCATACATCCGCTTAGGATTATGCGGCGAAAAGAAGATGGGGTAATTCCATTGAAAACGGTATTTGGCTACATCGGCGCCTGCGCCGATATTATCCACCGGCCAGACATTTATCATTCGGCTTTCGCCTGTTTTATGATCAAGTCTTTCCAGTGTACCCATGTAATTGCCACCATAGGTAATGTCGGGGTTTAAGGGATCGGCCACCACGTAACCGCTTTCAGCACCGGCTGCATTTTCCATATCGTTATTGGTAATGGCACTACCATAGGTGCGGCTTTTAATCCGAAAAGCACTGTTATCCTGCTGGCCGCCAAGGATATGGTAAGGGAAGGCATTGTCCGTAGTTACACGGTACACCTGTGCCGTTGGCTGGTTGTAGTAGGTGCTCCAGTTACCACCAGCATCAAAGCTGGTTTGTGCACCACCATCATCCGCAACAATCATGCGTTTGCCATCTTCGGGATCAATCCACAGATCGTGATGATCACCATGCGGCGTATGGATAGGGGTAAAGGTTTTACCGCCATCTTTACTTACCATCAGGTTTACATTGGGGCAATACACCAGGTTTTCATTGGTGGGATCAACGAACACTTTAGTATAGTACCATGCCCGCTGGCGGATATTGTTATCGTTGCTGGCAAGTGTCCAAGTTTCACCGGCATCGGTACTCATAAAAAGACCGCCTTTTTCATTTTCAATCAAAGCATATAATTTATCGGTATTCGACGGAGCCACCGCCACGGCTACTATTCCCCAGGTTCCTTTTGGCAATCCTTTTTTTGTGGCAAAATTGGTCCATGTGTCTCCGCCATCGGTACTTTTCCAAAGGCCGCTGCCATCGCCACCGCTTTCCAAACTGTACGGCGTACGAATAACCCGCCAGCTACCTGCGTACATTGTCTGCGGATTGCCCGGTTCAATTGCCAGGTCGCTGATGCCGGTCTGATCGTTTATAAAAAGCGTGCGTTTCCAGGTTTTACCGCCATCCATTGTTTTATACACGCCGCGTTCGTTATTAGGTCCAAACAAATGGCCCATTACCGCCACCCATACTATCTCTGGATTTTTTGGATGGATAATGATTCGCACAATATGGCGACCGTCTTTCAGCCCGATATTGTGCCAGCTTTTTCCGCCATCATCACTGCGCCACATGCCACCAAGGCCTTCGCTAACATTGCCACGCATCGTGTTTTCACCTTCACCCACATATAAAATGGTTTCATCGGAAGGAGCCACCGCAACTGCACCAATGCTTCCTCCAAAATATTTATCGCTGATGTTTTTCCAGTTACTACCGCCATCGCCGGTTTTCCAAATTCCACCGCCAGTAGCGCCAAAATAGAAAGTATTTTTATTTTTATAACTGCCTGCCACCGCACCACTTCGGCCACCCCGAAATGGACCGATCAACCGATACTCCAGTTTTTTAAATAACAGCGAATCGGGGCTGGCGGTAGTGCTATTTGGTTTGTTTTTTTGTGCAATAATTCCTGAACAAATTAGCCCGAATAGCAGGCTGAGAATAACTTTCTTCATAAAGCAGCTTAAAATAAATGATCCGTTTTAGACGACGTAGGGAATTAAGTCCTTTGATAAGGGTAAAGATAGGAGCATATATATAGTATAAGCGTTGCATAACGGAGACGGCTTTACAAACCAATGACCCTTTTACATGCTGGCTGTTACTTTGGCCTCTGCTAAAAACATTTCGAGTGCAAAAAAATTGAGTTTGCCACTTAACAGTCCTGCAACATATACATCCAGGTCCTGGTCAAGTAATTTTAAATCAGCCAGTATTATTTCATAGTTTGTAGCATTGGTCATATACTCTTCATAAATAGTTTTTTTAACCTGGTCACCGGCATGAACAGGTGCAATTATGATGGTCTTGAAAAGAAAATAACTATCATGAAATTTAAACAATGGGGCTGCATTTAACTGCTGGTAATTTTTTAAAGCCATTCTTTCGGCATGCCTGTAGTTCATTTGCCTTGTTTATTTTTGTGATCAATGCATTACAAAACTTTTTAACAGCATTAAATGTTGTTAGAAAGCATTTTCATATAGCAAGCAAATGGAAACGTAAAAGAGCAGGGGCTTTGTTGAATTTAAAGATAACATGTATATCACAAAAAGCATAGTGTTATCATAAGTTTATAGAGGTGTCATAACGAAGTCAAAATAGAAAGACGCCTTTTGTTCTGTTTATAGGCCCTGGTTATTCATTACGCATGCCTGGCGAAACTGGTTGCTTCGTGAGATTACTATATTGCCACAGACCACACTATACAATTCCGAAACCGAAATGAAAATAGGAAATAGCCAATAAAAGAAGATGGTCATTTTTGCCCTGCTTGCCAATACACATTTTAACCCAGTATGGGATGGTTTGGCCATCTTTGAAACACAATGATCACAAAAACCATGAGCAACCTATCAATACCATCTACCATTACCATTGCACGTAACAGTAATAACCCCATAACCTTGCGGCGTTTTGGTTACGGCACCATGCGCCTTACTGGCCCTGGTATTTATGGTGAGCCTCCTAACCGGCCCGAAGCCTTGCAAATACTTCAGCGTGCTGTTGACAGCGGTATTCGCTTTTTAGATACCGCCGATTATTATGGCGATGATGTTACCAACCGTTTGATCAGGGAAGCATTGCATCCTTATCCGGCCGACCTTGTTATTTCCAGTAAGGTAGGCGCCACCCGCAGGCCCGATAAAAGCTGGGTAGTATTTAATAGTCCCGCGGATTTACGTATTGCTATTGAAAACAACCTGCGCACATTGGGGCTGGAACAAATGAAACTGGTACATTTTAGGGTGATGCCAGGTACTGCGACACCTTTTGAAGAAAGCATGGAAGCGATGTTTCAAATGCAACAGGAAGGAAAAATTTTGCACGTGGGTGTAAGTAATGTAACGCCAACAGAATTACACATTGCTATGCAAATGGGCAATATTGCAACGGTAGAAAATTTGTATGGCCATGCACAGCGCACCACGCTGGTGTCACCGCATGGCGAAAACAGGGGCGGAGCAGAAGTATTGGCAATGTGTGCGGAAGATGAAATACCATTGATCCCTTATTTCTCACTCATAACCGCGCTTCCAAAAAAAGAAAACAAGATCATGCGGGTGGCAAAAAAATACAATGCTACCGAAGTGCAAATAAACCTTGCCTGGTTACTGCATAAATCGCCCTGGATATTACCAATACCTGGTACGTCACAATTAAAGCATCTGGAAGAAAATTTATTGGCGACAGAGATTGTACTTAGTGAAGAGGATATGACGTTTTTGGATTGATGAAATATGTGCATACATATGGCTGCCCGCAAGCCAGAATGGATCTGCCATATCGTTTATGTGTTTTTGGGCATTGTGAGCGTGGTGGGCGCCAACCCGGAAAAGCGTTATGATTTGCTTCGTTCTTTGCATTACATTCTATTGATAACAACTGTAATGTTTTTATTCAGTGCATTGAAACTATCCCGTTTATTAAGAATAGCAGATGTTGTAGATAAAAGTGTTAGCTATTACTTTTCATTTCTTCATCCTTGCTGGTCATTCTTCACGCAACCACCTTTATTCAGAACGCAATTTCCAGAGCTTGTTTCGAAAGCAGTCAAAAGTAATTTGAATGAAGGTGATCAGGTTGCTGGCGCATATTTCAGGTGCGGGGTTTTCAATGGCTTTACGGAATGTTTCAGAAACAGCAAAAGGCGGTTTATTCAATTCACGCAGGCAGGTTGCCAGGCGTTATCTTTTTTCCGGACGCTTAATTTTTTGTTCGCAGGAAAATCTTCCAGTCAATTAACAGCTCCTCTAAATTTGCTCTTGCTACGTTAATTAATTTTATTTCTGTTTCTTTTGAAGTGCCTGAAGCAATAATTGCTTCTGCAATGTTTTGTTTGCAGGAATGGCAGCCGCACTATTTGGTATATAATGTCGTTATACTTTTCAAAGAAATACGGTTGCATAAATACACTTTGCCATCATAAATTATTTCTGATTTTGTGTAGGTAATTAAGTTGCAGATATTCACTTACGTATTTTGGTGCCTGTTGTTATGGGATTTTTCGGCTTTGGTGACCCATGAAACGCAGTATAACTGTTAAGAATAGCAGGTGTAAAATTTTATCAGCAATTTCTATTTAATAAATCCCTTTAGGGCTGTGGTGTTTTTATCTCTTTCACCGCCTCCCAACTTCTGAATTTCGCGCAAAATTCTTTCATGAAATCCTGCTGCCTTAAGAGGATATCATCGTTGTTTTCACGTGGACCAATTCGCCTGGTAACGTTACAGATTTCCCGGCATTTTTCGACCAATGTAGGTGTTTGTGCGGCAGGTGCAGCAGGCGTATTTTGCGCTATGCAGTCTGTTAATTGTCCCTTCACACTATTTAGCTCCAATTGAAGATCAGAGAGTGTTCTGAGCAGGTCCTCCCTGTGTATAACGCAATCTTTCAATTTGGCATTTGCTGCATCTTCATTGTCATTTGCCTGTTTAAGATTGTTTAGCAGAATATTGTAATTGTTTTGTAATGCATCATTCGTATTAAGGGAGCTGGAGTATTTTCCGGAATAATATAAAATGCTATCCCTGTAGGCATATTGGTCCTGCAGGCAATCGTTCAGTTTCAGTTCACAGTCTTTTCCCGTTTTATTTAAAAGCGCTGTTAACTCTGCCAATTGTTTTTGCTTTTCATTTAATTGTTCGGTCAATGAGCGTATGCTATCTTTCAAAGGATTTTTTAATGGCTGAATTATGCCAGAGGAGTTTTCACCCTGGTTTATGACCGGCCTGTTTTCAAGCAATGTTTTTAATGCAATATTTGTTGAATCCAATTGTTGCATTTTGCCTTCCAATGCCTGGTTTTGTTCAATTAGTTTTTCATCGGGCCACCAGCTTATCATTCTTGGCAAAGGGAGAATGCCCGCCTGCCGGTAATCATTAATGCTGGAAGGAGATGATCGAAAAAAACCTGTTTTTGTTTTACTGGTATCTGCGGGGTTAAAAATATAACTCGAGGTCATTGCATTAAGGCCGGATGCATTCACAAAAATCAACAGGCCATTTAAGAAAGCAAACAACCATTTTATGCCTGTATGATCTTTTTTGCGTAGCATGATTATTATCGCAAATATTTCGCTTAGTATAATGCCCAATAAACGGTAAGTCTTATAATTAAGCCAGCTTACATCTACGGCTACATAGTTAATAGCCCAGCAGGTTAACAGCACAGCTGCAGAAGCACCACCCAGCGTATAAAACGTTTTTTCGTCGATGAGTTCGGTAGGTAAGGTACCGGAAGGAGTGTCGCCCATAGCAATCATATTGAATTTCTAAGATAGCAAACACTTTGTTAAATTTTATTATTATTCTCGCGGAGAAAGATTGGGTTACTATACTTCCGTATTTATCATATTACAGCAGTATTTTAACCGGTTTCCCGTCAAATAATACCTCAATCCTTTGCCATTGGCCGGTTGTGGCCGGGATAATTTTTTTACCGTTTACAATAGCTGACGTAACTGTGTCAATTGGCAGTTCGATCATTAATTTTCTCTTGCTACCCATCGGCCAGTTTTTCACACTAACAGTTATGGTTTGCCCTTTTGTTGTGTTAACGGCTTTGAATAAAATTGCCTGGTATTTTTTTGAAGCGATAGAATTTGGGTTGGCGCCATCATCATCAAAAAAAATGTAGCTGCTATTATCTGAAGAAGGATAATAGCGAATGTGAATGGGTATTTGCGTATTATACAATGCAGTGGAATTGTATTGCGTATCTATCCACATGGGAACAAAACTTCCCCCCTTAACATATACCGGTATGGTAGCAATATCTACTGAATCTGTTATCCATTGTCCGCCGGTTTTTACAGAATTATTTTGAAAGTTATACCATTCGCCTTTTGGCAAATACAATTTCCGGGAGGTAACACCTGGATGTAAAACCGGTGCAATTAAAAACGCATCGCCCCACATGTATTGATCAGCTGTTTGTAATAAAACGGTATCATGGGTATCATAATAAAACATAGGTCGTATCAACGGTTTTCCGAGTGATGTTTGCTCGAAGGCAAGCGAATAATTGTAAGGCAGCAAAGCGTATCGTTGCCTGATCAGGTTTCTGGCAATGGTTTTATAGGGCTCGTTTTTGTACGCAGGTTCCGACGGTATATTTTTAACGCCTGCTTCAAGATCGCCGAAGGCTGTGCCATGCGGCCTAAAGATCGGCGTATAGGCCGCGAATTGCAACCAGCGGATATACATCTCCGGATCGTCCTCGCCGCCGCCAAAACCGCCGGCATCGCTATGTATGTAAGGGAGGCCGCTGAGGCTCATACTTTGCAGGTTCAGCAATTGTGCCCTGAAGCCGCTCCAGTTGCGTCCTACATCTCCAGTCCATGGAAAAACGCTGTAGCGCTGGCTGCCCGCAAAGCCGGCGCGGTTCAAATAAAACAGGCGTTTTGACGGATACTCCTTTTTGAAGTTTTGGGATAACATTTTGCTCCATTGGTGGCCATACATATTATGCACTTCATTAGCGCTCATAAGGCGGTTAACGCCAAAAGAAGCCGCGTTGTGGTACATATCTGCAGGATGCTTTTCGGGTTCCCCCAAATCGCCCCACCAGCCTGCAATTCCCTTGTTCATTTGCGTTTTATAAAACTGCCAGAACCACTCCTGCGCATCGGGCCGGAACAAATCAACAAGCCCGCCTTTGCCGAAATAAAAATCCTGGAGCGTATAGGGTTTGCTCAAGCTATCTGTGGCGAGGTAGGGCAGGCTTGCCTGGTAATTTTTGGTGCCCTGTAAAATGAAGGGTTCAGTTACAAGGATAGTGTTGATGTTTTGCTTTTTAAATTTGCTGATCATTGCCTCAGGGGTTGGCCATTTATCCCGTTTCCAATCCAGGTTGCCAAGCGTTCCTTTGATACTGTCACCGAACCAAAACAAATCGAGAATAATGGCATCTGCAGGAAAGCTGTCTTTCTTCATGAGTTGTACTACATCTTCGGCCTGCCGCTGGCTTCGGTACCCAAACCGGCTGATAAAATTGCCCAGTGCCCATCGTGGGGGCAAAGGTTGCCTGCCAGTCAGCAGCGTATAGTTTTGTAATATTTCATCCATGTTTTTACCAGGGATGATGTAGATGTCGACAGCACCGCTTTCAAAAGCTGCTTCAAATATTTCAGGCCTTGTTTTACCAATATCAAAATACCCTTTGGATGGATTATCGAATAATAAACCATAACCTGCAGTACTTATTAAAACTGGTACGGAATAGTTAAGCTGGTCGGCACCCTCGCCATAACCATACCAGGGGTTATTATAAAGCGTAATGCGTTGTCCGACCCGGTTAAGTTGCAATGCACGTTCACCACCACCAAATAGCTTCTCGCCGGGCTGTAACAAAATTTGAACACCACGGTGATGCCCGCTGTCAAAACCATTTAGAAAATGCAGCAGCATGCTGCCACAGGAGACCGTTACCGAATTGCTCATCCTTGTTACCTGTGGTTTCGTGGCTTTAGGCGGTGGCACAACACCGGAATGCGGGATCACTTTAACCATTGTAACCGGCTTTGCAATTACCGCGTCCGATATTTGCTCATTGTGTGCCATGCTGCTTCCTTTCCAGGAAAGTTTTACAACGTTGCCGGGGTACAAACTGTATTCCCAGTTACCATTATTGACATTTTGGGCAAACAATTTTAAGCAACAGCAGGTGGATAAAAGGCAGGCAAGCAATTTTTTCATAGCGCATGCAAATCGATGAATCGTAAAGCTATCGTAAAAGCTTTATTGTAAGTTATCGAACCGATTGGCCAAAACACAGGCAATGTATAATCCTGCCATCAGCAGTTTGCGTCCAGGAAAGAAATGACGCCTGAACCCCAACGAATGGTTGAAGGATGTAAAGATTTTTCGTTTAGCACCATCCGCTGTGATCAGTAATCTTATTCCAGCCGGAAGGTGATACTCTGTATGTGACGATACGAAACGGGTTTATTCAATTGAATGGCGGGTAGCCATTTTGGGCTGATACTCATTAACCGCAATACTTCTTTTGAAAGCGATTCATGTGGTGATAGCAGGATTGCGGCATCGCTTACCTCACCGGTTTTGCTAACCAGAAACTGCACTTTTACTACGCCCTGTAAATTCTTTTTTACTGCGTATTTGGGGTACTCCAGATTTTCTTCCAGGAAACGTTTCCACCCATCGGCACCTCCTCTAAATTCGGCGACTTTTTCATAGGTGCAGGTTCCTCCAACCGGCTTCCCGCTGCCATCCGTACACGTAGTTGCGATTAATGAATCAGACTGGTATTGCAGCTGCATTATTTTAGTGCCGTAGCCATCGTACACAAGCCAATTACCTGTTTTCTTTCCTTTTTCCAGGTTTCCACTAAACTTTAATTTACCGTTGTCGTAATAATCTGATTGTGTTCCACTGCCGGACTTATCTGCAACGATCAGTGTGCTTACATTGCCGTTGGGAAACCAATTGGTGCAGCTGTCAACGGGAAGGTCGTTTTTGTAATGATAAAAAGCTTCTTTTTTCCCATCTTCAAAAAAGACGGTTTCAGTTCCTTCTTTTTTATTATTAACGAACTGGCTGCTTATACTAACCTGCCCACTCTGAAAATACCAGGTAAACTGGCCATCTTTTGTTTTAAATTCATCATCGGTATAATAACCATCCATTTGTAGTTTTTCTTCAGGGTAATAGAAATCCTGTTTATGCCATTTGTTACTTTCTTCCCATGCTTTTGAAATATAAAATGGTGTTCCGGAACTTATTACTTCCCAGTTTGCATTGTACTTGATTTTTAAGGGATTTGTTTTTGTTTGGGAAAAAGCCGGTAAACTGAAATAAAACAGGATGATGATTAAAATGTTTTGCATGTATTAGGGATTTAAAATATTGAAATGAATACTGTTTTGCACTGAATAATTACGGAATATTGATCATTTAATTCTTTACTAATTGCTACCTGACTGTGAAAGCAATACTACTTAGCACTCACCATCTTATTGAAAAGCAAATGTGATTGATTGTACATGCCTGGAAATAATTTGCCTGTTGTATTGAATAGCCGGTTCCCACTTGGGTGATTTTTTTATCATTCGCAGTGCTTCTGCTGCTAACAGTTTATCTGGTGAGCCCAATACTATGGCATTACTTACCGAACCGTCCGGTTCTATAATAAATTCAACACTTACCACGCCCTGGATGTTATTTTTCACAGCATCTTCGGGGTACACGAGGCTGCGTTCCAGGTAACGTCTCCATCCGTCATTTCCGCCTTTAAAAGCCGCCTGTTTTTCGACCCGGCAATCGGTTTTGCCGGTTTCAATTTGCCCCAGTTCATCATAGCATATGGCCGATTTGACAGAGTCGGCAAGGTAAACGGCATCAACACCCGGCGTGCCTTTTGAATCTTTAAAAATCCACTTGCCGGAACGTTTGCCAGCCATCAACCTGCCTTTGATCCGGATGGTTTTACCATCATCCAAATAGGATTGGTAAAGACCATTTCCCAGGTTGTCGGTAATTTGTACGGCGGTAATGCCCCCATTTTTATTCCACCAGACCGCAGTGTCAATTGGGAGGTCATTGTGCCAGTGAAGAATGGAAGCCTGGTTGCCTTCTTCATCCCATGTAATTTGGGTGCCTTCATGTTGCATGGCAACGTACAGGCAACTGTCACTCATCACACCATTTTTATGATACCAGGTAAATAAGCCGTCTTTTGTTTTCAAATCTTTATCTGAAAATAGGCCATCCATTTGCAGGGTCGATTGCGGGTAATAGTAATCCTGTTTATGCCATTTGTTGCCTTCTTTCCAAACAAGGCCAACGTAGGCAGGATTGCCGGTTGTTATTTCCTGCCAACTGCTGCTATATAAAATGGTTGTAGTATCTTTTTTTGTTTGGGAAATAACGTTAAGGCTTATGAATACCAAAAAGAAAACAAGTAGATTTTTCATCACGTTTCAAGGGTTTTAGGGGGATAATGCTGCCGGTTATTATGCAGCCTCAAATTCAGGTCGGGATATTTTAAATGAATTTCAGAATAACAAAAAACTTGTACTGCTGTTCGTCATCATTCATCCCTAATTATTCACTTTATAAACAGGGTAGCGCATATGCCCCGGTTCGTAATAGTTGCTGTGTTTGTAAATAAATTCTAATTGGGCAGACGCATTTTTTGCAAAAGCAGTATCGGTTTTTCTTTTGTCTATTAATAAGGTTTGAAGATTTGTATCAGTCGTTAATACCTGCGCTGCCACATCTTCCCAACGGTAATCGCTATAACCTTCTTTTTGTTGTAAAACGCCATCAAAAAAGTTCCAGGCAAAATAACTATCAGCGCCTCCGGGCTCCAGCATTTCAGCAACAAAGCGATTCGAGCGCTGGTTCATAGGAATAAGATAATCACCCTTTAAAAAGCGAATGGTTTGCTGCATAGTGTCAAACAGCAGGTTGCTTTTTCTATAATGTTTTTCGTAGGGTGTTGTTGCACTAGTGTACGATTTTATTTTTATGGATTGAACCATGATGCCTGTATCTTTTTTCAGTGCGACCAATTTCACTTTATTCAATTTTAAAAGGTTTGTTACAGCATGCCAGCCCTGGGGAATGATATAATATTTTGGGGCATCAATAACTTGTTTTGGCTTAAGTGAATTGAAAAATGAAATTGTTTTGATGTAAGGTTTGTTATGGTCATAATATATACGGTCAAGGCCGGTTGCATCACTTGTTTTATGCGCTGTTTCAAAACCTTTAAATGTGATCAAATTATACTGTGTGCTGTCTTTTTCCCAGGAAAGCGGAAAGCTTGTTTGTGCCACGGTTTCCGCTTTCAGTTTAGTACGTAGCGTAAGGAGTACTATAGCTTGTTTGCTGCTTTCTTCCAGCACCGTTTTCAAAAAAGCATAAGTACTTAAAACCCGGTCTTTAAAAGGTTTCAACATGTGCGTTTCGGGCACAAAAGCAATGGTTTGCCAAAGCGCTGCATATCCACTGCTGTAACGTGGCGGATCGTAAAAAGCATCCATGCCTTTGTTGAAGTCGGTGGTTTCAAAATTCACATAGGGCGCCATTTCCCAGCCTTTGTCGCTCATGCTTTTAAAGAGTGACGGTTCAAATTTATTTTTCAGCCAGTTGCCCAATTCGCCGCCCAATTTTTCGGGCTGGGTAGTAAGCATGGTCATGGTGTATTGATAATCGGCGCCATCACTAACATGGTTGTCGATTTGAATATCGGGATCCAGCCAATGAAATATTTGCGTGAAAGATTGGGCTTCGCGACTATCACATTTAGTAAAGTCACGGTTCAAATCGAGATTCTGGCTATTGCCACGAAAGCCATATTCTTTGGGGCCATTTTGATTGGCTCTTGACGTAGTGCCCCGGTTAAGGCTACCGCCAATATTGTAAACCGGTATAATGGCAATACAAACATTAGCTGGTAACACAAGCTTCCCTTTCACAATATCGCGGACCAGCATCATACTCGCATCAATGCCATCCGGTTCGCCGGGATGAATGCCGTTGATTACCAAAACGACCACTTTGTTTTGCCTGTGCCAGGCTGCAGGATCGAAGTTGCCGTTGGCAGAAACCATTACCAGGTTAAGCGGGTAACCGGCATCAGTAGGTCCCATAGTTCTAACCTGCACTTTGGTTGATGTTCTATCCAGCTGTTTATAAAAGTTGACAGCTTCGAAATAAGTGGCAGATTCCAGCCCGCTACTTTTTTCAAAAGGTGTAAGCTGGCAGGATGCAGTAAAGTCTTGGATAAGTAATAGTAACAGGATGTTATACTTCATATATATTGAATAAAGGGAATGTGAAAATTAAATTTCAATGTTCAATTTTCGGTTGAAGGCATTAATTAATCGGGTGGGCAAATGTTGTTCTTAAGACAGAATCGCACAAATCCGACATCCAGCACCGGAAATCATACATCTTCACACTACCTTTCGCTTTTTCCAAAAATAAGGGGAATGCATACTGAAAACCATTTGAAAAATTCTGACTTCATTACCGATGCGGTTATTGGTATGAGTGACGGATTAACGGTCCCCTTTGCCCTTGCTGCAGGTTTAAGTGGCGCGGTAAGCGATAACCTGATCATTATAACCGCCGGAATCGCAGAAATAGTGGCCGGCTGTATTGCCATGGGTTTAGGTGGGTACCTGGCAGGTAAAACGGAGCTGGATCATTACCAGAGCGAGTTAAAAAGAGAATATGAGGAAGTGGACAGGGTGCCGGAAAAAGAGATGCAGGAAGTAGAAGAGGTGTTTGCGGGGTATGGCTTAAGTGAAGAATCACAGCACACTATCGCGCTTGAGCTATCGAAGAACAAAACCAACTGGGTTAATTTTATGATGAAGTTTGAGCTTGGTTTGGAAGCGCCCAACCCGAACCGAGCCAGGAACAGTGCGGTTACCATTGGTATGGCCTATTTTGTTGGGGGGTTATTGCCATTGTCAGCCTACTTTTTTACGGACCGCCCGCAAACCGGGCTGGTTGTTTCGTCGGTTTTTACAACGATCTGCCTGTTTGTGTTCGGTTATTTTAAGAGCAAAGTAACCGGGCAACCTCCATTTACAGGAGCCTTAAAAGTGACTTTTATTGGTTTGCTGGCAGCGGCAGCAGCATTCGGTATTGCAAAGATTATCAGCTAGTTATAGTAAATTGACCGTCATTTGAGGGCAAAAAAATATCCCAGCCATGCACAATGACCGGGATTAAATATTTTTAGTGTAATACTGAACTTATTCTTAATTAAGCAGTAGCAGTCGTGCCTGCTTTAGCCACGTTAGCGCGGTGAGCAAGTTTGCTTTTCAGGTTGGCTGCTTTGTTTTTATGGATAATACCACGTTTTGCCAATTTGTCGATCATGCTGGCAACACTTGATAAGCCTTTTTCCATTGCAGCAGCATCTGTAACTGCTTTCAGGTCGCGGATTGCATTACGGGTTGTTTTACCGTAATAGCGGTTATGGTCACGGCGCTTAGCTGCCTGACGAACATCTTTCTTAGTTGCTTTATGATTAGCCATGATTCTTAAAATTGGACGGCAAAAGTAGTGGTGTTGGTTTTTGCAGCCAAATAATTTTTAATTGTTTTTATAAGAAGGTCTGGCTGATTTTATTGATGGGGCAGGTTTTGAGCCGCTCATTAGTATTACAGGCCCCTGGGAAGTGCCACTCCCAAAGCGCCATTCCTGTTAAAATGGCCGTTCAAAAATTGTAATTTTATACAAAATAGGATTGTTTTGATGTGGTGGAATCGTACCGGGATGGGGCGCCCTTAATCTTATAGACGTGCTTCCGAAAAATAGCTGTTGATCCTTTCAATTTCAACATTTATTTGCCACGCTTTGCAACTACATTTGCCATCCCTTTTTTTTGATTTATTACGACAAGGTTTAATACCGCTTCTTTATGAAAGACGTTTCATTTATTACCAACCAGCATCCTGCTTATATCGAAAGCTTATACAGTGATTTTGTAAAAGATCCGTCAAGCGTTGATCCGGAGCTGAAAAAGTTCTTCGAAGGTTTTGATTTTGCCATTTCCTCGGGTAATGTGGCGGCAAATGGTGCAGCCGTTGCCAAACCATCGACGAATGGAAGCCAACCGCCATCTTCTGAGCCGGGAGCCACCGACTGGATGTTTGATCTAAGGGCCTATCGCCTGATTCTTGGTTACCGTAATAAAGGTCACTTGCTGGCCAAAACAAATCCAATCAGGAAACGTATTGATCGCGGCGCCAATATTGATCTTGGCTTTTACGGTTTTACCGAGGCGGACCTCGACCGCACTTTCCAGGCGGGTAAACTGATTGGCCTTGGCCCAACTACGCTCCGTAAAATTCTTGATCATTTAACCGATTGCTATGCCAACCATGTAGGGTGGGAGTTTAAATATATTAGTGACCAGAAGCGGGTTGAGTGGATTACAAAAGAGATCGAACACGATTTCAAAAATGCTTTACCGCTTGAAAAAAAGAAACGCATACTCAGCAAGCTGAATGAAGGCGTAATGTTTGAAAAGTTTTTGCATACCAAATACATCGGGCAAAAACGCTTTAGCCTGGAAGGTGGCGAGACAACTATTGCAGCGCTGGATGAGATCATCAATACGGCAGCTGACAACGGCGTGGAAGAAGTGGTAATAGGCATGGCGCACCGCGGCAGGCTGAACATACTAGCCAACATTATGGGCAAAACCTATGAACAAATTTTTAATGAATTTGAAGGAAAGGCAACACCCGATAGTACCATGGGCAGCGGTGATGTAAAATACCATCTTGGTTTCAGCAGCCAGCCCACCACGGCATCCGGTAAAACCATCCAGTTAAAACTGGCACCAAATCCTTCCCACCTCGAAGCTGTAGATCCGGTGGTTGTTGGCTTTGCAAGGGCCAAGGCTGATGTCGTGTATAACAGCGATTACGATAAAGTACTTCCTATCCTTATCCATGGCGATGCGTCGGTTGCCGGGCAGGGAATTGTATACGAAGTGCTGCAGATGAGCAAACTAAACGGCTATTACACAGGTGGTACTTTCCATTTTGTAATTAATAACCAAATTGGGTTTACCACCGATTTTAATGATGCCCGTAGCTCTGATTATTGTACTTCACTGGCAGCTGCAGTCCAGGCACCTGTGTTTCATGTAAATGGCGATGATGCTGAAGCTGTGGTAAAAGTGGTAAACATTGCCATGCGCTACCGGCAGGAGTTTAACAGTGATGTGTTTGTTGATATGGTTTGCTATCGCAGGCATGGTCATAACGAAGGTGATGATCCGAAATTTACGCAACCTGGCTTGTATGCATTGATAGAAAAGCATCCTAACCCAAGGGAAATGTATACTACTTTCCTGATGGAAAATGGTGAACCTGATGCCAAAGACCTGGCTAAAGAGATGGAGAAAAAGTTTTGGGCCGACCTGCAGGAAAGACTGGATGAAATAAAACAGAATCCGCTTCCATATAAATACCAAAAGCCGGAAGAATGGTGGCGTGAATTGAGAAAAGCTACGCAGGAAGATTTTGAAGCAAGCCCGGTAACGGCTGTTTCAGAAGAAGAATTGCTGCAATCCTTTAATGCCATTATGAAATTGCCTGAAGGTTTCAAGCCACTTAAAAAAGTGGAGAAGCTGCTGGGCGATAAAATGAAGTTATTCCAGGACGAACAGAAATTTGACTGGGCTACGGGCGAATTGCTGGGTTATGCTACTGTTTGTAAAGATGGCAACGATGTGCGCATGAGCGGGCAGGATGTTGGCCGTGGTACATTCAGTCACAGGCATGCAGTATTGCGTGATGAGGTTACAGACAAATACTATAACAGGTTGTCGAATATTTCTCCTGACCAGGGTAGCTTCTACATTTATAACTCGTTGCTAAGCGAATACGGCGTGTTGGGTTTCGAATATGGTTATTCGTTAGCCAACCCGCATGCGCTGGTTTTATGGGAAGCACAGTTTGGCGATTTTGCCAATGGCGCACAAACAATGATCGATCAGTTCATCACATCGAGCGAGCAAAAATGGCAACGTATGAATGGCGTTACCATGTTGTTGCCTCACGGCTACGAAGGACAGGGACCAGAGCATAGCAGTGCCCGCATGGAGCGTTTTCTGCAGATGTGTGCCGAGCTGAACATGGTCATAACGAACATTACAACATCAGCTAACTTCTTCCATGCATTGCGCAGGCAACTGGCATGGCAGTTCCGTAAACCATTGATCAATTTTAGCCCCAAAGCAAATTTGCGTTTGCCTTTAAGCTATAGTCATATCAGTGCTTTTACAAGTGGTGGATTTAAAGAAGTAATTGATGATGCAGACATCCAGGTTCCGGGTTCTGTAAAAAAAGTATTGTTATGCAGCGGTAAAATTTATTTTGACCTGCTGGATAAAAAGGTAAAAGAAAACCGGGCAGATATTGCTATTGTGAGGCTGGAACAGATTTATCCCCTTCCGTATAAACAGTTGGATGCACTGAATAAGAAGTATTCCAATGCTACGTGGTTTTGGGTACAGGAAGAGCCGCTTAACATGGGCGCAGCCTCGTTCCTGAAAATGAATTTAAACACCATCAATTTTGGTATTATCAGCCGCAAGCCCAGCGCGGCAACCGCAACAGGGTATGCAAAAGTGCATGCTAAAGAGCAGGCTGAAATTGTAGATACGGCGTTCAGCATCTAAGGAAACCGTAAAAGCATATATAAAAAAACTTCCATTTTTCAATGGAAGTTTTTTTATATATGCGCGGTTGGAGATCTGATGATAGATCATGTTTAATTCCCGGATTTTTTCACGGGGTCTGATCTTAGTACCCCATTTAGGGTAAGGGCTAAAAAAATGGCGGCGGCTTAAAGAATGTGATAATCGGTTGACTTAAAAAGGAGAGAAGTATGGGTGGGTTTAATCATGTATGCTGCCTGTTTGGCATATTTTTTAACCATTTATAGTATGGTAATAACCGGGTGTTAGCTTTAGTTTTTAAGACGATCGCATGTAGCTTTGTTACAGGTTCATTTATTCGGCCAACATCTTAATTATTTATTTATGACGTATTGTTTAGGGATCAAACTAAAGGAAGGATTGGTGGGCTTATCAGATACAAGAATTTCGGCAGGCACCAGTGTAACCATAAAGAAAAAAGTATTTGTTCAGCAGTCAGATAACAGCAGTTTGTTTATTATGACAAGCGGTCTAAGGTCGGTTCGTGACAAAGCAGTGCATTATTTTGAGGAATTGGTTGGTGGTGGTATTGTGTATGACAAATTATTTAAAGCTGTAAATGCTTTTGGTGAACAGATAAAAAGAGTAGCGGATGAAGATGCTGAATCCTTAGCAAAAGCCGGTTATAAATTTAATCTTAATGCGATTGTTGGGGGACAATTGAAGGATGATAAAGATCACAAATTATTCCTGTTGTATTCCGAAGGTAACTGGGTAGAACTTGATGAAGGCTCACCATATGCCATCATTGGAAATAGCGGCCAGGGTAAGGCCATTTTAAACCGGGTTATCAATGAGCAAACAACGATCAGGCAGGCATTAAAAGCAGGGTATTTATCTTTCGATTCAACTCGTGTCAGTTCCAACGATGTAGCTTTTCCAATTGACGTGGTTGTGTACAAAAGAGATAGTTTTAGAATGATTGAAAACCGGTATGAGTACGATGAACTGGAATCTATTTCAAAACTATGGGCGAAAAAATTGAAAGAGGCACTTGATGATATACCAGAGGAATGGATGGAAAAGGCTTTCAACTAAAAATGTTATATAAGTTGCTGGCAATATAAAATTAATGGGGCAGCTTTTCTTTGGTAACGGGCTTTTGTACAACTGGCATCTTCGTTGTTGCCACCTGCTTTAACACATATATACCTCACTGAAGCTACGGTGTATAAACGGGCACTTTAAATACCTTTTTTGCTAATAACCGGGTGTTGAAACGAATTATTTTTTGCAGCAAGTATGAGGCATGGATTTTTAATGTTGCTTTTGCTTTCAAATAAAGTACTTAATATTAAAGAATAATAAACACATCATACATCTATCATGAAGTTCCAGGTATTTAGCGAGTTATCTTATGAAGTATTAATGCCCACCACATTTATTTTCAATATAGAAGTATCTAAAACGTCCAGTCAAAAAATAATAGAAGAATCTTTGGTAACTGATCCCAATTTAAAACTGGAAGAGTTTACCTCCCAAAATGGCGAAGTTCGCTTCGTGAGACTGCAGGTAAACGATCATTTGAATTTCAAGATCACTTATAACGCGGTTGTCGATCTTAAGTATAAAATCTTTGACGCGAACCAACTGCTTCATAATGTGCCGGTTGCCAAGCTCGATGCAGATGTAATTCCTTACCTGTTTCCAAGCCGGTACTGCCAGTCGGATAAACTGCAAAAACTTGCTAATAAAGAATTTGGCAGTATTGAAAATACCTATGCAAAAGTTGTTGCCATAAGCGACTGGATTTATAACAACGTAGAATATTTAAACGGCAGCACCAATGCCAGCACATCAGCCTTTGATACCTTAACAGAAAGGGCCGGCGTTTGTCGCGATTTTGCACATCTCGGTATTGCATTGTGCCGGGCACTTTCCATACCCGCACGCTATTTTACAGGATATGCATATAAGCTAAATCCACCCGATTTTCACGCCTGCTTCGAAGCCTATATCGGTGGTGAATGGATCTTTTTCGATCCCACCCGGCTGGTGCCATCAAACGGGCTTGTAAAAATTGCCAACGGTCGCGATGCAGCGGATGCAGCAGTAGCCAGTATTTTTGGCAATACCGTTTGCAATTCAATAATTGTCGAATGCAATGCATTAGATCCGGCTTTCGAGGCTTATGAAGAGAAGCCAAGAAAAGGGTTAAGTTACCAATAGCACCAGGTTAATTAAGAAAGGTAAAGCGCCATAGAAAAAGGGTTTGCACATTTGCTGTAAACCCTTTTTCTATCGGTATGTTTTTTGTAATAACTATTGGCTGCCACTTTCTTTAGAAGGCAGTGCACTATTCACGGGAAAAACAATAATGGGTATAATTCGGACGTTGGACTCAGCACCTGAATAATTATTTTGCACTATCCGGAAAATTCAATCTTCTACTGTTTTATGCAAATAAGGGCTTTAAAAAAGAATTCTCTCATCCTGCTTATTGCTTGCTGTTTATTCTTGCTAACGGCATGTTCTTCTTCCCGGCACAGCAGTGGTTCCGAGGATTACCCTTCTTCTTCTATCCAAAAAAAATACGCCGGACTTATGGAGGTAGCACCCAGTAAAATAACCAATAAAACACTCTATACTTTTATTGACAAATGGCTTAATACCAGGTATCAATACGGTGCTCAACAGAATAGCGGGATCGATTGCTCGGGCTTTACGCAATTACTATATGATGCAGTGTACAGGAAAAAATTAGCCCGTAATTCGCAGGCGCAATACGATGCATCAAAGCACATCAACTCCAGGAAGAATCTGGAAGAAGGCGATCTGGTTTTTTTTGCAACCGGGTCGGGTAAGAAAATATCTCATGTAGGAGTGTTCCTTCAAAATGATCGTTTTGTAAATGCCACCAGTAAGGGCGTTATTATATCTGATATGAATCTAAAATATTGGGCTGATCGTTTTGTAGGCGGCGGTAAACTGTAAACGAAATTGCAAAAGCAAACGCTATTTTGTTTTGGAATAGGCATAAAAAAACCGGGCTTTCGCCCGGTATATGTTCAGTAGTTTTTCATTTCTTTTAGTTGCTTACTACCTGGTAAGTTACATTGTTACCGTCTGTTATGGCCTGGTAATACACATTATCCGGGGACCTGAAATATTCATGACCACTAATAGTAACCTTCGTACTGTTAGCCGGTAAGGCAGCATATATATCGCCGCCCGTTTGGGGTGTAACATTATTAAAGGATGTGCTATGTATAATGCGGTTAACCTGGTCCGAATCAAGCACGCCGTTTACTCCAACAACAGTATACAAGCGCTCATTTTTTTCGTTGAATTCTTCCATGTAGTAAGTGCCATTGTCTTCATAATAGTGCTGACCATCAATCACTACTTCTTTTGCATGGCGGGGTAATGCGGGCAATTTTGCACCGATAGGCGGTTCAACAACACGGTAGGAATTATTGTATTCACGATAATAGGTATCGCCATAGAAATAATAAGGCACAGAGCCGTAATAAACGCGGCTATAACCAAACGGCAGAATATTTATACTGATGCCGACAGGCGGTGGCACCACCTGGTAATAACCACCGTACGGCCGATAGAAAATTCCGCTGTTATAACAATAACCTACACCGCCATATGATATTACATTGAAACTAAAATTCAAGCTGCTATAACGTTGGCCGTAATAGGGGTAGTTATAGGCGTAGCGGTAGGGACTTGCATAATGGTACCTGTTCTGCGGGTAATTGTAATTACTTCCATTATTGTAGTTGCTTCCATTATTGTAACTATTCCTGTTACTGTTGCCGTAGCTGTTATAACCAGGGTTGTAAGCTGTATTGGCGCGCTGCGGATTCACATTTTCGGTTCTGTTATAGGTGCCGATATTATCGGACCGGTCCCTTGGATCCGGGCGGTTAGTGGTAGCCGTTGCAGGTCTGACATTGCTGTTCCGGGTGTCAGGCGTATTTGAAAAAGTACGGCTGAGGCTTTGACGGGGTATTGATATTGCGGGTCGCACGTCATTTTGGATAACCGGATTTGCTGTGGGACGGTCGCCAAAACTGCGGTTAGGCTGTCTGACATTTTCGCGTTGTTCGTAAGCTGCGGAACGCTGCTGCCCCATGGAAGGCCTGAACATGCCGCCACCGCGTGGTTGCTGCCCGCTAAAGCCACCGCTGCTTCTGCTCTGGCCGGCGCCGCGTTCATTACGTTCCACACGCTGTGCAGTTGTAACCAAACAAGCCAATAAAACAGCCGGTAAAATCACCGTCGATTTTATAAAGGTTGTAACTGTATTTTTCATTTTAATGCTCCTAAAAAAATTAGACTTCTTTTTCAATTCAAAGTTTAACGGACATAAAAGCAATCCTGTGAATATTAATAACGATTATAAGACGGGCATGAGGCGCTTAATAAGCATAAAAAATTGCCAAATATGATCAAAAAAAAGCCACGAAATACTTCGCAGCTTTTTTAATGACAGGAAGAAAATGATCAGGCAGTCTTTGCCATCCTCATATCTTTTAAATTCATCGCGTATAAAATAATGAACAACAATCCGATAAAAAATGCAAATGCTGCGCCGATCATTGCTATAAAAGAACCGGTGCCATAAATAATAAAAGGTGAAGCCACCCATGCGATAATACCGGCAACGTACAAATAAAATCCTGTTCTGTTCAAACGCCACATTAACAACGCACCAGCAACTGTTAACAGGTTAGCAATAATGGCAATAATTCCGCTTTGCCTGATCTTATTTTCATCAGCCATATCCTTTACTCCGTCCATCATCTTCAAGGCAAATTTTGATCCCTTATCGTTTTGATGCTCCAGCTTTTTCCTTTGTTCAACCTGTTTCTGCGGCGTATTTTGAGTAGTAACCATCGTCGCTATTTTTTTAGAGTTGGTAATGCTGGTGACTCCCTGGTACAAACCGTAAGCGCTTCCAATAAAAGTCAACACACACAGCACTGTTAAAAAGCTTGATCTTACTGCGGGTAAAATATCGTCGTTTAAAAAATTGCTTTCTTTTTCCATTAAGGTTCCAGTATTGTTTAAATTAAGATTGATGTATTAAATGTAATGTGTAAACCTTTGAAAAATGTGCAAGTCATTATTAATGATGAATGACCGGCATGGCATTCGGATTGTGTTTGTATTTGAATACAAGCGGGAAAATAATGGCAAGTACAAGTGCGTAGCCTGAAAAAGAAAACCAAATGCTTTGCCAGTCTCTTGAAATAATCTCCTGCGTGGCCGCATTTGTTTTGGTAAAATAATCAACTACCAACCCTGCACCGTAACCGCCACACATGGCACCAATTCCATTTGTCATAAACATAAATAAACCCTGTGCACTGGCCCTGATGCTGGATGGTACTTCGTTTTCAACAAACAGTGAACCGGAGATATTGAAAAAGTCAAAAGCCATTCCATAAATAATCATTGAACCAAGCAGGAAAACGAGCCCGGTTCCCGGGTTGCCAATGCCAAATAATCCAAAGCGCAATACCCAGGCCAGCATGCTCATCAGCATGACCTGTTTAATGCCAAATCGTTTTAAAAAAAATGGAATAGCCAATATAAATAGTGACTCAGAAATCTGAGAAATAGAAAGGGTAAACAGTTTGTGATTTACAACAAATGAATCAGGATAAACAGGTTTAAAACTTTCTAAAAAAGTGCTGCCGAAGGCATTGGTTATTTGTAAAGCCGCACCCAGGCACATAGCGAATACAAAGAAAATGAGCATTTTGGGTTGCCTGAATAATACAAAAGCATCTAAACCCATTGCGGAAATAAATGTTTTTTTAGCGGTTGATTTTACGCGGGTACATGCAGGCATAGTAAAAGAATAAATGCCCAAAAATGCAGCAGCACCGGCGCTAAAAAGTAATTGTTTGTTTGATGCATCCCATCCAAGAATATCAATGAGCCACATAGCAGCAATAAAACCTATAGTTCCCCAAACCCTGATGGGCGGAAAATCTTTGACGATATCAAAACCTTTTTGTTCCAGGATGATATAGGAAACTGTATTGTTTAATGCAATGGTTGGCATGTAAAACATGGAATTCAATAACATGGTCCAAAAGAACATATTGGGATCAGTTATGGTGGAAGCCCAAACAAGTGTAGCGGCGCCTATAATATGACAGGCTCCGAGTACTTTTTCAGCATTCATCCATTTGTCGGCAACAATGCCCATAATAGCAGGCATAAAGAGCGAAGCGATGCCCAGGGTAGAAAAAACAGCGCCTATTTGCGAACCGGTAAAATGCAAGGTGCCACCCAGATAATTTCCAATGGAAATAAGCCAGGCGCCCCAGATGAAAAATTGTAAAAAGTTCATGAAAATAAGCCGTTGCCTGATGTTCATTATGAGATTGGTTTTAAGAAATTCTTTTATAGCCTGTTTGTAATATAAGAATGAACCAGGCTCACATGATAGGGCAGATTGTGGTTTGCCGGACCATAGATTGCCGAAAGTAGGGATTCCTGATAACGAATTTATCAATTAGCTGTTGAGTAAATCTGTTTTCATAAGAAAGTAGATGCAGATATTGAAAAATTTGCAGCCTGACTATTGAAGGCGAGAAACTATCACGCATACACACTCTATTTTTTACAAATAATCAACGAACTGGCTATCGGAAATAATTTGTGAAGCTGCTTACATTTGTGTCATGGCAGAAGCAGCAGAAAAATTGAGGATCGATAAATATTTGTGGAGTATCCGCTTATTTAAAACCCGTAGCCAGGCTGCTGATGCCTGCGATAAAGGCCGCGTAAAAATGAATGAAGATTCCGTGAAAGCTTCGAGGCTGGTGAAGCTAAATGATGTGTATGAAGTAAAAACGGAAGCCCGCCGCTGGATTATTAAAGTAACAGGATTGCTCGATCACCGGGTGCAATACAGCGAGGCTGTAAATAATTATATTGATCTTACCCCACCCGAATTGCTGGAAAAAAATGATTTACAGGTAGCTTCTTTTTATACCGGTAAACGCCTGAGTAAAACCGGCCGCCCAACCAAGGAACAAAGACGAAATATGGAAGACATGATGGAAGAATGATGTTGGTTTTAAGAGAGGTTTAGCCTTGGATATGATGCAATTTTTTTTACATTGGCACGGTAAAAGGATGTTAATCACGTCGATCATTTTCACTTCTGCAACGTAAAATCTCTTTCATGAATAACTTTAGATCTTTTCTGAGAGGCCTTGTTCCTGCAGTTAACGGGCCTGTTTATTACTTCTTTGAAATGCCTCAGAAAAAGGATAATTACAGGATTTTTACCAATTATAATACTGCAAAAACGGGAGACTTCAAAATAGCCTTGGGAGAGTTGTTAAAAATGAAATTTGATTCAAATTGGCATTGGCACCATGTAGTAGAGAAAACTCATTTAAAATTACTGGCAAATCCTGCCGAGGTAGAAGCATTATATGCTGAAAGTATTCCTTGTGTGTTGGTTCATAATCCCACCGAGCATATAAATTTTAATGCATTACTACATACTTCCGGCACAAGGGCGGTGTTCGATTTGCCCACCCATTCGAATCAGCTAACAGGAAGCGACAGGGAAATATATTTAAACAGCCTGCATCAGTTGTATAATATAGTCTATGAGAAGGATAGGATTCTAAGAACTGTTGCAAACAATGTTTTGTTGTCTTTGTAAATCAACTTACCAGCGAAATTCAAAAATCAGTATTCCAGCTTACGCAATTTTGGTGCTTTTATATAGGCAATAGTTACAACCAGTATTGTCATACAGCCACCAAAAATTACCGAAGGAACGGTTGTCATCAATTTTGCGGCAAGACCGCTTTCAAACTGACCTAATTCGTTGCTGCTGTTTATAAACATAGAATTAACCGATGATACCCTTCCACGCATTTCGTCGGGTACGTACAACTGTATAATGGTGGAGCGAACCATTACGCTTAACCCATCAAATACACCTGCAAAAAACAATGCCGCAAAAGATAACCAGAAATTTTTTGATACGGCAAATACAATAATGCAAATACCAAATAATGCTACCGCCTGCAGCATGATGCTGCCTTGTTTTTTAACCAGGGGGAATTTGGTCATCAGGCTTAAAATCAACACGGTTCCAACGCCCTGTGCTGCTTTTAAAATACCCGTTTTCGTTGCGTCAACGTGCAGTATTTCTGTGGCGAAAACCGGTAATAATGCAGTGGCACCCCCGAACAAAACTGCAAACATATCCACGCTCAATGCTGATAAAACTTCTTTGGTTCTCCATACATAGCTGATGCCTTCTTTCATGCTGTCCCAGGCGCGCTGCATCAGGTTATTATGCAGTACCGGTTGATTGGGAATTTGGTAGACAAAGACAACGGCAGATATTAATAAAAAAATAGAAACAAAGAACATGTTAGTTGTTCCAATTAGCGATATGAACAATCCTGCAAGCACGGGCCCCGTTACCGAAGCCGCAGTCCATACAGTGCTACTCCATGTGATAGCTTTTGGCAATTGATCCTTCTGCACTAATTGCGCTAAAATGGCGTGGAAAGTTGGGCCGGTAAAAGCCCTGAAGATGCCGGTACAAAATACCAGGAAATAGATGAATAACTGTACCCCCGTTTTACCAAAATGATCTTCACTGAATGATGATGTAACAAAGCTTAATAAACAAGTCGTCACCAGGTAAGCCAGCATGCCTTTGAACAGTAAATTTCGCTTATCGCTTTTGTCAATTACATGGCCCGCGTACAATGCCAAACTTATTGCAGGAATTACTTCGCTTAAACCCAGCCAGCCTAAGGCAAGCGCGCTATGTGTCAGACTGTATAAATGCCAGGCAAGGGCAAAAGTTACCATTTGCAAAGCCAGTATAAACAGGAAACGTGCAGTTAAAAAATTCCTCAGGTTTTTATTAGAAAGCAGGCCGATCTTTGTGTCCATAGTGTGTTGGGAGGGAAGGTAATAACTATGATAAGTTTCCAGGATAGTAAGTTGATAAAGTGAAAAACTGATAAGGTGGTAAGAAGTCAAATTTGCCTTGAACTCACCAATCCCTATTCACTACTCGCGTTTTCGATCCCATATTTCAAACGAAAAATCATAAGCATGTTTTTCATCTTTTGCATGATCATGCTTACCTGTTAGTTGCCATTCGGCAGCATTTAATTCAGGGAAATACGTATCCCCTTCGAATTGTGCATGCACACGTGTCATATAAACACGGTCGGTAATAGGTAATGCTTCCCTGTAAATTTGTCCACCCCCAATCACCATCAGTTCTTTTGCCTGCATCACATCGGCCGCTTTAATAGCATCCTGCAAACTGCTTACTACTTCTACACCATCCGCAGTAAAAGTTTTACTGTTTGTGATAACAATATTGTAGCGGCCATTCAACGGTTTGCCCAATGCTTCATAAGTTTTACGACCCATGATTACCGGCAATGCCCAGGTAGTATTCTTAAAGAATTTCATATCCGCAGGCAGGTGCCAGAGCAGTTGGTTATTTTTTCCAATCGCGTTATTTTCAGAAGCAGCTACAATAAGACTAATCATGATTTCTGGTTTAAGATTTATGATTTTTGATCTTAAATAAGGTCAATTGGTCAATAAGTCAAAATTCACTGGGACCAACCCGGGTTAGTAATCAGTCACCTTTCATGAATGAATTAACCAGGTATTTCAATCCGCCCGGATCAGCAAATATCTTTAATCAATTATACAGCAACCGGTGCTTTTATGCCCGGGTGGCTTTGGTAATTCAGCAATTCAAAATCCTCAAACCGGAAACTGAAAATATCCTTGACCGCCGGGTTAATTTTCATTTGCGGCAAGGCAAAAGGAATTCGTGACAATTGCAATTGCGCCTGCTCGAAATGATTGCTGTATAAATGCACATCGCCAAATGTGTGTATAAAATCGCCAAGGCCAAGGTCACAAACCTGCGCGATCATCATCGTAAGTAAAGCATACGATGCAATATTAAAAGGCACACCCAAAAACACATCGGCTGAGCGCTGGTACAACTGGCAGCTTAATTTTCTCCTGCCGGTTTCGTCGGTATCGGGCGATACATAAAACTGGAACATATTGTGGCAGGGCATTAGCGCCATTTTTGGAAGATCGGCTACGTTCCACGCACTGATGATCAACCTGCGGCTATCGGGGTTGCGTTTTATTTCGTTTACCAACCACCCTACCTGGTCGATGCTTTCGCCGTTTGAACCCTCCCAGCTGCGCCATTGTTTTCCATACACCGGTCCGAGATCCCCGTTTTCATCAGCCCATTCGTCCCAGATTTTTACGTTATTTTCAGTAAGGTATTGAATGTTGGTTTCACCTTTTAAAAACCAAAGCAGTTCGTAAATAATCGATTTCAGGTGTACTTTCTTAGTTGTTACCAGCGGAAAACCTGATGACAGGTCGAACCGCATTTGGTAACCAAAAACGCTTCGGGTGCCTGTTCCGGTGCGGTCTGCTTTATCGGAACCCTTATCCAGTATATGTTGTAATAACGCAAGGTATTGTTGCATGGGCGCAAGGTAGATTAAGATTTACCCAGTTTGGCGGCATGCTTTTTTACTGTGGAAAAATGGGTAAAACAATTTTAAAGGATCAGGAAATATTCCATTAAATCTTAGATTATGAGGACAAGCAAATTTTTGGTAATCACCGCAATCGGATTATTTGCGGCTGTAACGGCTTCAGCACAGGTGGCGCAGTTTAGCGCATCAGGGTCTTATTTAAAAGGTACCGGGGATAATGACGCCAGTTTATGGGGTGGCGGCCTTGCCGGCAAAGGTTTTATCGGCCAAAGCATAGCCCTGGGTGCAAGAGTAAACGCCTATCCCAAAAAAACATTTTCGGCAAAAATTGACAATTTTGATTACAAAACGACCGACCTGGTTACTAACGCAGCTGCCACATTTGACCTATTACTGGGTAACAAGACCTCAATGGTTCAGCCCTATTTAGGTGCCGATGCCGGCGTAAGTTTTAATAATCAAATTGTTGCGTTTACCAATAGCAATAGCCAATATGTCGAAAATGAGAACAAGCAAACCTATTTCCTATTAGCCCCAAAAGTTGGCATTAATATTGGCCTTGGCCAGGCATTCGGAATTTTTGGGCAGGCACAGTACAACCTCACTTTTGGTGACGGGGAAACGGTAAGTTTCGAAGATCTTCCAAACTTCAAATCTGAGCCAGTAAGTAAATACTTTACTATCGATGCTGGTGTTTATTTCAGGTTGATGCCGGCTAAGTAAGTTAAGAAGGGCAATAGAATAGGTTAAAAGGAAAAAACACAAACACAATACAATGAGGCTGGCGATTACTGTCAGCCTCATTGTATTTATAGGCTTATCATCCTGCTTCATTTACACCATATCAATGTGGTATCCTACCCGCCTGCATTCAAATTCCCCTTCGCTTTATTTCTTTTTTTATCAGCAATAATTCGCGACCGGTTTGTCCGCTTACACTGCTGTTTTCCTGGGCGCGGCGCATCAGGTAAGGTATTACATCTTCAATAGGACCAAATGGCAGGTATTTGCTAACGTTACAACCCGCTTTTGCGAGGTTAAAAGTTATATTGTCACTCATGCCATAAAGTTGGCTGAAATGTACCCGTGGATGATTCAACGGCTCGGCTTTGCGAAGTAACAAGTCAACGGCGAGCTTGTTGCTGTGTTCGTTATGCGATGCCACAATTACCGATACCTGATGCAGGTGATCCGTGCAAAGCAAAACTGCTTCGTCATAATCGCGGTCAGTGCTTTCCTTATCGGGCTGAATAGGAGACGGGTAGCCTTTTTCATCTGCCCGACGCCTTTCTTTTTCCATATAAGCACCGCGAACCAATTTGGCCCCCAGAATAAAATTGCGCTGTTGGGCGGCTTCCAGCATTGCCCGTAAAAATGCCAGCCGGTCGTGCCGGTATAATTGAACAGTATTATAAACCACCGCGGTTTCCTGATTGAATTGATCCATCATGAGGCAAGTCATCGCGTCCACGGGGTCCTGGATCCAGGTTTCTTCTGCGTCCACCAGCACACCTACTTTTTGCTCTTTTGCATGTTTGCAAATGCGAATCATGCGTTGCAGCACGCGGTTCCATTCCCCCTGCTCCGAAGCCGATAGATGCCTTAGTGCAGCTTCATATCTTTTAATAAGTGTATTGGTGGAACGGTGCATTAGTTCATCCATTTTCTCCAATAAGGCAAAGCGTGAGAAACCTGTTACTTTAACGCTCATAAATGGAATATTGGCATGGGAGCCCGCATAACTGATTACCTTCAAAAATTCTTCCATGGAATGGTCAAAACCTTCCTCGCCATCATCGCCACCTTCCACGCCATAGTCGAGAATAACGCTTACGCCATATTGTGCCATCAGGTCTACCACGCTCTTGGTATCTTCCAGCGATTCGCCACCTACAAACTGTTTAAAAATGGTATTACGGATAATTCCCTTGACGGGCATGCCTGCCCGGATAGCCCACGGTGTGATCCGCGTTCCCATATTAACCAGCCACTGGTAACCCATACTGCTGAACAAAAACTGCGCATGTTTTAGTTCCTTATCTGTTTTATAGCCAAAAGCATTTTCTGTGTTTTCGAAAGAAATAACCGGTTTTGTAATTGTGGGCATGGCTTCACATTTAGTCGTAAAAAAATAAAAGCCGCAATAGTCAGTACGACTTATGCAGCTCGGTTAACAGCTATCAGCAGCACCTTAAATACGTACTTTTTTAAGAACAGTTTTTCGCTGTTCCCAAGGTTCACACTGGCAACTGACACTTGTTTCATTATAATTGCTAAGGTAGGGAAGGGGACCTGATTAGTACCAGGTTAACTGGTTAAAAAGTCAATAGGGGAAAAATCATTTTGCCAAAGGGACTTGCATAGGGCCCGCGGGTAAATATTAGATGTATAATGTAACAATATATGCCTGCATCTTTCCCTTAGCCTATGAGAAAGTTAATTGGAAAATTGCTTACCCGTATGTCATGTATGCTTACCTCCATAGACCCAACTCAAGTTTTAGACCTGGGCGTTATTATAGCCTCCTCGCGGATGTGGATGATTTGAAAGAAAGAGAAACGAAAAATGGGCAACCAAATCACTACCGGGAATTGATTTAAATGAGGACGGTCAAAAGGAGTTCATATGTTGTCTGTTGGTTATCAATGAGCAAATGTCCTATGCCTGTATTGCCACATCACTTACCGGGGACCTGGGTGCTTTATGATTTTCAATTTCAATCCCGCCAGGATGAATTAAAATTCAATATTCCGGGGTGGATCAACCGGTTGTGTCAAAAAAAAATTTTGATACAAGGGGTATGAATCAATAGAATTTTATTTTTTGAGCTAAGTAGTACATCTTTTACAAACCCGCTCCCGGTTGCTGCCAGTTTTCTCGGTCTAATCAGGTAGCTTCATGCATATTGTCAATCGCTATGACCATCACAAACATTATTGTTTATAGATACAGTATTCCAATGGTGCCGTTTACCATTTCCAACAGCACCATGTTGTACGCGCAAAACGTATTGATTAAAGTGTATACTGATGCCGATATTACAGGCATGGGCGAATGCTCGGCTTTCCCAATGATCGCCGGCGAGACTCAGGATACCTGTTTAGTGTTGGCGAAAGAATTTGCGCTGTTATGGATTGGAAAAGATGCATTGGATATTGGCGGAAGGCTGAAGGAACTGGACATGTTTATTGCTGGTAATCATACCATAAAAAGTGCATTTGATATGGCACTGTATGATATTGCTGCAAAGGCTGCCGGACTTCCGCTATATAAATATTTAGGTGGTAATTATTTTGAACCTGAAAGTGATCTCACCATTGGAATATCTTCTGCCGAAACCATGGCTGAACAGGCCATTGATTTTGTTGAGAATAAGCAGGCGAATATTCTTAAAGTCAAACTGGGAAAGTCGGCCGTAGAAGATGTAAAAAGAATAGCTGCCATTAGGAAAGCTGTAGGTGCGGGTATTAAGATTCGTATTGATGCTAACCAGGGTTGGGACTACGAATCGGCGTTACAGGCACTCTCAAATATGCAGGATTTTGGTATAGAGTTTTGTGAGCAACCAATGCCGAAATGGCTCGATGATTTTTTGCCTGTGCTTCGGGAAAAAACAACCATTCCCATCATGGCAGATGAAAGTGTGTTCGACCACCATGATGCTTTGCGTTTAATAAAAGCTGGCGCCTGCGATTATATCAATATTAAATTATCGAAGGCCGGGGGTATTAAAGAAGCCCTTATCATGCATGATGTATGTGCTGCTGCAAAGATTCCAAACATGCTGGGTGGTATGCTCGAAAGCAGGCTGGCATTATCGGCCAAGGTTCACCTGGCGTTAGCTTGTTCCAATATCAAGTTTTACGATCTCGATACCTGCCTGCTCGGTCATTTGGTGGACCCGGTTGTTAATGGCGTTTGGTTTGATGGCATGAAACTAAAACTGCCTGATTTGCCGGGTATTGGTGCTGACGTGGATGAAATGTTTTTGGGTTGCTGCGAGCAATTCAGGTTTTGAATCATCCATTGTTCAGACCCTAATAGCCTTCCCGTCCCCCTATCTTTGCCGCCATGAACGCAAAAAAAGTTTCGGAAAGTGCTAATCAAATGAATGAACTGGTATTGCCGAATGATACCAACACTTTTGGTAACCTGATGGGTGGTCGCCTGATGTACTGGATGGATATTGCCGCTGCCTATTGTGCGGCCAAACATTGCAGTGCACCGGTTGTAACGGCTTCTGTAGATAATATTTCGTTTAAAAATCCTATCAAACTTGGTCATTATGTGCACCTGGAAGCAAGCGTTACCAGGGCTTTTAATACTTCCATGGAAATTTATATCAGGGTTTGGGGTGAGGATACACTACATCAGTTTACGTATGAAAGCAACGAAGCTTACTTTACGTTTGTTGCCCTTGATCCAAACGACAAACCGCGTAGAGTTCCCGAGATTATCTATGAAACAGAAGCCGAAAAAAAATTGTACGAGGGCGCTCTTCGGCGCAGGCAATTGCGCCTGATACTTGGTGGTAAAATGAAACCTAAGGATGCTACTGAACTGAAGGCTTTATTTACGGCAGAAGTTTAAATACAATGGTTGTTGAATGATCTGTGATCCCTGATTCATTGGGACCCCATAAAACAGGGTTTCGTATATCGCGGTTAATGTTCTGATCATTATTTTTTCCCGTTTTTTTTATACACGCCGGTTTGCCTCCAAAAAGGAAGTCCCTTTTTTAGGCCCAGTAGGATTTGGTTAAACTTTTTTAAAGGAACTCATGCTTTATTTTTAGCGTTAGCTATTCATACACAATAATTTGATGACCGAAACCATCATCCTGTAACCATTGACTGTTGACCGTTGAAAGGGTTTCCAACGCCCTTTAAAGAGCAACCCGTGGATTTAACAAGTACTGTTAAACTTTCACAAATCCGACGGCAGAGACCAAACATTGTCATTAGAGATCAGGATCATCAAATTGTATTTCAAATCGGGCATATTAATTGCTGGATTAAATGCGTTACGTTATAAGGTTTTTAACCTTATGAAAACATAAGTACGGATAATTTTACGCATGACCTTTCCTTCTCCGGCTAAACATTACAAGTCCACACAGCATGTGCTAAGCACATTAGCCGGGGTGCTTATTATTATCCCACTTTCCCCGCTTATCTGCAGGTTTGTCCCCCCCATCATGTTCGGTAGTTATAATATTGACATGCTGCTGGCGGTCCTTACAGCTATCGCGCTGGTACGTTTACTGTTATGGCTGGTACGACCTCTAATTATTCCTGCTTTAGTATTGTTAATGGCGCTTTTAATCTTTAACCAGTTTGCCGGCCGTTATGGTTTTAATAATGTGTTTAATGATTATAAGACACTAGCTATTGCCAATTGGGAGGTCAGGGACCAGAAGCAAACTGACCTTTTAAGCATTAACCCTGGCCTGTTTGAAAATGCCGACAGCAAGGGGACCCGTGAAATAAAAGCGAAAGTGCGTGTTACCGATTCTGTGGTGCGCAATTTTTCGGTTAAGCACTCGCTCGACTATTTTAAGGAATACCAGGGCAAATACGCCATGCTTACGAGACACCTCTCGCTTTTTAAATACATCAACAGCAATTTTAATTATGTTCCCGATGCACAGCGTGACGAATATTTTGCCACAGCTAAAGAAACCATACAGGATGGCCTGGCTGGTGATTGCGACGACCATAGTATCTTAATGGCTAGCTGCCTTATGAGCATTGGTGCTAAATGCAGGCTGGTAATTATTGAAGGCCATATGTATCCCGAAATGTATGTAGGTGATAAAGCTGATTTTGAAGTAATACAGCAGGCTGTAGTCCAGTTGTTCAATGATCAGAAAGTGAAGAATATATTTTATCACGAAAACAATGGGGAATACTGGATAAATCTCGATTATACGGCCCGCCACCCCGGTGGCCCCTACATGAACGATAAACTAAAGCTGATGGTTGAATTATAACCACACGGTATTTTCAATTCCTATTTATTTGAAAACCTCGGAACTATTTAGGCTGGTGGACCTGTGCGCGAGGGGTTGGCAGCACCTGGTTAGGCCGAAAGCCCGATGGCGGGGCCCGCAAAAGCTTACACTATCGCGTCATTTCCAGCCTAGGGGATGCGCCCAAATACAAAACATAAAAAAAGCGGACTGAGAATTCAGACCGCTTTTTATTTTTCGTCAATTAAATTAGAAACTGTAAGGAACGGTAACCGAGGTATTATCCCAGGCAATCACCAAACCATTATCGGGTAACGTAATGGTAAGTTGCTCAACAGGAGCTGCCGTTTTTGCAGCCGGCACCTTTACTTTAAGTACATCTTTATCCTTTGCTTTGTCGTATCCGAAGGCACCCCATTGACCTAGTTCGCTATTCAAAATAACGGTCCATTCGTTTTCGCCAGGGACGGTGAACAAAGTATAAGTGCCTGCTTTTACGGGCTGACCGCCAAATGTGCCATTTTTCGTAAAGGTGATTTCAGTTGCTTCATCGGCTCCAGTGCGCCAAACCTGCCCATACTTTTCAAGGCCGCCAAATATTACCCTGCCTTTTTTGTAAGGACGGCCATAAGTAACTTTTACATTGGCTGTTGATACGGTATCATGCGGACTCTTGCGTTGTTCTTTTCCCTTGCCCTGTCCCATGCAACTGCTTAGCACAATCATGGAAACAGCAGCGAACAGAAGTAATTTTTTCATTGCAATAATTTTTTAGATTACGAATATAGTTTTAGCAAATTACAAGCGACCTAACAACAGTATTATTAAAAGTTAATTTACTTCAATTGTTTAATCATGATTTCTGCAAGCAATTCGGCCCAAATTCTATATTGGCTACCACTGGGGTGAAGGCCATCACTTGTGAGCATACCCACATTGTTTTTCTCAGCCCTTGAAATGGTGGTTACATCTGTATAGGCAACGCCATAGCTTACGGTCACCGATTTGTTAATCGCATTAAACTGGTCGATCTGTCTGGCGGTTTCGGCGGCGTTCGGGCCATTACCAAATGGGGTTACGCTGTAGTCAGGAATGCTGAGTACAAATACATGGTTTCGGTTGCCGGCAGCCAGTTGAATGGCTTTATCAAGACATAATGTAAACCTGTCGCGGTAGCCGGTAGTATCATGCAACTGGTATTGATCGTTTACGCCAATAAGCAACGAAACTATATCGTAATTGGTGGCAGGCTTTGCTGTTTCAATGGCTTTTAATAAATTATTGGTGGTCCAGCCAGTAGTGGCAATTATGGCTGGTTTGTTTACCGCAATGGTTTTTGTATTTAAGATGGCGGCCGTTTGCATGGGAAAGCGTGCCTCTTCGGTTACATTTTGGCCAATGGTATAACTATCGCCCAGTGCCATATAATTGTAAGCCGTGGTTTGAACGGTGATGACAGTGTCTTTGTGCGTGGTATCCGTAATAATTACAACAGGTATGGGCATTGCGATCTGTTTGTCCTTGCAGCCCGCAAACGTTGTTGTAAATGCAATTAGTGCAATAGCAGTAGCGAATCCAGCAAACGAATATCTTTGTCCACCATTTAACTGAAGCATCTTGTACGAGGTTAAATATTTTACTCAAATACGTTTGAATCACCTAAAAAGTTTGATTATTCATGGCAGAGAAAATTAAAGTAGCCAATCCCGTAGTGGAACTCGATGGCGATGAAATGACCCGGATCATCTGGAAATTTATTAAAGATAAACTCATCACGCCTTACGTGGACGTAGATATTCGTTACTACGATCTTGGTATGGAATACCGCGATGAAACCAATGACCAGGTAACAATTGATGCCGCGAATGCCATCAAGCAATACGGCGTGGGTATTAAATGTGCCACCATTACGCCGGATGAGGCCCGCGTAAAAGAGTTTGGCCTGAAACAAATGTGGAAGAGTCCCAATGGGACCATCCGTAATATTTTAGATGGTACGGTTTTCCGCGAACCCATTGTGATCAACAATATTCCAAGGCTGGTTACCAACTGGACGGCACCTATTATTGTTGGCCGTCATGCCTTTGGCGACCAATACCGGGCTACTGATTTTGTAACAAAAGGTAAAGGCAAACTCACCATTAAGTTTGAAGGTGAAGATGGAACCGTGCAGGAATTTGAAGTATACAATTTTAAAGGTGATGGCGTGGCAATGGCGATGTACAATACCGAAGAAAGTATCCGCGGTTTTGCACGCAGCTGCATGAATGTTGCCCTATTGAAAAAATGGCCTTTGTATCTCAGTACAAAAAACACCATTCTTAAGAAATACGATGGCCGCTTTAAAGATATTTTCCAGGAAATATTTGACAACGAATTTGAAACCCTTTACAAAGAAGCCGGGATTACCTACGAGCACCGCCTGATTGATGATATGGTAGCAAGTGCTTTAAAATGGAACGGTAATTTTGTTTGGGCCTGTAAAAATTATGATGGTGATGTACAAAGTGATACTGTTGCCCAGGGCTTCGGTTCGCTTGGTTTAATGACCAGCGTATTGGTAACGCCCGATGGTAAAACAATGGAAGCAGAAGCTGCACATGGCACTGTTACCCGCCACTACCGCGATCATCAGAAGGGCAAGCCAACCAGCACCAATCCAATCGCTTCCATTTTTGCATGGACACGTGGATTGGCCTTTCGCGGCAAGCTGGATGATAACCAACCGCTGATTGATTTTGCAAATGCTTTGGAGGCGGTTTGTATTCAAACTGTAGAAGAAGGGAAGATGACAAAAGACCTTGCAGTTTGTATCCACGGTAATAAAGTAAACCATGGCGAGCACTACCTATACACCGAAGAATTTTTGGATGCTATTGACGAAAATTTGAAGAAGAAAATGGGGTAAGTCGTTACCATATTAGATATAACTAAAAATCCCCTGGTATGCACCGGGGGATTTTTTTATGGCTGCGAAAATTAAAAAATAATTTAACGGCTTCTGCCTATTTTTTTTGCAAATATGATCATCCGTTTTGATTTGTTTTCATCATAGTCGTTCAGGCTATAGTCGCCATATACGGCGATTGTTTTCAGTTGATGCAATCGAAAAAAATTATTGAATGTATCCAGATGGAACCTGGCCACCTTCTCTACATATTCAAGCGGCAGCATGCGCCCATCCTGTATAGCAATGCGTTTATAAATAAACTTGTTATCGGCCCACCTGTTAATGTGGTATATAACGCCGTCCATTTCAACTTCTTCAACGGGGACCAGGTGATCTTCCGCATATGCAACATTGATATAATCAAACATAACAGTGCCTCCATTTCGTAAAGCTGCCGAGATGTTTGTTACCACCTGTTCATTTTCATTCAAATTTTTAAAATAGCCAAACGATGTAAAAAAATTGAACACAAAGTGAAACCTGTCACTACCGAACGGAACCCGCATATCATGGCGCTGAAATTGTAAAAAATCTGTTTCATGTTTTTTAGCCTGGCGTATGCTGGAAGCAGAAAGATCGAGGCCAGTAACATTAAATCCTTTTTTAGCAAGGTATTTACTATGCCTTCCTGCCCCACATCCAAGGTCAAGCATGTAACAGCCTGCAGGAGGCCGTAATTCATACAGCAATGTATCAATAAACGTGCAGGCTTCTTCATCATTCCTGTGCCTGTACAGTTTATGATAGTAGTCAGAATCAAACCAGGTTTTGAACCAGTTTGATTCTGAAGATGGCGTTATCGTTACCTGTTTCATGGGGGTGTGATTTTTTAAAATGAATTGTTTAATAAGGCAAAGAAACAGGCCTGTAAATGCGAATGGCATTGACCTATGTCAAGAAATAAAAAACGGGATTATTTTTTTTGGGACCATCTTTTTCTTATCCTGCTCAAAGTCTCAGGCGTTATACCAAGATAGGAAGCGAGCATGTGCTGTGGTACTCTTTGTGCGATGGATGGATAAGTGTCAAGAAAATGCAGGTAGCGCTCTTCTGCTGTTGCGGTAAGTGATGCGATAATACGCCTGTCTTTTGCCGCTGTATGTTTTTGCTGCCCTGCCTGGAACGCAGTATTGAATGCTGGAATAAGTTCCGCTATTTTTTGATGAGCAACAAAATCAATCAACAATATATCAGAGGGTTCGAGCGCATCCATAAAATACAGGGAAGGCGTTTGGTTAATAATGCTGTCAATGTCTGTGAGCCACCAGGTCTCGGGTGCAAATTTTATGACATGTTCTCTTCCTTTGTTGTCGATCACGTAACTTCTTAAACAACCGGATTCTACAAATGCCCCGTACTTGGCAATTTCGCCTTCTCTTAAAATAAAATCCCCTTTTTCCAGATGCCTGGGAATGAAGTACTTTTGAACCAGGTCCAACTGCTCGTTGTTAAGCGTCATCCTGTCAGTAAGGTATTTTTTTAAGACTTCAAACATGGGTATTCAATAGACTTCTTGTATATGATGAGCCCACTGCCGGTTATTAAATCCATCTTCTTACACTTTTACAATAATTAATATACGCTTCTCCAAAATCTCTTCTCAAACGGGGTTCTTCATGCAATAGAATAAACGCATTGAAAGCAACAAATACTAACAGCAAATAACTCCATAAATCAGCTGATTGAAAAAAAAGCGCTTCTCCCATTAAGATCATCGTTACACCAATATACATCGGGTTACGCGAAAATTTATAAAGACCGGACACTACTAACTGTTTGGTGGGGTCAGCGGGTGATAGTGTTCCCCGTCCTTTTACAGCAAAACTGGCAATACAAATTATCATTACAACAAAACCAATTACAAGGACTATCGCTCCCGCATATTGGTGCCAGTGTAAGGGTTGCGCAAAAGTATTTTTGCTTTTAGCTTTAATGATAAGGTAGGGGATAAGTCCTGCTACTAATCCTGGCTGTAAAACAGTAAAGAATAGGTTTCGTATCAGTAAGGATACCATGGATTTGCGCTTTGTCAATAAATAGTTTTATCTATTCAGGGCTACAGGTTAAGGCATTTTTTAAAACTGGGAATTTTTATAAGCCGCTTTGCTTTTTTTGCCTGCATCTTTCCAGGTATAAATATTATTTAGAGAATTTTAAATGCGTTTTATATTTATTGATTGAGGAACCTAAATAGGACGTTCTACTTTTTGTATTCATCCATTTCAGAGGATACTAATCCTTCTACCAATTTTTTCCATTGCGATTTGGACAATCCCAACATAGCAACTAAAGCAATAACTGCATTTCTTATTGTGTCGGGCCTGGTTTCCTGTTCAATGTTAGGCAATTCATTTCTGCCGTGTATTTCGGCCTTGACTGTGTTTGCATCGCGAACCACCATAAATGTACTGGTTGCTTCATCCTGGAAAAAATGTGCAGTTTCATCGGCATTACCGGCAGGGTTTTTTGCAGGTCGTGCACGCATTGTAAATGCCTCGTAATTATTTGGTTCATCCTTTTTATCTTCTATAGTTTCTATTCGTACCCAATCGTATCCATTGCCGGTCTTTGAACCAGGACCGGGTATATCTATTTTTATATAGTCTCCTTCTTTAGCCAACCGGGCGGTTTTATTGCCTTCATTATCCGTTAATGTAAATGTGGCTGTACCCAATCCACATAGTTTATGCCAGTTAGATACATCAAGCAAACGATTTTTTGCAATCTTAAAAAGTGCTTCCGCCTCTGTCGAATTCTTTAATTCAACAGCATGAGCGGTATCTGATTTAGCACCTTTTTCCTGTTTGGGAACGGGTTCCTTTTGAGATTGACCTGTACGCATACGATAAAAATTTACAATGGGGTTTTTAAATAACTTTTCATGACCAGGACAAGCAGTAAAATCTTCTTCCACTTTTCTAAGCTTAATTAAACCAGTTGTCCAACATTATTCCTGTACCCAGTATTACACAGATGATGCAGGAAATAAAAACAAGTATTTGCTGCACTTTTGCAAATGAGCACAGCTTCTTTGAGAAAGGCAAACCAAGTACTGCTGCAGCGAGCATCATACCTGTAATACAACCCATACTGAAAATGACAAGAAATAGCAGGCTGCTGGCGGCAGTCTTCATAGCAGTCATTGTTGCTGCAATTAAAACACCGCTTCCCGCAAGGCCATGAATGATGCCAATACCAAAAGACAATTTGTGGAGGTGCAGATGTGAATGTTTACCGGGATCGGTATGCAAGTGTATATGGCTATGAGTTTTTCCATCATGTGTGTGTTGGTGCGTATGTATTTGTAATGGTGTTTGCTGGAAGAATTGCCATAGCCTGAATAGACCCAAAGCAATGATCATGGCGCCCACTGCACCTTCCACAGATTTAAAATAATGTGGCGGAATTGTCCATCTTAGTAGTAGCATAATAATGCCAACCATCAAAATAGAAGCGCTGTGACCAAGCCCCCAAAAGGTACCATCCCTGATGGCCAAAAAAGTTGAGTTGCGTTTCGTGACGATGTTGCTCACCGCCACCAGGTGGTCTGTTTCAAAGGCATGTCTGAAACCTAATGATGCAGCCAAAATAAAAGGTAAAACTTCTGTCCACATGGGGTGAATTTTTACTTTACTAAGTTTTTCAAACATTCACTGTTGTGCGGGGTTGCCCGGCAGCAACCGGTATCATGGGTAGCACTGGTTACAACACTTAACATATTCTCGGTAATTGTTCGCCGGCCAACATATTTACTACCCTGCGGCCCCCTATATTACTGTTCAAAATAACCTGCCGGGGATGTTCTCTTACTATTTCACCAATCAGGCAAGCCATGGCACCATGGTCCCATTTCTTTAATAGCATTAAGAATGCATCAGCGATAGATGCGTCAACAACTGCAACAAATAAACCTTCATTGGCAACATACAATGGATCGAGTCCCAGCATTTCGCAGGCGCCGTATACTTCTTCTTCTACCGGTATTCTTTTTTGAAAAATATCAACGCCCAATTTTGCCCCACCTGCAATCTCGTTTAATACTGTTGCCAGACCGCCACGCGTAGGGTCACGCATCAAATGGATCTGTTCACCAAATTCGTCAAGCAACGCCCAAACGATTTTGTTTAATGGTCTTGTATCGCTGCTAATAGTTGTTTCAAATTCCAGGCCCTGCCGGTGGCTCATAATGGTGATACCATGACGGGCCAGTGGCCCACTTAAAATTATTTTATCGGTTACTTTTACATTATTGATATCAATGTTTGCAAGCGGATGTATTTCGCCTATACCCGTAGTGTTGATGAAAATTTTATCTCCCTTTCCACTTTCAACTACTTTTGTATCACCCGTAATTATTTGAACATTCGCATTTTCGCAGGTAAATTTTATTGTATTTAAGATTTGCCAGAATTCTACCATCTTCAGCCCTTCTTCCAGTATAAAAGCGAGTGATAAATATTTAGCTGCAGCGCCGCACATGGCAAGGTCATTAACTGTTCCATTGATGGCCAGGTCACCAATATCGCCACCTGCAAAAAAAAGGGGGGAAACTACGTAACTATCTGTACTCATAGCTATTTTCCCGGTTAGGTTAAAAATTGCCCCGTCGTGTTTTTTATTCAGCAAGTCATTCCCTAATAATTTGAAAACACCTGTATCTAAAAGTTGGCTGGTTAAAGTGCCACCACTGCCATGCCCTAAGGTAATGATCTCAAAATCGAGCTTTGGCATGGGGCACTGTAATTGCATTTCTTTTAATTTAATTTGGAGAATTTCAATATCTAAGGATTTTCGTAAAACAATTTCTCATACTTTCTTCTTCGCCATATTTTTCTTCGTTCACTGAAAAGATCTTTGTCAGCAACATCATTTGGTTTTCCTGCTGTATTTACTTTATGGACGAAACAATAACGTTTGTAGTCATATCCCCAATCATCATCAAAAAAGTTTTTATATATTTTCTCTAACTCTTCATCGCGGTATAGCTGCAAAGGCTTATAGCTTTCATCCCTGTTGCGTTTGAATTTTTTTGCAGCCAATAATTGTGGGAAATAGGAGAGCCCTGATAATTCATTTGCAATGCTTCTTACTTTTTCCTTAAATGCTTCACCCGAATGGTCCAGGCAATCGTCTATTAGTTTTACTTCCATGGCAATATCGGTTCCCCATGGCAGGCATTGTTCTGTGAAAAGAAGCGCCCTTTGCGTACCGATTCTTTTCGGTAACAAATAGGTCCAGTATTCCGACCCGTATAAGCCCATATTTCTTGTGTGCGGATTAAACACAATGCCTTTTCTTGCAATTACTTTATCAGCAGCCAATGCCAATGAAACCCCGCCAGCGCCTGCATTTCCGTGAATGGAACTGATCGTGTAATGCGTATCGGTACAAATGATTTCCCGGATAAGATCATTTAATGCATTAATGTTTTCCCAGGATGTTTTGGCAGGATCTTCAGATGCTTCAACTAGGTTAAGATGAATGCCATTACTCCAAATATCCTCGCCACCCATCAGCACAATTATTTTTGTGTTATGCTGTTTTGCTTCGATAAAGGCCTGCCGTAGGCGCCTGCATTGTTCGGTATCCATGGCGCCGTTGTAAAAATCAAAATACAGGTATCCAACTTCATTCAATTCATCATATTTTATTTCGCGGAATGTTTTTATTGAATGGTTGTCTTTAAATATATTTAATGTTGATGTGGGTATACCTTTTGCTTCGTTACCCAAAGCAATTGTTGCAGGAAGTTTAAGGGAATTTTCCCGGTGTTTTTTCAGGCATTGAATCCATAAAGCTGCATCTTTTGTTGCGATGCAAATAGCCCGGTGACGCTGCGCCAATATTTCCCCGGGTTTTCCTTTCAACAGGTCTTCGGGTGCTGCACCATAGCAATAATATTTATCATTCAGGATGCTGCACAAAGCACCGGGACAACTGTCGGCTGCATTTATTTTTCGAAGGATAGCAAGCGTGCCCTCATGCCATGAAAATTTAAAATCATTTTCATTGGTTGAACGGTTCCACTTACCTTTCGTTGCCCACTTAATTTCTTCGTATTGGTTTGGAACGAAATTCTTTTCTTCAAACAGTTGAACTGCCAGCATTAATGCCTGTATAGCGGCCTGTGTAACCTCATGCCGGTATAAAAAAGACTTCGAAACATCCCGCATCGGGAAGGTAGCTGTTGCCCAAACCGGCCCTGCATCCATTTTTTCAGCCGCCTGCAAAATGGTTACGCCCCATGTTGCTTCCTTGTTCAGGATGGCCCAGTCGAGCGAGCAGGAACCACGATCGCCAACGATACCGGGATGAACGATAAAACAGGTATGGTTTTTCCAAATAATTTCAGGAATAACGGTTTTTAAATAAGGCGCAACAATCAAATCGGGTTCATATTCTTCCACGGCAGTTATCATATTTTGGGCTGTGGAAACGACATGCACTTTCACCTGGTGATTCAGCCGGTCCAGTTCGACCCATGCACGCTGGCTTAAGCCATTAAATGATGTTATGATAAATAAAATTTTCATTACGCTTCCAATAGTTCTGCCATGCCTGAATAATGATAGTACGCAGCACATGCTCCTTCATTGGAAACCATTGGTGCTCCCAACGGGCTAACGGGCCTGCATTTTTTTCCGAAGTGCTGGCATTCGAAAGGCTTTTTAATTCCCTTCATAATATCCCCGGCAATACACTCGGGGTTTTCCGGAGCCTCTTCAATATGAATATTGAATTTTCGTTCTGCGTCAAAATCGCGATAGGCATCTTTTACTTTATAACCGCTCATGGGAATAATTTCCATGCCACGCCAGAGCCGGTCCGTTACCTCGAACACTTCGTAAATGATTTGCTGCGCTTTGATGTTTCCTTCTTCCTTTACAATTCTTGCATATTGATTTTCTACCCGGGCTTCGCCAGCTTCCAATTGTTTTACCACCATATAAATTCCCTCTAACAAATCAACCGGTTCAAAACCAGTGACCACAATCGGAACTTTATATTTTTCTACCAATGGATAATATTCATAGATTCCCATGATGGCACACACATGTCCTGCACCAAGGAAGCCATTCACGTTGCTCAATTCATCATTCATTATTTCTTCAATGGCCGGTGGCACCAAAACATGTGATGCAAGGATAGTATAATTTTTTACATTTTGCCGGCGTGCATGAATAACAGAAAGCGCATTAGCAGGCGCCGTTGTTTCGAAGCCAACTGCAAAAAATACCACTTCCCTGCCGGGATTTTCCGTAGCAATTTTTACAGCTTCCAGTGGTGAATACAGGATGCGGACATCGGCGCCTCTTGCTTTTGCTTCGAGCAAACTCATGTCGGAACCGGGCACACGAATCATATCGCCATAAGAACAAAGGATCACCCCATGCTCCATTGCGAGATGAACGGCTTTGTCAATTAAACTTACAGGTGTTACACAAACAGGACAGCCGGGGCCATGTATCATTTGTATATTTCCCGGTAACATGTTGAGTATGCCATTTTTCACCAGCGAATGTGTTTGCCCGCCGCAGACTTCCATAATATTCCAGTCTTTGGTTACGGTTTGCTTTATTGCTTTCAGCAAGGCTTTTGCTAATTCGGGTGACCGGTATTCGGATAAGTATTTCATTTCGGTTTGAAATTAATAATGAATAATACTTAAGTTTTCCCTGGTAGATTCAGGTAGCTTCCAGGTCCATTAATTCGCCGACTTCTTTCAGGTACTGGTAAACTTTGTGCGCCTCCTCTTCATTTACTTTGCTAATGGCAACACCAACATGTACCAGCACATAATCATTCACTTGCGCTTCGGGTACCATTTCTAAACTTACCTCTTTAACGATGCCGCCAAAGGATGCTTTTGCCATCGTTAATGAACCGTTTTCCGCCGATTCGATGGATATGATTTTACCGGGAATTGCTAAACACATATCAGTCAATTTTTATATTTTGATAATGCATTAATTGCCCAAACGCTATACACTCATCATTAGGTGGCATTTGCCGGTGAAAATAGCATTCACTATTTTTTTCTACTCCTAAAAATACTAAATCTATCAATGCCGGGTTCTGGAAAACACCACCACTGAATGCTATTTTTCTAACGCCATGTTTATCGGCAACTTTCTTTATGATTTCGGTAAGACTTGAATGAAATAATGCGGCTATTTCTCCTTTACTTTTTCCGGAATTAATATCATTGATAATATTTCTGATGACCGTTTTCATAGGTATTGCAGGCTGATCAATTTCTTCATGGAAATAATGACCAGCAATATCAAAATTGCTTTTGCTTAAATAATCAATAGCACGCTGTTCAAGTATGAGTGCGGCTTCTCCTTCGTAAGTATTGATGTTTACAAGATCCAGTAAGGCGGCAACACCATCAAAATACCTTCCTGCACTGCTATTCAGCAAATCCGGATGAACAACCGCTTTCTGGTAATAAAGCCATTCATTTTTGGAAAACCGCGACGTTAAAATTGATGAAGCTTCAGGTAAGTTAGTAGATATTGCCAACGCGGAAAGCCTTGGTTCTCCCGCCATTTTATCTCCGGCAATATTCGCGAAGGGTTCGAGGTAATGAACCCTTTGCATCTCTCCTTTGTGATAGAGAAAAAATTCACCGCCCCAAATATTTCCATCGCTTCCTAGGCCCGTCCCATCCCATATTACGCCAAGTATTTTTTCATTACTGTCAAATAAATCATGTTCACCAAGTATAGCTGCAAAATGAGCTTCATGATGTTGTATTTTTCTCAGCGCTGCATTCCAACTCTTTGCATATTCGCCAGCTATTTGTGTGGAAGGATATCCGGGATGCAGGTCTGCCAAAATTACTTGCGGTTGCGCTTGTAGTATTTGCTTAAAATGGTTGAAAGTGTACTGGAAATTTTGTTGGGTATCATAACTTTCGAGATTTCCTAAAAATTGAGATAAATAGATTTGGTTATGATGCTGTATCGCAAAAGCGCTTTTCAGCATAGCCCCTGCGGCAAAAATTGTTTCAGACGTTTGAATTGTGGATGGAGCAATAATAGCTGGAGCCAATCCCCTTGAACGACGAATGATAATCTGCTGGTTACTCTTTTCTGCAAAACGAATTACGCTATCATCCTGTGGTATTACAATATCACGGTTATGATCGAGTATGAAATCAGCGTATTGAAATAACACTTCTTTTTTGGCTGATTGAAAAACAATAGATGACCCGCTTAAATTTCCACTCGTAGCAATTAAAGGATTTTTCCATGCAGTCGCAATCCATTCAAGCAAAGGCGCATAAGGTAGCATAACACCAATAGAGGATAAACCGGGAGCGATGCCATCCATATTCAAATGTTTGAAACATGCTTCCTTCGCCTGTAGCAAAACGATGGGCGAAACCTCATTAACCAATGCATCGATTGCTGATACGCTTACTTGAGGGTATTGCTTCAGCATCTCGACACCAGGAAATAAAACTGCGAATGGTTTTTTGGGACGATGTTTCCTTTCACGAAGTGTCTGAATAGCCACGGCGTTTGCTGCATCGCACATCAACAGAAAACCGCCGATTCCCTTTACTGCCACAATGCTACCTCCCTGGAAGGCAGTTAATAATTTAGAAAGAATTTGATCCGGATCAATTAATACGGCACTATTATTTTTTGAATGCCATGATAGCCTGATGCCGCATGTAGAACAGGAATTTATTTGCGAGAAATATCTCCTGTTGGTGACGTCATTATATTCCCGCTTGCATTCCCTGCACTGTTTAAAAGGATGCATAGTGGTCAGGTGCCGTTCATATGGCAGGCGATTCATAATTGAATAACGTGGCCCGCATAAGGTGCAGGAGATAAAAGGATATTGGTACCGGCGATTGGTTGGGTCATGATATTCCTGTCTGCATTGTGCACACAAGGCAAAGTCCGGGGCAATTAAAAGATCAGGAGTCGCAGTGATTTCCCGAACGCAAATAGAAAATTCAGTAAAATGCTGCTCAGTGATTTCTTCTAAAAAACTGCTTTGAATAATAGCTTTCGATGGTGAACCTTTAATAATTTCTTGTGTAAATGTCTCCGCTTCGTTTCGCGATGAATGATTGAAGACGATATGTAAGCCATCTGCCTGGTTGCTAACATATCCCCGAATATTATTTTTAATAGCGCATTTATAAACATGCGGACGAAATCCAACGCCCTGAACGCGGCCTTTGATATGTAAGTGAAAGGTCAAACAATGGAGAATTACAATTACATGGTCAATGTCATCAATTTAAGCGGGCTTCCCTTGCCTGCTGGGCTTCCAGCCCTGATGAGTATAAAGAAGGCGTAACACAGCCCTTATTTCGCTTAATAATCACGCTCATGGACCTGATCCTGTGATATGGTTGCGCCCAAAAAAATATTAACGAACACTCGCAGGCACATTGGCTTCTTTTTTCTCCGCTACTTTTTCAAGCAGCCAATCGCACCAGTCCCCCATTCCGTCTCCTTTCAATCCGGATAGCACGAAAGTTTTAATACTGCTATTAACTTCATATGCATCCCGGATAACGGCATCAACGGAAAAAGGAACATACGGCAACAGGTCAGATTTTGTAACCAGCATGATATCAGTGGTAAGGAACATACCGGGATACTTTTTTGGCTTGTCATCACCTTCTGTGCAGGAAACGAGTGTTACACGAATATCCTCGCCAAGGTCATAGGACGCAGGACAAACCAGGTTGCCAACATTTTCAATAAAGAGGATATCAATGCCTTCAAAATTTAAATTAGGCAATGCCTGCTGGATCATTTGCGCTTCAAGGTGGCAGGTTCCATGTGTAACGATCTGCAAAGCCTGGATACCATGCTGTCGTATCCGGATAGCATCCCGCTCTGTTTCGAGATCGCCTTCCAGTACTGCAATATTCAGGCGGTCCTTCAATCTTTTGATTGTTTCTTCAAGCAACGATGTTTTTCCGCTTCCCGGTGATGAAACCAAATTAAGCAGCAGGATATTTTTTTGCTTCATTTCACTTCGAATCATTTCAGCGATGTAGTCGTTTGCTTTCAACAGGCTTAGTGAAACGTCGTGGACTCTTATTGTTCCTGCGGCTTTAGTAGTTAACTTCTGCATAAGATGGTTCCTCTAAAATAATTTTATAAATTGTTAACTCGTTACCCTCAACAATTGTTGTTAATGGGTGATCACATTCCGGACAAACAAAACGATAATCTACTACTTTAAAATTGCGATGGCAATGCTCACATGCAGCTAACACCTCAACAAGTTCGGCAATTAAACGGCAATTATAAAATGGGCTTTCTTCGATCATGTATTTAAAAACATGTTCCAATATTTTTGGATTAGCACAGGACAATACACCAACCTTCAGGTGAACCTCCCGAATGTTTTGAAACTGCTCTTTCTCCAGTTCTTCCTCCAGTGTTTCTATAATGCCCTGGCAAATTGAAACTTCGTGCATAATAATTTACCGGTTAATTTCCATTAAATTAAAGCCCGTATTTTATTGTTTTGATAGATTGCTACATTGCTATTTTAACCATTCCATCTTCCTCCAGTAAAGGGAAAGGATCGAGATGAAGATCCGGGTCATCGGTACAGATTCCTGCATGTGGAACATCATAGCGGTGACCAAGCTGGCAACTCAGTATTGTTTCTGCCAAGGTGCCATTGCTGAATGATCTATCGCAGGCCGGACAAAGATTTTTATAAGCATAAAGCTGCTTATTAACACGACAAACAATTAGTTTCAACCCGGAAATTTCTACAGCCATCATCGTCCCGTTTGGCAATGCTTCAACACCTCTAATAACGCTCCAGCCGGATGCTTTTGGCTGTGAAGATTTTTCTTGGTATGGTGAGGCAGTAACGCCCTCCACTTCCAGTCCAAGGAGGTCAGGACAATGTTCGTCAATTGCCTGTTTGATACCAAGTTCTAATGTGCTGGATGATGAAGGGCAGCCCTTGCAGCTTCCTGACAATTTTAATTTGGCTACACCATCTTTGAGGCTTACTATTTCTACGCTTCCGCCGTGACTGTCCATATAGGGTTTCACTTTTTCAAGTGCCTGGTATAAACGCGTTTTCAAATCCAATGGATGCAGATCATGAATAAGTAACAGGCCACTTATAAAACTATCTTCAATCAGGGCATTAAAAATGTCTTTTGCAGCAGCACTATTGCCATTGGAAATGATTTTTAATATGCTTTCAAGACCATGTCCGTAAAAGCTTAAAATTTCCTGTATGCATTCCTGCATCATCTTCCTCGCCTTTGGATCAGGCAATTGATCAACCTGCTCTATCAGTTCCTGGATGCGCTGGCTTTGCTGGTTCAGGTTTGATATTTCATCCTGAGCAGTATCTTTTATTGAAACCCAATCAGCTTGTCCGTTTACATTTCTAATAACCTCCTGGACACCGGTGAAATTTTCGGGTGAGAATATATTCATGACACTGCTATTTTGTTTCTGAATAAATTTCTTTAATGAGGTATTCTACCATTTCTGCAGCTTTATCGATCACTGCATTTACTGGTTCGCTGAGGCCGATCTCGAAATCGTCAACGGATTCCGGTTCGCAGGCAACGATAACCACTTTGGCGGGCCACGAGCCAATTGACTTTACAAACCTGAGTACCGTTCCCGGATCAGCACCGTGAGGGTCAATCGGTCCGCCCTTTTCCAAATCAGGGTCAATGTCATTTTCGTCCGGCTCAATAACGTAGAGCGTTCCTGGTTTTTCTCCCCTGGCAGAAGCATCAATGAGAATCAACCCGTCATAACCTCTCATGAGGTCATAAGCGAGTTTAAGCCCGCCAATTCCAACATCTTTTACTTCCACTCCTTCCGGAAATTTTTTGTTGAATAGCTTTTTAATAACAGCTCCGCCAAAACCATCATCTTTCATAAACATATTTCCTACACCGGCAATCATTACCCTTTTCCGGGTTGCAACAGATGACGTTTTTGTTTGTATCATTTCCATGGTTGGTAGATGCTTATTTTCCATTACTGAGCGCCATTTTTATTGTTGGTGTTGGTATGTTCAACTTCATCAGGGCTAAAGAACCTGTAGATTCCTAGCTCACGCAGCATATCCTGGCCCGGGTCATCATCCATAGTAACCCCTACGTAAATTTTGCCATCATAATCCGTATGGATGACTTCTATGGTAGCTATCCGCCCATTTAAAAACACATCTGCAGCATCCGACCTTCGCTTGCCAAGTTTCAGCCGCACTTTGTCACCCTTGCTGTATAGAATGTCATCTACTATTTTCACCAATTCCCCGGGTGTATTACCCATTGCATCTGGTGCTCTCATAAGCAGTTTTGTTTATTGTCAGTTTGATTTTTCCGGCTATGCTTTAATCCACTATGAAACTTGTTAAATTCCTCCGGCGTAACCTGGCTTACTTTATTAAGCATGGCATCCAATTTTTCATCACTCTGCCTAATCTTTTTTTTCTCATCATCTGATAAAACCGACACATGCAGTAACAGGGCTTCTTCTATTTCTGTGCTATCAAACAAATCTCCTGGGCTTTGGGCATTTAGTTTTGGATAGTCGTACAAAATAATTGGTGATGAAAGCATAGTTTTATTGCTTTCATCTATAAGAATGGGCCAGGTATTCATATTCTCACAGGCTGCTATTGCTGACTGCCATTTTTCGCCGGGGTTTTGATGCGAAATAAAAGACGCGTCATTTGTCTGTAGTATGATATGTGTTGATAAAAATGATTGAGAAAGTATTTCGTCCCGTGAAATAGTTTCAGCATTTTCGACATGAGTAGTGTTTGTAATATTTACGGTAATTCGAAAAGCGTTGTGGGTGTTTTCGATAGCTGCAGCTTCAATAACTAATGATCCTTTAATTGATAAGACACAATCAATTTGTTTTGCCGCGATTTTGCCAGCTTCATCGTAAATATTTTTTGTATCCAATATTTTATCAAAACAAATAAGAACGGTTTTTTTGTTGTTAACTAATTGAGAGATTTGTACATCCCCGGTATTAACTTTTCGTTCAATTGTTTGCCATCCTGCCTGGAAAGTTCTTTGATTGATGTCTAAATAATCAACCGGAACAAATTCATTTGTAGTGTCTGCATATTCAAACAAATGTATTTTTTTCAGATGAAGGAAACGAACGCAGATGCAGATAGAAAAATCTTCAATGCCCTTAATGATAGCTTGAGTTTGCATCGTGGAATGTGCATGCACGTTGCCGGCATGATAAGCCTCAGGAAACACAACACCAAAGGGAATGGGTTTTTGATTTTTTATAGCTGAGCGATGGTAGGGGTATAAAGCGTATCCTTCATAAAGCAGGGTATGAGTAATATTTTCTAAAATAGATTCGGCTTTCAATGTGTCCGCGTTTACAGGATGAATCATGTGCTTATTTTTCAATTAGGGGAATGTCATTCAAGGCTTCATCAAGAATAGATTCCAGGCAATTTTCAAGCGTTGGAAATGCACTTCGTGCTTTATATCTCACAAGCCTGTCATAGAGGTCTTTGCGCACCCGCATCCACCTGCCGTTGGGAAAGTGTGTATCCATCATTTCCTGCCATAAACCTGCAGGAATTTTGCAGAGTGCTTCCTTCTCCCATGGTACCAGCGTCACCTGCAAATCGCCTCCAGGATCTTTGTAAAACAAAGTGCCGCTAAACAGGAATGCAAGAGGCACTTTGCCATCAGGGACGGCATAAAAATATTTTCCCGCAGCAAGCGCCTGGTCTTCACTACATGGAATGGTGAATTCAACAATTGTTTTACCGGTAAACCTTGGAACAGGAATATTAATGATTGTCCAGAAAAAACTTCTAAGGGTTTCGTCCCAACGGTGAGGTTCACCAAAAAGTTCATGCAGCCTGTCCTTTGACGCTTCGTTGTAACTGCGTTTTACGGCTTCGATCATTACCTGGCATTTCAGTGCCGCTGCATATACTTCTTCGTTTTCTCCATCGTTTGTGATCTGCAGTTTGAAAGCAAGTGTTGGCACTGCTGCAAACTGCTTTACTTCCGAAGCAATAATTTCAAAATTCAAATTGGGCATCTTACAGACTTTTCTTTTAGGTCACTAAAAAACTGGCTGATGATATCATTTACTTCCCTGCCACCGAAAATCCCTTTCCATGTAGTCCTAATCATGCCAACAAGCTTGTAGCAACTATCAATGGGAACGATGTAGTATTGACCGGGTGTTTCGAGTTGGTTCACCAGCAGTGCTTCCAGGGTTGGAGTCAAATCATTCAAAATGGGATTTAACTGAACCAACTGATTCCATGGCTCCATTTTTAATTTTGATTCGGTGGCCCCGGTGGGTGCGGGATAATATGCAACCGCGCCCTGCCGATCTGAACCTACTAGAAAAAAGGCCATACTTACCGGTATCAAAAAATCCGACCATAATTCATCCGACATGTTGAAGCCTTCGAGTCGAAGAAAACGCTGAGGCAGTGGTTTGTACTTCCTGCTTTCTGCCAATGTTATCAGACACATGTCGCATGTGCACATAAATTTCATGGAAGACAGATCTACCATATGCCGGTGATCAGGCGATAAAATACTGCCGCAAAAATGGCATTTCTCCATTGCTTCCCGAGGTACTGGAACAGCCATTTTTCGTAGTCTTGATATAAGCGTTGAGGATACCATTGGCAAGAGATATAATGCGTTTCGCAGGCTTAATTGGAAGCGTTTTATACTTTCGGTTGCCCTCGATAAAACCTGGCTTTGGAAGTCTGTTCACTTCGCAAGTGACCCGATAATGCTACCGGGTCACTCATTTGTGTCATCCCTGATTTTATGGCGAGCTGTTGTTTTATCTAACAAATATTTTTTCGTTAGGCCACCGGTACTTATCTATTTTTTGCCACTGTCAAACGATGCCAGCGCTGTTGGGGTATGTGTTGATTTAACCAGTTTCCCTCCACCTAAATACATGTGTACACCACAAGGCAAACAAGGGTCAAAACTGCGTACAGCCCGCATGATATCGATGCCCTTAAAATTATCCGGACCATTTTCCTCGAAAATTGGCGTATTCTGAACGGAATCTTCATAAGGGCCGGGCGTGCCAAAACTATCACGTGGACTTGCATTCCATGGCGTTGGCGGGAACATCTGGTAATTAGCAACTTTGCCGCCTTCTATTACCATATGATGCGATAACACACCACGTGCCGCTTCATGAAAACCACAGCTTACAGCGTTATCAGGCACCTTAAATGACGACCATGTTTTCGTACGGCCTGCATGAACTTCGTCGAGCGCTTTTTCGAGACAATACAATCCAACTAAAGCAGAGTAGGTTTGATGATAAGCCCTGGCCCGGTCTCTTTCTATGGCATTGCTCCATTTTGGCACTTTCCATACCTGTTTCATTTCCGGCATTCCAACTGTTTTTGGCAAATTGAATTCGAGTGAATTGCCGGTTGCTTTGATATATCCAATATCCACCAGTCCTGCTTTTGCGGTTACCCATTGTCTTGCAAATGGTCCGCCACCAGTGTCGCAACAAACATGTTTGCCGGTTCTTTTATCAAACCATCGTGGAGAAGTTACCCAGGTATATTTGCCCGCAAAATCTCTTTTTTGAGGTTTGGGTTTCGTAGTCTTATTCCATGGATGATTTCTGTCAACAGGATTTCCCAGCGGATCTTTTGGTACAAACATTCTTTCGTTTTGCCAGTCTTCATAATAGGAACTACCTAATAGAATCCTGATGCCCAGGTTGATTTCTACCAGGTCAGTCGTAACTAACTGGCCATTGATGGCAACGCCCGGTGTAATAAAACGCTTACGGCCCCAGTCTGTCATTTTTTTGTAATCGTAATCGCAGTAGTCCGGGTCATCAAAGGATCCCCAGCATACCAGGTTAGTATCACGATAACCAACTTTTTCATATCCTGGTAAAGCTTCATAGAAGAAATCATACAAATCATCATGCATTGGTACCACCTTTTTGCAATACTCAATGTATCTCATCAAACGAACATAATAGTCGGTCAAGGTTTGATGCGTGATAGTGGTACTTACGCCACCGGGAACAAGTGTTGATGGATGAGTATGCCGGCCCTCCATCAGGCAAAACATTTCTCTTGTATAGCGGGAGACCTGGAGTGATTCCATGTAACATTTGCCGGTAAAAGGATTGAGTGAGTCCATGATATCTGCAATAGTATAATAGCCATGAATGCGGGCGTTTGGTGCTTCCGTATGTTTTGCTTTTTCGTAAACGGAGGGGTTAGTTTCTTTAACCATTTGCCCGCAGAAATCCACGTTACACATGTTATCATTGAAAATGGCATGGTCAAACATATAGTCAGCAGATTCTCCAAGGTTGAGCACATAATCTCCGAGGTGCGGGGGTTTTACACCATACGCCATATTTTGGTTGAGTACAGAGCAGGTCATGTGGTTATCGCCACAGATGCCACAGATACGGCTTGTAATAAAGTGGGAATCACGGGGATCAATTCCTCTCATGAAAATATCAAATCCACGAAAGATCATGGAAGTGCTGTAACACTCCTGGACTTTTTTATTGGTGAAATCAATCTTGCAATGAATACCCAAACTTCCCACGATCCGTGTAATGGGATCCCATGACATTTCCTTTATAACGATGTTGGATTTATTTTGAGCGACGGTTGGTCGGGCTATTACTCCAGGCATAATAATAGTTTTAAATTTTTATTAATATTAAAATCCCCAAACAGCGTAACAATTACTAGAATGTTCTTTGGTAACCACTTGTAATCCTGGTTCCCCGTTTCCTCCATTCCGGTTCTTTGTCTTTTTTCCTTATGGTCATGCCTCGGAGTACTCTTAGGATCGGGCCGGAAACAAATTTTGCTGAATTGGAGGAGAAACGTGCACCTACGGCCTCATTCATAAAAGGCATGAATTTATCTGGAAATCCCGGCATGGTACAGGCCATGCAAATGCCCCCGATATTCGGGCATCCCCCTACGCCATTTTGCCAGCCTCTCCTGGGCACATTGCAGTAAACTACTGGTCCGTTACATCCTATTTGTACAAGACATTTATGTGAACCATACTCACCGGCGAAATCACCCTGTTCGTAGAATGCCGCCCTGTCACAATTTTCGTGGGCCGTGCGATCGAAAAGCCATTTAGGGCGCAAAGCATCATCCAAAGGAATCATTGGAGCTTTACCAGCTAACTGGAAAACGAGGTATAAAAGCGTTTCTGTTGTATTGTCCGGCTGGGCAGGGCAACCGGGAATGCAAACGACTGGAAGTCCCGCCTTCGACTTCCAGTTCCATCCCAGGTAATCCGGAAGTCCCATGGCGCCGGTAGGATTATTTTTCATGGCCGGTATGCCACCATACGTCGCACAGGTTCCCACGGCTACAACAGCCGCTGCTTTGGGGGCGAGGCGATCAATCCATGAATTGGTAGTAATTGGCTGGCCAAATGGACCGCTGGAGCCCATTGCCGCCCAGTGTCCCCCGGTATCTTTAATGGCTTCTTCGTTTGGAACTGAGCCTTCCAGTATTAGCACAAACGGATCGAGCTCACCTCTTTCTGCTTTGTACCACCATTGCATGAGTTCATCTCCATTTTCATACGAGATGACCGGGCTGTGGATATGGACAGTAGGCATGCCGGGCAATGCCCCTAGTGCAATATCCTCCAGGCTGGGATTAACGGCTCCTGTCATTGCAACTGAATCACCATCGCAACTTAATCCGGTCGTAAGCCAAATAATATGAATGTCGGTTACTGAATTGCTGGCCATGTGCTTTATATTTTAATTTAAAAGATAAGAGGCCTTTCACCGTTCAGCTTACCTGATAAATACAATAAATACGTCTCGCCGATATCCAAAATTTTGAAATAATTCCAGGAGACAGCCATAGTACCGGCTATCTATGCAATAAACCTGACAACAGTTATTTTTTATTAATGAGTATTAATGAGGTTGCTGAAAAAGAAAAAATAATCTTACTGAAAATCAATCTTAAAGCTACTAACTGTTTCCGTGATAAGAAAGAATTCTTGCATCTTTTTACCCATGCATTTTTCGTGCAAACTCAAAAAAACGAGTTTGAAAAAAAATTAACTGGGTAACTAAATCAAAAACTTCTTCCAGCTAAAATATTATCAGTAAAATGCTAATTTTAATAATGGAAATTCAAGAAAATTCAATCTTTAATTATGCGATTAAAAATCTTTAATTCTGCTATTAAAAAGGAAATATATATGAAAAAGAAACTACTCAACAAAAAAACTATTCCTATTCTCGCAACTTTGGGTATTGTAATAGTGGCAGGTCTCATAAAAATAATGGCTGACAGGCAATCAAGAGTAGCATATTAAACTTGTGCTGAAAGTTCATTTGGATTAATTTTTACAGCGCCAATGCCTGAACAGTTGTTGCGGTAAAAGGACTTCGCGTCTTAATTGTTGTGTTAAGAGGCTAGCCTTGCCGTATAAGTAGATAATTTTTATTTTTTCATTGTGGTCGATCTAATTTCATCAAATGGAATTGAACTCGCGGTAAGATCAGAAAATGAAACGTTTTAATTAACTCATCATTCATTACTTTTTTGGCTTATACATGAGGTTAGGGTTTAAGCTATTTATTTAATGCAATGGTGTGCCCGGGTAAAAATTGATCAGGTCGCATGACTGCTGTTCAGGTACACTGGTTTCAACGGGCCTGCAAGTAGAAATGGGGCGCAGAGATGATTAATTAGCTAAATAACTACCTTCCTAAGCGTTTTTTTGCAAAAACTTTATCGCCATTTTGGGTTTATAAAATACAGTTCTGTTCCATCAGGATCTGTAAAATGTAAGAATTGTCCACCCTCTTCATTTCTTGCAGTCACAGGAATGGACAAATCGCACAGCAGCGATTTTGTTTCTTCAAAATTATCGGTAGTAAATCCTATTGAAATATGGCTGGCGCTGTTTGAAAAGTTGTTGCTGGTTGGATGCAGCCCGACTACAATGCCTGCAGCTGTCAATTGCGCGTAATGATTTTCCCATCGGTTTTTTACAGTAAATCCTATAGACTGATAAAAAGAAATGGATCGGTCAATATCTTTCACCATGATGGTGACATTTGAATCTTTGATTGTCATGGTATTTTTATTTTAAGAAGTACTATGCTGAGCCGGTGTTAAGGCGTTGTATTAAAGTTACTTTTCTACCTTGCCAATGCGCAATAAAATAGGAAAGAAAAATAATTTATTTATCTCCTCATTCCAGGCTTTTTTAAGATCGTCATAGAATGTGTCGACAGGATTGACATTATTCACTTTTATAAAATGTTGCACTGCAGACCAGGTATTCAGGTAACCAATTAGTTGATCAAAGTTCCATTCAAGTTTGCAGGATATTTGTATTGGTTCTACCTCTGTAAAAGGGAATGGAATTGTTTTGTAATTTTCGTCAATGTATCTTCTTTCTTTATCCCAGTAAGGTCCAATAATATTTTGATAAAAATGTAAAATGGCATCATTTAATTTCCCATTTGTTTTAATAAGGCCGTACCCAATCACCGCCAATATGCCGCCGGGTTTTGCTGTGCGTTTTACTTCCCTATAAAATTGATCGAAATCAAACCAGTGAATGGCCTGCGCTACTGTAATAAGATCAAACATATCATCGCTGAATGTCGTGTTTTCTGCACTTTCAATTTTATAGATGATATTATCTTTCCTGATGGCATTTGCCAGCTGATTAGCACTTATATCAGTGGCATAAACAGTATTAAAATAGCTGGCCAATGATTTTGCTGCCTGACCATTTCCTGTTGCGCAATCCCACGCTGCGTTACGGCCTTTTACAAATTGCATTAAATAGGTGAAAACTGCTTCCGGATAAGTGGGTCTGAATTGAGCATAGAGATCAGATTGTTTTGAAAAATTATCTTTCATAATGGTGAGCTTCTAATACTTGTTAAAGACGTATGGTGAAACTGCTTTTATATTGCTCGTTGCAAAAGTTAATGATTGTAAATTATATCTGCAAGATCGGAGGCTGTTTTTTGCAAAATGATAATAAAAGGAAAGGGAGGGATGTAGCTATCTTAAGTTTGTTTCGGGCGGAAATAACCTCCATTGGGTTAAAAACTATTGATCTTCATTGGGCGGGCGGAACTGCTATAATTATTAACTGTAAACTGAAGATAGTAGAATGTATGGTGAAGGTATTCATCTATTAACTGGCTATAGTCTTACGAACTTTTCATGATTAGGTTGTGGAATTATTTCACAATTAAAACGCTCAGTCATGAAAACACTATGTTTTTTTATTAGCCTGGTTTTATTAACCACGGTTTCCAAAGCTCAAACTTCTGTTGGCATTACAGCAGGTACCAGCTTTGCTAATATGAATGTCAAATCAGAGGGGGTGACCATTTCTCCCAAATTGAAAACTGGATTTACCTCCGGTGTGACCGTTTCAGTTGCCATGGGAAAAAATTTCATGTTTCGGCCTGAATTAAACTATGTGCAGAAGGGGACTGTAATAGAAGCAGAAGGTGATAAAATGAATGTGACGTTAAACTATGTAGAACACCCAATAAATTTTGTTTATAACACAAGCAATACCAAAGGTAAGTTTTTTGTTGGTGGCGGGCCATCGATAGCCTATGGTATCTCAGGTAAATATTCTGGTTCAGAGGAAGGTGATATTAAGTTCGGATCTGGCGAAGAGGATAATTTTAAACCATTTGAGTTTGGAGTAAATGCGCTTGCGGGCTACCAGTTTAGCAAAGGAGTTTTTTTTACAGCCAACTACAATTTTGGACTAAGTAATATTTCTGTTTATGATGATGAGAAGGATCACAACAATTTTTTCGCATTTAAAATAGGCTATATGTTCCCTGGCAAAAAGAAGTAGATTTTATTGACTCTTGTTCCTGAGCCGGAATAAGAGTCAATTTTTTCATGATTATTTTTTGATACCATATTCAAACAATTTCGTGACAGGTTCATCGCTTTATTGTGTTAACAACACTCATTTTACCAGTTCCTCCAATAGGTCTTCCATATCAAGCGGTTTTGTGTACATCTCTAAAGATCCATCCGGATTTTTTGGCCAGGTTTCCTTTGGTTTATCCCAATATAATTCAACACCATTTTTATCAGGATCATCTAGATAAATCGCTTCTGAAACACCGTGATCACTCATGCCTGTTATCGGATAGCCGGCCCCAACCAATCGCTTTAAAATAATAGCCAAATCTTTTCTGGTCGGGTATAGAATAGCAGTATGAAAAAGCCCCGCCGCCCGCACAGGCGCTGGTCCTGCACCTTTGCTGTACCAGGTATTTAAACCAATATGATGATGATAGCCGCCGGCTGAAATAAATGCTGCCTGCGTACCATATAGTGTGGTAACTTCAAAACCAAGCAAGCCACAATAAAAATCCATTGCCCGGTTTAAGTCCGATACTTTTAAATGCACATGTCCAATGCGTGTTTGTGCAGGTACAATATATTTATCCATGTTGTTTTATTGATGCCTAAAATTTAATTATTTCAAATAAGATCCTGTAAAATAAATTGAGTGCCATCCGTAAATCATGACACTGAATGTTAAGCTTTAGCGTTTAATATAATAATAAGCGCTCTGAAATCAGCAGTAACTTTTCCAGTTTCGAATTCCATATTGATCGCATCCCACTTTTTCCAACCGGCGGAAAATTGATTCCATGTTTCGTTTTGCTGATCGCGGATTTGTTCTAGTTACTGTTTCATTATACCCGTTTCGGTTAATAAATAAATTCGTAACCAGCTTACTAAATTAACCAGGGCATCTCACAAAAGGAAGTGAATAATAAAAAATCAGTTCTGCTGTCATCATTAAAATTGTATGGTTAATGCGCAAAAAAAGACAGTTCAATACTGTCTTTTTTTGACGTTATGATTCCAATTATCGGATCAAGGCTTCTTTCAATCAGCCTTGAATGTTTCTTAAAAGTGAATATCATCTACCTTATACGGCAACCAAACATTAAACTTACTTCCCTCCAAAGACCTTTTGCAAAAGTTCGGTAGTACGTGCCGCGGGGTTCTTGCGAATCTCAGCTTCTTCCTGGCCTAACTGTAAAAAGATACCTGACAAAGCACGTTCAGTTACATAAGCCGTAAGATCCGGGTTTACCTTTTTCAAGCTCACCATGTTGTAAGAGGTAAATAAGGTTTTCCAGTATTTGGTAGCATCTACCTTTTGTAAAGAATTTTCAATCACGGGGCGAAACGCTTCTGTTAAAGGTGACACGGTTTTACTTCTCAGGTAACCGGTTGCGGCGGTATCGGTTCCTTTTAAAATGCCCATCGCATCGTTGATGCTCATCGATTTTATCGCATTTACAAAAATCGGCGTGGCTGATTTAGCGGCATCTTCAGCAGCACGGTTCATAGCCAGAATGGCATCATCAACTTGTTTATCCATGCCCATGTTACGTAAAGTCTTTTCAACTTTTACCGCTTCGGGAGGCATCAAAATTTTTAAGGCCGCGTTGGCAAAAAAGCCATCGGCAACAGACAGTTTACCCGTACTTCTTTCAGCTCCTTTTTCGAGCGCTTCTTTGAGGCCACTAACAATATCAGTGTTTGTTAACGAACTAGTTGAGCCTTGCTGCAAAATATCGTCGATACTACTTTTGCCTGTTACAGAATCTTTTGTAGTAGCCTTTTTTACAAGTCCCTTAAAAGTTGTTTGCGCCTGCGCCATGCCAGTAACTGATATCATTAAAATAATCGCTGTAATTCGTTTCATTTGTTGTTGCATAATTTATTACGATGGATATCTCCGTTTGGGAAAAGGAAAGTTTTTATGCCTCCAGCGATGTTTTGATCGTTGGAGGAGGTTTGTTAGGACTTTGGACTGCAAGAGAACTAAAAATTAAACGCCCGACCTTAAAAGTTACGTTAATTGATGCCGGCGTGGTGCCAATGGGGGCTTCTACCCGCAACGCCGGTTTCGCCTGTTTTGGTAGCCCCTCGGAAATGTTGCACGATATACAGTTAATGGGCGCCAGTGCTATGTGGCAGGTGGTGGAGATGCGATACAAAGGCATTCAAAAAATACGTTCAGTGTTTACCGATGCACTAACAGGCTTTGAAAATAGCGGCGGTTATGAGTGCTTTGCCGGTTTAAACAACAACGAATGGATCAAATTTGAATCAGAAGTAGCTGACTTAAATACCCGGATGAAAGAGATTACCGGTGCCGACACTGCTTTCTCAAATGCGCCTGGCAAACTTGCAGGCTATGGCTTAAAAGGGTTCGACCATATGATTGAAAACCGCCTTGAAGGAGGATTGCACAGTGGCAAACTGGTTCAAATATTAAAACAGAAAGTGCGGGAGCTGGGCGTGCAGGTTTTAGATGGAATAGGGATGACACATTATGAAAGAGCCGGCGGAGGGCTGAAAATTCATACACATCAAAAAATTAGTTTTTCCGCCAATCAACTGCTGTTTGCTACCAATGCTTTTTTATCAAAGCAGTTGCCGCGGCTGGGCATTGTGCCGGCAAGAGGTCAAATTATCTTGTCACCGCCCATTCCCGGCCTTGCGCTAAAAGGCACCTTTCATTTTGATGGAGGTTATTACTATTTCCGAAACCTTGGAAACCGGGTTTTGTTAGGAGGGGCCCGCAACACCGATTTTGCGGCCGAGCGAACATTGTCTTTGGAAACCACTCTAAATATCCGGCAGGCGCTTTATTCATTTATTCAGCAGCACCTGCCGGCTGCGGCCATCCACCCTTTAGAAAGTTTTGAAAGCTGGAGCGGGCTAATGGCCATGCATCCTTCCAAACAACCAATACTTCAGCAGGTAGATCAAAGCGTTTGGGCTGCAATGTGCTGCAATGGTATGGGTGTTGCCCTGTCACCCATTTTTAGTGAACTTGTTGCAAAGGCGGTATTGGATTGATTTAGCGATGTCAATTGCAGGGCCTGTTTATACATGGCAGGCTGCAGCACTGGTTACCTTCGCAGTTTCGCAAAACTTAATGTTATCCTGCGTAAAAGCCCAGTGTTACCAGCCTGATTTAAAGCAAAATGCGGCAAGTATAACACTCCGGTATAAAGCCGTCATTTATCTTCGCACCCTTATTTAATGCATGAAATACATATTTATCTTCCTGTTACTTGCCACATTGATCATTTCTTGCGGTGGTAATGAAAAAACGGAACCTGCTGTAAACCCAACGCCTGAACCAGCCAATAGCCAGCCAGCCCTGTTAGGTTACCAACTAATAAGCAGCTATCCGCACGACACCGCCTGTTTTACCGAAGGCCTGCAATATGTGAACGGGCAATTGCTGGAAAGTGCCGGACAGTATGGCGAAAGCGATATTAGGGTTACAGATCTTAAATCGGGTAAAGTGTTGAAGCAGTCAAAGTTGGATAAAAAGTACTTCGGCGAAGGTTGTACCCAGCTGAATGGTAAAATTTACCAGATGACCTACAATGAGAAAACCTGCTTTGTATATGATGCCGCCACTCTAAAAAAGATCAATGAATTTAGTTACAGTTTTGGCGAAGGGTGGGGCATGACTACGGATGGTACTTACCTGATCATCAGCAATGGGGGTAGTAATCTTTTTTACTACGATCCTGCCACTTTTAAAGAAGTAAAAAGAGTAGGCGTTACCAACCAGTATGGCCCTGTAGCAAAAATTAATGAGCTGGAATTTATAAAAGGCTTTGTATATGCCAATGTATGGTTAGCCGACCAGGTACTAAAAATTGATACGGCCAGTGGAAATGTTGTGGCGGTTTTTAATCTTGAGGACCTGCGTGGCAAAGTGGGCATCCCGAAAGCCGATTTGGCAAGCGAAAGCGGACCCGAGGTAATGAACGGCATAGCCTACGATAGCGCCGCTAACCGCATTTTCATCACCGGCAAATACTGGCCAAAACTCTTTGAGGTAAAATTTGATAATTAGAAATGGCCGCTGTGAGGTTAATTTTCTTTTCTTTGCAGCCCGGTAAACGGTTCGGTAGCTCAGCTGGATAGAGCAACTGCCTTCTAAGCAGTAGGTCATTGGTTCGAATCCAATCCGAATCACTAGGCTGAAAGCCAATGCCAATAAGGCTTTCAGCGTTTTTTCCCCCGTAGTTCCCCGCGTTATTTTTCACAACAGTGAACAAAATCGGGAACAAAATGACTCTTCTAGAAAACGGATGCCGTTTCGGTAAAATATCCGCAACCCCAAAGAATTGGGATAAGCCAGGAGCTGATATTAATCTCGCCGGGAGGCCAGCGCAAAAAAACAAGCCTGCGCCAGGTTGAGATTAAACGCTGCGCATTTTCTTAGATAAATTTATTGGTAGCCAAGTAACGGAACCGCACTGGCCGAGAGGCCAGCGCGAGAATACAGGCCTGCGCCAGGTGGGTTATTTATTATCGTTTTTGGGCTGCAATAATTCTCGCTGTGTTTTCACGTACATCTTGTATTTCTTGGCTTTTTATTTCGGCTACCGTGTTTAATGCAGAAATATATTTCTTGATATAACCAGAATTTAAAATTTTTGACGCCGAACCTTTTATCCCAACTTTCGTATTTACAGATCCTGAATTTACAGCAACTCTTTTTGTGCCTTTCTTGGCTTTTACACCAGTGTCCGCCTTTGTGGTTTTATTAACTGCCTTTTTCATATGCCCTAAATTAATGCATTTTTGTCCAACTTGTAAATAATAGCGGGGTTTTTAAATGGTGGCTTATTTTGAATATCTGTACAAACACTAGCTGCCCCCATTGGGAAATCAGTATTAATAATTCCGTATGTATCGATCCAAGGAAGTTGTTTGTTTTTTAACATAAAATAAGTAAGGGCTGGATTATTACCATATACGTCAAATATTGTCGATAAAGGCACATAACGTTTCGTGTTGCTAAAACGTTTAAGTGCTCGGGCTGTAGACTTTTCTTTTGGTAAATAAACTAATGTAAGGTGTACCGTGTATCCTGCTGATTTTAAAGCTTCCATATAAGGTAGGATATCATCTGGCTCGGCACCGACTTTGGGAATGACAATATTATATTCTGCTTCAACTGCTTTAGAATACAAGGAGGTAAAGCCTGTTTTGCTTTCATTACCGAATATAATCATGGATGATTCGGCATGTACAAGTGACGCCCCCCATGGATATTTAGCATATTCAGGAAGTTTTCTTTTCGCGAAATCCGAATCTAGTATAATTGCATTATACTTTTTGGCTATTCTACTAGCCACTGAAGATTTACCTGAAGCTGGCAAGCCAGTTAAAAAGAAGGCTTGTTTTCCTTTTACTATTTTTTTTGGTTTAGCACCGCCTGCTCCTAAGGTAATTTCATCATCTTCGTCAAGTAGTTCTAAGTTAAATAATTCATCGACAATCTGCTTTCTTAAATCTAATCTCTGACTGTCAGAAGTATAATGTCGATCTCTATATCTGTCGCTACTCGAAGTCGGATTTTGGAGACCATCAATTGTTCCTTTTTCGCTTTTCGTTATTTCATATTCAATATCGGGATAATCGTCAATATTTAGGCCTAGCGAAATTGTAATAAACTCAATTATCTGTTTATGATCTTTAAGAAGTCTGGCAAATTGCTGGCTCATATTTAATTAAGTTGCTTATTAGCACGAACAAGAAAAGTACAAAGAATGAATTACTTGCATGTGGCAAGGGAGCCGTTGTTTGTGAAGGGGAGAATACAGGCCTTCACCAGTTAGGGACCTTAGTAAACCTTATCAATTCTGATCGGCAACACAGTATACGTCTAAGTTTCAGGTTGCTCAAACTTCTTAATATCTAAAATTGGCAAAATGGCTTTGTCTAAGAAAGTACCTCGGAACTCACTAAATAATACACCCCGGCAGACTCCGATTGCTATTGTATTCAATAAATCCACCACATCTGGCATCAAAACAATCTTATTGGCTTTCCCAGGGATTAATAAATCTTCTATATTGTATATTGTAAAAGTGGTAGAGACTGTAAGACTTCCAAGCAGTTCTTTTTCATCATTGGAATTTATTCTCACTGTCAATTTATGAACACTTCTCTGGTCGGCTAGTAGAGTTTTTATCTCAAGGCCAATTTGATATTCGAAATCTGATTTTTCCAGTTTTTTAAGTGGTGGCTTCGATAGTGTCTTTTCTATTAACTCGATTTGATCGATGTTGAAAGAAACGTCCTTTACCTTAAACTTTTTAGGCATTTTCAAATAAGTTCTTACTACCGTTAATTACTTCTGCTTTAGGTATGTCGTATGTAATGTTATTTTGTTTATAGGCAATATGCTCATAGTTAATCATCTCAATATTGAGGTTGTTTGTCAACAAATTTGCTTTGGCATCATTTGCATATCCAACAAATCTAACCGTTACAATTGGGGATTTATGATCCAGCAAAACCAATTCTTGGCCGAGACAAATTTCAATGTCAAACAATGTCTCAATTGTAAAATTATGAGTACCACTTAACCACCGCGTGACTACAGATGGTTGAACACCCATTAATGAGGCAAATGCCGATTTATTAATGTTCTTTTCATTGATGGCAGCCTCAATTTTCTTCGTTATGCACCTCAATTTTTCTCCTTTATCAAATTTGAAATGATTTGCAGGAGTGCACACCTCGATGCTTTCAAAAGCATTGGAAGACCGTTGCTTCGCGTTAATGATTTTTTCCATATTGAAGTTTTGTGGTGTTCAGCAATGTTTAAATCTAACACTACTCCTAAGCTAAAAAAATCCAGCCAGCTACTAATATTAAACAAACATAAGGGCTTTAGGTTTAAAAAGTAACCATTTTGTACTTAAAAGTAATCCATTTTGTACTTAAAAGTAAATTTTTTATTGTACTTAAAAGTAAAATATGTATTTTCGTCTTCGCTTATAAGTAAAGATCATCAGAAGGTAATCCTGAAGAAAGATTGCCGGGAAGAAGTATCACTTCGATGGCTGATACATAAAATGACACATATATATGGCAATAGGAAGAACCGCTAGTACAGGGCAAAAATGTCCCGAAAGTGGAGTTTGGCAGGTTGTTGGAATTCCATCAACAACAGCCCCAATAGCGATAGGTAACGTAATGCCACCTTACAGTGGCAAAGCCGCTACGTGGAAATTGATAAGATTGGCTTAATGGGAAAGAGCCCCGGAAGATTGGACCCGACCGGGGTTCTTTTTGACATTAGATAGCAAGTATCTAATTTCAGAATGACATACCAGACGCTAAAATAAGAGATGATTTTAACTAATCAACTTTCCTTAGTTTCCCGCAGGAAATAAAAACCCTGCCTCATTCCTCCTTTCAAAACTTGCCGGTAACAAAGCCTACCCGCGGCCATCATGGTCGAAAGTGCGGCAAACATTCATGCAACAAACTTTAGAGCAGTGATACTGATCAGGCAAAGCAATAACGTTTCTTTTTGACGTGTATACCTTAAGCAGAGGTACGGGGGGCCGCTTACCCAATCCAAACGTGGCCCTCAGGCTATTAATCATAATAGACTGCTTGGGACTGTTATGCGCTGACCGTCAGACTTATCGCTATTTGGCTGGTGAATATTCCCTGGCTATCAAATTAAAAATTTCAAAAACAAAAAAAATGACTGATAATAAAAAAAATCCCGGATTAAACCCCGTGATACTGGAAGAACAAATATTCAGAGCTTTTTTAGATGCCCATGAAAATTTAAGATCGAAAAAAGATGAATATGAACGGCAAAAAAATAATATTCAAACCATCAAACAAAGGTTCAATAGCGAGTTAAACAGTACTGATATTGCTGCTTCTCTACATGGATACCAGGTTCAGTTTAATACACTCGGGGAGGAGCTTAAGCAATTAGAAGAAGCCTACAAACCAGTAGAAAATAATATGCGACAAATCATACAGAATGCAAATGGTGCCCCTGTAATATGGCGGAATATACAGGGATTAACAGTACACTCCTTTTCTGTTATCCTTGAAAACGGCAAACCAGCTATTGTAACAACAAGTGAAAACATATAGAAGGCTGTAATCAAAGAAGCTCGTAGGTACTAATTTAAAAAGAACCGCGAAATGGCTAAGCAGGTGCCGCTGTTAGTAGCGGCACCTTAATAAATTTAAAAACAATATTCAGTGAAAAATCTTAATTACAATCCAAAGCATATTAAAATATGCAAAACGTTATGGCCTGCAATCTGCAGACCGGATAGTGGAGCCTTTGTTTCAAACTGGCTTTACTAAACACCATTTCATTTTTTTAGGAGAGGATAATACCGGGGAGGAATTTATGGCAGAAAACCACAAATTCGACGGCGTAAGAATTGTACCCGCCAGAGAATATTTTAAATCAGTGAAAGCCATTGACAGAATTGAAAAGTTCAAAGGTACAAACGCTGAAAGAAAACAAGCGATACAAAGGGCAATACGAAAGGCAGGCACACCTTATGACTTGATAAATTATAACTGTGAGCATTTCGCAAATGAAGTAGCCACAGGGAAAGCTTTTAGCAGCCAGGTAGAGACTGCGTTTGCAGCATTAGCAGGCCTGTTATTAATTGGATACATTTTAAAATAATTCACAATAAAAAATAAGCAATGGCAATAATTGTTACTTACGATGTGCCCAGCAAGCATAGGGAACTCAAGAAAATACGATTTGAGCAGGGATATAAGGATAGAATATTTGACAGTAAAAATATCCTTATACATTTTCCAAATACTACCCTTTATCACGCAACTAAAACAGCAACTCAGGCTCGTGAAGATGAAACGGCTACTTGCCTTAATCTGCAAATAAAAACTTGAAAGGTGTGTAGCAACTGAATGGAGTAATTGGGCTGCTATATACGGAGAAGAGTTTAAATAATTTATTAATAAAAACAAAAGGGGGAATTACAATGTCCGATGATTTAAACAAACGACGACCCCAGGATGCCAGTAAAGTTAATGTGCATGAAGCGTGGGAAGTAAACTGGTGGTGCGCAGAATTTAAATGTACCAAGGCACAATTAATAGCTGCTGTAAATGCGGTGGGTGTATCAGCCGCAAGGGTGAAAAGTTACTTGGGAAAATAGGCGCATTCATTAAAAACAGTAGGCTATAGGCCATGCCGTTTTTAATTGTTTTAGGGAGCAACAATAAAGAAGAATCAAAAGCAGATTAAAATTATAATCAATACTCGCAAACAATGGCAAACTATCGAAACAAACTTCAAAATTTAAAAGCCAGAAGGGAAGACTTCATTACCAAATCTCTTTTTGTTAGTGAAAGCTTTAATAGGAATCAATATGGTGACTCAACAACGTATGCTTTAGAGGCAATGGAGCCAATTAGTGAAACCTATACGCAGAACACATACAAGGCTTGTGACAAGGTGAAAGCACAATTGCTCCCAGGCTTAAAAGAGTACGGAATTGATGTAGAATTCCGCTACCAGGGATCTGTGCCAACAAATACACATATCAAATTGTATAGCGATATTGATCTCCTGACATTACATGGCGCATTTTACACTCTGCAGCCCCCGCAAGAACCGACTAGTCCTTACCTAGGAGACGCTTTGGAAGACTTAAAAAACCTTAGACGTAAAACTTTCAGGATCTTAGACACAGTATATACGGCATGTGAAATAGATGATTCGGGCAGCAAGTGTATCAGTATTTCCGGTGGTAGCCTTAACAGGAAGATAGATGTCATCTCAAGTAATTGGTATAATTCATTAGACTATGCCCAATATCCTTATGAAGCAAACAGAGGAATTCAGATACTAGATCGAGATAGAAATCAAAGCATTATCAACTTCCCTTTTTTACACATTCATTGGATTAATGAAAAAGATGAAAAAGTAAACGGAAACGAGAAACGAATGATAAGGCTTTTAAAATCGCTGAAAGCAGATGCTGAGAAAGAAATTAAAGTTTCCAGTTATGATATTGCATCATTGGTATATCGTATGGATAATTCCAGCCTGCTGTTTAGTAGCTTCGAAAGGTTAAAGCTGCTAAAAACTACAAATGACTTTTTATTGAAAGTAGTAAACGATAGTACGTTTAGAGAAACACTATCGGTAGCGAATGGTACCAGGAAAATTTTTACTACCGATGGGGCGAAGGTGGAGGAAGTATCAAAACTTCAGAAAGAGCTGCAAGATTTGATTGTTAGTATCGCAACTGAAATCAGACCGCTTTACGAAAGCTTGGAAAAGTCAAACATTTACTATTAATGGAAGATCAAAAAAAGCAAATAAAAATTCTTTGCCTGGATGGTGGCGGGTCAAAAGGTGTATACACATTAGGTGTACTCAGTGAACTTGAAAAACAAATTGGAGATAAATTATACAAACATTTTGATTTGATTTTTGGAACAAGTACCGGTGCAATAATTACAGCAATGCTTGGGCTAGGCTATACAGTGCCGGATATTCTGACTAAGTATCGTGCGCTTGTTCCAAAAATCATGAGTGCACGTGGTCAAAAAAAGAAGAGTTCTTTATTAACTAAACTTGGCAAAGAAATTTTTGGTGATCAAAAATTTGACGCCTTCGAAACAGGTATCGGAATAGTAGCAATGAACTATGATAGTGGGCTGCCGCTAATCTTTAAAAATAGCGTTGACAGCGCGCACGGTACCAGGGCCTCTTTCGAACCTGGCTTTGGCGTTACAATCCTGGATGCGGTAGAGGCATCTTGTGCTGCATGCCCGATATTTTGCAAAAAGGTGTTGAAAACAACTAATAAGGGCAATATCAATGCCATAGATGGTGGCTTTATAGCAAACAATCCAACATTATTTGCTCTGATAGACGGCACAAAAGCTTTAGGTTACGCTGTCGAAAATATACGTATTCTGAGCATCGGTGTAGGCTCATATTTAGAGAAGCCAATCAACAGGAAACTTTCCTTTATTGGCAAATTTGAGATGGCCCAAATTGCAAGTAAAGTACTTGTAGCAAGCTCCAATACTACGGAAATAATCACCAAACTTCTATTTCCCGAACTACAAATTGAACGAATAAATGACTCATTTCCCGAACCTCAGCATGGCACTAACATGATCGAACGAGATCCAAAAAAATTAGATAAGATGTATCAACTAGGCATTGGATCGTATGCAAAACATGAAAAGCAAATTTTATCAATAATATAGTAAACACCCGAGATAGGTGCGTATTTGTTATTTGGCGGCTTTACCGTATTGCGACTATGGATTTACCAATGCTGCGTCAACCGATTGCGGGTGGGACTTTTTCCAGTTGTGGGATAACAGCTCGTGAACGTTGTTCATTTGATAGGTTTTTATTTTCCCGATCACATCTTTGAGCCATTCATAAGGATCAATCTCGTTAGCGATGCATGTACCTATCAGACTGTATATAACAGCAAGGCGTTCGGCACCTTTGTGGCTGCCGGCAAACATATAGTTCTTCCGACCTAGTGCAATTGGTCGGATACATAACACTCATGCATTGCATGGCGCATGCCAGGCGAAAATTTGTTGAGGCACTTAACAATGATAAAGACCGTGCATCCCATGCATTGGAATTGTTCCAGCAATTGTACGCCATAGAACGTACCATAAAAAACGAAGGACTCACGGACGAAGCCTTGCTGCAGTTAAGGCAAACGAAAGCTGTACCCATTTTACAAGCTTTGAAAGAATGGATGACAGCAGAATACCCAAAAGTATTGCCAAAAAGCCACATCGGCCAGGCAATAGGCTACTGCTTACCCCGCTGGGAAAAGCTAAGTATTTATACCACCGATGCTGTTTTAAATATCGACAACAACCCGGTTGAAAATGCTATCCGCCCTATCGCGATTGCACGAATTACCTGTTTGCCGGCAGTCATGATGCAGCACAAAGAGCGGCCATGGTCTATTCTCTCTTTGCCACCTGCCGCCTTCTGCCAAACTTTTACAAGTGCTTTTGTTGGCAGCTGAGTTGTATCAAGTATGAAAATGACGACATTAACGAGTGGTATTAAGATCAATCGTCTGACATTTCCGCTCCTATCAATCCGCTAACAAATGCGGCAACACAACCAACTATAAAACCAGCCGTAGCAATTTTCGCACCTATCTTATCAATCTTTCGGTCTTTATCTCCTTTGTCCGGGTTGTATGCCATTATTAAGCAACCCACTAAACCCAAAGTCCCAGCGATTACAAATAAAACCAATTGTAGTTTTTTCATTGTCAATTTTCTTTTAATATTGGCCTTAATAACAGCAATGTGGCACAATTTAATAAGGGTTACTTTCGATAGTCAGATATAAACTTAAGTAGTTTTTATGGGCAATAAGAAAATAGAATCTTAGTTGAAAGAACCGTAAAGTTTAGAATGCTAGAAACATTTGGCAACCGCAGATGGCATGCATTTTAAATACCGTTAGCCATGGCGTCATCCTTTGGCGAAAGCAGGATAATCAAATGTTCTTTTTTGCAATACTGGGAGGGCAAGGAGTTAGTATCGCTTTTTGTATCAACAGATTAGGTTATTTCTATAAACACAAGCGGGCCTCAGAAACGCTGTTGTACCTATATTTGGCAGCAAACTCTGATAAGGAGCGGGATAAAATAATTGATGAAATTATTGCTCTTATGAAAATAAAAAAATAATAAAACCGCTTCTGTAAAATCTATTTGGAATTTCAACTTATGGAAGTTTAATCGATAGGAACTAGGAAGTTATTAGCGATTAACGGTCTAATTGCCTTCCCTTATTTAAAATTTAATAATACCAGGAACGCATAAAAACGTAATCGCCATATCGGCATGCCGGCTGGAAATTTAGTACCCCTTCAAGCACATCTTTTAATGATTTTAATGATTTTGAGTTTTTGAAAGTTTTAAATTATTTTTTTATTGACTGGGATTTTGTAGCCAGTACGAATACGAAAGATTGGAGTTAACAATTTGGTTTATTGTTTTTTGTTCAAGTCCCATTTTCCTCAAAACAAATGACTCATAAATGATTCTCGCTATTGTACAATAGTACCCGATCTGATTATCTTGAATGGGCTTCAGTTTAGTGGGAGTTAAGTGTGCTAAATAGTTCCTGTAATCCACAAGATTTTTTGCTGTCACGTCAAAATTTATTAATAAGAACTCAATTTCAAGATTTTTGCGGGCTTGATGAATTTTTTTGATCAAAGAGTCTTTGCCGTTAATGTCCGGAAGAAAAAAAGCTATAAAGGATTCAAGCGCGAACATAGTAGTGATCAATTTATGTTCAGAGAGTCTTACGACTTTATAGTTAATGGTTGCATATAAAGCTCCTGTTTCAGTAAAGTATACACTGTTAGAAAGCCAAAATTTAAGCGTGCTTTTTATTAAATGCAAGTTCCTATTATAAACAAAGTATTGGTTAGACATATCCATTTTGGTAGCGGGTGCATATATTGGGTCTATAAAAATTAAATCCGCTGCGCTATTATCGACCAATTCCAATTTTACGTTTTCGATTGCAACCTCAGATGTGAGAATGGTTGTAAAATAGTCCCGAATAAATCGCAATTCCTTTAAGGCGACTTCCGAGGTGACACAAAATTTAAATTCAAGCGAAACAAAAATCTGAAATCTCATCTCCGAAATTTCATTTCGCCCCGGCAATTGAACCGTTTGATGATACCCTATAGATATCGAATAGTTATCTCCGTCGTATAGATGTATGGGTAAGTACTCCTGGCTAGATTCGGCTTCATAATACTTTGTATTATTTACCTTCGATAAATTAAATGTTGTCCTAAATAAATCCTGTAGGCAATCAAGTTTAAGATGAAGTTTAGCGATGTTACTTTGGCTTGGTATAATGATCCAGCCTGCTTTTGAGATAATTACTAGTTCAAAAAATATTACAGTTTGGTTGTAGCCAGGCCATCGCCTGTTCTCGTGAAAACTACAGTTGTAAAGATGTATATAATGACCCTGTTGAGAGAATCCGTGAATCAACGAAATCTTTGCCGTAGGATTTTCGGCGAATGGGTGTTTGTTTCCATTAAACGTGCCTTCAAGAAGTACACGTTGATCTTGATTGGGTTTGTAGGTAAAATGGCCAAATATTTTATTATTTGAATTGTCCGGCAAATGCCAATAGCCTTTTAGTACAATTGTTTCTGAAAGGTCAAAGTCAAACATCCTTTTCTTTTTGGTTAGTTATAACCTTTTCTGCCTACCATTTAACCAAGATCATAGTGGAATTTTGAACGTCATCATTTAATTGGGTTGTGATGTAATCGATTCCAGGTCTGATTCGATGGAGGACAAGGCTGTTAAACCCCTGCCGGTTATATTGTAAGTAAAATAATTCCCTACTCTTTTGCTTGTAATATAACCGTCTCTAATAAGAACTTCAAGACTATTTTGTAAATCAGCCGGCGCTAATGTTTTTCTTATCTTCTTAGTGAATGCGGCAATGTCCTTTCTGGTGCATGTTCCTTCTTCAATAAGTGATAATATATTGATACATGCCCTGTTTAAGGCGTACTTGTGGCGTTTTCCGGCTTTTGACGGAAGTCTGTGTTGTATAACAGAATCAAAGCGGCAGGCGACCTCTATGTACTTAAAACGCTCTATTGTGATGGCTATTTATGAATCTTTGTCGATTTGCGTTATCATGTATTGGTAAGCACGCAGTAGAAAACCACCTGTACCACAAGCAGGGTCGGCAATACGATGTCCTAATTGTGGGTCAACCAGTTCAACCAATAATTTGATAATGTGCCCAAACTTTCGAAGTGCCTGTCCCATCTTGGTAGGGTTTAAGTTCATGGTCATTCCCGGCTCTTTGTCCTTCAATAATTTAGAAATTTCGAGGATCGGTTTATGATTTTCGCTGTGCTCTGGACCTGGCTTTAAATATGCCTTTATAAGCTGCTCTTCAAAGCTTTCTTCTTTGTAACACCAATTTACGCAACTATTGGCAATATGTGTATTCAGACTATGCTTTTGTAAACTCAAATAAGCAAACTGTATGATTGATGTTGGAGTCCTTGAATCTCCCTTCTACTTTAGTAATCAGGAATACAGTTAAACATCATTTAAACGAGACATTATGAAAAAGAAAACATTAAATTTTATTTTGCATTACCTCAATGCAATGCTCTTTTTCTCCTGTAAGAATTCACAGCCTAAAGACAAGACAAAAATTTCAAATCGATATATTTAATAGCTGCTTAAATGACTGTGCTAATAAAAAGCAAGCTTGTTGAGATGAATATGATAAATGCAAAGGTTAAGGGATGCAATCGAAGAACACACCGCTCTAAATATATGTTATTATGTGTTCCAGCAAACCAATGGAAATGCACAAGCAAGGCAATATCCGACTATAGAACCAAGGGAGACCAGTGCGAAAAAACATTAAGAGCATGCCTTACGGAACTAAGAAAATGAGAGAAGTATGCAGAAGTCAATTAGCAAAAAAGTCGGCAAGGTTGGCAATATGACAAAACGTTTTGAGCATTGGTTTGGAAGAGAATTGTCATATTGTCAAGTTAGTTCCTCTTGTACATTGGATTGATAAACAAAAATTCTCTCCTTAATTGGATTAAAATGATTTTTTATGAAAAATTTATCGCATGCCATAGTACTAGCCTTTGTCTTGATTGCATTTCATTCTTTTAGCTACGCACAAAAAAAAGAAGAAATACCATTTAATGAACGGCCTGCAATCAGGGTAAGCCAACTAAAGGTTTTCGGACAATCCAACAGTATTTCAATTAGTACTTCAATAACGAATAATTCCGACGCATCTACAGGTGCATTCGATTTATTTATAATTGCAGATGGTCAGGTAATTAATAAACAACAATCGAATCTAAGTTCCCAATCCTATAAGGCTATAACGTATGAATGGCAAAACCCGCCAGCAGGTGAACACCTTATAAAAGTTGTTGCTGACCTCGATGAAAAATTAAATGAATCGGACAGAAGTGATAACAGCAGCGAAATAAATATTTCTTACGCATCCGGCCGGATAGGAATAATCAATAAAACAGCAAAAGATTCTGCACTGCCTACGGCCATTGATCTTATAATCGAAAATATTTCCGTTCAGGGTCATCGTTTTCAACAATACAAAATGCGTGTGGTCAGTATCAATTTTCGTGTTACGAATCATTCGTCTGTGAATGAGACAAAATCATTTCGTACCCAGGTCGATATTACTTCAGAAACCGGGTTTAAAAGAACATTCAATATAACAACCAATAGTATTGGAGCTGGTCAGCCGTCGTATATTTCGTGTACAGTTCAGAATGCTTCTCATCGCTTTGATATTTCGATAAAAACGGATGCAGATAATACCATTGCTGAGTCAAATGAAAATAATAATTCTGCGCAATCATTTTATGAAAATCCTGCTCCACCGGTAGATCGCTGGATCTCTGCCGGACCTGATATTATAACCGGGTTCAATAAAATTGGTTATCCCTGGACCTCAGCAATAGGAAGACTTTCTACAATAGCCATTCACCCTAGCTCACCACAAATAATGTATGTTGGAGGACTGGGTTGTGGTATATGGAAAACATTGGATGGAGGTGCAAACTGGTTTCCGTTGACCGATCAGATTTCAGTCAGTGTTGCCGCCATTGCTTTATCTCCTACAAATGCAAATCAGATTTTTTGGGTAACTGCTCACGACGGTGTTTACCGGTCTGATGATGCCGGGTTAAGCTGGACAAAAATAAGTATGCAGGACTTAAGCGCAGTAGTACATAATGGTAAACTTTTAATTCATCCGAGAAATCCCAGTATAATGCTGGTACGTTCAGAAAATGGTATATACCGATCAGAAAATGGTGGAGTGGTCTGGACCTTGGTAGTATCAGGAGCTTATGGTACAGGATTAGAAATTAACATCACAAGGGATATATTGTATTGTGCCGTGGCCAAACCTAATACTACTGCCGCCGGAATTTATGAATCATTTGACAGGGGTATTAGTTGGCGAAAACTGGACGGTTGCCCGGATGGCAGGCTTCCTTCCTCCAATTCATCCCAAAGAATCAGTATTGCTTTGTCAGGTTCGAAAATGTATGCTGCTTTCAGGACGCCAACAGAATTTCAATTATATCGTACTACTGATCTTGCCTGTTCATTTGGCGGATTGCAGGAATCTTTTTGGGAAAAAGCATGGGGTACGACGACCAATCACAGTGAATTGTGGGGTGGGCTTTGGGCAAATCCCCTTAATGAAAATGATCTCTATTTGGAAGGTACTGCATTTTGGAGATCTACAGACAAGGGTAGTAATTTTTCTAAAGTAAGTGATTATAATGGTATGCCGTTGGGTAGTGCCCATGGAGATCATCACGCTTTTGCCGTTCAGCCCGGCCGGGCAAATACAATTTTTACGCTTTGTGATGGTGGTATATATCGTTCAATGCAAAATGGGAACAAGGGTAGCTGGACTTTTATAGGGAAGGGGATCTCCAATATTGAGTTTTACGATTTTGCTGATGCGTCCACGAATGTTAATTTATTGATCGGAGGTACACAGGATAATGGAATACTTAAAACAGAAGGTTCACTTGAATGGCAGGCTAAGAGAGGTGGCGACGGCGCCACGGTTGATATTGATAACACGCATGCAAATATTATCTACTCCCTCGGCCAATATCCAACCAGTCTGCAACGATCAGTAAATGGTGCCAGTAGCTGGGCCAATATGTTTTCAGGTTTGCCCGATGGATCCGGTTGCTTCGCTATGCGGTACCACCTTCACCCAAGAAAAATGAATATTCTTTTAGCATCCTGTACGAGCCTTTGGCGAATAACAGATCCTGCAGGCAGCTGGCAACCAATTTTTACACCAGCGGAAGGAATAGTAACCTGTTCAGCCGTTGAACCAACAGCTGATCTTTATCTTGCCGCTACTTCAAGGGGTAAACTTTTTGGTGGAATAAATGGCAGTAATTTTCAACAAATATTCTTTCACCCATCTCTATCTTCAATTATCGACGTTGAAAGTGACCCGGATAATTCATCAACTATTTTCCTGGGATGTTCAGGATACTCTACTGGCAGGGTCTATATGCTTAAGAAGGTACAAGCAGGAACTTATAATGCAAGTGATATAACAGGGGATCTGCCAATAGGCGTAAATGTCCAATGCATTACTGTTGACAAAATGAATTCATTCACAATATATGTGGGTTCATTAAAAGGAGTTTATCGTGGCAGATCTTTTAACCAGGGACAGACCTGGGAATGGTCACAATATATGGATGGGTTACCGTTAGCAGATATAAGAGACCTGGAAATTCACCCGGTCACAGGCATATTACGGGCTGCTACTTTTGGCAGAAGCATATTTGAAGTTTCCACGGATTACCCTATCGGTAGTGTTTTAGCAGTAGAAGGAAAAATAAATTACCTGCGCATCCATGATGTCGGTACAAAATTCGGTCCCCCAAATGATGTACTGGATGCGGAGGCAATTGTGCAGTTAGATAGTAAGCCAGGCCATTTTTTCGGCTTGCAACTCCGGCCCGGTTCTACAGAAGTAAGCAATGAGTCGTCTGTTAAATTGCTTCGTACAGCATTCGAATCCAATTTACCAATCAAAATAGAATATGTCCGGAATGGAATACATTCAGGAAGAATAATCCGGATTATTTTAAAATAATATTTCAAAAACTTAAATCTATACGTATGCGAGTCATTAAATTTTTATCAGTCGTTGGAATTTGTGTTTTGTTTACAAATGCAAAAGCTGCAGACCTGCTTGGTGCAACAGGAAAGATAACGATGTTCAGAACGCATGATGTAGGTACAGGATATGGCCCGGCTGTAGACTTCATTGATGTTGAAGCGGTTATTCAACTGGATACCAAACCTGGTATGGCATTTGGCTTCCAATTGCGAAATGATAATCAACGTATCGCGCGGGAAGGAATGCTGAATCTTATTCGGGACGCTTTCCGTAACAACTGGACTGTAAGAATTGATTATACCATAACCCATCCCAAAAAAAATGGTGTGATAATCAGGGTTTGGGTAGAAAAGAATCCCAATGTAGTTACAACTCCGCCTAATACGAATTAATGGGTAATGGCTCAAGTTTTCCTTGTTTTCGTTCCTGAAGTTTTTTGTCGCTAATCACATGAATGATGAGTAATCAACAACCCTGTCTATTCTTTTGCCTATTAAAATTAGTAAATGTCAGGAATGGACGGAAGCATGAACGTAAGCCACCGACCAACTCCGTCTTGTGAAGGTTAACCTTCCGTCCTTGTTTTGCAAATAAAAACAATATGCAAAGTAAAGATGTGCAAGAGCAAATGTTTAAACTCATTAGAGGCTGGCAGCAAAGCGGGTTATCACAAAAAATGTACTGTGAGCAAAGCGGGATCCGGTATCATGTTTTTCATTACGGGTTTAAGCGGTACCGCGACAAAAGCCGTGGCAATACGGAACCTCCTTAATTCCAATTTCAAATAAAGCCATCAGAATCTGTTGCCAGGAATGCAGGTATTGAACTGATTCTTCCTGATGGCAAACGGGTATTGTTTCGTAAGTCTGTCAGTGCTGATGTTATCAAAGCTATTATTAGCTAACGATGCTGCATCTCATCCTGGTAAGCAGTGAACAATTGCAGCTTATATTGCAGGGTTATCTCGCTTCAACCTGTGCGCAGGCGAAAAAAGATATCAACATTTGGCAGTAAAGGAACTAATCCTTTACTGCCTACTTGATTTCAATCCCAGTGTCCAAATCATTGGTTTTTTCCCAAAAAAAGGTTTCAAAATATTTTATGGAGTCAACACCGTCCCCATTTTCCTTTTATTATGTTTTTCAGAGACAAGTTGGTTAATGGCAATGCCGGGGTTAAGCACGATGTTGAATTTCCTTTATTCAGCTATGACAATTGTTCCACCAAAAGTTCTATTGGGCCGTAACTTTTGATGTAACACCAAACTTCGGTTTAGATCGGTCAAAAAATAGACATCCTGAGAAGTTTCCTGCATAAGATATTTATAAAGGAACTGCAAAAGCTGTGGATGTGGCTTACTGCATTAATTTTAGGCATCTATTTTAAAACAAAACGAATGCTTGTACAAAACCTAACTACAAATAAGACAGACCAATATTTAAATAATTCTGGAAAGGCAACGGGATACATAATACGTATCGCGTTGACTGCAGCGCTGGCCGGTTTTATCTTTGGATTTGATACAGTGGTAATTTCCGGTGCAAACTTGCCTATCAAAGAATTATGGCATACATCACCTTTGTTTCATGGTTTCTTTATTATGTCGATGGCACTATGGGGAACCGTAATTGGTGCCGTATTCGGCGGTATTCCCACAGAAAAATTTGGAAGAAAAAAGGTATTGGTCTGGATCGGAATCCTGTTCAGCGTTTCTGCAATTGGTACTGCATTTGCCCCCGATCCATATTCGTTTTCTTTTTTCCGTTTCATTGGCGGTTTGGGGATTGGTGTATCATCGGTTGCTGCGCCGACGTATATTTCAGAAATTTCAACACCAGCCAGCCGCGGCAGGTTAGGTGCCTTGTATCAATTCAATATCGTGTTTGGTATACTGGTCGCCTTTTTATCTAATTATTTTTTAAAGGGAGTTGGAGGAACGAATGACTGGCGTTTTATGCTCGGTGCATTGGCTGTTCCATCTTTAATTTATTCTATCCTGGTAGTTGGTATTCCGGAAAGTCCACGCTGGCTGCTTACAAAAAAGAATGATGACAGTACTGCAAAAAAGATCTTATCGAAACTCGGTATTATAAATGTTGAGTCCGAAGTGGCCACGATTATTGCAAGTTTTCAGCACGAATCTAAAGGGCCGGGTTCAAGTATGTTTAGCCCCAAATACAAAACAATATTATGGCTCGCATTTATGGTGGCTTTTTTTAACCAGGTATCAGGCATAAATTTTATACTCTATTATGCCCCTGAAATTTTAGAAAGAGCCGGACTCGCCGCTAAGGAATCTTTGTTTAACTCGATAGCAATCGGAGGCACCAATCTCGCTTTTACATTCGTTGGTTTATATCTTATTGATCGGATCGGCAGAAAGACTTTATTAATTATTGGATCGTTTGGTTATATCATTAGTCTTGCGATGGTTGCCTGGTGTTTTTATACACATGCCAACCCCGGTTTGTTGTTGTTTTTCCTGTTGTTTTTTATTGCAGCCCATGCCATTGGCCAAGGTGCAGTAATATGGGTTTTTATTTCAGAAATATTTCCAAACAAAGTGAGGGCAATGGGGCAATCTTTTGGCGCAAGTACGCATTGGGTCTTTGCTGCCTTAATAACCTTGTTAACGCCGGTTTTTCTTGATAAGGACAATGGGATTTTCAAGGACAATCCATGGCCAATCTTCGCTTTTTTTGCTTTTATGATGGTGCTGCAATTAATATGGGTTTTATTAAAAGTACCGGAAACAAAGGGTGTGTCGCTTGAAGACCTTGAAAAGAAATTAGTAAAAACTTAGTTGATCATGGCATTTTATATTTATCATAAATAATTTATTGCAAATCCGCTAGTAAGTAAAGCCTTTTTCCGGGGCTTTATTTGTTTATATGGAGACGCAATTAAGGTTCAGTCAAAGGGTGCAATGATAGTGTTTAAATGAATTTTTTCTTTTTTTCAAATTCATAAATGGTTATCGCCAAACGGAGATTTTTTTATTTGTTAAAACCTTTATGCCGAAAATAAAATCCGTTACGCAGTATTAATTTTTGTTTTTGAAGTATTTATTTTGCCGACTTAATGGAACCCTATGCGCATCCTGGTTTTTTATTTGTTGAGTGTTTTTTCTTTAGCTGCAACAGCACAGTCAACCAAGAATGATTCTTTATATATTACTACGTCGGATTCTGTAAAACTTTTTGTAAAAAGGTCAGGAAGTGGTTACCCGGTTTTATTTATTCATGGAGGTCCGGGTTCCAATTCGTATTATTTTGAAAAAGAAGGCGGCAATGTTTTTTCAAAAGATGTTCAACTCATTTATCTCGATCAGCGTGGTTGTGGCCGGTCTGACACGGCGCTTAATAATGATTATTCGCTCGCAAGGGTGGTGAAAGATTTTGATGAAGTACGGATGCAGCTTGGCTATAAAAAATGGATTGTAATGCCGCATTCATTTGGCGGTATACTTGCTACAGAATACGCTAATCAATATCCTGAAACCATAGAGGCAATGGTTTATCTGAACTGCACCATAAATCTGCATCAGTCTGCCGTTGACGGAATTAAAAAAGGCGTTGAAATTTTAGGCAACAGGGAAGCAGATAAAGAATATTTTTTTAATGATTCCATACCACTATTTAAACGGTGGGGTGATATTTTTGGCAAAATGCGGGAAGAAGGAGTTGCCTATAAACTCATGTTTGATAAAGCATCAAGCAAATCGATTGACGATAGTTTGATGAGCATGCCTTTCCTGAAATACGTATATGCTCAAAAGCTTTGGGGTTACCCCGAATATTTTGAAGATTATGCACCCAAGACTGCTAAGCTCAACATGCCTGTCTTGATTGTATCAGGCAGAAAGGATTATACAATTGGAACTGAGCATTACAAAATCATGCAATTTCCAAATAAAGAAATTGTGTTGCTTCCCGGAGGGCATGCCTTATACCTGGAACATAACAAAGAACTATACCAGGCCGTGGTACCATTCTTAAGGCAGCATGCCAAATGACCGCTTGCGGAAACAAGCAAGAATAATAAAACCGGTCCCTGTAAGCAGTGGACCGGTCAATTTTTTTAATGCACACCTGTTTGCCGGTTCCCGGTTAAACTGTAGCTATCTTTTACATACTTGCCATTACCTTGCTTTCTGCGATGTTATAGGTTTTTAAAACAGGTTTACTTGTATACATATCCTTTATTTTATCTACCAGTGTTCTATAAGTGCCGCTGTTTTCGTACGTATCGGAATCAGCTTTTGACATCCATTCGGTAAGCGATATAAAATCATCATTCTCATTGGTAGGTTCCAATAGCCAAATACCCACATTCCCTTTTTGGCTTTTTACAACCGGGACAATTTCATCATTGAAAATTTTTTTTACATCTTCAGCTCTCTCTCGCTGAATCCTTAGGAAAGTTAAACGGGCAAACATAATAGCCTCCATTTTTTAAAGTGAAAAAAAATAAAAAGCGCAGCTTACGGTCATTCCATTGAAAAAATTCATACTGATCTGCTGTCTATAAATGTACAAAATGGCAAATAGCAATTGCAAGAAATCCGCCTGGTTTTTTGATTTTAGTTTTTCAGAAAAGTAAAGATTATTGTGAGGCCTTACGGTTCACTGATCCATATGGAGTGGGCCGGCTGAGCAATAAAAACCTGGCTCAACCGGCCAGCTAAAAGGATTTTATTTTTTAATGTTCAACAACTCGTGATTTATTACTCCATATCGCAGCCAATCGGGGCGCCTGGTGGAATTTCTTTGTGCATTGTAGGTTTTGCCTCTTCGGGTTTGGTCATACGTTCCGTGGCCAATAAAAGATGCGCTCCATAGCCTGAATCTTTAGTAACCTTCATCTTTGCTTCAATAAATTTTTTCAGGTCGCTTACTGCTTTTTTTGCATCGGCCCTTGCCTGGAAAGATGCGTTTTCATTAATAGTTAACGCCAGTAAGTAGGTAAGCAAAACTTGCTCGGTTTGTTGTTGAATTAATTTCTCCATTCCCGTGCGACGTGGTGCTTTCCAGGTATTATTAATCAGGATATTAATCATTTCAGTTAAGCCCAGTCCTGCATTTACTTCGTATTGTTCCATGCGGCTTACGCGCTCGCTGTTAAATAAAAAGGATAATGGAAAATTGGCGGCGGTTTCAGCAGGAGCCAGTGCATCAAACGCTAAACCTGTTCGCTTGTTAAATAATTCACCTGATGGTTCATAACCTGCTGGTCTTGGTGGTATAATAGAAATAATCTTATCCGGTAGTATTAACGCTTTTGGATCCATGCATGCAATCACTGCGTTCAAAGCTTTCAGTTGTTCTTCTTTCGGTAGTTGTTTTGTGATCGTATAGCCATCGCCACGCAATGCGTAATTGTACTCCATACCACCAACTAGCTTTGTGACTGCTTCTAATTGATATCGGTGATAGAAATATACAGGGACCAAAACATCTTCCAGCATGGCCATGGGCATGTTTTTCCGAATATTGTTTTCACCGAATTGTTTTAACGCTTGCGTGCGCACTTTCATTACTTCCGCCAAGCCATCAATAGCATTCGTACCATTATCCCATAAATGCGCAGTCGGGCTCACGCTTCCCGCTGGTCTTGCATCCTGGTCGGTTAAAAAACGAAGTGCCTTTTTATACGCATTTACAAGGATGTTATTCAAAGTGTCCTTTTCGTTCGTATCTTTTTTAAATTCACTGTACCCCCAGGTGATAGCCAGTTTATCCCAGTCCCCAATTTTATTATCATATGCATTATTCAAATCAATTTCACCATTGCTGCTTATGCTTACTAATGGGTGCGGATAATCCATTACACTTGAGCGGTTTGCAACGCTTGCAACATAATTATGCATTAAACCGAGTGTATGGCCTACTTCATGTGCGGATAATTGTTTTAGCCTTTCCAGGGCCATTTTAAGCATTTTGTCGTCAGCAGGCAGGCCATGTTCAAAAGGTGCCAGTAATCCCTGAGCAATCAAATAATCCTGCCTTACCCTGAGCGAACCAAGTGTTACATTCCCTTTAATTATTTCGCCTGTTCTTGGATCAACTACTGAGGCTCCGTAACTCCAGCCACGTGTCGAACGATGAACCCAGTTAATAGTGTTATAACGTATATCCATTGGGTCAGCAGAATCGGGCAACAACTTTACCTGGAACGCATTTTTATAACCTGCTGCTTCGAAGGCCTGGTTCCACCAGCCAGCACCTTCCATAAGTGCACCGCGAATAGGTTCCGGTGTACCATTATCAAGGTAATAAACAATAGGCTTAACTGCTTCACTGATGGCAGCCGAAGGATCTTTCTTTTGCAGGCGGTGACGAACAGTTAAATATTGTATGATGGGTTCTGAAACCGGCGCGCTGTAATCGAAATAAGAAACATTATAAAAACCTGAACGCGGATCAAAAGCACGACTCTCATATTTGTTATCGGGCAATTGCACAAAGGAATGGTGCATGCGCACGGTGACAGCTTCTGTAGATGGTGCCACAGGTGTAATAAAATTTCCTACCGTGCCATCATTGTTTACAAATGTGATACTCGCTTCAAACTCTGTATTCAACGGAAAATTTTTTGTACGTTGTAGGTACATAGCGCAGCGTGTTTTATCAATAGTATAGGTTCCCTGTTTCTTAATGCGTAAAATGTTTGAGACCTTAATAGCATCACGCAATAAAAACTCAGTTGCATCAACAAGCACAGTACCGGCTGTTTCAGCTTCCGTTGTAAAACCCCAAAGCGTTGATTGTGCAAATGATTGTTCTACGGCCCGTTTTTCGTTAGCATTATTTGTATTGGCCCGGTAGCCATAATTGGGTTGTATCATTAAAATCTTTCTACCAACTTTTGTGAATTTTATGATCCTTGTGTCACCTAGTAACCCCCTGTCTAACCCAATATCATTTGAGCCGATGCCCGCAGGTAAAGATGTTTGGTATAATACTTCGGTATCCAGTTTACTTATTTCAAGAAATATTTTTCCATCATCCTCATTCCAATAAAAATTAAAGAAGCCTTCAAACTTCTTCATTGTCTTTGTTTTGTCTTCGATTGAAGCCAATTTTTGGGCGAATGAAAAAGCGGGTATAAGGAGGAATAATAGAAGTAGTGTTTTCATAATTCGCGATAGTTTGTGTACACAATATAGATTTGATAAGCAAAACTGGAAAATGTAATTGTTGGGAGCAAGCATATTGGGAATGTTATTTCATATTTAAAACGACGCTTATATTATCCGGAAGTATTAAGTGCCCACAATAAAACAGGCTACCATTTTTGAGGTAGCCTGTTTTTTGTTTGCAATGCGCCATTTAATTTATACCATCAACGGCCATATCCCTTGCTATCTTCTGAATTAACCCTTGTAGCACTTTTCCGGGGCCGCATTCGGTAAAACGGGTTGCTCCATCAGCCACCATTGCCTGAACACACTGCGTCCATTTAACAGGGCCCGTTAGTTGATGAATAAGGTTCATTTTAATTTCTGCAGGCCTTATAACCGGTGCCGCCACTACGTTTTGGTAAACCGGTGCCACAGGACCATTAAAAGTCGCAGCTTCAATCGCTTCAATCAATTCTTCTTCTGCATGTATCATCAGCGGGCTATGAAAGGCACCCCCGACCGGTAGCAATAATGCCCTTTTGGCACCTGCTGCTTTTAATGCTTCGCAGGCAACTGTTACGCCTTGTATTGAACCGCTTATTACGAGTTGACCCGGGCAATTATAATTCGCGGCTACTACTACTTCTTCTATTCCACTGCAAATCTTTTCCACGACATCATCCGCCAAACCAAGAATGGCCGCCATAGTGCCTGGATCGGTTTCGCAGGCATGCTGCATGGCTTGCGCCCGCACTTTTACCAGCTTCAATGCATCTTCAAACGACAGGGTTCCATTGGCAACCAAGGCGGTAAACTCGCCCAGCGAGTGACCTGCCACCATATCGGGTTTTGCACCCGAAATTGTTTTATAAGCGATAACAGAATGAAGAAAAATAGCTGGCTGTGTAACATTGGTTTGCCTCAAGGCTTCGTCGGTTCCTTCAAACATAACATCACTGATGCGAAAGCCTAATATTTCATTGGCCTGCTCAAATAACTCTTTAGCCTGGTTGCCCGATTCGTATAATGCTTTTCCCATGCCGCTGAACTGCGCACCCTGGCCCGGAAATACAAATGCATGCTTGCTCATAATACAAAGTAGTTAGTTATTAGTAGATATTATTTAGAACAGAAATGTTATGTTTCTTGCATGTTTTTTTGAAGTCCATTTTTGAACACGGACATTTATGATCCTGGTCAACTTCGATGTTTCGGATCTGCTGCTTCGCCACCCTCACTGCAGCTGCAATAATTCTAAATGAGCACAATGGTGTTACATCGTGATTGAAAACATTTTTTTGAGTTGCGTATTTTTTTTAATGCAAATCAGAGGCGATTAATCTTAAGAATTCTCCCCTTGTTGTTTCATTACGAAATTCGCCGCTAAAAGCTGAAGTTGTCGTTACACTGTTTTGCTTGCTTACACCACGCATCATCATGCAATAGTGGCGGGCTTCAATTACAACGGCAACACCCAGCGGATCAAGCGCCGTTTGCAATGCATCGAGTATCTGCGTAGTAAGCCTTTCCTGTACCTGTAAACGGCGTGCATATACATCTACCACACGTGCTATTTTGCTTAGCCCTGTAATCCAGCCATTGGGAATATAAGCTACATGAGCCTTGCCGGTGAATGGCAGCATATGATGCTCGCAAAGACTGTATAATTCAATGTCTTTCACAATAACCATTTCGCTTACATTTTCTTTAAAGCGTGCTGAGTTGATAATCCTGACTGCATCCTGCTGGTAGCCCTGCGTTAAGTATTGCATGGCTTTTGCGAGCCGCTCGGGTGTTTTCTGCAGCCCTTCTCTTTCCGGGTCTTCTCCTAGTAACGATAAAGATTCGTGGTAGCACTTTGCCAGTCCTTCGGTGGTATGTGAATCGTAGTGTTCGGTTTTTATGTAAGCCATATTGCGTTGTGATAAATAAGGAATCAATTACTTATATGTTAATGCAAACAGTTTAACAGGATATCGGTTCATTTAAATGGTCAGTTTTGCTGAAATAATTTCTTTACTATAATACAAGTAATTTAAATATGGATTTCGCCTTTCATGAAAAGATGCCCTTTGCCACTCATGATCACCCTTTCCGGCAAATCTTCGCAACGCAGATAACCACCTCTTGCAGAAAGTTGTTTTGCTGTTAATTGCGTTTTGCCCAACTTCTCACTCCAGTAGGGAATTAACTGCGAGTGTGCCGAACCAGTTACCGGGTCTTCATCAATACCAGCAGCCGGCGCAAAAAATCTTGACACAAAATCAGTGCTGTTACCCGCGGCGGTAATAATTAATTTGTCAAAATGCTTTTTCAGCAAGGTAAAGTCAGGTTGGCATTCCTGTACTGCTTTTTCATTTTCCAGTTCTACCAGTAAATCGCGGTATTGAGACACCGAAATAACTTTTGCGCCACCCAGAGCCTCACTCAAAAATGCAGGTGTCTCATCCAGTTTTTTCGGCATCCATCTGGGAAAATCCATCGATATTTTGTCGCCATTTCTTGTTGCCACCAATGGCCCGCTGGCGCTATGAAAAATAATGGTATCTGAAGGATGATCAAGCAAATTAAATAGGATGTAAGCACTTGCCAGTGTGGCATGGCCGCAGAGATTTACTTCTACAGCCGGTGTAAACCATCTTATCTCGTATGCAACTGTTTGTTCACTTACAATATTGCTGATTACTAAAGGGTCTGCAGAAACATTTATGATTGGTTCACCCAAAACCGGCACAAAAAAAACAGTTTCGCTCAGATTATTTTCCATAGCTATTTGCTGCATCAAATCGCCGGGCAGCCATTCTGTTAGTGGAATAACAGCAGCAGGGTTTCCTTCAAATAATTTTTCAGCAAAAGCATCAACCTGGTATATGTTAAGCTTCATCGTTGTGTTTTTTATAATAATGAAAAGTTGACAAAGATAAATGATACCTCACAGCCAACACGCGTATGAAGACAATACTTGCCATACATATGACCTGTGCCACGGTATCATTCACAGAAAAATAATGCAGTAAAAAATAAATGGCACCGCCAGCTATACATGCCGACGCATAGATTTCTTTGCGAAAAATAACCGGAACATTATTCAGCAATACATCTCGTAATACGCCGCCAAAGCAGGCCGTGATAGTCCCAAGTGCTATACAAATACCGGGAGAAAATTCAGCTGCCATGCCCTTGTGTATACCTACAATGGTAAACAGGCCAAGTCCTAGTGAGTCAAACAGGAAAAGTGTTTTTGGAAACTTTTTTGAAGAATCAAAAAACAGTGTTGCAATAACGCTAACCAGGATAATTAAAACAGTTGTTTCGTTGCGCAACCAGGCTACCGGTGTTTCGCCGATCAAAAGATCCCGCAATGTACCGCCACCAATAGCCGTAGCAAAAGCAATTACCAATACGCCGAATATATCCAGTCTTTTTTGTATGGCAGATGATGCACCCGATATAGCGAATGTTGCCGTGCCAAGAATATCTATCACCTGTACAAAATCAACTTTCATAACGGTCTTTTTGCAAGGTTTTATTTTCCTGCATGCATACATTCAGCACCAACCTTGAAAAATAAGGTGGCAAAGAGACTATTCAGCCATCATTTCACTTACTGTTTTTACGATGTCTTCGGCGTTTGGTTTACTAAAATAGTCACCGTCACTTCCATATGCGGGCCTGTGTGCTTTGCCCGTTAATGTTCGTGGCGTCGCATCAAGGTAACGGTAGCCTCCCTGCTGCTCCATTGCATGGTTGTACATAAAGGCAGCCGCACCGCCGGGTACGTCCTCATCAACAAATAAAATGCGGTTTGTTTTTTTAAGCGATGCCAATATACTGTGGTGAATATCAAATGGCAGTAAGGTTTGTACATCTATAATCTCAACGCTTACGCCAAGCATTGCCAAACGTGTTGCGGCATCCTGTATTATCCGCAAAGTAGATCCGTAAGAAACAATCGTGATATCGGTACCATACTGAATTATTTCCGGTATTCCAAGGGGCACCGTGTAATCCATTAAGTTGGAAGGAAGCTTTTCTTTTAGACGGTAACCATTCAGGCATTCGATAACCAGCCCGGGATCGTTTCCCTGCAGTAATGTATTGTACATGCCTGCAGCCTGCACCATATTACGCGGTACACAAATATAGATGCCCCGCAGGCTGTTGATAATCATGCCGAGTGGGCTGCCGCTATGCCAGATTCCTTCCAGCCTGTGGCCACGGGTACGTATAATAACAGGGCAACTTTGCTGGCCGGCCGTGCGGTAATGTAATGATGCAAGATCATCGCTTAATACCTGCAAGCCATATAATAAATAATCGAGGTATTGAATTTCGGCGATTGGTCGCAAACCTCTCAAGGCCATTCCAACTCCCTGACCCATGATGGTCAATTCCCGAATGCCGGTATCGAAAATACGGCCGGAGCCATGTTTTTGCTGAAGGCCCGCGAAACCCTGGTTGACATCCCCAATCCGGCCAAGATCTTCACCAAACGCAATTACAGTGGGATGATGTGCAAATAGCGCATCAAAATACCGGTTTAATATTTCATAGCCATTTAAGGAAATATCAGCTTCATATACAGCCTTTACTTCTTTGACGTTTAGCGCACTTTTTTCGCCACTATTGTAGAGGTATGTATTAAAATATTGCTCATTTTCCAGTGATAGCGCTTGATAATAGTCACTTATTTCTTTAATAGCCTCAATATCATTGGCAAATTCCATGGAAATAGCCAGGGCTTTCATAATATCCTTTCTAAGTGGTTCTTTATTAGCAGTTAATTCAGCCAGTGCAAGTTTAGCCTGTTCATTTGCATTCCCACCTGCAATTGTTTTTGTAAGTAAGTGTTTAGCTTTTTGCAATTGTGCCAATATGGGTGCCTGGTATGCCTGCCATGCATTTAACCGGCTTTCCCGGATAAGCTTTTTTGCAGCTAATTCAATGTCTTCCAATTCTTCAGCAGAAGCTAATTCATTGGTTAGTAACCATTCCTTCATTTTCCTGATGCAATCCCATTCTCTTTCCCATTCAAGCCTGTCGTGGCTCTTATATCTTTCGTGGCTTCCGCTTGTGCTATGCCCCTGGGGTTGTGTTACTTCTTCTACATGAAACAATGCAGGAGTATGTGTGACCCTGATGTTTTCAATGGCATGTTCAAAAACTTCGCACATGCCCGCATAATCCCAGGCCTTAACCCTATAAATATTGATGCCGTTTGTGCCATCTTCTTTCTGCATGCCACTTACTTTCCAGCACAGTGGGATCCGAAGCTTGGAATTCACGTGACTTGAAGTCGCGGC
>JADMIO013041393.1_pt1 | contig 89411 bp, 79 predicted proteins | sample 8958161 | NCBI WGS metagenome assembly JADMIO01 (sample SAMN16585339, study PRJNA669376) | soil metagenome | isolation source: Crop rotation soil | place: USA: Cullars Rotation, Alabama | collected 2011
CTGGGACCACGGTCCCACTCGTATCGTCGGTCTGATTATTAGTCTGGGACCACGGTCCCACTCGTATCGTCGGTCTGATTATTAGTCTGGGACCACGGTCCCACTCGTATCGTCGGTCTGATTATTAGTCTGGGACCACGGTCCCACTCGTATCGTCGGTCTGATTATTAGTCTGGGACCACGGTCCCACTCGTATCGTCGGTCTGATTATTAGTCTGGGACCACGGTCCCACTCGTATCGTCGGTCTGATTATTAGTCTGGGACCACGGTCCCACTCGTGTTGTCGGTCTGATTATCGGTCTGGGACCACGGTCCCACTTGTATTGTCGATCAGACTATCAGCGTGAGACTACGATTCCATCAATGCCTGTCAAGGGCAAGTATTGACATTCGTCGTAACCTGTAGAACGGAGTAACCTCGGTGTGCGGTTGTATGCCTGCTGTGGATTGCTGCTGTGTCCTGCTTATCCACAACATTTTGCGCACGGTTATGTGGACAAAATACCTGGTTACCCAGGCCGTGCCGGCACGTTAACCGGGCTGCATCCGATGCAAGTGTGTCGCTGTCGACGAGCTCGCGAGCTCGGACATGAGGTTGCCCCGTATTCAGTGTCGCTGATTTGTATTGTCTGAAGTTGCTTTTACGTTAAGTTGATGCAGATCAATTAATACGATACCTGCGTCATAATTGATTATTTGACGTGGTTTGATGGCCTCCACGCACGTTGTGATATGTAGATGATAATCATTATCACTTTACGGGTCCTTTCCGGTGATCCGACAGGTTACGGGGCGGCGACCTCGCGGGTTTTCGCTATTTATGAAAATTTTCCGGTTTAAGGCGTTTCCGTTCTTCTTCGTCATAACTTAATGTTTTTATTTAAAATACCCTCTGAAAAGAAAGGAAACGACAGGTGCTGAAAGCGAGCTTTTTGGCCTCTGTCGTTTCCTTTCTCTGTTTTTGTCCGTGGAATGAACAATGGAAGTCCGAGCTCATCGCTAATAACTTCGTATAGCATACATTATACGAAGTTATATTCGATGCGGCCGATCTAGCAGAAAGTCAAAAGCCTCCGACCGGAGGCTTTTAACTTCTGTCACCTAGGTTACGCCCCGCCCTGCCACTCATCGCAGTACTGTTGTAATTCATTAAGCATTCTGCCGACATGGAAGCCATCACAAACGGCATGATGAACCTGAATCGCCAGCGGCATCAGCACCTTGTCGCCTTGCGTATAATATTTGCCCATGGTGAAAACGGGGGCGAAGAAGTTGTCCATATTGGCCACGTTTAAATCAAAACTGGTGAAACTCACCCAGGGATTGGCTGAGACGAAAAACATATTCTCAATAAACCCTTTAGGGAAATAGGCCAGGTTTTCACCGTAACACGCCACATCTTGCGAATATATGTGTAGAAACTGCCGGAAATCGTCGTGGTATTCACTCCAGAGCGATGAAAACGTTTCAGTTTGCTCATGGAAAACGGTGTAACAAGGGTGAACACTATCCCATATCACCAGCTCACCGTCTTTCATTGCCATACGAAATTCCGGATGAGCATTCATCAGGCGGGCAAGAATGTGAATAAAGGCCGGATAAAACTTGTGCTTATTTTTCTTTACGGTCTTTAAAAAGGCCGTAATATCCAGCTGAACGGTCTGGTTATAGGTACATTGAGCAACTGACTGAAATGCCTCAAAATGTTCTTTACGATGCCATTGGGATATATCAACGGTGGTATATCCAGTGATTTTTTTCTCCATTTTAGCTTCCTTAGCTCCTGAAAATCTCGATAACTCAAAAAATACGCCCGGTAGTGATCTTATTTCATTATGGTGAAAGTTGGAACCTCTTACGTGCCGATCAGATTAAAACGAAAGGCCCAGTCTTTCGACTGAGCCTTTCGTTTTATTTGACCATGTTGGTATGATTTAAATTAATACGACTCACTATAGGGTCAGTGCGGCCGCGACTTCAAGTCACGTGAATTCCAAGCTTCGGATCCCACTGTGCTGGAAAGGACGAGGCGGCCAGAGCCCGGGCGCTTCGGCTGCTGGGTTTCGCCGCCGACCAGCCGGTCCGCGTCGTCGCCGTACGGTCTCGGCTCCCGCTCTGCCGACTCGGCGGCCTGTTGTGCCCGGCCGGCCCGGTGAAGGCGGCACCTCTCGCCGACGTGGGCGTCATCCTGGCCACCGCCATCGATCCGGCCCGGTTTCCGGCGGGCGTACGTGCGGGCATCGGCGCCGCGGAAAGCCCCGACCGCTCCTGGCGGCAAGCCCGCACCGCCCTCCGCTTCACCGGCCCGCGCGAACCGGTCGTCCGCTACGCCGACCTGGGCGCGCTGGCGCTCCTGGCCGAGATACCCAAGGAAGCCTCGCGCGACAACGCCGACGTGGCCGCCATCGCCCGGATCTCCGGCACCCCGGAAGACATGGAGACTCTGGAGACCTACTGCGCCACCGGCTCCCTGCGCCGGGCAGCCGACCTCCTCCACCTGCACCACAGCAGCGTCGCCCGCCGACTCGAACAGATCGCGAAGACTCTGGGCATCGAACTCACTGAACCCACCGGACTGATGCGGGTCAGGCTCGCCCTCACCACATGGCGGCTACTCGACGACTGAGGAAGATCCACCCCGTCGCCCGAAGTGCCCGCCTACGGTGGTGCGCTTGACGCCGAGGTCGTCGGCGATCTGCTGCACGGTGTACCCGCGTCGGCCGTCCTCTACGGACGGTTGAACGCACCCTGGCGTTGTTGATCCATTTCGTGGTTGTCTCGGTCTCAGCCCTTTAAGAGAGAAGGAACGAGCATGAGGCGCTTTGTCCGTATCCTGGCCCTGACCGGAGCGACCGCTGCAGCCGGCGCCTTGACGCTGCTGGCCGCCCCGACCGCCCAGGCCGCGCCATCCGATGGGCCGGCGTGCGTCACGGCCGCCGGGACGAAGTCCTTCGGGCGGGGCGAGATATCGATGTGCCCGCAGGGCGACGGCACCACGCGGGTCACCGGCTGGGTCGAGGACCTGCTGCCGGGCAAGGGCTGGGGCACGCCGGACGGGCGCTGCGCGGGCTGGTGGATCGAGATGGGCGCGAAGGGCGGGATGGTCGGCCCGCTGGTGTGCCCGCACTTCACGAGCTCGCACGAGACGACGTACAAGTTCGACTACACGTTCAAGCCCAAGGCTCCGGTGACAGGCGCGAAGCTGAACGCTTTCACGGCCTGACGCGGGTCGAGCACCCTGCCTTCCGGGAGACACTTGTCCGGACTCCGGTCAGCGTCCCGGGCCGGCCCCCGTACGGACGTCGACCCATGAGCGGTTCGGTGCGCTCGCCTCCCGGCGCGCGGCCTCGTACGCGGTACGGGCACGCTGCCGCGGCGCCGCCTCGGTCGTGACACGGATGGGCACGCCGACCACGCCAGGACGGGCGAGAGTCTCCAGGGCGGCTTCGTTGGTCTGCAGGGGTTCTGGTCCGACTGCCACGAAGCCGAGCACTGCGAGTGCCCCTGACGCCTGCGAATCCCATGCTCTGGCCCTCGATCGAGGATTCCGGCCGCGGCGCGCAAGTTGGGCGAACCCGATGACCTCATTTCCCGTCCTGCAGGCTCTTACTGCTGATGCCACCTGTAGTACTGGTGGGAGGGATCGCAGACCGTCGTTTGCAGAAGAGTGCCGTTTCGCACGCTGGGCGTCGACAGGCAGAGCCCGCTCGACACGTTCTGCCAGACCTGGTACCAGCCTGAGGGCGGCCCGTTGGGGTTGTCCGCGAAGAGGACGCGCCACTGCTGGGTGGGGGCTGCCGCGTTGCAGAACGCCATCGTGACCGTCCCCGACCCCGAGGCCGGCGCGGTGATGCACCGTCCCGTGCGCTGGTTGGTGAAGGTGAACAGGCCGGTCCGGGTGTTGAACCCTTCGAGCCACTTCTGCTCGGAACCACCGCTGCAGGACCACATGTGGAGCTTCGCGGAGTTCTCGGTGGCATTGTCGAGACAGTGGCTCGAATTCCAGACGTTGATCGGGCTGAAGCCTGCGGCTTGCGCAGGCGCACCGGCCACGGAGAGGGCCGACACCGCCAACACCGCAGTGGCGAGTCCGAAAAATCTACGTCGTGTGAGCATGACCTTCTCCGGTTTCTCAGTGGAGACCGGCGGAGAGCCCGAACGGCATCCGGTAAGTACAGAGGAAAGAGTCCGAGCGTCGCGAGTCCCGAGGCTGCCCGCTGGAGACGTCGGCGAAATTCTCCGGTCAGGCGCCCTGAGTCTCACAGCAAGGCTTGTTTCGAGCAACGCACCGAGGCCCATTGTCCGATTTTCGTAGGGGTTGATCGCCCAGGGATCGTCGTCCGGGGTGCTGGCGGTCGTTGTGCGCTTGGAGTGGGTCATGAGGCGAGGGCCAGGGGGCGAACGACGCCGAACCCTTGAACCTCGGCGCCGCGAGCAGCAATTCCGGACACGGAGCACCTCGCATCAGCAGGTGCTCGAGGGCTGCTCAGCAGCGGATCGCCGACGTGACGGGACGGCTTCATGTGAAACAACATCACCGCACAGGTTCGAGTCCCGTGCCCACGACACCGTGGAGCCGTCAGGCAGTCCGAACGACATAGACAGCAACAATGCCGAAGTATTGACCGAGGTGGGTCAAAATTCAACGGCATATATCGCCTACTGACCCATCTTCGATGGCGATCCGTCAAGGTTCTGTGGCACGGGGACAGCTGCCCCGTGAGACGACATGGACCATGGCGATTCCGTACACGAAAAGCGGACCGGAAGCCTTCGCCAACTCGTCCGGGGTGGGCGATGGACACGGCAGCGTCGAAGTGGGCGGCAACCAGTTCGGCGGGAGCAACAGCGCGGGTATGGCGCGTGGCTGTCCCGTACGGCCGACCGCGTCCGTTTCTTCGCCGCCGCCAGGATCTGCCCGACGGATCACACCTCCCTCTCGGTATTCCACCTGTTAGCTCAGGTCGTCGTTGAGATAGACCTGCATGAAGTGCTGGTCGGCAGGTTCCACGTCGAGCCGCCTCACGACAACAAACCGCCACGTAAGGCTCATGTCGGCCAGCACGTCGTGAAGTTGTTCCTCGGACGGGTCGTCCCAGGTCGTTCCGTCCGCCTCGATCGCCTGAAGTACTGGTGCTGCCATGCAGGTGACTCCAGTGACCGATTATCCCTAGTCCTCGGTGGGCTCGGTTGCCGAAACACGCCTCATGGGCTCGTGCATGCCAGCGCCGGGTCGGGCCCCGGCGAGGCTCTCGATCAGCTCGGCTACGTGCGGACCGGCCAGACGCACGTAGCGGTGGCGGCCCTGCTGTTCCTCGACCAACTACAGCCTCAGCACGGGCGTCTGGGCGGAGGCCACAGTATGGTCGGCGGTCATCAAGTCCGGCTGAGGGTGCTGTGTGTCTCGGCGAGACTGTCGCCATGGATCTTCTGTCGTTGCGCTACTTCCGGGCCGTGGCCAGGCACCAGCACATCAGCCGGGCCGCGGAGGAGCTCCGGGTCGCCCAGCCCTCGGTGAGCCGGACCATCCTCCGGCTCGAGTCGGAGCTCGGCATCCCACTCTTCGACCGGCACGGTCGCCGGATACGGCTCAACGAGCACGGCGCGGCCTTCCTGCACCGGGTCGAGCGGGCGCTGGCCGAACTGGAGGACGCCCGCCGGGAGATGACCGATGCCGCCGGTGCGGGCCCGGGCCGGGTCGCCGTAGCCGCCGAGACCCTCCTCCAGCTGGCCGGGGTGCTGGCCGCCTTCCGCGCGCACCGGCCCGGGGTGAGCGTGCGCCTGTTCCAGGCTCCGGTGGACTCGATGCGACGGCATCTGCGCTCGGCCGAGGTGGACTTCGCGCTCGCCTCCCAGCCGTTGGGCGGTCCTGGACTGTGTTCGGCGGAGCTGTTGCGGGAGGAGGTGCTGCTGGCCGTGCCGCCCGGGCACCGGCTGGCCGGCCGGGAGCGCGTCGCGGTGGCCGAGCTGGCCGACGAGGAGTTCGTCAGCACGCGTACCGGCCACTGGCAGCGCGCCCTGCTGGAGCGGCTCTTCGCCCGCGAGGGGCTCACGCCGCGGGTGGTCTTCGAGGGTGACGAGGCGGCCGCCACCCCGGAGCTGATCGGCGCCGGTCTGGGCATCGGCCTGATGCCGGCCGTCGCCCGGCGGACCCTCGGCGAACGCAGCCCGGTGGCCTGGTCGCGGCTGGATACGGCCGCGGACTGTCACCGGACGCTGACCCTGGTGTGGCGCGAGGACGCCTACCTCTCCCCCGCCGCCCTGGACTTCCGCCGGCTGACCATGGAGCGGCTCATGCCCGACGCGTCATGAGCACATGGCGAAAGCGGTCGTGGAAGGCATGAGCGGACGGCACTAGCGTCAAGGGTGTCCACGTCAACCGGGTTCCGGCAAGGGAGAAGAGCGATGAGTCGGCGACACGCCGCCACGGACGAGGGCTTCACCAGTTATGTGGAGGCCGTCCTCGATGTCCTGTCCGCCGAGCCGTCGCGAGCGGCCATCACCACTGCCGAGGGGCTGGTGATCAGCGCGGCGGAGCTCCGGGACGGGGTCCGCCGGCTCGCCGGGGAGCTGGCGGAACGCGGGGTGGGACGCGGCAGCACGGTCACCCTGCTCACCGGCAACACCGCCGAGGCGATCGTCGCCCGCTACGCCGCCAACCTCGCCGGTGCCCGGGTGGTCGGCCTCTACGAGGGCATGAGCCCGCCGGTCATGGCCCGCATCATGGCGAGCGTGGACTGCTCCCTCCTGCTGGTGGACAACCGGCGGCACGCCACCGCCGAGGAGCTGCGGCGGCTCGCCGGCGTTCCGCCGATGCTCTCCCTGGGCCCCAGCGGCTTCGCCGAGGACGTACTCGCCATCGCCGCCCGCCGCCCGGCGCGGCCGATGGGCGGCCTGGTGGGTCCGGACGACGACTGGTGCATCCGGCACACCGGTGGAACCACCGGAATCCCCAAGGGCATCCGGATGACCCACGACTCCCATCGACGCACCCTGGACCACGGGCTCGCCGACGCCGGCGACCCTCCCCGCTACCTGGCCTGCACGTCGCTCGCCCATCTCGCCGGATTCCTCGCCGACATGACGCTGCACCAGGGCGGCTCGGTGGTGCTGCGGCACGGCTTCGACCCCGCGGACGTACTGACCGCGATCGAGCACGAGCGCATCACCCACACCTGGCTGCTGCCGCCGCTGCTCTACCGGCTCCTCGACCATCCGGACCTGGCCGGCACCGATCTGTCCAGCCTGCGCCGGATCACCTACGGCGGTACCGCCGCCTCACCGGCCAGGCTGCGGCAGGCGGCCGAGGTCCTCGGGCCCGTGCTGTACGGCTGGTACGGGCAGGCCGAGACGATGAACATCACCGAAGTGGGACCCGGCGGGCAGGAGGTGACCGGCCGCGGCGGACAGCTGACGGTCGGCCGGGCCCTGCCCGGCGTCGAGATCGCCGTCCGGGACGCCGACGGCACCACCCTGCCGCCCGGGGAGCGGGGCGAGGTGCAGGTGCGCTCGCCCTATGTGATGCGCGGCTACTGGAAGCAGCCGGAGCTGACCGCCGAGGTGTTGCGCGACGGCTGGATCCACACCGGCGACGTCGGCTACCTCGACGAGGACGGCTACCTCTACATCGTGGACCGGATCAAGGAGATGATCGTGGTCGTCGGGGGCCACGTCTACCCGGCGGAGCTGGAGGACCTGCTGCTGGATCATCCCGGCGTCGCCCACTGCGCGGTCTTCGGCAGCCGGGACGAGGAGTCGGTGGAGCACGTCCACGCCGCCGTGGTGCCCGCCGCCGGGCAGCGACCTTCGCTGGAGGAGATCCGGGACTTCGTCACCGCCCGCAAGGGGCATCTCTATGCCCCCGACGCCCTGCACCTGCTGCGCGACATTCCGCTGACGGCGGCAGGCAAACCGGACAAGAAGCTGCTGCGTTCCCGGCTGTCCGGCTGAGGCGGGTGAGACGACGCCCGGTGGTCCCCCTGCGTCCCGCTACCCCGCCGACCCGTCGCCGGCAGGCATTGAGAAGATCCCGGCATGCGATTCGATGACCCCGCCGACCTGCACCGGGTGTGCGCCGAACGGCTCGGAGACAAGGCGGGCCGGCAGTTCGCGGCGATGGCCCGGCGCGGCTTCCGGCTGATCCCGGCGACGGACGACGCTCCGGCCACCGGCCTGTCCCGGCTCGGCGGATCCGCCCTGCTCGAACCAGGCACGCCGTGGCCCGTACTCGACGGCGTCCCGCTGTCCGCGTACGCCGTGCTCGACACCGACGCGCTGGCCGCCTGGCTCGGTGACGAACTGCCCGTACGGCCGAGCCTGCTCAACTTCTTCCACCTCGACCCGGACATCCCGTACGAGGAGTACCGCGAGCTGGACGTGTACGCGCCCGAGGCGTGGCGCGTCGTCCCCGCCGACCCCGCGCGGGCGGTCGAGACGGCGGCACCGGAGCCGGCCCGGCGCTATCCGCTGCGTCTCGTCCACGCGGTCGGGGTGACCATGCTTCCCGACTGCTGGGACGTCGAGGACGGCGACATCGAGTTCGACGGGGACAGGCACTGGGGCGCGACATCGCTCATCCTCGACGCGATGGACGACCTCAACGGGAACACCGCGGGCAGCCACTGCGCCTTCGGCTGGCCCGACACCTCGTACGCGTCCGCCGTGACCGGCCGCGACGCCGACGGCCCCGCGGTGCACCTGCTCCAGCTCGCGGAGGACGCGGAACTCGGCTGGGGCTGGGGTGACGCCGGGACGATGTACTTCACGATCCCGGCGAGGGCGTTCGCGGAGGGCGACTTCGGCGAGGTCCAGGCGATCGGTCGCTGCTGCTGAGCCGGCAGGCGGCCGACGACCGGCGGAACCGCCCGCGCCGAGGCCGCGACACCCGCCGCAACGGTGAGACGCTCGTCTCCGGCAACGGCACTGTGACCGTTGCGGCCATACGCCTGCGGCTTCGTGCATGACCCGTCAGACGGAACCTAACCGGCCCCTGGTCTGCCTCCCCGGGTGCCCGGGGAGGCAGGCCCGCCGCCTACGGGGTGATGATCACCTGGTACCACTCACTATCGAGGATGCGGTCGGACTGTACCGCCCGCCCCAGCTCGCCACCCGCAGCAGTGTTGTCTTTATTGTCGACATGGGCCCGGATGCAGGGCGCGTTGGGCGGGGTGCCCCGGTCGACGGTGACGCCCGCGACGTCCCATACGCCGCCGATCTGGCGCGGGGTGATGTCTATACAGTGCTCGCCGTCGTTCCCGCCCTGCCAGGACCGGGCGAAGGGATACTCGTCACACGAGTCGTTGGGTATTCCGGTGGCTCCCCGGGGGAAGGCGTACGGCCCACGGTCACAGGTCTTGGCACGCCTCTTTTCGGCCTCCGGGTCAAGAGGGTCGATATACCGCGACAGCAGGTGGTTGGCGTCGCCGAATTTACCGGTGAGGTTCTTCTGCGCCCACTCGTAGGCGACGGCCGCTCCCCGGTATTTCGCCTTCGAGAAGGTCACGTTGGGCGTGTGCCCAAAGACGATGCAGCCGGTGGTGTTGCCGATCTCCCCGTCACAGCGCACGTCGGGGCCGTCGAAGATGGCGCTGTCATACCCGGGAACGCCGACCCCGCCGACGGCGGCTCCGTCCACGTAGTAGGTGGGCATGCTGTGGGAGGAGGTGCCTGATTTGGCGGCGACGCCGGATATGTAGGTGATGGTGCTCTGCACGGGGTCGCCGCCCTTGGTCACGATCGCGTGTGTGCCGCCGAAGGCCGGTCCTGTCGTGCTGCACATGCCGCTGCACGTGGAATTGAGGGCCACCTCCACGGAGGACACCTTGTCGTCCATGTCGCCGGGGTTAGCGATGATGGCCTCGTCCCACTGACCCTTGTAGGAGTCGAGCATGCCCACGGCCAGAAGGACGATGTGGGCCTCGCCGAGCTTCTCGTTCTTGTTGCCGAGGAGAATGTATTTGAGGGGCATCCTCGTGCAGTACGCGTGCCGGTTGGAGATGACACGTTTACTGGAGTGTTCGAGGCACAGCTTGAGCGCCTCCCCCGGATCAGCGGGGGCGAAGGAGGGGCCGGGGGCGAAGTCGGCGACGGGATCCGCCCCGACACAGGTCCAGGCCACACCACGCTTGCGCAGCGCGGAGCCGTCGGCAGCGGCCGTGCACGTGCCGTGCCCCTGAGGGGTCACCCGGCTCGCGGGGGAGGCTGTGGCCGGTGAGGTGCCCAGGGCACACAGGGCTGCGGTGAGGGCGAGCGAGGCTATCGCCGCCAGGCCGCGTCTGACGTGTTTCACAAGGTGGTCCCTTCCTTCGATGGCCCCTTTGCGGGCACAACGAAGGCATGGAACTGGTCAACGCCCTTTCCTGCCAACCGAATTCGGGACAGTTCTTGATTCTTTTTGGCCAGTTGTGGTATAGACCTGCCGTCCTCGGCGGCGCTATTTTCACTCTCACTCGCCTCACAGACCACACACAGGGGGAAACGACGATGCGCCGCACAAGAACCCGCCTGGGCAGAGGGCTCGGAGCGCTCATAGCCACCGCGACGGCGGCCGTGGGCCTGGCCGCCACCCCGGCCGCCGCCACCCCGGCCGCCGCCGGGCAGACGGTCCAGCCCGGCCAGACCTGTACCGCAGCCGATCTCGGTACCCGCCACCCGATCATCAAGAGCGCCGAAGTCGCCCCCACCATCACGCACTTCAAAGGCTGGTACGTCACCGAAGGCTCGACCGGCACCCAGAGCGTCAACACGAACACCACGGAGACCATCTCCGTCTCCGTCGGCCTCAACGGCACCGTTCAGGGCAGCTTCGCCGTCGAGGCCCTCGGCTCCGTCGGCGCAAGCCTGGGCCTGAACGTCCAGGTCAACTACACCCACACATCCAGCACCTCCCAGTCGATCTCGTGGAACTTCCGCCAGCCCGGCTACTACGGACTGTACGAGGGAACGAAGAAGGTCACCGGCACCTACGGCAGCCTCAACTGCAACCGCTCGGATGCGGGCGGCCTGAAGTGGACCGAGGGACCCGACACCGGCAGCTACACCACCTACACCACCCTCGAAGAAGGCGCGGTGCGCTGCGAGGACAAGGTCCCCGCCAACAGCATCATGGCCAAGGCCAAGGGCCTGTTGGACTGCGGCTCCCCCGCCGCCACCGCGAAGCACCCGGCAGGTCCCGTCCCCTCGACCAAGGCCGACCAGGCCAAGCACGACGCCGACAACGCCGCAACAGCCGCCAAGGCCGCCCAGAGTATGAAGACCACCCAAGCCGCCAAGCCTGCTACGCGCGCCGCCCTGAACTGCCAACCCGCCGTCTACAAGATCGACGTCCCCGGCAAGCCCCTGAACTGGAGCGCACCGCTCCTGGCCAACGACGGCATCCGCCTGCGCGAATCCACATTCTTCAGCGCCCACCTGGACAACTGGCGGCTGTGCAACGTGACGGAGCGCAACGGGGTCATCGAGGCGTCCCTGTGGAACTGGGGCAACGGCGGATGCGCGACCATCCCGGCGAACATCGCCAACCAGGAGCAGGCCTACCTGACAACGGCCACCTGCGGGGAGGACGACCTCCAGCGGTTCTACATCTACCGCGACGTACCCGGCAGCACGAAGGTCGGTCTTCAGAACAAGTACACCGGCTCCATGATGGGCCACGACCGTTACGCGGACGGGGAGCTCATCCGCCAGTACTCCAGCGGCAGGCAGGACGGCACGGGTACGTACACCCTGACCCAAGTCTGACAGCCCCCACCCCGTGAGCGCGGCCCCGCACGTGAACCCCCGGCCTCCCGGTTCCGTGCGGGGCCCTCCGCGTCCCCACCCCGATCCCGGCCTCGGGGACCGGTGCCCGCGGCCGAACGTCCCCTGCTGCATGCGGCGAACCCCTGCCAGGGTGGTGCGCGCTGCAACCCGACGACCGAAACGAGATCGCATCACGCGTATACGAGGGCTATTGACTGTGGCCAACGAGTTCTCGTCTCGGTTCGTCACCGACCCATCAGACAGGCCCTAGTCATGCGGCCGGGCGGGGTGTGCGGGCGGTGCGGTTCAATCCGCGCCGCGGCGGTTCCGCGGCCGTCGCGCACCTCGGCACTCTGGCCCGTCGCGTCCACGACGTGGCCGGCATGCACACCGAGCTCTACGTCGACTCCCGCGACCTGCCCGACCTCGCCGGAACCCTGGCCTCGCTCCCCGCCGTGAGCATTGACCACCTGGGCCTGAGCGCCGAGGGCCTCCCCCATCTGCTGGCGCTGGTCGAGCACGGGGTACGGGTGAAGGCGACCGGCTTCGGCCGCGTGGGCCTCGATGTCCCCGCCGCGATCCGCGCCGTGCTGAACGCCGACCCGACGGCCCTCATGGTGGGGACGGACCTCCCCTCGAGCCGGGCCCCACGTCACTTCACCGACTCCGACATCGACCTCGTCGCAGAGGCGGCCGGAGAGCACCTGGACGCGGTCCTGCGCAACAATGGGAGGGCGTTCTACCGGGTGTGAGCGTCGCGATCGCCGTGCGAGGCGCCTGGTGGATCGAGGTCACCAACGCCGGAGGATCGACGCGGGCACCAGGCCGTGGCGCTGGACGGCGGTGGGCTTGTCATCGTCTCCCGGCCGTTATGAGCAAACACCGCCTGCAAACGCCACGTCCAGCACTACCGTCTTGTCGTCACCGGCACGGGGTGGAACGCCGCGCTGCTCGCCCACCGTGCCGGCCCCGGACGCGTGACCACGATCGAAGTGGATCCGACGGTTGCCGAGACTGCCCGGCACGCCCTGCAACAGGCCGGCATCGCCGTCACCGTGATCCGCGGTGACGGCCTTCATGGATATCCGGCCGCAGCCCCCTACGACCGGCTCATCGCCACGTGCGGACTGCGCACCGTCCCGTATGCGTGGGTGGAGCAGATGCGTCCGGACGGCGTTCTCCTCATCCCCTGGGGCACTCAGTTCACCTCGACGGAGGCCACCGCACGCCTCGTCGTCGCCAGTGACGGGAGCTCGGCCAGCGGTCCGTTCACGCGACGCGTGACGTTCATGCGGGCTCGGGCACAGCGTCTCACCGTCGGCGACTACGACACGTACGTCACCGCCGACGCCAAAGAGGGCGCCCAAAAGTCTCACACCGCCCTGCCCCACGACGAGGTGTTCGGCACGACGCTGTGGGACGCCAACCAGTTCGCTCTGGGCCTGTGCGTGCCTGCCGTCATCCACACCAAGGGGCTGGTGGAAAACGGTGCCCGACCGGTGTGGCTCCTCAGCCTCAACGACCGTTCCTGGGCCTGCGTGCTGTTCCGTGACAATGGAGCCAGGTTCACTGTTTACCAATACGGTCACCGACGGCTGTGGGACGAGATCGAGGCCGCCCACACGTGGTGGACTGAGCAGGGACGACCGGGGTTCGGCAACTTCGGCCTGACTATCGACAAGGCGGGACAGCACGTGTGGCTCGATGCCGAGGACAACGTCGTCAGCTCGCGGCCCCTGATCGCCGCGCATGACTGACCACTCGAGGCCGAATCCCTCCTGAGCCGAGGGCTCGACCGCGCTGGCGTGCGACGACGGACGTTCGACTGCCTGAGGTAGCGCACGTAGCGTTCCCCCGGGGCCAGCCGTGACCTGGCTGCGTCACCGAAACGAGGAAGGACACGAGGCGGGTGCTGCCTGGGTGTTGCAGTTCCTTCGCGATCAGCACATCCGCGGGCAGTCGTGACACGGTGTCGCCGTAGCGGCGCCTCCCTGCGCGGAGCCGGCCGGCGCATGGGGCAGTCCCGTGCGGAGGCTGCGGGCCGGTCACCGGCCACCTGGGTTCCGGGCCTCTCCCGGGTTGATACGTGGGCGGGGAAGCGTAGCGTAGTGAGTACTGGGCGGCGAGCCGACCGCTGCTCGGGCGGCGCCGAAGGCAGCCGTGCCGGCACGGGACGACGCAGCATGGAGCCGATGCGCGCGAGGTGCCGGGGCCTGTGCAGAGCTTGCCCTCGCTGCTTGCCCTCGCTGCATGAAGCACACATAGCCGAACCCCATGGACAACTCCCCGCACGGCCGCTGCTCCTGCAGGACGTCTCGTGTGGCGCTCTGGTGCGGCCGCAGCCGCAACCGCAGAGACCCTTCCGTGGAGGAGGGAAATCATGGCTGAATACGAAACTTACTATGCAAGAGCCGACGAGGCGCGTGCTCGCGAACTCGCCTCGACCACGTCCCCGTACACGATCGAGGTGGAATTCCTCGGCGGTCTGAACCAGGCCCAGAAGGCCGCGTTCACCACCGCGGCGGACCGCTGGGCCAAGGTCATCGTAGGAGACCTGCCGGACGTGAGTGTCAACGGCAGGGTCATCGACGACCTCTTGATCCGGGCCGAGGGCACGACCATCGACGGACCGGGAATCATCCTGGGGCAGGCGGGACCGGGGCTGCTCAGACCGGCCAACGGGCCCGGGGAATTCCTTCCCGCGACGGGCATCATGTCCTTCGACAAGGATGATCTGGCCAGTATGCAGGCCAAGGGGACACTGGTGGATGTGATCACCCACGAAATGGGGCACGTCATCGGCCTCATCACTTCACCCGCGCTGAAGAAGGGGCTGGTCCAGGGCGTCGGCGGCGATAATCCCGTCTTCCGTGGCCAGAACGCCCAGGAGGAATACAGGAAGTTGAGGGGTGCGGACCTGCCGAAGCCGGTACCGGTGGAGAACGAGGGGCAGCCGGGCACACGCGACGCGCACTGGAGGGAGAAGCTGTTCGCCAACGAGCTGATGACCGGATTCGTCAAGGAGGCACCCAATCCGCTGAGCCGTCTGACCGTGGCGGCCATGAAAGACCTCGGCTACGTGGTGGACCTGGAGGCCGCCGACGACTACAGCCTGCCCAGTCTCCTGGACCTCGCCGAGGAGGGCACACTGCGGACGCATATCGCCCCCATCGACGTCGGCATCGTGCTGCCCACCATTCCGACCGTGCTGCCCTCGGACAGCCTGGTCACCGCGGCATGAGGGAAACCGGCCGATGAGCCGTGAGCGGAAGCGTCATGCGAAGACCGGGCGCGGGGCCGCGCCGGAGGAAGGGCAACGGGAACAGTACGTGGTTTCGCGGCCGGACGTCACCGTCCTGGGAGCCGAGGCGCTCGTCCCCCGTGACAATGTCGTACGTCCCGCGCCCAACCGGTTCAGCCACGTCCTTGAACAGGACCAGCCGTACTGGTTCGACCGGGCCGAGCCGCATCCGCAACCCGACGGGGTCCTGGCCGCTGGGACACCCGTGGTCGTCCTCCGGGAGGAAGAGGAAGGCGAGCAGTGCCGGGTGGTCACCGGCAGCGGCCTGTACGTCTCCGTCGACCGGGCGAGCGTGGGGAGACTGCCTCACGACGACGGGTGATGCGACGACAGGGGACTCCGCCGGAGCACCGGCGAGTGTCGGTCCCTGCGGCTTGGCCCGGCAGCAACCGGCGAACCTTCCCCGTCACAGCGCTAGGAGGGGTCGTACGGGTCCACCGGGAGCGGTTCGAAGGGGGTCTGGGTATGCCCCTTCGAGGGCGAGCAGGCGGCGAACGGGCCCTGCCGGGGGTCCATCAGGACTCGCAGGTGCGGATCGGCGTGCTGGAGCCACCATGTGGTCATGCCGAGCCCGGAATCGTGGCGCAGGTGCTCCCAGGCCAGCCAGAGAGCGGACAACCGGGCGCCCGCTTCGGGGTGCTCCCACCAGCGCGGGCACCAGGTGGCGGACGTACCGTCCAAGGGACGGCGAAGGGTGATCGCCAGGTAGTCGGTGACGAAGGCGAAGACATCGGCGAAGTAGAACTCGGGGCCGTCACCGTAGACGTCCGATGCCGGCATGGGGAAGACCGAACGCGGTTCGCGCGGCGGCCTGGGCAGGGGGTAATGCGCCAGCAGCCCGCCTACGGAGCCGTCACGACGCCCGAGCTCCGTCAGGATCCAGCCCTGGAGTTGGTCCTGCAGTTCGGCGACCTCGGCGTAGGCGTCCGCCGCGAGACAGGCGACGAGCCGCTCCCTCCAGTCGGTCAACTGCCGGGCGCGCTGTTCCTCCTCCATCGCCGACCGGGCGCCGGCCAGGAAAAAGGTCAAGGCCTTGTGGTGGGTCTTCCACGCCTCGCCCCCGGCTTCGGCCGTGACCCGCGCCGCTACTCGCTGCGCGTGCTCGATCGCTGAGCTGTCCATGGAACTGACGGCTGCCTCTCGTGCCGGGGAATGAGTCCGGTGATCATACGAGGTCACCACGAGACGCCGGAGGCAGGCGTCGGTATCGGGAAGTGCGGGGGCATACGTGACCCGGCCGGTTGGAAGAGCCGGCCCGCTGGACAGCGTTCGCCGACGTGAGCACCACACAAGACGACGCGTTCGACGAGACGTTCCTGAGCAGGGTTTCTGCGACTGGATCGCCGCCCACGGGAGCCCGGAGGAACTGGGACTTCTCCTGCGGCACTGCGGGCTGACCCGGCAGCAGGCCAAGCGCGCCGCCCGCGACGACCTCACCCCGGAACACGCCGCCTCCATCGGAGCGGGGAACGGCGCGGTGCCGTCGGGTGATGCCGAACGGCAGTGTCGTGCGACGCCGGCCGGCCTCTTCTACGACGCCGACGGCAGGCGGACCTCGGTGCTCCCGGATACCAAGCGACGCGTGACCGCCGCGCTGGGCACCGACGAACGGGCCCCTGTTGGCGTTCAGCGTCCAGTTCCCCGACACCCCCTGGCCGGCCGGCACCCTCCCTGACTCACGCCCCACCCACACCGGCTGATCCCGGCCGTCAACGTCCTCATGAGCCACATGTTGCTGCTGGGCCCGGCGGCGCCCGCAGCACTGCCGTTCCTGCTGCGGCTCGCGGTCGGCCCTCGGATCCCGGCGCGGGGAAGCCTGCTCGGCTTCTCGGCCTTCGCCGCCAGGCTGTGCCGGTCCGTCGACCCGGACGAAGGGTGCGTTCCGTGCGGAACCGACGACGACCACCCGGAGCTTGCCGGCCGCGGCGCGCCGCACAGGGCCGGCCGGGTGCTCCAGGGTGATACTGGCATTCCCAGGAAAGACAGAGCTCTGGATCACCGTTCCGGCCGGGCGCAGTGTGATCCCTGCCAGCCACCGCACCCAGCCCGCCGGGGCATCCCCGGTCCGGGCACCGGTCCGGCCCCGCCGGGGCCGGACCGTGCGGCAGATCCGGGAGCACCCATGAACTACCCCGCCCTCGCCGAGCGCACCGCCGTCGTCACCGGAGCCGCCAGCGGCATCGGCGCGGCCACCGCCCGCCTCCTCGCCGCCCACGGCGCCCGCGTCGCCCTGCTCGCCCGGCGCACCGACCGGCTGGACGGGCTGGCCGCCGAACTCGCCGCCGCCGGAGGCCAGGCTCTCGCCGTCACCGCCGACATCACCGACCCGGCCTCGGTCGACGCCGCCGTCAAGGCCGTCCACGAGGCCTACGGCCAGGTCGACCTGGTCGTCAACAACGCCGGTGTCATGCTGCCCAATCCTCTCGCCGACGGCCGGATCGACGAGTGGACCCGCATGATCGACACCAATCTCACCGGTGCCCTGCGCGTCATCCGCGCCTTCACCCCCGACCTCACCGCGGCCGCCGCGGACGGCCGCACCGCCGACCTTGTCAACGTCTCCTCCATCGCCTCTCACGTCCTCTTCCCCGACTACGCCGTCTACGCGGCCACCAAAGCCGCCGTCACCCAGCTGTCCGCCGCCTTGCGCACCGAGCTCGGGCCGCGCGACGTCCGCGTCAGCAACATCGAGCCGGGTCTGACCGACACCGAACTCGGCGGGCACATCGACAACCCGGTACTGCGCGAGCAGCTCGGCGGGATGTTCAGCGCGATCCCCGCCCTGACCTCCGAGGACATCGCCGACGTCATCTCCTACACCGTCAGCCGTCCCCGGCACGTCAACCTGCGCCAGTCGATCATCCTGCCGACCCGCCAGGCCTGACCTTCTCCGGGCGGTCATCGCGACCGGACCGCTGCGGTGGAACGCCCAAGGTGGCCATCGTGCCGCACGCGCCCGGTGAGCCTGGTCCTGGCAGGGCCAGGCTCACCGCCGAGGCGACCGGGCACAATTCACCCTATGAGCACAACGATCGATCTGGGGGCGTTCCTACGGACCCGCCGCTCCAGGCTGCGCCCCCAGGACGTCTCCCTGCCCGACTTCGGCGGCCGGCGCCGGGTCGCCGGACTGCGCCGCGAGGAGATCGCCCAGCTCGCCGGCGTCAGCGTCGACTACTACATCCGCATGGAGCAGGGCCGCGCGGCCAATCCCTCACCGGCCGTCCTCGACGCCCTCGCCCGCGCTCTGCGCCTGGACGAGGACGAGACCCGGCACCTGCACCGTCTCGCCCAGTCCCGGCCCGTCACCCGGCACGGCGACCGGTCCCGGCCCGAACGGCAACAGGTACGCCCCATGCTCCGGCGACTGCTCGACGAACTACGGGACGTCCCGGCGCTCGTGATGGGCCGGCGCATGGACGTCCTCGCCTGGAACACGGCCGCCTCTGCCCTCCTCGGCGACTACTCGGCCCTCACACCCGCCGAGCGCAACATCCCCCGCATCACCTTCCTCGACCCCGCTTCCCGCGACCTCTACGCCGACTGGACCGCCTGCGCCCGCGAAAACGTCGCCTATCTCCGCTGGGAAGCCGGCCGGTACCCGGACGATCCACACCTGGCAGGCCTGATCGGCGAACTGTCCGTCAAGAGCGAGGACTTCCGCCGCTGGTGGGCGGAACATCCCGTCCAGGACAAAACCTCCGGAACCAAACGCTTCCACCACCCCCTCGTCGGCGACCTCCACCTCACCTACGAGACCCTGCGCGCCACGGACGACCCCGACCAGGCCCTGATCACCTACGCCGCCGAACCCCGCACTCCTTCCCACGACGCCCTCCGTATGCTCCTCGCCTGGACCGCCCCAACCCCCATCACACCGCACACCGCCACCGACCGCCGGCACCTCCACAACGACTGACGCAGCGTCCCGCGCGCTCTCCAGTGGAGCCGTGGGATACGGCGGTTCGACCACGCCGTGCCCCCAGGCGGCGGCCGCGCCCCATTCCGCGCCACGGGGCAGCTCACGGGCTGAGGGCGAGCTCGATGTAGGCGGCCAGCAGGGAGAGGTGCACGCCGCTCTGGAGGAGGGTCGCACGACCCGGCACCACGGTGAGTGTGCCGACGGTGACCGTGAGGGCGAGCAGAACCGTGTGCGTGGCCCCGAGGCCCAAGACCAGCGGTCCCTTCAGCCACAGGGAGGCGACGGCGACCGCGGGAATGGTCAGGCCGATGCTGGCCATGGCCGAGCCGAGGGCCAGGTTGAGGCTCGTCTGGATCCGGTCGCGCCGAGCCGCCCGCACGGCGGCGATGGTCTCGGGCAGCAGGACCAGCAGGGCGATCACGACCCCCACCACCGACTGGGGCAGACCGGCACCGGCCACACCGCGCTCGATGGTGGGGGATGTGACCTTCGCGAGTCCGACGACCGCGACCAGGGCCAATCCCAGCAGCGCGAGACTGGCACGCGCGGCGCGTGCCGTGGGCGGCTCGACATGGCCCTCGACCCCGACGACCTCGCCGGTGCTGGTCAGGGGGAGGAAATAACTGCGATGCCGCACGGTCTGGGTCGCCACGAACAGCCCGTAGAGCACCAGCGCGGCCAGCGCGGCGAATACCAGCTGAGCCGAGGAGAACCGCGGCCCCGGCGTGCTGGTGGTGAAGGTGGGCAGGACCAGGCTCAGCCCCGCCAGCGTCGCCACCGTCGCCAGCGCCGCTCCGGTGCCCTCGGCGTTGAACACGGCGACACGCCGCTTGAGCGTGCCCACCAGCAGGGACAGCCCCACGATCCCGTTGCATGTGATCATCAGGGCGGCGAAGACGGTGTCACGCGCCAGCGTGGCACCTTTGCCACCGCTGCCGGCCATGAGGGTGACGATCAGGGCGACCTCGATGACGGTCACCGCCAGAGCCAGGACCAGGGAGCCGAACGGTTCGCCCACCCGGTCCGCGATCACCTCCGCGTGGTGCACAGCCGCCAGCACCGCCCCCGCCAGGCAGCACCCCACCAGCGCCATCACCCCGGCCGGCGGCTCACGCCCCCAGGTCGCGGCCAGGACGCCGACCGCCACCACCGGCACCAGCACGTACCACCGCGCGACCGACCACCGCACACCGAATTCCATGAGCACGAGTCTGCGTGGCCACCCACCCCGGCGCATCAAGAGCGCGCACAGGTCGTCACCTTGCGTCAGCGAACCCGGCCCGGGCTGTGAGGCCCCTCATGGGGCCTGCGTCACATACGAAGAAAGGCCGTGGCGTCAAAGGTCCCGAATAGGGCATTCCGGGATGTTCGGGTGGGGCTTCTACGGGGTTTTTTCGTAGGTCACACCCTTTGTCAGGGGGTTTTCGGGCCGCTAACAATTGCTGAGTCGCACGGCGCCGTCGACCGAGAAACGGCGCTCTTTTTGCGCCATTGACGGCCATTGCGACGTAAGCGATTGGAAGGGTTCAGCTCGTTATGCGCTCCACCGTCTCCGGTTATTCCGCTCTGTCCAAGGCTCATAAGTTCTCCGCTGCCGGTCTGGTGACCGCCGCTGGTGCCGCCGCTCTGACGTTCGCCCTGGTGCCGCAGGCTCAGGCCGCGGATGTTCACTCGGTCGGTGTGAAGACGGTGTCGCTGAGCGCTCAGGAGTTCGGTGTGACGCAGGATGCCGAGCTGGCGAAGGCCGCGGACGGTGCTGCTGGTCAGGCGCAGGTCAAGGCCGCTGCCGCGGTGAAGGCCGAGGCGAAGGCGAAGGCCGATGCCGAGCGTGCGAGCCGTTCCGAGGCCCGTAAGCCGATGAAGCCCGCCGCCAAGCCCGCTGCGAAGCCGGCCCCTGCCAAGCGGGCCGCCAAGCCCGCTCCGGCGAAGAAGGCTTACGCGGACAACCTGGACGGCTGGATCAACGAGTCGCTGGACATCCTGCGCGCCAAGGGCATCCCGGCCTCCTACGACGGCATCAAGCGCAACATCATGCGTGAGTCGACGGGTAACCCCCAGGCGATCAATGACTGGGATGTGAACGCGGTGAACGGTGTGCCGTCGAAGGGTCTGCTGCAGATCATCGACCCCACCTTCAAGGCGTATCACGTCGAGGGCACGTCCTGGGACATCTATAACCCGGTCGCCAACATCACCGCGTCCTGCAACTACGCGGCCGACAAGTACGGCTCCATGGACAACGTCAACTCCGCGTACTGATCCAGACGCGACCCGCACAGAACGCGCCAGGGGCGCAGCACCCGCACGGGAGCTGCGCCCCTCTCGGGTGCCGGTACGCGCGCGGTGGGGGGATGCTGGGGGGAACGGGAGGAGCACGCGGTGACCGAGCGCAAACCCCACGGGGTTGATTTCGAGTCGTGGGTCGACAAGCAGATCCGCGAGGCACAGCAGCGAGGCGAGTTCAGCGACCTACCGGGCTTCGGCAAGCCGCTGGCCGGGGTGAGCCGTCCGTACGACGAGGACTGGTGGATCAAGGAGAAGATGCGGCGCGAGCACGTCTCGTTCCTCCCGCCGGCGCTCGCCCTGCGCAAGGCGGCCGAGGATGCCCTCGCCGAAGCTCTCGCGGCCCGCTCGGAATCCGAGGCGCGCCGCGTCATCGAGGACATCAACAAGGAGATCGGCGCGGCCCTGAAGATGCCGCCGCCCGGCCCGCCGCTCCTCCTCGGCCGCTTCGACGTCGAGGAGGTCGTCGCGACGTGGCGGCAGAACCGCCGGCACGACGGAGATGGCGCCGGCCCAGGAGCCGACCTCGCCCCGGGGCCCGCCGGGCGGTGATGCGACTCCTTTGGCAGCCCGGCGCGGGGCGGGCTTCTGGATGGCCAGGCGGCCGTCGTTCTGGAGCCGGCGCAAGATATTTCTACTGACGCTCTACTCGGCGCAACTTTCCACCACGACTCCCGGGTCACCCCGCTCTTTTTAGCGATCCAATTGCGCGCGATTCGTCCTATTGTTCCCCTGCCCGGTCGTCACGCCCCCGTCGACGGCCGTACCGATCGTGAGAAGGACGGGCACGTGGGACAGGTCGTCGTCATCAGCACCGGCGGAACGATCGCCAGCCGCTGGCAGGGTTCCGGCTTCGCAGCAGACGCGCGGGGCGGGGACGTCCTGGCCACGGCCGCGGTGCCCAAGGGCGTCTCCGTACGGGTCGTCGATCTGATGAGCGTGAACAGCGCCCGCCTCACCACTCGCGATCAGCTCTCCCTCCTGCGAACCGTGCACGAGGTGCTGGCCGACCCCGAGGTCGACGGCATCGTGGTCACCCACGGCACGGACACCCTGGAGGAGTCGGCCTTCCTGCTCGACCTCCACCACGACGACCCCCGGCCGGTCGTCTTCACCGGCGCCCAGCTCCCGCTCGAGGCCGTCGACGGCGACGGCCCGCGCAACCTCCACGACGCCCTGCTCGCGGCGAGCTCGGCCGACGTACGCGGCCACGGCGTCCTGGTCGCCTTCGACGGCCGGATACACGCCGCCCGCGGCACGATCAAGGTGCAGACCCTGGCGGCGGACGCGTTCGCGGACCCCTCCGGCCACCCCGTCGCGGACGTCAAGGACGGCCGCCTCCTCGTCCACGGGCGGCCCGATCGCCCGGCGGCGCTTCCCCTTCCGGCCGGCGGCGAGCCCCTCCCCCGCATCGACATGGTCATGCACCACTGCGACGCCGACCCGCTGCTGTTCGACGCCGCCGTCCAGGCGGGCGCCCAGGGAATCGTCCTGGTAGCGACGGGTGCGGGCAACGCGACCCCCGAGGTCGTCGCCGCCGTCGAGGCCGCGGTCGCCCGCGGCGTGCTCGTCGCGCTGACCACCCGCGTCCCCTCCGGCCCTGTCGCCGAGATCTACACCCAGGGCGGCGCCGTGGACCTGGCGGCCGCCGGCGCCGTACTGACCGGCACCCTGCGCGCCGGCCAGTCCCGGATCGCCGTGCTCAGCGCGGCGCTGAGCTCCCCCGACGCGGACGCGCGGGCGCGCGTCCTGCGGCAGCTCGTCGCCGCCCCCGGAGCCGAGCCCGCATCCGCCTCCGCGTAGACGATCCCTCAGCGGCTTCCCCCCCTCCCCGCCGCTCGTCTCCCCTTCTCCTCTGCCACGCCTCACCCGATCGGATTCCCCCATGCCCGCCCCCGCCGCCGGCCCCTTCCGCAACGAGCACGACCTGCTCGGCGACCGCGAGGTCCCCGCCGCCGCGTACTACGGCGTCCACACCCTGCGCGCCGTGGAGAACTTCCCCATCACCGGGACGCCCATCTCCGCCTACCCCGACCTCGTCTCCGCCCTCGCCTCCGTCAAGGAGGCCGCGGCCCTCGCCAACCGCGACCTCGGCCTGCTCGACGACCGCAAGGTGGACGCGATCGTCCAGGCCTGCGAGGAGATCCGCGCCGGCCGGCTGCACGACCACTTCGTCGTCGACGTCATCCAGGGCGGCGCCGGCACCTCCACCAACATGAACGCCAACGAGGTCATAGCCAACCGGGCGCTGGAACTCCTCGGCCACGAGCGCGGCGCCTACGGGCACCTGCACCCGCTGGAGGACGTCAACGCGGGCCAGAGCACCAACGACGTCTACCCGACCGCGGTCAAGCTCGCCCTGCAGCTCGCCGCCGCCCGGCTGCTGGAGGCCATGGAGGTCCTGCGCCAGGCATTCGCGGCGAAGGCGGAGGAGTTCGCGGACGTCCTGAAGATGGGCCGCACCCAGCTGCAGGACGCGGTGCCCATGACGCTGGGCCAGGAGTTCGCCGCGTACGCCGTCATGCTGGACGAGGACCGCGCCCGCCTGGCCGAGGCCTGCGCACTGATCAGCGAGATCAACCTCGGCGGCACCGCCATCGGCACCGGCCTCAACGCCCACCCGGACTACGCCGCGCTGGCCTGCCGCCACCTGGGCGCCATCACGGGCATCCCTTTCACCGTCGCCGGCGACCTGGTCGAGGCCACGCAGGACATGGGCGCGTTCGTCCAGCTCTCCGGCGTCCTCAAGCGGATCGCCGTCAAGCTCTCCAAGACCTGCAACGACTTGCGCCTGCTGTCCTGCGGCCCGCGCGCCGGCCTCGCCGAGATCAACCTGCCGCCCGTCCAGGCGGGCTCGAGCATCATGCCCGGCAAGGTCAACCCCGTCATCCCCGAGGTCGTCAACCAGATCGCCTTCGAGGTCATCGGCAACGACGTGACGGTCACCTTCGCCGCCGAGGCCGGCCAGCTTCAGCTCAACGCCTTCGAGCCGGTCATCGCGCACAGCCTCCTCAAGAGCATCGGTCACCTGCGGGCCGGCTGCCTCACGCTCGCCGAGCGCTGCGTCACCGGCATCACCGCCAACCGCGAGCACCTCGCGCGCCTCGTCGAGCAGTCCATCGGCCTGGCCACCGCCCTCAACCCGCACATCGGCTACGAGCAGGCCACCGCCGTCGCCCAGGAGGCGCTCACCACGGGCGCCGCCGTCCACGACCTCGTCCTGGCCAAGGGCCTCCTCACCCAGGAACAGCTGCGCGAGATCCTCCACCCGGACAACCTCGCCCGCCCCCACACGCGCACGGCCACGACCGCCCGCGCCTGAGACCGTTCCCGAACCACCCGAGAAAGAAGAAGCACCCACATGGCAACGGCGCCTAGCGTCTCGTACTCGATGACGGTCCGACTCGAGGTCCCCGCGGGCGGGACCGCGGTCAGCCAGCTCACCACGGCCGTCGAGTCCTCCGGCGGCTCCGTGACCGGCCTCGACGTGACCGCCTCCGGCCACGAGAAGCTCCGGATCGACGTCACCATGGCGACCACGTCCACCGAGCACGCCGACGAGATCGTGGAGAAGCTCCGCGGCATCGAGGGCGTCGTCCTGGGCAAGGTCTCCGACCGTACGTTCCTGATGCATCTCGGCGGCAAGATCGAGATGGCCTCCAAGCACCCCATCCGCAACCGCGACGACCTCTCCATGGTCTACACCCCCGGCGTGGCCCGTGTGTGCATGGCGATCGCGGAGAACCCCGAGGACGCCCGCCGTCTGACCATCAAGCGCAACTCGGTCGCCGTGGTCACCGACGGCTCCGCCGTGCTGGGCCTGGGCAACATCGGCCCCAAGGCCGCACTGCCGGTCATGGAGGGCAAGGCGGCCCTCTTCAAGCGCTTCGCCGGCATCGACGCCTGGCCGATCTGCCTGGACACCCAGGACTCCGACGCCATCGTCGAGATCGTCAAGGCCATCGCCCCCGGCTTCGCGGGCATCAACCTCGAGGACATCTCCGCCCCCCGCTGCTTCGAGATCGAAGCACGCCTGCGCGAGGCCCTGGACATCCCCGTCTTCCACGACGACCAGCACGGCACCGCCATCGTCGTCCTCGCCGCGCTGACCAACGCCCTGCGCGTGGTCGGCAAGGGCATCGGCGACGTACGGGTCGTCATGTCCGGTGCGGGCGCGGCCGGCACCGCCATCCTGAAGCTGCTGACCGCCGCCGGCGTCAAGCACGCCGTCGTCGCCGACATCCACGGCGTCGTCCACGCCGGCCGCAAGGACCTCGTCTCCGCCGACCCCGAGTCCGCGCTGCGCTGGATCGCCGACAACACCAACCCCGAGGGCATGACCGGCACCCTCAAGGAAGCCGTGCGCGGCGCCGACGTCTTCATCGGCGTCTCGGCCCCCAACGTCCTGGGCGGCGAGGACGTGGCCGCCATGGCCGAGGACGCCATCGTCTTCGCGCTCGCCAACCCCGACCCCGAGGTCGACCCGGCCATCGCCCGCCAGAGTGCCGCCGTCGTCGCCACCGGCCGCTCCGACTTCCCCAACCAGATCAACAACGTTCTGGTCTTCCCCGGAGTCTTCCGCGGCCTGCTGGACGCCCAGTCCCGCACCGTCAACACCGACATGATGCTGGCCGCCGCCCGCGCCCTCGCCGACGTCGTCGCCGGCGACGAACTCAACGCCAACTACATCATCCCCAGCGTCTTCAACGACAAGTCCACCGCGGCCGTCGCCGCCGCGGTGAAGAAGGCGGCGACGGTGCTCCGTCAGGGCGAATGAGCGGTTGCCGGACCACTCGTCGGCGTCGGTCACCTCGATCGTCGCCGTGTGAGGTGTCCGGCTGCCGCAACCGGAAGGGAGTGGGCCTCGCGCCTGGGGCCGGTGGTGCGGTCGGACGCAGGCAGGCGCGTTCAGGTCCCGTCCTCGGCCCCTTCGGCCCGGTCGGCCGGTTCGGCGATCAGCGCGGTGGCGAAGCGGCGGAAGCCCGCCCGGGCGTAGACCCGGGAGCACCGTGCCGTCGAGCAGAGCGGCGACGATCACCGACGTACCGGCCTCCAGGCGTGCCGCGAGACGTGCCACCGAACCGTCGTCGTTCAAGGCGCTTGCCATTGCGACCAGTTGTGCAGGACCTGTCGTGCCGATGCGGGTGCCCGCTTCCGTGAAGGCCAGGTGCGCGGCGGCGAGGGCGTCGGCCAGCGCTCTCGGGTACACCCAGTTCACGCTGGCGGGCGCGGACGCGGACCACGTCTTCACGACCGACCGTGCCAGGACGGCCGAGAGCCGGACGGGCGTAGTACGGCCAGTGGCCACGGCCCTCCTGTACGAACAGGGTCAGCGGGCCGAAGTCCTCGGCCCGGGCACCGGTACGGGGGACGGCGTCGTCATACGCCTCGAGCTGGGCGAGATGCTCGGCACTGGTCACACGTGACCCACACTGGGCCCATGGCCAATGTCAATGGAGCACCCGTATCCGTCGAGCACCTGCTGCCCCTCGCCCTGACGAACTACGGGCATTTCACCACCATGAGAGTGGAGAACGGAGCGGTCCGCGGGCTGTCGCTGCACCTCGCGCGGCTCGTACAGGACTGTGCCACGGTATTCGGGGCGGAACTCGACGCGCAGCGGGTCCTGCGCTACGTACGGCAGGAGGTCGGCCGGTGCACCGACCCGCTGACCGTGCGCGTCACCGTCTTCGACCCGGACCTGGACATGGCGCATCCGGCCGGGAACGCGGAGCCACACGTTCTGGTGACCACGCGTCCTGCCGGTTCCCTCGCCCCGCCTCCTCTCCGGGTCACGTCCCTCGCCTTCGGCCGCGACACCGCGGCCGTGAAGCACATCGCGATGTTCAGCCAGCTCAGGCTGCGACGTGAGGCGCAGCTCGCCGGGTTCGAGGACGTCGTGTTCACCGACCCCGACGGCCGGATCTCGGAAGGCTGTACGTGGAACATCGGCTTCGTGGACGGGTCCGGTCAGGTGGTCTGGCCGGACGCCGACATGCTGCCGGGGGTGACCATGCGTCTGCTGCAGGGTGCCCACCGTCAGAGCATCGTGCGGGCGGTCCCGGTCGGTGAGCTGCCCTCCCTGCGCGCCGCCTTCGCCACCAACGCCGCCATCGGCGTGCGCGCGATCCGTGCGATCGACGACGTGAGGTTCCCGGAGGACGACGCGGTGTTCGCGGCCCTCAGGGATGCCTATGTCGCACTTCCGGTGGAACCCCTGTAGCTGCGCAGAGCATCGTCGCCGCGCTGGGCAGCCGTCCTTCCTCAAGCCCCCGCACCGATCGGCACCACGGGCTAGGGGACACCGAGCAGCCGCAGGACGGCGGTGACCGCGGCGGCCGTGAGCACCACCGCGAGGAACGGGACCTTGCGCCAGGCCAGCAGGCCGGCGGCCAGTACTCCGGCCGGACGCGCGACGCCGGCCGGACCGTGGCCCTCGGTCAGCGCGGTCACGGCCACCAGTGAGGTCAGCAGAACGACGGCGGAGGTCTCCATGAGCCTCTCGGCGCGCGGGGGGAAGGTGATCCTGCTGCGCAGGTACGGGCCGGCGAGACGGAAGGCGAACGTGCCCCCGGCAAGAACGAGCGCGGCAGCGATCAGGACGGCGGGGTTGTTCATCGTGGTGCCTTCTTCTCTACGGTGGAGAGTGAAAGACCCGTCAGCCCGATCAGCACCGGAAGGCCGGTGGGCAGGAACGGAGTGGTGGCCAGTGCGACGGCGGCGCCGGCGAGCCCGGACCGGCGCTTGTCCCGGTCTCGGAAGGCCGGGACGATGAGGGCCAGCAGGATGGCCGGGAACATCGCGTCGAGCCCAAGGGCGTCGATGTCGTCGATGACGGTGCCGATCAGTCCACCGGTCAGGGCGCCCAGCGGCCAGCACACCTGGATGCCCAGGCCGCAGGCCCAGTAGGCGGCTCTCTTGCGGGAAGGGTCTTCCTGGGCGAGGGCGAACACCACGGTCTCGTCGTTCATCAGGTGGGTTCCGAGCAGCCGCCGCCAGCCGCCGCCCAGGACATCGGGGAGGGCCAGGCCGAACGGCAGGTGGCGTGCGTTGACCAGCAGGCCGGCGAGCACGGCCGCCACCGGGCTGCCTCCGGCCGCCACGATCCCGACGAAGAGGAACTCCGAGGACGCGGCGAGGACGGTCAGGCCGAGTACCACCGGGAGCCACAGGGGGAAGCCGGAGGCCACGGCGATTGCGCCGTACGAGAGGCCGACGACGCCGACGGCGAGGCACACCAGGGCGATGTCCCGTACCTGCGCACGGTCTAGTGTTCTCCATATCGAATGCACGTTGAGTAGAATCAACACCCACCGAGTGGTTCGTCAAGCCGAACGATTGACTCATGGAGCGAACGATGGCGGAGAAACAGCGGGTCCCCGCGAAGGTCCCACTGGAGACGATCGCGAGCGGCCTGCGCCGGGAGCGCGCCCGGACCGGACTGTCGCTCAGCGAGGTCGCGCGGCAGGCGGGCATCTCCAAGTCGACGCTCTCGCACTTGGAGGCGGGCAACGGCAATCCCAGCCTGGAGACGCTCTGGGCTCTCTGCGTGGCCCTGGACGTGCCGTTCTCCCGGCTGCTTGACCCGCCCCGTCCTCAGACCCACGTGATCAGAGCCGGTGAGGGCGCCGCGGTCGCCGCGGCCGAGTCCGACTACCGGGCCACCCTGCTGGCCGCCAGCCCGCCCGGCGCCCGCCGCGACGTCTACCGTATCGACGCCGAGCCGGGCACCGTGCGCGCCTCCCGCCCGCACATGCCCGGCGTCGTGGAACACCTCCTGCTCGCCAGCGGCCGGGCGCTGGCCGGCGTCAGCGGCGAGGAGGTGGAACTCGGCCCCGGCGACTACATGGTCTACCCCGCCGACCTCCCGCATGTCTTCGAGGCCCTCAGCCCCTCGACCCGGGCGGTCCTCGTCCTGGAACACCCCTGACCGCGAGCGGCCCCGGATTGCATCACGGGCGGAGCGTGGTCGTGTTCCCTCGCCCTGGCCGCGTGGAGCCGCTACCGGATGCTGGATCGAGAGTGCTCCGGAACTCCGGCATCCTGGTCCTTTCTTACGAGGAGGCATTGGCCCTGTGGAATTCCGGCTGCTTGGCGCGGTGGCGATCAGCACCGATACCGGCGACGTCCCTCTCGGTCCCGCCAAACGGCGCAGCCTGCTCGCCGCGCTGTTGTTGAGGCCCAACTACCCGCTCTCGGTCGAGCAGCTGACGGCGGCCCTATGGGACCATGAACCGCCGCTCCATGCCCGCGGGGTCATCCAGGGGCATGTGTCGAGGCTGCGGACCTTGCTGACGGCAGCGGGCGCCGCGGCGTACGAGGTCGAGCTGGTCACCCAGGGCGCGGGCTACGTCCTGCGGATGCCGGAGACGCTGCTGGACGCGTACCGCTTCGAGACGCTGGTGGCCCTGGCCCGGGAGCAGCGTGCCTCGGCCGATGCCGTGGCGATGTACCAGGACGCGCTGTCGCTGTGGCAGGGGGCCGCGCTGGCCGACGTGTATCCGAGTCCGCCGCTCCAGGCCGCCGCGCACGCGCTGGAGGAGCTCCGGCTGGCTTCGGTGGAGCAGTTGGCCTGCGAGTACGGGCGGTTGGGCGAGCACGCCCGGGCGGCCGCCGTGCTCCGCGCGGAGGCCTTCGCCCATCCGCTGCGCGAATCGCTGTCCGCCGCCCTGATGGGGGCGCTCCGGAGGGCGGGCCGCCGCTCGGAGGCGCTCGACTGGTTCCATCGCACGCGGCGGCTGCTCGCCGACGAACTCGGCGTGGACCCGGGCCGGGAACTGGCGGACGCGTACGCCTTGGCCTTGCGCGGCGGGGAAGAAGGCGAGGCGGCGAAGGCCACCGCAGGGGACATGACGAAGGCCGCCGACGCGGTTCCGGTTCCGTGCCCGGCCACCACGACGCACGCCCCGCTCCCCGCCCCTGTACCGGCTGCAGCTCCCCATACCGGTGCACCCGATCTGCTGCCGCGCGCGCCGCGCGGCTTCCACGGGCGGGTCGCGGAGCTCGCCGCCCTGTCCCGGGCCGCCGCGGGCGAGGCGCCCGTCTGTCTGGTCACGGGGCCCGCCGGGGTGGGGAAGACGGCCCTCGTGCTGCAGTGGGCACACCACGGCCGTGCCGGTTTCCCCGATGGGCTGCTCTATGCAGACCTGCGTGGCTTCGGTGACACGGGCGAGCCGGCCCTTGTCGAGGTGCTGCGCGAGTTCCTGCCGGCGCTCGGTGTCACGGAGCGCCGGATACCGGAGTCGGCGAGCGGCGCGGCCGCGTTGTTCCGGTCGCTGGCCGCCGACCGACGGCTCCTCGTGGTGCTCGACAACGCGCGGGACTCCGAGCAGGTCAGGCCGCTCCTGCCGGGCGGTCCCCGCTGCGTCACCGTCGTCACCAGCAGACACCAGCTGCCGGGGCTGATCGTCACCGACGCCGCCCGGCCCGTTCCCGTGGACGTGCTCGGGCCGGAGGACGGCACGGCGCTCCTCGCCGGGGTGCTCGGCACGGAGCGGGTGCTCGCGGAGCCGGTGGCCGCACGGCGGCTGGCTGAGCTGTGTGGCGGGTTGCCGCTCGCACTCCGGGTGGCCGCCGCCCGGCTGGCGCAACGGCCCAGCTGGTCGCTGGGCGCGATGACCACCGAACTGTCCGACGAGACGCGCCGACTGGGCCTGCTGGACGTGGAGGACACCGGCGTGCGAGCGGCTCTGCGCCTGACGCTGCGACAGCTCCCCGGGCCCGTCTCCCTTCAGTTCGCCCATCTCGGCCGTCACCCGGGCACGCACGTCGACCGGTACGCGGCGGCGGCCCTGGCGGGCACGGACCCGGCAGCCGCCGAGACCGCCCTGGAGCGGCTGGCCGTCGCGCACCTCGTCACGGAGACGGCGCCCGGCCGCTGGACGCTGCACGATCTCGTACGGCTCTACGCGCGTGGCCTGGAATCCGGTCCTGATGCGCTCAAGCGCGTGCTCGACCACTACATCGCCACGGGCCTCGCGGCCGTGGCGGCGGCCGAGCCCGGCAACGAGGAGTGCTTCCCGATGCCGGCGGACTTCCTGCCGCCCGCCGCCGTACGGGAGTTTCGCGACCGGTCCGCCGCCGTGGCCTGGTACGGGGCGGAGCGGGACGACCTCACGCTGGCGGTGGCCGCGGCGCGCGCCGCCGGACTGCACGGCAGGACCTGGCGGATCGTCCTGACGCTGTGGCCGCTGATCGTGTGGCGCGTTCGGGACGGCTGGGTCCCGCTCCTGGAGACCGCGCTCGAGGCGGCACGGGCCGACGCCGAGCAGCAGGGCGAGTCGCGGGTACTGAACGTGCTCGGCTGGGTGCTGATCGAGGAAGGGCGCGCCGCGGAGGCGCTCACTCGCCTGGGGGCCGCCTCCGCGCTCGCCTCCCGGGCGGGCGACCTGATCGCCGAGGCGAACGCACTGATCGTCCTGGCCATGGCGCAAGCGGCGCTCGGCTGCCCGGACGAGGCCGCGGAAGGGTGCGAGCGGGCGGTGGAGCTGGCGCGCGAGGCCGACGACCGGACCATCGAGAGACTGGCCCTGCAGCACCTCGCCCGGCACCGGGTCGACGCCGGGGAGTGGCGCCCGGCCCTCGACACGGCGACCGAGACCCTCGCCTTCGACGACCGGTCGCCCACGGCCGACGTGCCCCGGATACTGCTGCTCATCGTGAAGGGAGAGGCGCTGCTGGGACTCGGGGACCACGCCGAGGGCATCCGGCAGCTCGACCTGGCGGCCCAGGAGGCGGAGTCATCCGGCTACGAGGACGGCGCGGTACGGGCGCTCGGCGCGCTGCTGCGGGTGTCGGCGGACGAGAGGTTCCGGGCACGGTACGACGCGGCGCTGACACGGCTCACGGCCCGTCCGTGACCGTACGTCGGTGGGACGACGGGACGGTGGAACGCGCGTGAACGGGACACCGGTTCGGGGCTTCCTGGCGGGCGCGACGTGGCGACGGCGCGACCCAGCTGACGGCTTAGAAGTCGTCGGCGCCGTTGCGCAGCTCGTGCGTCCAGTAGCCGGTCGCCCACTTCGCCGGGTCGACGGCGATGCCGCCGCCCGGAGCCTTCACGGCGGCCATGCCGCCGCCTCCCTGGAGCGTGACGGAGAAGGCCGTGACGGGCTCGGTGTTCTCCGTGCGCCCGCCGTCCGACAGCTTCACCACGGCGTAGGCGGGGGCCCCGGCGGTGAGCACGACGGGCGTGGCGGGCTTGCTCTTGGCGACCGGCGGCACGTTCTCCCGGTGGCTTTCGAGGAACTGGATCTCCGGGAAACCGTTCAGCTTGCAGCTGTGGCCCGAGGTGTTCTTCGCCGTCAGGACGATGTGGGTGTAAGGCGGCCCGTCCTGGTAGGCGGCGCTGATGGAGACGTTCTTGGTGGTGCAGACGGGCACGCTCGCGGCCGCCTGTCCGGTGGAGGCCTTCGTGGCCCCGGCGCCCCGTGCGGTGTCGGCCTTCTTCCCGTTGGCGCTGCCCTGCGCGGACTGCGCCGACGAGGGCGCTGACGCGGAGGTGTCGGCCGTCGGTCCGGCGGACTTCGTATCGGAACCGTCCTGGCCGCAGGCGGTGAGGGTCAGAGCGAGCACGGCGGTGGCAGCGGCGGTGACGACGGTGGTGGGACGGGTGTGAAACGCGCGCATGGGAATTCCCTTTGGGGGTGAGCGTGCGGCAAACGCCTGATTCTCTCCGGCAAGCCGCACCTGAACTACAGGCAGGCATGAGTTTGGCGACCACCGCTAACGCTCTGCTGCCTTGGCGCTGACGTCCCGCTAATGCTCTGCCGTGGTGACGCCGACGTCCACCGGCCACGGCTCGCTCCGGGGCTGCTCGGCAGACGGACCCGGGGCGATTCGGGCACGGCCTACGGGCGCGACGGCCCCGCACCCGCGGCCGCCGCGCCCTCTCCCCTATTACTCGACGACGAGCTCGACCGGGACATTGCCGCGGGTCGCGTTGGAGTAGGGGCAGACCTGGTGCGCCTGCTCGACCAGCTTGCGGCCCGTAGCGGCGTCGACCGTGTCGGGCAGCTCCACGCGCAGCGTGACCGCCAGCCCGTAGCCCTCGCCCTCCTTGCCGATGCCGACCTCGGCGGTCACCGCGGCATCGCTGACGTCGACCTTCGCGTGCCGGCCGACCAGGCCGAGGGCGCTGGCGAAGCACGCCGCGTAACCGGCGGCGAACAGCTGCTCGGGGTTCGTCCCCTCGCCATTGCCACCCATCGCCACCGGGAGGGCAAGCCCGACATCGAGGCGGCCGTCGGAGCTGACGGCGCGGCCCTCACGGCCGTGGGTGGCGGTGGCGACGGCGGTGTACAGGGTTTCCATGGAAACCATCCCTCTCGAAGATCGCGGCGGTCGCCTGTCCGGCCCGCCTGACGACCATCACGATAGGGCACAATTCAGTTGTGCACAATTAAATGCCTGGCGAGCTACCCTGGGGCACATGACGAAGCCGCCGGCCGCCCCGCACGGAAACACGCCCCACGAGGACTACCTCCGCCTGGACCGGCAGCTGTGCTTCTCCCTCAACGCCGCCTCCCGCGCGTTCGGCGCCGTCTACCGCACCCTCCTCAAGGACCTCGGCCTCACCTACCCCCAGTACCTGGTCATGCTGGCCCTCTGGGAGCACACCGAGCTGCCGGTCAAGCGACTGGGCGAGCTCCTGCGCCTGGACTCCGGGACGCTCTCCCCGCTCCTCAAGCGCCTGGAGACAGCCGGCCTCGTGCACCGCGAACGCAACGCACACGACGAGCGCTCCGTCCTCGTCCGCCTCACCCCGGCCGGCGCGGAGCTGCGCGAGGAGGCCGCGCTCGTACCGGTCCGGATCGCCGCCGCCACGGGGTTCGACGCCCAGGATGCCGCCGACCTGCGCACGCTCCTGGAACGACTGACGCTCGCGCTCGACGGCGCGGCCCTCGACGGCACGCCGCCCTGCGACTGACGACACCCCCGTCGCCCGTCGCGGGCGTCATCACCGGTACCGCGGACCAGGCGTCCCGCTCAGCCGTCCAGCCAGCACACCTCGTACGGCGCCAGGGTCAGAACCCGGCCGTCCACCCTGGCCACGACCCGCCGCGACTCCGTGTTGACGACAAGAACGGCGCTCTCGTCGGCGAGGACCTGGATCCTGGCACCGGCTTCGGCGGAGGCGACGACCGGGCGGAAGGCGCTCCCCGGTGGGAATTCGCGGGCGAACCGGCCGAGCAGCCGCCCCATGGGCAACTCGTGCCCTCCCCCGTCCAGATGGGTGCTCCGCCAAAGACAGCCCGGGCAGTCGCTCCCGGGCCTTTGCGGATTCCAGTAGAAGGCGGTGGCGGCACCGCTCATGGCCAGCCACATCATCGCGGTGGCCTGTACGGCGGTGCGGTGCTGCTCGCTCCAGCCGTCCCGGCCGCATGCCCGGCCGTCTTCGGCGGGCGGCTCGACGTACCACTCGGCCCACCACACCGGAAGCCTGGTCAGGCTCCTCAGCCAGCGGGTGACGTCGGCGAACTTCTGGGTGGCGGTGAACTCGTCGGGGATCGTCCGGTGACCCTCACGCGTGTAGCTGGATCCGTCCACGACGATGAAGTCCGCTCCCGCCTTGTGCTCGTTCCAGTAGCGGATGGCGTCCACGGAACGCCGGTCGAGCGCGCCCCAGGGGCCGCGCACGTCGGGTGAGCCGTCCTCGTCGCCGGGGGGCTCGTGGTCCACCACGGCGTACGGGCCGCCGACGCGATTCTGCGGGTTCTGCCGCTTCAGCTCCGCGTGGACGAGGTTGTACAGCTCTGTGTACCCCTCGTGGTTCCAGCGGCACCTGTCCTCGTCGTAGAAGCCCTTCAGCTCGTTCCACACGAGGAAGTGCCGGATGTCCGGGTACCGCCGCGCCACCACACCCGCGAGCCGTGCGAAGTCCGCGTAGTGCCCCGGATCGGGAGCCGCCTCCAGCCGAGCCCAGTCGGTACGCCCCTTCCACCCGCCCTTCATCCAGTCCGGGGCACCGCACAGGGTGAGGACGGGAATCCCGCCCGTGGCCCGCATCAACGCGACGCGCTCGTCGAGCGCCTCGAAGTCGTAGTGCCCCGGCGAGGGTTCGGGGTTCTCCGCACCCCACCCCATGAGGTGCTGGTTCTGCGGCATGGGCTGCGCGGAGAGCAGGTCGATGGCCCGGCGGGTGGCGTCCGGCGCGCCATGGTCCGCACTGTACTGGGTGTGGGTGACGCCGATGCCCAGGTGGAGCCCGGCCTGATCGCCGGGCGTCTCGGGCGGCTCCCTCCGCTGCTCGCCTCCGCGCGCACCGAACAATCCGCCGACCAATGCGCCGAACCGTGTGCCGGAACCCCACCGTTCCATGCCGGACAGTATCGACTTACGTGCTCCGTCGCGTGGCCCCACGATGGGCAAGAGTATCCGTGATCGTCCGGATTTCCTACGGTTGCCATCGTACGCCCGGCGGAACGGCCGTCCGGGGCTGGGTAGTTGTCCCCGCGGCGACCGGAAGTGATCACCTCGAGGCGGAGCCGTCGGCGGTGTCAGTGACATGCGGGCCCGCCGCCGGGGCGAAGCTCAGCGGGTGGCGGACCGACTCCGGGCCGCGGACGCGGGTGCCGAAGACCACCAGCTCGCAGGCTCCTGCGGTTCGGCAGTCGACGGTGCGGCCGTCGATGCTGGTGAAGCCGGCCGACAGGGTGACCGACTCGTCGACCCGGCCGTCGTCGTCGGTCGCGGGCGGCCTGGTGCGGGAGCGGCAGCCGGAGGTGGTTGCCGCGCCGGTGGCGCACTCCATGATCAGCACGTGGTACTGGGGCTCGTAGCCCTCCCCCGTGGCGCGCACCGACTGGCCGTCCACCAGCCCCTTGTCCGGATTCACGTCGAAGGTGGGCGGCGGCTCCAGGCGGCCGTCCGGCCTGAAGCGCAGCGGGACAGTGGTCAGCAGGGCGCCGGTGTTGTCGGTGAGGGCCAGGGAGCACGGGTCGTTGGATGACGCCGCGCGGCAGTCGACCTTCCCTGTGGGGGTGGCGAGTTGGGCGTACAGCTTTTTCGGGGAGGCCCCGTACGTGCCGTCCGGGTACACACGGAACTGGCGGCCGGTGGCGTCGTCACAGGTGGTCGCGGATGCCGAGGGCCCGCACTGCTTGACCCAGACGTGTGCCTTGGGCGGGCCGCCCGCGATCGTGAACGTGACGATGTCGCCGTCCAGGAGGCGGGTGGTGCGGTTCGCCTCCAGCCGGGGGCCGGTCGTGGCGGCGGCACGTGGGGCCGGTGCGGTCGCCGGGGACAGCAGCCGCCACGGGCTCCAGCCGCCGCCCGGTGCCGACTGGTCGATCTCCCACATGCGGTCCCTGTTCCACTCCCGCGCCGTCAGATGGATCCGGCCGTCGGGACGTTGCTCCACGGTACTCGGTTGGCTCAGGCCTACGTTCTGCTCCGGGATCTGCCCCAGGGACTGGACCGGACCCCAGCCTTCGCCGGCATTCCGCTGGTGCCGCACCTCCATCGCATTGCCGCTTCGCGCCCCCGAGGCGAAGGCGTCGATGCTGCCGTCCCGCTCTTTGAACAGCACGACTCCGCCGTGGTACGGCGCCGGTGCGAGTCCGAACGGTTCGGGGGTGCTCCAGCCGTCGTTCTCCTCCACCGCGTGGCAGAACGAGCCGTAGGTGGAGAACAGCAGCTCGAGATCACCCGCCGAGTTCTCGATCGCCGCGATGGAGTAGCTCTTCGGGCCGACGGTTGCCGCGCTCACGCGCTGCCATTGCCCGTACGGGCCACCCGGCGCATCCTGTTCGCGGTGCCAGACGAAGGGCAGGCCCCCTGTCGCCGTGGCATCGTAGAAGAGCTGGAACTGGGCGATCCGGCCATCCGCACGGTCCACGGACACCAGGCTCTCGGCCACCGGCCTGCCGGCCTGGCCCTTGGCGCCGCCATCGGTTTGGCAGGCGCCCGCGGCACCCGTTACGGGCGCTGCGGACTTCGCCGCGGCGCGTGCCGCCACGGCCGCCGAGGGGGCCGCCACGGCTCCGCCGCCGACCAGCGCCAGCACGACTCCGCCGCGCACCAGCGCCCCGACTCGTCTGCCCCGCCACCCTCTTCGCCGTAAGTCCATCGACTTTCCCGCCTTCGAATCGTCCTGATCCGGCTCACCCGGCAGAGGAGCATCTTCGTGGCGCACTGCGGTCCTCACCAGCCCGCGATTTCGGCCAGCGCTCCCCCGCGCCCCGGAGGCGAGAATCCGATGGAGCAACGAGCCTGCGCGACGTCGCCGCCCGAGAGGCCACGCGGCCAGCGGTGGCAGCACCCACCGCGATGGCCAGACCTGCGCTGCCCCCGGGAGGAAAGCGACCGGCTACGAGCGATCCGATCGGGACCGCCGTTTCCATCTGGACAGCGGCCGGACGACGGCCGGCGCGTCAGTTCGACTGTGGCGGAGAGGGCAGGATTCGAACCTGCGTGGGCATAACCCGACCGTAAGCTGCTGCTCTGGTCCCCGATAAGCCACTCCGGGCACCTCTCCGTGACCTGCGCCAGGTATCCCGGCCCGCTCACAAAGACAACACTGCCAGCCCCCGCTGACACGCCCCTGACACACTGCTGACCAGCACCCACAGCAGTTTGACGAGGGTGCTCTTGCCGGCGCCGTTGTGGCCGACCAGGGCCAGGGCCTGGCCGTGTGGGATGCGGAAGCTGACGCCGCTCAGCACCCAGGGGTGGCCGTCGTCGTAACGGAACCACACGTCACGGGTGCCGAGCCGGCGCCTGGACTCGCTCAGACGCTCCGGCCGGCCCCCCGGGAGGGGGGCGGATCACGGCGCGAGGTAGGAGTGGAAGACGTTCTCCGGGTCCCACTGTGCCTTGAGCTCTTGCAGACGGTCCCAGGCGGCGGGGGCGTACGAGCGCCGGGCGCGGTCGGCGCCGGCCTCCAGGTCGGCCTCGGCGACGTACCGTCCACCGTGCCCCGACGGGTCCGTCGCGGCCGCCACGCCCCGCAGCCAGAGGGCGTTGGCCTCGTCGGCGCCCGGGTCGTCCCAGATCGCGTAGGAGACGCAATAGGACCGGCCGAGTGGTGAGAAGGACATGTTCCGCAGCAGGACCGGCTCCTCGGACACCGGCTGCACCGGGGCCAGCACGAGGGATCTGGGGGACGGGGCGTGGGCGACCGCGTCGGCCACCCGGGTCAGCTGGGTCTCGTAGGTCTCGGCCGACCACAACGTGTCGGCCGCGTACCGGCGGCAGGGCGGCCAGAGCGATTCGGCGCCCGCGTGCAGGGCCGCGAACGACGTCGGCTCGGGCGCCTGCCGGGAGCCGGCGGCTGTGGCGAAGGGGCAGTCGGCCACCGGGGCGAGCGAGGCGAGCGCTTCGTCCGGCGACGCCGCGAACGAGGTGGCGGCGATCATGACCTGCGGCCCTGCCGGAGGCGTCGCGACGGGATCTGCGCAGGCACGCAGGACGAGGGACGTCTCGACATACGACGGGAGTTCGCGCGCGGTCCGCTCCCCCCAGGCCGCCACCCGCCCGACCTCGTCCAACGGGAACGTCAGGCTGGTGGTCACGATGGCCGCCGGCTGGGGGTGGAGGCCGAGCCGGAAGCGGGTGACGACGGCGAAGAAGCCCGGCCCCGCGCCCCGGGCGGCCCAGAACAGGTCGCTGTTCTCCGTCTCCGAGCAGATCACCGTGCGGCCGTCGGCGGTGACGGCCTCGATCTCCTGGACGTCGGCGCACGACACGCCCCAGGCACGGGAGTTCCAGCCGAGCCCGCCGCTCAGAAGGAAGCCGCCCACCGCGACGGTGGGGCAGTGGCCCACGGGAAAGGCCAGGTCGTGCGGGGCGAGCGCCGCGACCAGGTCCCGGCCGGTGGCCGCGGGCCCGACCGTGGCCGTCGCCGACACGGGGTCGACCTCGCACCCCCCGAGCCCTGACAGGTCGATCAGCAGTCCCCCGTCCCGGAGCGGGGAGCCCGACCAATTGTGGCCGCCGGAGCGCACCGACACGCGCAGCCCGTGGGAGCGGGCGTAGGACAGGGCCCTCGCGACGTCCCCCGCGGAGGCGGCCCGCACGATGGCATCGGGGGTTCGTCGCGGCTTGCGCCCGTTCCACACCGCGTCGGCCCTGGCCCATTCGTAGTCCCGGTCACCGCGCCGGATCAGGACCCCTTCGAGCTCCCTTTCCGCGGACATCAGCTGATCAGCCCGAAGATCGCGACGAACAGCAGATAGGCGAGCATCACCAGCGCCGCGCCCGCAACGTGCACACGGGCGCCACGGGCGCGCCCCGGCACCAGCCAGAAGGCGAGCACCCTGTTCACCAGGGGCATCAGCAGCCAGGTCAGCGCGCTGACGCTCAGCACGTTGCCGATGAACAGACCGACGTAGCCGGGGACGCCGAGGTCGTCCAGCTCGTAGCCCACGGTCAGGTTCAGGACCATCACGGTGGGATAGAGGGCCAGGAGCACGGACATGGCCTGCTTCCAGTTGGGCGGAGCGTCACCCCGTGCGCCTCCCTCGAAGCTGAACCAACCGCTGAACGCCGAACCGACCTTGTGGACGTCGTACGAGGCGAAGTAGCGACGCCCCTCCTCCAGCAACCCCTGGCGGACGTCGGAGGCGAGCCAGTCGTCGAGGTGCTCGCGGGAATCGAACCGGAACACGGCGACCCAGCGCTCCTGGACCCCCTGGACCGGCCTGAACAACTCGGAACCCATGAATCCGGGTGCCTTCTCCTGCGCCTTGAGGGCCTTCGCCTGCCAGCGCAGGAACCCCTGTTCCCGCCCGGGCTCCACCACGTGGGAGACGACGGCCGTGACGGCGCCGGACTCCTGCTCGGCGGGGGTGCCGCCGTGGAGTACTTCCTGGGTCGCAGGCCCGTCGAACAGGTCCTGCCCCTCGGCGAGCAGTTCCCGTCTCCGGCTCGAGTCCAGCCAGGCGGTCAGGCGGTCGATGCCGGAAAACCGGAAGACGGACACCCAGACGTTCTCGTCGCCGCCTTCGGGCGGGTACACCTCGGCGCCCTCGAATCCTTCGAATTCGCGGGCCGCCTCGTTCGTCCTGCCTTGCCAGCGCTGATAGTCGCCGATTCGACCTGCGCGCACCTTCTGCGAGATCACAACGGTGGCGTTGTCAGCCCCGGGGGCTCGGCTTGCGCGGGGACTCACAGCAGGTAGCCTAGTTTATATAGGGCATTTCTAGCAAATCGGGCGTTCGGCCGAGGGGTTGTTTCCCTCGAGGGTTTGTCAGCCGTACCACGAATTCGTTCCTCAAAGGGACACCCACCCGCCGACGGCCCTGCCGATCGGAGAACGCGCGATGGAACACAAAGAACTCATCACCGAAGCGGTACGGCTCGCCACCGAGTCGGTGGAGAAGGGCTGGGGCGGTCCGTTCGGCGCGGTGCTCGTCCGGGACGGCGAGATCATCGCGCGCGGGCAGAACCGCGTCCTGCTGACCGGCGACCCCACCGCCCACGCCGAAGTCGAGACCATCCGCAAGGCCGTGGCACATCTCAACCCCGAAGCCCCCTCGATCTCCGAGGAGCACCAGAACGAGAGCACCCTCGCGTACGTGCCCCGCCCCGAGGGGTCGCCGGATCCGGTCCCCGAGCGGGCCAGGATGCTCCAGGGCTGCTCCATCTACATCAGCGGCGCCCCATGCCCGATGTGCATGAGCGCCATCTACTGGGCACGGATAGACGCGGTCTACTTCAGCTGCGACCTCGACGACACTCGCCGGATCGGCTTCGACGACGCCTACCAGTACGAGGACTTCACCAAGCCGCTGAGCGAGCGGAGGATCAAGATCGAACAGCTCCATCCCGAGATCGGCGCCCACGCCTACGACGCCTGGACGAGCAAGCCCGACCGGCACCCGTACTGACCTCGCACCGACCGACGCCGGCCCGGCGGCTCCACACCCCCTGCTTCCGCCCCTGCACCAGTCGGTGGGCGTCAGGCGCAGACGGCCTGCGGCCTCGTTCTCTTCCCACTCCGCCCACAGTCCGGGCGGAGAAAAGGATCGCGTCTGCCGGGAACCGGGCGAGAAGCCAGGCGACGATGACCTCGAGGCCGCCGAAGTACTCGGTGTGGGCACCGGGTTCGCGCCATGGGAGGAACCCCATCGGTCGCAGGTGGGCCCGGAGCCGGGTCACCACCTCGGGGTCGACCTCGTTGTCCTCGACGATGTACCCGTAGTCGGCGGGCAGCCGCGTGACGGCCAGTTGGAGGAGGAACTCGGAGACCGAGTGGCTCTGGAGCAGCCAGACCGGTTCATGCTCCTCGTCGAGCCCGCTGACGAGCACCTGCGGGTCGGCGAGATGGGCGTGGGCCGCGGGGTAGCCCCACTCGTTGCAGTACTGGTTCTCGGCCGTGAACACGCAGACGCGCCGGTCGTCCCCCGGTCCGACGAACGGGTTGCCGCTGGGCAGCCCGTCGGAGGCGCCGTAGCCGCTGGGGTCAGGGCGGATGGTGGGCGGCCAGACCGCAGCAGCTCCCACCTCGCGTCGGAGCCCACAGCGCCCGTCGCCGCGGCGCCGCGCGCCTGCTCAATCGGGCACAGCCCGGCCTCCGTCGCCGTTCCGCTGTGCGGTACCCGTCGGCGAGCCGGACGAGAAGCGGATGCAAGCTCCACGCCGACAAGGGCGACCTCTCTGTCCGGACCGTGTCCGGACAGGCCGCTGACCAGGCCGGACAGTGCCGATTAGTCCGGGACACCAACTCTCCATTGCAGTCGCCGGGGGACCGACAACAGGCTGCTGAGCACGCAGCACACCGGCTCACCTACGGAGAGGAAGAAAACGATGTCCCGTCTGGCAAACATCGGCAGGACGGCCGCAGTCGCGGCCACCGTCGGCGCCCTCGCCCTGACCGCCACCGGCACGGCGCATGCCGTCGGCGTCAACGCCTCCAGCGCAGACGCCCGGTTCACCGGCTCCTACTACGTCACGAGCGAGAAGGTAAAAATCTACGGCACGCTGAAGGACTTCGGCGCGCACCGGGGACAGTCCCAGGCGTTCGTCCGCATCAAGAGCACGGAGGGCAACTACAACCACAAGCTGAGCCCCGCTGTGGACAACCGCAAGTCGCACACCTACACCGACACCGCCCCATACGGCGGAACCTTCCTCTCCGGCACTCTCACCGTCTGCTCCTGGGTCAACTCCGGCGGCGGCTCGGTATGGAAGTGCGGCACACCGGTGGGGATCTACAAGTAGCCGCGGCCTTCGTGGCGCTGTACACCCACCGCGTAGCTCGGGAACATCAGGTGCGCGGCGATCGAGAAAACGTCGACCAGGTCGGCGGGCCCGTACGCCCCGTGGACCGCGGCGACCGCCGCGGTCCACGGAAGCCTGGCCGTCACTCGGCCTTCCTGAACACCTCCGACATCCCGTCCCCCGTGTCATGGGCCAGCGGCCCCGGCGCTTCCGGCGGGATCAGTCCGACCCGGACGGCCAGTTCCCGGCCGTGCACGTCGACGGCGGCCTCGATGAGGCCGGCGAGTGCGTCCAGACCGGTGCGGGCGCGGGAGCGCGACACGGCCGCGCAGCCTGCGGTGACCAGCGCCGCCGGCCACCACCAGCAGGCGAGCAGGGCGTAGGCGATGGCCCAGGCGGCGAGGCGGGCGGCGGCGCTGAAGGAGTCGTGGGCCGACTACCACACAGGCCGGGCCGAGGACCTGCACGAGGCGGTCGCCGTGCTGACCGAGGCGCTCCGGGCGGCCACGGGTCCCGGTGAGAGCGCCGCCTTGCGCAACGCGCTGGGAAACGCCCTACGCGCTCGCTCCGTCGTGACCGGCGCTCCGGCCGATCTGGACGCGGCGCTCGACCTCACCGCCCCGGCCACCGCGTCCGCGGGTTCGGGTGCGGGCGCGGGTGCGACGGACGGCGGGCACCTGCCGCTCCTGGCTCGCGCGATGGCCTTGTACACCCGCTATACACGCGACCCGGATGCGAACGGAGCGGACTTGGACGAAGGACTGCGCCGGCTGCGGCAGGCCGAGGCGCTCATGCCGCCGGGCCACCCGGACCGTCCCGCAGCGCTCGACGATCTCGGCCTGGTACTGACCGCCGGCTACCAGCGTTCCGGAAGACCCGAGGAGTTGAACGAGGCGGTACGGGCCCACCGGGAGGCGGTGGCGATCACCCCCGAAGGGCACGGGATGCTCGGGGTGCGGCTGCTCAACCTCGGTACGGCGTTGGGTCTGCGCCACCAGCTGACCGAAGACGGCGAGGATCTGCGGGAAGCCCAGGAGTGCCGGCGCCGGGCCGCCGCCGCGCCCGGCCTGGGCCGTGCGCACCGGGCGGCGCTGCTCAGCTCGACGGGGATCGGTCTGGTCATGGGCATCGAACGCGCCGTCGAGCCGGGCGCCCGGCTCGACGAGGCCGTCGGGCTCCTCAGAGAAGCGCTGGCCCTCACCCCGGAGGGCGACCCGCGGCTGCTCCGTCGGCATCACAACCTCGCCATCGCTCTGATGGTCCGCTCCCCCCGGACGCCGGGGAGCGGCGACGCCCGCGAGGCGCGCCGGCTGGCCGACGCGGTGATCACGGCGCTGCCCGCGAACTCGCCCGACCTGCCGCGTGCCCTGACGGTGGCGGCGGGCACACGGCTCCTGGGCCCCCGCATCCTGCTGTCGTCGGCCGCCCGGGACGAGGCGGTCGCGCTTTTCCGCCGGGCGGTCGAGGCCACCCCGCCGGGCCACCCCCAGCGCGCGCTCCGCCTGACGAACCTCGGTAACGTGCTGGGCGACCGGGGGCCTGGCCGCCGACATCGCAGAGCCGATCTGGCCGAGGCGGCCGACGTGTTCCGGGCAGCGGCCCTGGAGCAGCAGGGCGCGCCCTCCACGCGGCTGGACGCGGCGTGGGCCTGGGGTGAGGTCCGAGCGGAGCTGGGTGACTGGGGCGGCGCCCTGGACGGCTACGTCGTGGCGGTCGACCTGTTGCATTCCGTGGCGCCCCGCCATCTCGTCCGCGACGACCAGGAGTTCCTGCTGAGCCGGAGCGTCGGGCTGGGCGCCGCGGCGGCGGCCTGCGCCGTGCGTTGTGGCCGGCCCGGGCTCGCGGTCGGTCTGCTCGAACAGGCCAGGGGTGTTCTCCTCTCCCAGGCCTTCGACGCCGACAGCGATCTGACGCGGCTCCGGGAGACCGCCCCGGGTCTCGCCGACCGCTTCGAGGAACTCCGAGAGGCCCTCGACACCGCGACCGACACCCGGGAGTTCCTCGCGGAAGAACCGGCCGGCCCCGACACCCGCGCCGATCTTCGACAGCGACTGGCGGCCGAGTGGAAGGACCTCACGGAACGGATCCGTGCCGAACACCCCGAGTTGGGCCTGCTGCGTCCGGTGCGGGGCTGGGACGAGCGCGAACTGTGCGCGACAGCCGCGGCGGGCCCGGTGGTCCTGGTCAACGTCTCGCCGTACGGCAGCCACGCCCTGGTCGTCACCGAGCATTCCATCGACGCCGTGCCGCTCCCGGGTCTCGGCCCGCGGACGACGGCAGCGCGCCGGCAGGCCTTCCAGGACGCGTTGGTCCGTATCGAGGCGCCCGGAAGCTCCCGCAGGCAGTCGCAGCGCGCTCAACAGGACGTACGGGAAACCCTCGCCTGGTTGTGGCAGACGGTCACCGGCCCGGTCCTCGAGCGCCTCCCCGCGGCCACCCGCGTGTGGTGGTCGCCCGGCGGTCTCCTGGGTACGCTGCCCCTGCACGCGGCGGCCCCTCTCAGCGGTCCCGGCGCCCTGGACCGGGTGGTCTCCTCGTACACGCCGACGCTGCGGGCCCTGCACCATGCCCGCCGGCGCGCCGCCCGCCCGGCGGGCACCGGCACGCTCGTCGTCAGCGTCGCGCAGGCCACCGGCCAGGCCCCGCTCGCGGGCGCAGGCCGCGAGGCGGACCGCCTGGCCCGACTCCTCCCCGGCGCCGTACTGCTGGCGGACGCCTCCGCCACGCACTCCGCGGTCGTCCGCGCCCTGCCTCACCACGCCTACGCCCATTTCGCCTGCCACGCCTTTGGCGACCTGGAGCGCCCTTCCGGCAGCCGGCTCGTCCTGCACGACCACGCCGAACACCCGCTGACCGTGCGCGACCTGGCCCGGCTGCGGTTGCCGTCGGTCCGGCTCGCCTACCTCTCAGCCTGCGACACCCTGCGCACCAGTCCCGAGCTCGCCGACGAGGCCGTGCACATCGTCAGCGCCTTCCAGATGGCGGGCTTCCCCCACGTCGTCGGCTCGCTGTGGCACGTCGACGACGTGATCGGGGCCGAGGTCGCCCTCAGCGTCTACGAAGCCCTGAACACCGGCGACGGCACACTCCACGTCGCCCGCACAGCCGAGGCCCTGCACCGGGCCGTACGCACCCTGCGCGACACGTATCCGCACACCCCGAGCCTGTGGGCCTGCCAGGTGCATGCGGGCCCCTAGTGACAGGGGCGTCGTCAACCGCCATCAACCGTCGGCGGCCCCGAGGCGGGCCTGACGGGGCCGCCCCGGGGCCGAGGGTGTCCACCCCAGGGCCGGCCCGCATGGGGGATCAGGGGTGCCAGATCTCCTTGATGCTCTTCACCTTGCCCTCGGCGTCGAGCGTGATGTCGTAGATGTTTCCGGAGCAGCTGTACGGCGACTTCACTTCCGAGCTGCTCGCGATGCAGTCACCGGCGTGAGCCCACAGTTCCCCGACGGGGACCGTCTTGGTGGAGCCGGACCCGGTGGCCAGCTCCGCCTTCACGTCCTCGGAGAAAAGGTAGTAGTTGGCCTTGCCCTCGCCGTGGTAGATCCAGTCGTTGGGCGTGCAGGTCGGCTTGGCGTCCTTGGCGGACATCGAGCCCTTGGACGGGGGCACGGCGATTTCGACCATCTTGTGGCCGGCCGGGAGCTTCGGCGGCTGTCCGCAGTCGCCGCCACCGCTGTCCGTCGAGCCGCTGCCGCCCGTGCCCGTGCCCGGCTTCGCCGACGGCTGGGACGAGGCGCCCGATCCGCCGGCGCTGTCCTCCTCGGGCCCGCAGGCGGTGAGGGCGCTCAGCGCGGCCACGATGGCGAAGGTACTGATGAGACGTCGCGTGTGAGTCATTCCTGATCCCCCGTGATGAAGTGACGTGATCATGATCGATCGACGGGGATTTCTACACCATGAAGTAGTTCAATATCCAATCGGTTATGCGGCCCGTACCTCCCGGCCGCGCCTCTGCAGCACGAGGGCTTGAGCGCTCCACGTGACTGGGAGCGTCTGCGCCGTATGATCACCCGCCGGGCCGGTATGCGTGCGAGGCGTGGCTCGAGGCGCACGAGCGGTGGGCGTACGACAAGCCGGGCCGCATGCAGACGCTCAAGCGGCTGATCTGTCTGTGCACCGGCTGCCACACCGTCACATACTTCGGCTACGCCCAGGTCCGGGGCCTGGAGACCCAGGCTTTCGCCCACCTGGTCAAGGTCACCGGAATGAGCCCGGACCAGGCTCGGAGGCACGTCGGCGCGGCCTTCTGCCTGTCTTCGCCGCCCTGGTGGCTGCCTCCTCGACGTTGCCGAGGCGCGACGACCACGCCCGCACGCGCCGCTTGAGCCGGAGCACGACGGTTGTCACCAGCGAGTTGAGGGTGACCTGGCCCCTCAGGCGAAGCGCCCGGGCCCCAGCGGCGATCGCTTTCTAGTCGTCGTGCACCGGCTAGGAGAGTGAACCGGCGTGGCCAGGGACGGGACCGATCGTTTTCCAGACCGGCCAGGAATTTCTCCGTATTCCTCTCGATGAATGGGGTTCACCGTGCGGCGTGCGTGTCGTCGGAGCCGGTGGAATGTCGTTGTCACCGGTGTCGCCTCGGTCGGCCTCGTGGGATTGCTCACCACTCCGGCCGCCCCCGCGTCCCCCGACCACCGCAGGATCTCCGACTGCCTGGGAAAGGAGGACGGCTACGACCACGGGCTCCTGCAGAACAACAGGGAATGGGCGCGGGCCGAGAACCGCCGCCTGGGATACGCCAGGTACGCGACATGTCGTTTCGTCATCACGCACAGGTCCCGGTACGTGGACCTCAGGCAAAAAGCCGTGTCGGACACCTACGGCGCCTGCGACGGCCCCGCATGGAGTGTCGAACTGCTAGTCAACGAGTCCGTGGCCAGGTCGAAGGCGTTTTCGCGAGAGAGGGAGAGGCTCAGGAAGCGGGAGCGGTCGATCGAAAGAAACGTCTCGGGCTTGATCTCGGCGGCCATCGCGGACGTGCTGGACATCAGCCTCCTCGGCGACGACGTCACCGTAGCCCATCTGGAAGGCGAAGAACACTCACAGCGGCATGGCGAGACCACGGAGTGGACCGACAGCAAAACCGACGAGAAGAAGAACATCGTCAGCATCCCCGAGGGGAAGAGGGTCTATCTCCGGTCCGCCCCGTGGCTTCAGAGGAGTTCTGGCTACCTGGAGATGAGCTACTGGGAAGGCGAGGCCGGCGGCCGCAGAAGGACCGTGAAGAAGAACGACCTGACGACCCACACCCCGGTCCTGAGAGCGACCAAGAAGCCGCGCATGGACTACCAGACCCGATGGATGGAGTGCCCCGAGAAGAAGCCCGAAAAGAAGCCCGAGAAGCCCGAGAAGAAGTAAGCGCAGGGCCCGCCCACATTGGGCGTACTGGCCACGCCACTGGTCATACGAAGCCGGCGGTCGAACCGAGCGGAACCGCAGGTGACTCCGCCGCGGCTAGTTGAGCGGCTGGTGCCGGATGAGTTATGGGACATGTTTCAGCGTGTGGTGCCCGAGGCGCCGTCGCGGCCTCAGGGCGGTGGCCGACGTCGGCACGGCGACCGGGAAGTGCTGGCGGCGATCGTGTTCGTCGCCACCTCGGGCTGTACCTGGCAACAGCTGCCCACGGCGCCGTTCGGACCCTCCGGCGCGACCGCCCATCGGCGCTTTTCCGAGTGGTCGAAGGCCAGGGTGTGGGCCAAGCTCCCACCGCCTGGTCCTCGACGAGCTCGGTGCCCGCGGCGGGTGAGGCTTTCGACCGGCCCGACGAGGCTGGTGCCGGCGTTGTGGACTACTGCGCCCACCGGCCCGTGCTCGGCCTCGATGACGTTGACCGCTTCACTCATGGACGTTTCGTCGGTGACGTCGAGGAGCACGGTTCGACAGCCGCCCGCGTGCAGGTCCGGGGTGTGGGTGGGATCGCGGACGGCCGCGTAGACGATCCACCCGTGGCGGGCCAGGCGCAGGGCGCACGCTTTGCCGATGCCGCTGGAGCAGCCAGTGATCAGGACCGGTTGTAGGCGGGTCGGGTTCACGGGTTCCTCCGTGGAGTGATCGGTGGGGCCAGTACGGCGGCCAGTACGTGCGGGCTCAGCAGGATGGCGGGGCCTTTGAGCATGTGCTGGACGAGGACGAAGCGCCGATAGAGCTCAGGGTTTCGGGGAACGTGGGCCAGGACGCGGGCGAGGTACCAGCGCACGGCCTGGGTGAAGGCATCGGGAGTGGTTTCCTGCCACCCCAGGTCGCTACTTGTGGCGATCAGCCAGGGCAGGCGGACGCTGCGGGCGGCGCGCTTTTGGAACGCGCGCGCGACGCCGTCGAGGCATCCGCTGGGGCGTCGGGTGCGCAGCAGGTCGCGCAGGACGGTGGCCTGGATGGCGGCGACGGTCATGCCCTGTCCGTAGACGGGGTTGAACGTGCACAGGGCGTCCCCGAGGACTATGAGGCGTTCCACGTGGCGCTTTTGCAGGTGGTCGTAGCGGTGCCAGCGGTTCGCCAGGTTGGTGAAGCACCGTACGGGCGAGAGGGGCTCACCCAGACGTATGGCGTCCGCGATATAGGGGTTGTCAAGTGCGGCTGCGAAAGCTTCGAACTCTTCTGGTGCGGTGGGAGGGAGGTTGCCTGCGGCGCCCATCAGGGAGACGACCCAGCGTCGGCCGTCGACGGTTGCGACCGCGCCCCCGCGTGGCACGTCGGGTGCGTAGGTCATCTGCAGGGTGCATACCCACTGCGGCGGGGACGCGGCGGGCTGGGTGTAGAGGCGCGAGGCGTAGGCGTAGCGGGCGTCGACCACCGAGGTCGTGGGCCGCGTCCATCCTGCTTCGGCGAGCCAGCGGGGTAGCCGAGACGAGCGGCCTTGGGCGTCGATCACCAGGTCGGCTGCGATAGTTGTCGGCTCGCCGGCCGTAGCGGGGCGCACGAGGACGCCGTCCACTTCTGTGCGGCCGGGGGGCGCGGACAGGCCGCACACGATGTGTCCGTCGAGGAGGGTGATGTGCGGGTGTGCCAGGACCCGTGCCCTGATCCGGGCTTCCAGAGTGATGCGGTTGAAGGACTGTGCCTGGAGGCCGGTCTTGTTCCGTGGGGTCCACCCGGCGGGTGTCAGCACGGGGAAGGCCGCACCGAAGTCGAAGACAGGGGCTCCGGCCTGCCGCAGTTCTTCTCGTAGGCCGGGAAAGAACTCCTCCAGGATGTGGGCGCCGCGCGCCATCATGCCGTGGACGTGATGGGCCTGCGGGATCCCGGGACGCACCACCTGGCCGTCGGAGAGGCGGTCGCGTTCGATGATGGTGATCCGGTCGAAGAACTCGGTGAGGACGTGCGCCGTCAGCAGTCCGGCGAATCCGCCGCCACAGATCGTACCGGCGGGGGATCCCCCATCCCCCCCCCCGCAGCAGCCATGCCGCGTATACATACAACTGCAGGATCACAAAGGCGGCGCCGAGCAGGGCCCACCACACGATGGGCCGCGAGATCAGGGACCGCGACCCGAGGGACTCAGTAGCAAGGGAAGGGGTACCGGCGCCCGTCACGGGACAACTCCGTTCGACAAGAGCGACGATGACGCCGCTGCGCCCCGTGTCCTCATACCGAAAACGCCGGCCCGCACAGCAACCAGCACCACACGCAGCAGTACAACTGATAGGTCAGCGCGTCCTGGCGCGGGCTGCGCAGCACCCACAGACGGACCGTCACCAGCACGCATCCCAGGGCCAGCACGGAGAGCCAGATGAGCACCGGGGCGGTGATGTTCGGCTCCAGCGCCCACAGCGTCGCGCACGGCACGAGCACGAGCGCCACACCCACCGCACCCCGCACCACGGGCGCTCCTAAGACCACCGGCAGGGTCCGTCGGCCCACCGTCGTGTCGCCGGGGACGTCCCTCAGGTCCTCTACGAACCCGATCAGCCAGTACGCGGTGCCCGCGACCACCAGTACCAGGCCGCAGGGGTCAGCGGGCCCGCCAGGTTCGCTCAGCACCACCTCACGCCACAGCCCGCACCACCAGCGCCGTAATACCTCCGACCGCGCTCGGTAGCGTGGCTGTCCGACCAACCCATCGTCGGTCATGAAACTCCCCCGAAGCGCAACTCTCCGGCATCGAGCGAGGACAGGAACGGGCACAGAATCAATCCCCAAGGGTCACGGCGCTTCATGTACCGACGCCAGGCCGTGTTCCCCCGTCGACGCCTGCTCGAGCCGATTGGGCGTACGTTCGTCCACCGCAGGCCTGGCCTGCGAACAGTCCCAGTACGTCAGGCCGGCAGGGAGACGCGCAGGCGGTCGAGGGCGCGGAGGACCTCGCCCCGGTTTTTCGCGCTCTTGAACCAGGCGGGCATCCGAGCGATGAACGACATCTTCCGCCCCCGCTCGTACCAGGGCCCCCGCTCCCGCAGCGGCGCCCGGACGTACTGCCGCAGCATCTCCAGATGCTCCGGGTTGTAGGCCCAGACCCGGCCGTGCCGCGTCTCGACCTGCAACCACAGCGGCACCTGGAAGTAGGGGTCGGCCACCTCCCCCGGACCGCCGCGGAACACAATCGGCGTCCCGGGGTGCTGCCGTGACAGTCCGCACCCACGGCAGACGAGGTTCCGAGGACGGTAGAGCACGGAGGCCGCGCCGGGGTCCGCGGGCGCCGGCACGACGCGCGCAACGCCCGCACACCTCGGACACCGCACGAGCACCGTCCCGACGAGCTCGTCCCTCTTGACCATCGGATCCCGGAACCGGACGGGGCCAGAGGGCGGCGGAGAGACGTGGGGCGTGGTCATCCATCCAGTATCGGTCGGTATCGGTGCGGCGCCCGCACAGCAGCTTGCCTGCTTGGCAGCTGATGGCACGCACGAGACCACGAGTGACGAACCGCAGAGTTACGCGGCACCGAGGCCGCTGCCGCATACCCCCGCACGCCACCGACACGAAGTGCGTCAACGAAGGCGGATGGCTCGTGCCCGCCGACGGCGCGGATCCGCCGATGCGATACGGCCACCAGCTCTCTGCGGTGTCGGTCGCCTATCGGGGACTGTCGGTCCGATGCCGGTGGCTTGTCGGCGGGGCCTGTCACCTTTCCAGAGACGGCCGATCGGAGCCCACCGGGCGGCCCGGTCCCGAAGGAGTCACCATGCACACGCCTGTCACGATCATCGGCGCCGGACTCGGCGGACTCACGCTGGCCCGCGTCCTGCACGTCCACGGAATCCCGGCCACGGTCTACGAGGCGGAGTCCTCCCCGTCGGCGCGCATGCAGGGCGGGATGCTCGACATCCACGACTACAACGGACAGCTCGCCCTCCAGGCGGCCGGCCTGATGGACGAGTTCCACGCCATCATCCTGGAGGGCCGTCAGGCGATGCGGGTCCTCGACCGGGACGGGACCGTCCTGTTCGACAAAGCCGATGACGGCACGGGCGGACGTCCCGAGGTCCAGCGCGGTGAGCTGCGCCGGATCCTGCTCGACTCGCTCCCGGCCGGCACCGTCCGGTGGGGGCACAAGGTCGCAAGCGCCCGTACCCTCGGCGAGGGCCGCCATGAGGTGACGTTCGCCGACGGCGGCACCGTCGCCACCAGCCTGCTGGTCGGCGCGGACGGCGCATGGTCACGGATACGGCCGCTGCTCTCCACCGCCATACCCGAGTACACCGGCACGTCGTTCGTCGAGACGTACCTGTTCGACGCCGACACCCGGCACCCCGCCGCCGCGAAGGCGGTCGGCGGCGGAATGCTGATCGCGCCCGCGCCGGGCAGGGAGATCTTCGCTCACCGGGAAAGCGGCGACACCCTGCACACCTACGTGGGGCTGGCCAAGCCGCAGGACTGGTTCGCCGCCATCGATTTCACCGATGCCGCCGCGGCCACCGCGCGGATCGCCCAGGAATTCGACGGCTGGGCGCCGGAACTCACCGCCCTGATCACCGACGGCGACACCGCGCCGGTCCTGCGCCCCCTCTACGCTCTGCCGACCGGGCACCGGTGGGACCGGGTGCCGGGAGTGACCCTGACCGGCGACGCCGCCCACCTCGCCGGCCCGAACGGCGAAGGCGCCAACCTGGCCATGCTCGACGGCGCCGAACTCGGCAAGGCCCTCGCCGCGCACCCCGACGACATCGAGGCCGCGCTCACCGAGTACGAGCAGGCCATGTTCCCCCGCAGCGCCGAGTTCGCCACTTTCGAAGGTGCCGAGGTCCACGGGATCGACTCCGACGACGACACAGCCCGCGCCCTGTTCAACACGATCACCAGGAAGGGTTGATGAACCATTCAAGCCCCGAACTCTGATGCTCCCCTTCCGCCCTCGCTCACCCCCTATCCGAGCACCGGCGGACGGAGCGGGCATCTGACACGGGGCTGCGGGGGCGCTCCCCCCATGGGGAGCCCCCCCCCGCCGGGCGTTCGACCGGGCGTCATTGCAAGCATCCCGGAGTCGCGCATCGAGGACGATGCGGGGGTCCGCGGTCCTCGACAGCATGAGCAAGCCCCGTGGACGGCGACCGAGGCAAAGCCCGGAGTGAGTGGAAAGGGTTGTCTGCCGCCCGTGGTCCGCCCTTACCCGGATGCATTGACCGACCATTTATCGTATGTCAAAGCTCAGTTGGTGAGATCGATTGTCCGCTTCAGGACACCGACACGAAGGAGTACCTTCTTGACCACTCACCTTCGACATGGCACCGGCCCGCGGAAGTTACTGGCGCTGATGGCGGCACTGTGCGGGATCGTCGGTGCCACCGCTCTCGGTACGACCCCGGCGGCAGCTGCCGATCAGCGTCAAGCGATCTACGCCATCGCGCACCGGGTCGACACCCTGGACGGCGTGGACGCCGCGCTCAACCATGGCGCCAACGCCATCGAGATCGACGTCTGCGCCTGGTGGAACCCGAACGAATGGCGCGCTTACCACGACTGTTCCTCGGCCGGTGAAAACCGGCGGGGCCCCAGCTTCGACAGCATGATCGACCGCATCCTCTCCAACGCCAAAGCAGGGCGCCGGCTGAGCCTGGTCTGGCTGGACATCAAGGACCCGAACTACTGCGGCGAAGCGCCGAACCGTACGTGCAGCGTCGCCGGACTGCGCGACAAGGCGCAGCGGCTGACGGCTGCCGGGATCCAGGTGCTCTACGGGTTCTACGAGTACCACGGCGGCAGCACCCCGGACGTCGGCGGCAGGGGCTGGAAGAGCCTGGAAGGCAAGCTCGGCAAACTCGAGGGCATCACGACGACCGGGACTCGCGATCAGGTCCTGGGCGCCTTCAACCGGTCCGGTTCCGGGTTCCCGGCCGGTCGACGGGTGATGGACTACGGCGACTCCGACATCACCAAGGGGTTCGGCAACTGCACGGAAGCCGCCCGCAACACATGCGCGGAACTGAAGAAGGGCGCCGGAGACCGTGCCGCGGGACGGCTCGCGGCCACGCTGTCCTGGACGACCACCTACAACGATCCCTGGTACGTCGACAAACTGCTGGGCGATGCGCGCGTGGACGGCATCATCGCCGGCTACGGCGCCTTCACCGGAGTGCGCGAGTACGACAACAGCTGGCAGTGCGCCAACGCCATCAAACTTGTCCGTGACTGGGTGAACCGCCACAGCGCCACCCATCGCATGGCCAACAGCGGTGACCGCCTGTTCAGGTAGTGAACAGCCCCGGGCCGGGACCGTGGGCCGGGTTCGTATCGCCCTGCGCCCCATGGCCCTCTCAGGCCGTCGGCCGGAATCCCGGCCGACGGCCGCACCGCCCCGCGTTTGCAAGGCCCTGTTCTCCGCAGAGTGCCGCCTACGGCCGGCGTGGGGCTCCGCTCCGAACCGTCGCCAACGCGTCGTCTCGGCGGTCGGGAGGTCATCTCTCGACGGCCGCTGCCGCCTGCTCCTGGAGGGCCTGGATCAGCGTCGCCGCCAAGGGGTGACCGCGGCGGCGCAGCACAGCGACGCCGATGTGCCGGGTCGGGGCCGGCGGATTGATCGGAACGGCCCGCAGGCCCGGCAACTCCGGGGTCAGCGCGATGGAGGGGATCAGCGAGACGCCCATGCCCGCCGCCACGAGCGAGCGGGCGAAGAAGTAGTCGGTCGTCGTGCCGCGTACCTCCGGGTCCAAACCGGCGCGCTCGGCGTAACGAGACAGGTAGGCCTCGGTCTTGAGGCAGCCGAGCACCCAGGGTTCGTCCGCCAGCTCGGCGATGTCGATCGCCCGGCGGTCGGCCAAGGGGTGCGCCTCGGGGAGGACGACGTGCAGGGGGTCCTCCATCAGTGCGGTCCACTCCACGTCGGCGCTCTGGCCCGGCCGACCGGGCAGCGGCCCGTCGAAGTGGTAGGCGAGCGCGAGATCCACCGCACCCTGGCGGACCAGGGGCAGGCTGTCCTCGGGCTCGGCCTCCCTGACGTGGACCACGGTGCCGGGATGGGCGGCCGTCATGCGAGTGAGGGCGCCGGGCAGCAGGAGTCGGCCGCCGCTGGTGAACGTGGCGAGGGTGAACTGGGTACGGCCTGTGCCCAGTCGGTCGACCTGGCGCTTGGCGTGCGTGAGCTCCGCGGCGACCGATTCCGCGGCCCCCACCATGATCCGGCCGGCCTGGGTGAGGGTCACCCCTCGGGTACTGCGTTCCACGACCCGCGCGCCGAGGCTGCGTTCCAGGGCCGCGACGTGCTGGGAGACGGCCGAGGGGGTGAGGCGCAGGGCGGCCGCCGCCCGGTTGAAACTGCCGTGTTCCGCCACCGTCCGCAGGACGCGGAGCCGCTGCACATCGATCAACAGTTTTCCTTAATACGTTTCCACCAAGTCGGCACTTCTGCTGGTGACTGTAGGCGCGCAGGATGAAGCCATGCAAAGCATCTGCGTCATCGGCGGAAACAGGTACTTCGGCAGGCTCCTGGTCCAGCGCCTGCAGGCCGCCGGACACCACGTCACCGTGATCAACCGTGGCTCGACCCCGCCGCCCGACGGCGTCGAGCACCTCGTCGTCGACCGCGACGACGAGGCCGCCCTCACCGCCGCCCTCGCCTCCCGCACCTTCGATGTGGTCGTCGACCAGGTCTGCTACACCCCGGTGCAGGCCGCGATCGCTGCCCGCGCCTTCCAGGGCCGCACCCGCCGGTACGTCATGACGTCCACCATCGAGGTCTACGACCCGTCGACCGCGGCGCTGCCCTTCATCCCGCACGGCACACCGGTGCCGGAAGAGACCGTGGACCCCGCCATGTGGCGGGTGAGCACGGATCTGCCCTGGCGCGACGACGCCTACCTGGAAGCGCACTACGCCGAGGGCAAGCGCCAGGCGGAGGCCGCCTTCACTCAGCACGGCGGGTTCGCGTTCGCTTCGGTGCGCAGCGCCCACGTACTCGGTGGCGGTGCGCAGGAGTTCACCGGCCGGCTGGCGCACTACGCCGAGCACATCACCCAGGGCAGACCGCTCATCGTGCACCCCGCGGTGCTGCCCACCGTCTTCATCCACTATGAGGAGCTGGCCGACCTGCTGTTGTGGGCGGCCACGGCCACCGACTTCACCGGACCGGTGAACGCCTGCTCGGACGGTCTGTTCGACGTACGCGATCTGAGTGCCGTGATCCACGCTCAGACCGGCCGGGAGCCGGTGTACCGGGCCGCTGCCCCGGGCGAGGCGGCTTCGCCGTTCTCCTTCGACCGCCACTACGCCATGAGCAACGCCCGTGCGAAGCAGCTGGGCTTCACCTTCTCCCGCACCGCCGACTGGCTGCCCGGCGCCGTGGCCGAAGCCCTCGCCGTATCCGCCACCCCGGCACTCTGAGCAACACGGACATCCGAGCAGCACCAACACTGGAGAACAGACGCACATGAAGTACCGCCCCTTGGGACGCATCACGGTCAGCGCGATCGGCTTGGGCGCCATGCCCCTGTCCATCGAGCACCGCCCGGACGAGGAACGAGCCGTCGCAACCATCCACGCCGCCCTCGACGCCGGCGTCACGCTCATCGACACCGCCGACAGCTACCACTGGCACGCCGACGAGCGCGGACACAACGAACTCCTCATCGCCCGCGCCCTGGCCGGCTACGGCGGCGACACCTCCGACGTCCTCGTCGCCACCAAGGGGGGCCGGGGCCGCCTCGGCGACGGCGGCTGGACCGTCACCGGCACCCCCGCCCATCTCAAGCACGCCGCCGAAGCCTCTCTCAAGCGCCTGGGAGTGGAATCCATCGGCCTGTACCAGCTGCACAAGCCCGACCCTGACGTGCCCTGGGCGGAATCGGTCGGCGCGCTGCGCGAACTGCTCGACGCCGGCACCATCCGCGCCGCCGGGATCTCCAATGTGACCACCGGCCAGATCCGCGAGGCCCACGCCATCCTCGGCGACGCGCTCGTCTCCGTGCAGAACCGGTACTCCCCCGCCGTTCGCGACGCCGAGCCCGAGCTGGAGCTGAGCACCCGACTCGGCCTGGCCTTCCTGCCCTGGAGCCCGTTGGGCGGCATCTCCCGCAGTTCCCTGGACGGCCGGTCCGGCCCGACCTCCGCGAACACCGTCTTCCACCGCATCGCGGCCGAACGCGGCGTCAGCCCGCAGCAGATCGCCCTGGCCTGGCTGCTGGCCCGCTCCCCAGTGGTCATCCCGGTACCGGGAGCCAGCCGTCCGGCTTCGATCCAGGACTCGGCCAAGGCCACGGATGTCGAGCTCGAGGCGACGGAACTGGCAGAACTGGAGGCAGCCCTGTCACCGGACCGTCAGCTCGGGGCGTCGTAGGCGACGCGGGCGGCGCGCACCTCGTCCATGTGCTCCTCCGCCCAGTCCTTGATCGCGCGCATGACCGGCAGCAGTGAGCGGCCGAGCGGGGTCAGTTCGTATGCGACGCGGACCGGGACGGCGGGGATCACGGTCCGCGACACCAGTCCGTCGCGTTCCAGATGACGCAGAGTCTGTGTGAGCATTTTCTGGCTCACGCTCGCCAGCCGGCGTTGCAGTTCGGTGTACCGCTGGGGCCCGTCGGCAAGCGCGTTGACGACGAGGCTGACCCATTTGTCGGCGATGCGGTCCAGCAGTTGCCGGGCGGGGCATTCGGCGAGGTACGCGTCGTAGGTGACGCTCGCCTCGGCCCGGCGCTGAGCGGCCGTGCGGGTGGGCATGGCTCTCCTTCCGGTGCCGTACGCACCCCGAAGTGCGTACTTCCTGATGGAGAGTAGCGGTTCCTATGGTGTGCAACATGATCGCTGAAGAGAAGATGCGGGCGGTGGTCGCCCGCGGTTACGGCGGGCCCGAGGTACTGGAGTTGGTGACGGTCGCACTGCCGGAACCCGGCCCCGGGCAGGTGCGGATCCGTGTCGAGGCCGCGACCGTCAATCCCGTCGACCTGGTCACCCGTTCCGGCGCGCTCGTCGAAGCCGGACTGATGACAGCCCGCGAGCACACGGGCATCGGATGGGACGCCGCGGGCGTCGTCGACCGGCTCGGAGCGGGCGTGACGGCATTCGCGCCGGGGCAGCGGGTGATCGGGCTGCGCGACCTGCTCGACGTACCGCTGGGCGCCTACGCCGAATACCTGGTCCTGGACGCCACGGCCGTCGCGCCCGCGCCGGCCGGCGCCTCGGCCGCAGCCGCGGCGACGCTGCCGTTGAACGGCCTTACCGCCCTCCAGTCCCTCGACCTGCTCGACCTCGCCGCGGGCGACACCGTGCTGGTGACCGGAGCCGGCGGGGCGGTCGGCGGCTTCGCCGTCGAACTAGCGGCACGGCGCGGCCTGCGCGTCGTCGCCCAGACCGGCGCCGCCGACGCGGAGTTCGCTCGAAGCGTCGGCGCCGAATGGATCGTCGGCCGTGACGCGTCCGACCTCGCGGCCGATGTCCGCCGCCTGGTACCGGGAGGCACCGACGGCGCGCTCGACACGGCAGGACTTGGAATCCGCGCCCTGGCCGCCGTCCGCAGCAAAGGCGCCTACGCCACGGTGGTCGGCGGGTCGGCCCCGCTCCCGTTGCGCGGCATCCGGGTCCACCAGCACTGGATCAGCGCTGACGCACACGCCCTGACCGAGCTCGCCGCCATGGATCTGACTCTACGGGTCGCCGACGTCCTCCCCCTCGAGCGCGCCGCCGAAGCCCACGACCGGCTCGCGGCGGGCGGGATACGCGGCCGGCTGGTACTGGCTCCCACCAAGAGGGCCTGATCCGGCCCGGCCGCGCCGGAACGTGCCCGCCACGGCCCGGCGCATCCGATGCGATCGCCGGAGCGGGACATGCTCGGGAGGCGGAGCTCGGGGTCCGGCAGGGCAGCGGGAGCACCACGTTTAGGGTGTTCCACATGCAATTTCCTGTACATGCTCTTGCCCACCGGCCGTTGACCGTTGGGGCCGTCGCCGAACTTGTGGATCTGCCGGCCGCGTCTCACGTCTCCGACGACTTCGACGCCGTCGATGCCGAAGTACAGCGGCGGGGGTGGTGCTGGGAGGAAAGCCTGGTCTGTGAGTCCTTCCGCACCGCGGAACAGCATGTGCTGTGTTCCGAGGGTGCCAGCCCGTTCGGGGACCCGGATGCGCGCACCTTCCTGGTCTTCGGAGAGCTGTACCCCGTCGACCCGCACGACGAACGCCTGGCCAACGAATCATGGCTGTACGGCCTCATGGACCGCTGGCAGGAACAGCCCGGCTGGAGCGGCCGCAGGCCGTGCACAGCCCAGGACTGTGAGGCCGTCCTCACGCAGGCCGCGCAGGCGGTGACCGAACACCTCGGAGCGCTCCCCGAGCGAACGCTTTCGTCCTCCGCGACCGTGATGACGGGGCCCGAACTGACGCACCGCATCTGGCGCACCCCGACTCACGCCCTGATACTCGGGCCGACAGCCGACAACGGCCCCTACGGCTACCTCACCCACTTGCAGCTGTCCTGTACCCCCCTCGACTGTGGCCCCGATCTGCCCTCCGCGGACGACGAGGACGGCCTGGTCGACTGGATCAACGCACACATCGACTGGTGACGCCGTCGGCCGGGGGCGCGTACGCAGCCCCGGCCCGGCGCTGCCGGCCTTGCTGTACGCCTTCGGCACGGTGGGCGTACTGGTGCACTCCTGAGACGCGGATGCGTTGCGGCCGTGGCCGTCGGGGCGGGGGCGGCCGGAGACCCGGCGTCAGCAGGGGGCCGGGCCGGGTCGGGAGAGGACTCGGGGTCGCTTCACACTCCGGGTGCGGGCCGCACGGTGATCCCGTTCCGCTCGAGCAGTGCCGCCGTCACGCCGTCTCCTGGCACCAGCTCCCCGGCGAACGACCCGTCGTAGACCACACCCCGTCCGCACGACGGACTGCGCGGCATCAACAGTGCCTCCGTGCAGCCTCTGTGCCGCGCCACCGCGAGTGCGCGCCGCGCTCCGTCCACGAACTCCGCTGTCACGTCACGTCCAGTGTCCTCGACGACCCGTGCCGTCCCGTCGAGCACGTCGTTCCCGTCACCGCCCACCAGCTCCGCGGGCCGCCGCGGGGTCGGGAGCCCGCCCGCCACTTCTGGGCAGAAGGAGACGACTTCGCGACCCGTCACTGCCTCCGCGATCTCCGCGGACGCCTTGTGCCGCCCGTCGAACCGGCATGGCACCCCACGCAGACACGCGCTGACCAGGATTGCTTCCATGCCGACAGACTAGCCACCGTCACAGCCGAGGGCGCCGAGCCGTTGTGCGGCCCGGAGCGATCCCGGCCCCCCCACCGTTCTCCCCCACCGGTCTGCCCGTGGTCACCACGACAGACCGGACATCAACGGCCGGCCGGGGTCGTCGACTTGGCGAGCGGCAAGGCGGCCAGCGTGCGGCGGTCGGTCTTGCCGGAGGGGGTGACCGGCAGTTCGGGCAGCTGGACGAACCGGGTGGGGATCATGTGTGCGGGCAGGGTGCGGCGGGCGTGGTCGGCCAGCCGGGTGCCGAGCTCGTCACCGGGGGCGGCGGTGTAGAAGGCGGTCAGCGCCGGTTCGCCGAGCCGGGTGACCGTCTGGACGACCACCAGCTCGCGGACGGCGGGCGCGTCGCTCAGCCGGGCCTCGATCTCGCCGAGTTCGATCCGGAACCCGTTGATCTTCACCTGGTCGTCGACCCGGCCCGCGTAGCGGTACGTGCCGTTGGGCAGCAGCCGGGCCAGGTCGCCGCTGCGGTAGGAGCGCCTCGTTTCGCCGCCGGGGACGGGGAGCTCGGGGAAGCGTTCGGCGGTGAGTTCCGGCCGGTCGAGGTAGCCGGCGGCGACGCCCGCCCCCGAGACCACGATCTCCCCGGTTTCGCCGGGCCGGATGTCCGCACCGTCCGGGCCGACGACCCGAAGTTCCCAGCCGTCCAGCGGTTCGCCCAGGTCGAGGGCGAAGTCCGGGTCGGTGGACGCGTCCGGCGGGCGGTCCAGTTCCTCGTCGGTGAGCGGCCGGGAGGTGACGAAGACGGTGGTTTCGGTGATGCCGTACGTGTTGACGAAACGGGTGGCCCGGCCGAAGACCGCCCGCCATGCCCGCACGTCCCGCACGTCGATGGACTCCCCGCCGAAGATCACGTACCGAAGCGCCGGCGGGGCGCCGCGCCCGGTCCGCGCGACCCGTGTCAGGTAGCGGAAGACCGAGGGCACCACGTTGAGAACGGTGACGCCCTCGCGGCTGAGCAGGTCCAGCGTCGCCTGTGGGGAGGCCGCGACCGCCTGCGGGACCACTACCAAGGTGGCGCCGCTCAGGAGCGCGCCCCAGATCTCCCAGACCGAGAAGTCGAACGAGTAGGAGTGGAAGAGCGTCCATACGTCGTCCGGACGCAGGTCGTAGCGGTGTGCGCAGGCCCGGATCAGTGCGATCACGTTGCGGTGGGGAACCGGGACTCCCTTGGGAAGGCCGGTGGAACCCGAGGTGTAGATCACGTATGCGGGGGTGCCGGGGTCGACCGTCGGCCGGGGCGTACGGTGCGGCTCGGGATCCGGTTCAAGGGGTACGTCCAGCCGCAGTACCGGCGTCGCGCCCGCCTCGGCGGGGACGGGGCGGTCGGACAGGATCAGCGACAGGCGCGCGTCCCGTGCGGTGAAGCGCAGTCGTTCGGCCGGGTATCCGGGGTCCAGCGGCACATAGGTGTGCCCGCTCTTGAGTACGGCGAGCATGGCGGTGACCACGTGGGCGCCGCGTTCCAGGTGCAGTCCGATCCGGGCGCCGGGTTCGGGGCAGTGTTTCCTCAGCAGCGCTGCCAGGTGATCGGAACGGGCGGCGAGTTGGGCGTACGTGACCTCGCCTTGCTCGTCGCGCACTGCGATGCGGTCGGGCCCGTGCGCGGCCCGCCTGTCGAAGAGGAGGTGGATGAGCGGTTCGCCCTCGAGCCCAACGGGTTCGGTGATTTCTCGGACGGCGATGTGGTCGGTCATGGGCGGCCGGCCTTTCCGGGGCGGGGAATGGTGGTCACGTGGCGGGTGGCGGCCGGGGTGTTCACAGGACCAGCCGGACGCGGCGCCGGCGCAGCCAGGCGTCGAGTTGGAGCACCATCTCGGCGTCCGCCCGGCCCAGCCAGCCGCCCCGGTCCAGTCGGCGCGGGTCGTCGACCACCTGTCCGGCCGCGGCCCGGTCGAGCAGCGGCAGCACGGGGGCGTCGCGGTCGTGGAGCAGGTCGCGCATCCGGTCCGTCAGCGACTGCTTGTACCCGGTGTGGTACGTGATGGGGAACGGCACCTTGGGACGGTCCAGCACCGAGGCGGGCAGCAGGTCGCGGGCGATGGCCCGCAGCAGGCTCTTGTCCCGGCCGTCGAACGACTTCATCCGCCAGGGAACGTTGTACAGGTACTCGAAGAGCCGGTGATCGGAGAAGGGGAAGCGGATCCGTAGTCCGGCCGCCGCGCCGAGCCGCTCGGAGTGGTTGACGGCCTGTTCGTAGAGCCGGGTCATGTGGAAGTGGTCGATCTCCCGGGCCCGCCGGTCGTCGGCGGGGGCGCCGGGCAGGTGCGCCACCTCCTTCCTGGCCTCCGCGTACCGCTCGGCGCAGAAGCCGGTGAGGTCGACCCGGCGCAGCAGCCCCTGGTCGAACAGGCCGTTTCCGATGCCGTTCGTCAGTCCGAAGGCACGGGCGCGTTCGATCCACGGGAAGGTGCGGTGCCCGGCGTCGGCCCGTTCCTCCTGGCTGATGAGGCCGCCGAAGACGGCGTCGGCGGCCTCGCCGCTCAGCGCGGTCGGGGCGAGGCCGGCGACCCGGCGGTAGAACAGGTAGGGAGTGAGGTTCTTGTCACCGAACGGCGACGGGTGGTCTTTGGCGTCCAGTACCGCGTCGAGGATGCGCGGGTCGGTCAGTCCGGCCGGATCCACCAGGATCTCGTGATGGTCGCAGGCGAGGTGGTCCACCACGGCCTGGGCGAACGGCCGGTCCGGTACCGGCGCGGCGCTGTCGCCGAAGGAGACGGTGAAGGTCTGTGGGCCCGTGCCGGCCCATGCGGTCACCAGGCCGGTGAGGGCGCTGGAGTCCAGGCCGCCGGAGAGGAGCACGCCGGCGGGCGGGCCGCCGGGCCCGTCCCCGGCGGTGGCCTCCCGGGCGATCGCCTCGCCGAGCAGTCCGCGGGCGGTGTCGATGGTGGTGGCCAGGTCGTCGGTGTGCGGGCGTGCCGTGAGTGACCAGTAGCGGTGTTCGCGCGTCCCGTTCTCGCCCATGCGCACCAGGTGGCCCGGACGTACCTCGCGCACCCCTCGCAGTACCCCGCTGCCCGGTCCGCGTACCTGGGCGAGGAGCGCGCACAGTCCCTCGGCGTCGAGTTCCGGCTCGAGCAGCGGATGCGCGGTGAGGGTCGCCACTTCCGAGGCGAACAACGCGCCGGTCGCCAGGGGGACGTAGCTGAGCGGCCGGATCCCGAATCGGTCCCGGCACAGCACCAGTTCCCGCGAGCGGGCGTCCCAGACCGCGAACGCGAACAGCCCGTGCAGCCGCTCGGCCACCGCGTCCCCCCACCGCAGGTAGGCGCGGAGCACCAGGTCCGCGTCGGTGGCGGGGCGCGACCCGGGGCCGGCGAGCAGGGAGCGCAGTTCCCCGGCGTTGTCGAGGACGCCGTCGAAGACGATCACGGCGGCCGGGCGGCCGTTCTCCGTCACCATCGCGGGCTGCGCCCCGACCGGGTCGAAGGCGTCGGCATGGTGGCGGAGCACGGCGGACGGGCCGGCCCACCGTCGTTCGCCCGCTCCGCCGCGGCTCGAGGGGAACGCGGGCGCGGCGCCCTCGTGGGTCAGGTCACGGCCGCGGTCGATCCAGCCGCTGATCCCGGACATGTGCACCTCTGAAAAGCTCGTACGGAAGGGGGAAGCCGTGGTTCAGGACGCGACGGGCGGCTGGTCGAGCTCTTCCAGGGGGGTCGTCAGCCGGTCCGGGAACGTGGTCAGCAGAGAGGCCAGGAACCGGCCGAGCCGGGTGACGTCCGCGGGGTCGAACCGGTCGCCGCGGTACGACAGCCCGGCCCGAAGGCGTGTGCCGTCCTCGACGAAGGTGACGGTGAGCCCGAACTTGGTGTCGTAGCCGTAGCGTTCGTCGGAGTGCAGCGGGGCCATCTCCGCTCCGGCGAAGGACACGGGTGCCGCGGAGCGGGAGCTCATGTTGAGCATCACGTCGGCGAACGGGGTGGAGGTCGAGCTGCGTGGCGGGGCCAGCCGGGCGATGAGGTCGTCCAGGGGTGCGCGCGGGTGGTCGGCGAGGAGCAGCACCGTCTCGCGTGTGGCGGCCAGCAGATCGCCGAGGGTGTCGCCGGAACGCCGGGTGGAGCGCAGGACGGCGGTGCCCAGCCGGGGTCCCAGCAGACCGGCGAAGCCGTCGCCGGGGGAATCCGCGACCGGCACCGCGAACGTGATGTCCTCGTGTTCTGTCAGCCGGTGCAGTGCGGCGGCCAGCGCGGTGGCGGCCACCATGAACCACGAGGTCCCGCGCTCGCTTCCCACCGCGCGCAGCCGGGGCAGCAGATCATCCGGCAGCTCCAGGGCGAAAGCGCCGTCCGGTCGGCTGGGCGACGGCGGATCCAGGGGGAGCCGGGCCGGGGCGCCGGCGAGCCGGGCGGCCCAGAAGTCCACCGCCGCGGCGGCCTCGGCCCGTGCCCGGGGGTCCTCCAGCGCGGCGACGAAGTCCCGGTACTGCCTGGCCGGCGGCTCGCTCGGCAGGCCTTCGCCGGCGACCCGGTAGCCCGTGGCCAGTTCGGCCGCCAGTGTCTGCACCGACTCGCCGTCCAGCACCAGGTGGTGGGCGCAGACCAGCAGGGCCTGTCCGCCCGCGGGCAGTTCGGCCAGGGCGAAGCGGACGAGCCGTCCGCTCTCGGGGTCGAAGCGGGTACGGGCGGCTTCCCGCAGCCACGCCTCGACGGCCGCCGACGCGTCCGGTTCGGGCATCCCGTCCAGCTCGAGGAGTTCGAGCACCGGGTTCCATGGGGCCTGGATGCTCTGGACGAGCCGTCCGTCGTCGTCCGGGAACCGGGTCCGCAGGATCTCGTGCCGGTCCACCAGCACCGCCAGGGCCTTCTCCAGAGTGCCTGGATCGAGCCGGCCGTGGATCCGCCAGGCCAGTACGACGTTGTAGAGCGCCCGGCCGGGGTCGAGGCGTTCCGCCAGCCAGATGCGTTCCTGGAAGCCGGACGCGGGGAGCCGGGCGGCGAGCGGGGCCGGACCGGTCGGCGGTACCGCGGGGGCGGGCGCGGTGCGCTCGTCCACGAGTGCGGCCAGTTCGACGAGCCTGGGGTGGTCGAAGACGTCCCGCAGGGTGATCTCCGCGCCGAGGTCCTCGCGCACCTGGGTGACGAGCATGCCCACGAGCAGGGAGTGGCCGCCGAGTTCGAAGAACGACTCCTCGGGGCCTGGTGGTTCGATGCCCAGCACCTGCCCCCACACGTCGGCGAGCTCGTCGAGGCAGGCCGGTGGCGTCGCCGCGTCGGCCGCCGGCCGGGCGGTTCCGCCGGGCTCCGTGGCCGGGGCGAGCAGTTCCAGGCGTGCGCCAGGCAGCCATCGGGCCCGCAGGCCGGTCCGCCGGGCGGAGTCGCCCGCGGCGGACAGCGGCTGCAGGGCCGGCAGCCGTCCGGGGTCGTCGTCCGGGACAGCGTCGGAGGCGGCGAGGGCCGCGGCCTGCCCGGACAGCCACAGCCGCCCGGGAACCCCCGGCGCCGCCGGGTTGCCGTCCTGGTCCACGACGTACGCCGTCACGTCGTCGGGCAGAACACCGTGGGTGCCGTCGTGCGCCGAGAGCAATCCCCGCCAGAGCGGCGGAAGTTCACCGGTCACCACGACCTGTGCCGGGGTTTCCTCGGTACGCCGCAGCACGGCGGCCACCTCGCCGATCGTGCGGTGCGGGGTGGCGCAGGCGTCGTCGAGCAGCGCCACGTAGTCGTCGGCCATCGCGGTGAGCAGGGTCGGCCCCAGGGTGCCGCCCGGGTCCTTCAGCAGCATGGAGAGGCCGCCCTTGTCACCGCGGAGCATGAAGGCGGCCCGGTAGTCGGCTGTGCTCTCCAGCTGTCGCAGTCGCAGGATGCACGACGGTCCGCCGGGTGCGGACAGCCGCAGCGCGCGGACGTCCACCCGCGGGTGCCGGCCGGCGTCCCACCACTGGAACACCACCTGGTGGGTGCGTGCGTGGGCGTCCGGACCGCTGAGTCCGGCGGCGCGCAGGAGGGCCGGTAGGGGCAGGTCGCCGTGGGCCGTGAGGGCCCGCATGTCGTGGTGGAGGCCGGTGATCAGCGAGGCGTAGTCGTCCGTCCTGGTGACCGTGCGCAGGACCGGCAGGACGTTGACGAAATAGCCCACCGCCTCTTGCGTCCCGGGCAGGCTCCGGCCGTGGAAGGGGACGGCGGTCAGCAGCCGGTCCTGTCCGCCGTAGCGGCGCAGCAGAACGAAGAAGACGCCGAACATGACCGTGAAGCGGCTGACTCCCAGGCGCTGGGCGAGTCCGGCGACCCGGTCGAGCAGTGCGCCGTCCAGCGGGCGGCCCAGTACCTGGTAGCCGGTGGGTTCCAGGGGTGTGGGCAACTCGAAGGAGGGCGGCTCGCCGCCGAGGGTGTCGCGCCAGAACCGCCGGTGCGCCTCGCCCTCCGGGCCTTCCGCCAGCGCCCGTGAGCGGTCCGCCGACGCGGCGAACGTCTCCGTGCCGTCGGGGTCTCCCAACTTCTCGCCGCGCCAGGCGCGTTCCAGCGCGTCCAGCAAGGTCAGTACTGACGCGCCGTCGCATACGAGATGGTGGATGGCGATCAGCAGCACGGTGCCCTCGGGGTGGCGGATGACGTCCGCGCGCAGCAGTGGCCCGGCGGTCAGGTCGAAGGGGTACTGCCAGGCGGCCCGCGTCGCCCGGTCGGCGCTGTCGGCGGTGGTGCGCTCGCGGACGGCGACAGGGGGCATCGCCGACCAGTCGAGGACGGGGGTGCCGTCGCCGGTGTCGCGGACCCGGCCGCGCAGGTGCGGGTAGCGCTCGGTGAGGGCGGCCAGCGCGGTACGCAGCCGCTCGATGTCGAGATCGCCCTCGATGTCGAAGGCGAGGGGGATGATGTGCGTCCACTGGTCGCGGTCGAGCTGCCAGGCGACCCACATGGCCTGCTGTCCCACGGACAGCGCGACCTGCCGGCCGTCTCCGGCCTCCGAGGCCGCGCCCCCGGACTGATCGGTTGCCATGGTCTCCTCCTGCTGCGGTGGCACAGGCGCGCTGCGCCGGTGGGTGAGGCGTGGGGGCGTGTCCGGCCGCGCGGTCCGCGAGGGGGTCCGGTCGCGGTGCGCCGGGCCGGCGGAGGGAAGCGTGCCGCCGTCCCGGAATCGGCAGGGAAGGATTTTCCGTCACATTCGGAAGCGGGTCGGCGAGCGGCGACTGCATTTGCTCGGCGAATCATCCCCGGCGCTGCCTGGCGTTTTTCTCCGGCGCGCACATACGGAGCGCCGCGTTGGTGCGTTCACCATGCAAGTAAACCGGTTCACGTGGCGAAGCCGGAGAGGCCGCCTGTGGATCAACGTAACTTCTCCGTAGCCATCACGCCAGACTTCTCCGTGATCTGACGCAGTCACACCCGGGCAGCAAATCCCTCTAATCCCGCATAAGATCGGTCATTTTGCCGCGCAAAACGCGGTATTCGGGGGGAGTCATCCCCCCTCTGAGGTGATCCATGGGTGCAATTTTGGACGCTCGTATTCAGAGGTTGACGGATTCACGGATTCGCCTATGCTCATGCCGAAACGGCCGATGGATTCACATCGGACCCCCCATTCAAAAACCGTGCGCACGATGACCCGAGCGGCAGACAGCCGAATTCCCGGCGCACCGCGCGGACCTTTGCCGCGAACACATCCGAAGGAGAGTCGGCCAGATGTCTCCTGCTTTACCTTCCCTGCCCGAGGCGTTGGCCGAACAGACGCTCCGCACCCCGGACGCGACGGCCATCCGCCACCAGGACGGCACTCTCACCTACCGCGAACTCGCCGACCACGTCACCCGCTGCGCCTCGATCCTGCACGACCGAGGAGTGCGCCCCGGTGACGTGGTCGCCCTCCAAGCCCCCCCGCGGCGCCCCCGCGGTGCTCGCCCTGCTGGGGATCCTCGCGGCCGGAGCGGCCTACCTGCCGCTCGATCCGGCCGAACCCGCCGCCCGCGCATCGGGCCTGTTCGCCGACAGCGGCGTAGCGCTGGCGGTGGTCGACACGGCCGCCTGCGACCCCCCGCCGACGGCCGGAGGCATCACCGTGGTGCCCCTCGCCGAACTCCTCTCGGCCCCCGCGGCCTCGGGACCGCCGCCCGGACCCGCCGACGCGGGGCAGCCCGCCTACGTGATGTGCACCTCGGGCACCACCGGCCGCCCCAAGGCCGTCTCGGTACCCCACCACGGGGTGGTCCGCCTGGTCCGGGACCAGTGGTACGCCCGCTTCGGTCCCGACCACACGGTGCTGCTGCACTCTCCGCTCTCCTTCGACGCCTCGGTCTTCGAGATCTTCGCCGCCCTCCTCAACGGCGGTCAGCTGGTGATCGCCCCGCCCGGCCGCATGTCACCGGCGGACCTGGGCAAGGTGCTGCACCACTACGCGGTCACCACGCTGTACCTCACCGCGTCGCTGTTCCGGCTCGTGGTGGACGAGGAGCCGGCGGCGCTCGACGGGGTGCGTCTGCTGTTCACCGGTGGTGAGGCCGCCTCCGCGGAGCACCTGGAGCGGGTCCGCCGCCAACTGCCGGGGTGCCGGCTGGTCAACCTCTACGGCCCCACCGAGAACACGGTGTCCAGCACCATGTACCCGATCGACCCTCACTCGCCGGTCCCCAGCCCCGTACCCATCGGCCGGCCGGTCGACGGCGCCGAGGTCCACATCATGGGTGAGGACGGCCGGCCGGTGCCCGACGGCGGGACGGGCGAGCTCTGGCTCGGCGGCGTCGGCCTGGCCCACGGCTACCTGGGCGCCGCCGGACAGGACGCCTCGAGGTTCGTACCGCACTTCGACGGCGTCCCCGGCCACCGCCTCTACCGCAGCGGAGACCTCGGCCACCGCCGCGCGGACGGCGACATCGTCTTCGAAGGGCGCATCGACGACCAGATCAAGATCGAGGGGCACCGCGTCGAACCCGGCGAGATCGAACACGCCCTGCGCCGCCACCCCGCGGTCGCCGACGCCTTCGTGCGCGCCCGGCGAGCGCCCGGTGCCGGACAACGGCTCGTCGCCTACCTGGTCCCCCGAACCGGCGCCGCCGCCCCGCTCGACGCCCGCATGGCCCGCGAGCACCTCGCCGGACTGCTCCCCGCCTACCTGGTGCCCGGCCAGTACGTAGTGCTGGAGCGGCTGCCGCTCAAGGAGAACGGCAAGGTGGACCGCGCCCGGCTGCCGGCCCCCGAGGCACCCCGGGCGGCTCCGGAGCGCCTGTCGCCGACGGAGCGTCAGGTCGCCGGGATCTGGTGCGAGGTGCTGCGGCTGGACACCGTCGGCCCGCGGGACGACTTCTTCGCCCGGGGCGGCACATCGATCGGCGCCTCCCGGGTGGTGGCCAGGATCCGCGGCCGGCTGGGCGTGGAACTGCCACTCGCCGTCATGTTCGACACCCCGACGTTGGCCGAGGTGGCCCGCGCGGTGGACGCGGCGGCGGGCCGCCCCGCACCGTCGCCCCCGCCGGCGGCGCCCCGTCCGTCGGCCGGATTTACGGTGGAACTCTCCGCCCAGCAACGCGCCCGCCTGAACGCCAACCGCGCGGCGGCCGACGGACGCACCCAGCCGGTGCTCATCGTCCACCGCCTCACCGGCCCCCTCGACGTAACCGCCCTGCGCTTGGCCCTCGACGCCCTGGTGGCACGGCACGACATCCTCGCCACCCGCTACCCCCTCGTCGCCGAGCCGGTCGGCGTGGTCGCCCCGGCCGACGCGCGCCACTGGCCCCTGGAGGTACGCCTGCGGCCGAGGGAGCGGCACGACGCCGAGGTCGACGCCCTGCACGCCGAACAGGGCTTCGGTCGCCGTCCGTTCGACCTGGCCGACGGCCCCGTGGTCCGCGGCCTGCTGATCACCGACGGCGACCGGGACCACCTCCTCGGCCTCGCCGTCGACCACATCGCCTTCGACGAGCTGTCGGCCGAACTCCTCACCACCGAGCTGGCGGCGCTGTACGGAGAAGCCCGCGGCACCGCGCCGGCCGGTCTGGGCCCGGTGACCCAGTACCAGACCTACGCCCGCATGCGGGCCGAACGCTACGCCGGCCCCGAAGGACGAGCGGCCGTGGACCGCGCCGTCGACGAACTGCGCACGAACGGGTTCCGGCCGCCGCTGCCGCTGCCCGCCCACCCCGGACACGACCCGCGCGCGACCGGAGCGACCCGGACCCTGGAACGGGACCTGCCCGCGATCCCCGCCCCGGCCGCCGACCGGCTCGCCGCCCACGGCATCACCCCCAACGGCCTCCACCTGTGCGTTCTCGCCCGGGCGGTCTCCGCCTTCGCCGAGCAGGAGCGCTTCGGCTTCCAGATCTCCCAGTCCGGCCGCCACCTGCCGGGCACCGACACCACCATCGGCTGCCTCACCGAACTCGCCTTCGTCCACTTCGAACGGACCTGGTGCGCCGACCTCGCCGAACTGTGCGAGAAGACCCGACGGCAGTTGGTGCGGCTCGCCACCGACCCGCCGCCGCTCGCCGCCGCACTGGCCCACTTGCGCGCGAACGGCCACCGCCAGGAGGTGGAGCGGTTGCGCGACCGCCCCTACCTGCTGTTCCACCATCGCCAGGAGACTCCCGTGACCCCCTTCGCCCCCGACGTCAGCCTCACCCCCTTGCTGCGTCCGGCACCTCGCACGGGCGCCCGCCGGGATCCCGCCCTCACTGTGACCACCCGCTCCGGCCCCGGCGGCGGAAAGATCACCGTGGAGTACGTCGAAGCCGCCTACCCGCGGGAATTCGTCGCCGACCTCACCGACGCCGCCGCCGAGACCCTGACCGACCTGCTCACCTGGGCCGGCTCCCGGTGAGCCCGTCACGCACCCGCCCGACCACGGCGCACCTGGCGCAGCGGGCCGCGCTGGCCGCCGTGCTGGGGTACACGGCCGTCGGCGCGCGCAACATCGTCCGATCGGCCCGCTGGAAGGGCCGCGCCCGGGCCGACTTCACCGCCCGGCCGGCCGGCTCCGCCCCCGGCGCCGCCTACGTCTACCTGCTCGTACCGGCCCTGCGCGAGCAGAACGTCATCGAGGACACCCTCGCCCACCTGCGCCGCCTGGACTACCCCGCGGACCGGTTCGAGATCGTCGTGGCCGTCGACGGCAAGGAGACCGACGAGCCCACCACCGCCCGCGTGGTCGAGGAGTACGCCAAGCACCACCCCGACGGCGCCCCCATCACCGTCGTCGCCCACACCGGACCCGGCCAGCGCCGCAGCCTCCAGCTCAACGTCGCCCTCGACCATGTGCTGGAGCGCGTGGCGGAGCGGCCACCGCAGGAGCGTGTCCTGGTCGGCGTCTACGACGCGGACTCCCGCCCCGAACGGCAGGTGCTCGCCTACCTCGACGACCACCTGCTCCGCCGCCCCGAGGCGATGGCGTTCCAGCAGACCGTCACCTACCTGGACAACCACGAGGAACTGGCCGGACGCGGACTGGTGCACGCCAACGCCGTCTACCAGAGCCTGTGGAACTACGTCTTCGAGATCCCCCGGCTGCTCGCCTCCCGGGACCGGCTCACCACCGGCCGCACCCTGCGGTTCCCGCCCTACTGCATGGGCCACGGAGAATTCTTCGACCTGCGGGCCCTGCGCCTGATCGGCGGGTTCCCGCGCACCGGACCGTGCGACGGCATCCAGATCGGCTTCGCCCTGTCCCGCGCGGGCATCGCCGTCCACCCGGTGCCCTTCGACGACGCATGCCAGTCGCCCACCTCACCGGCGACCATCGTGCGCCAGCACACCTTCTGGTACTCCGGACTCCTCCAGTTCTTCCACTGGTACACCCCTCGTCGCCTGAGCCGGGACACCGCCCTCCCCCTGCTCTGCCACACCGCGCACTCCACCAAGTGGCTGGTCCGACCGGTGGTGTTCACGCTGGCCGCGGCCGGCGCCCACCGCGCCTACGGGCGGCGCGGCCCCCTGGCCCTGACCGGGCTGGTCTACGCGTACTACGAACTCGGCGCCGCGGCGCTGCGCCGTACCAGTGCCCCGGAAACCGGCGCCGCCGCGCGCCGGGTACGCGGACGGATCCCGCTCGCGGTGGCCTTCAAGTCGCTCGGCGCGGCCAACGCCGTCGGCCGGATGCTGCTGGGCAGATCGACGTTCAACAAAGTCGAGCGATAGAGAGGACAACACGATGGACGAGACCTGGGTCTCCGACTTCCTCGCCCACGAGGAGATGGAACCGAACCGCACCGGCCACGCGGCCCTGCCGGCCGGACCGCCCGGATGGGGCGGGCGCGACGCGCCGGACTCCGTCCGCGCCGAACACCGCGAGCGGCTCGGGCTCGGCTGGCTCTACTACGGCCTGGCCCGTGCCCTGGAACCGCGCACCGTACTCAGCATCGGCTCCGGACGCGGCTTCGTGCCGATCCTGCTCGCCAAGGCGCAGCGCGACCGCGGCGCGGCACCCGTCACCTTCGTCGACCCCTCCTTCGACGACGACTTCTGGACCGACGCCGAACGGGTGCGCAAGTGGTTCGCGTCCTTCGGCGTGGAGGACCACATCGTCCACCACCTGATGACCACCGAGCAGTTCGCGACCACCGAAGCCTGTGCCCAGCTCCCCCCGGTGGACCTGCTGTTCATCGACGGCGGGCACTTCTACGAGCCGGTGGAGGCCGACTTCCGGCTGATGTCCCCCCGCCTCGCCCCCGGCGGCACGATGGTCTTCCACGACACCGTCAGCCGCAGCGCCAACCCCAAGTGGTCCGGCCCGCGCCGGCTCCTCCTGGAGATCGAGGAACGCGAACCGGGCCGCTGGCAGATGCTGGACCTGCCCTTCGGCGCCGGGGTGACGGTGGTCCGCGAACGCGCCGAGCAGTCCCTCCCCGGCTATCTCGCGGGGCTGCACGAGCGGTGGCCCGACCCGGACTCGACGGAATTCTGACGGAGGCACACACCCCGTGACGACAACACAGCGAAACCTCCAGGAACGCATCGAGGCCCGCATCCGCGACAACCTGGTGGGCCTGGTCGACAGCAAGCAGTGGAACATCTACCGCGGGCGGTTCGTCAACGCGGTGGAGGCCCACGCCCGGGAACTCGTGGGCGTGCCCTGTCTCACCACCAACGCGGGCACTTCCGCCATCGAGCTGGCCCTGCGCGCCCACGGCATCGGACCCGGCGACGACGTGGTGATCCCCAGCTCCACCTTCGTCGCCACCGTCCAGGCGGTCCTGCTCACCGGCGCTCGCCCTGTGCTGTGCGACGTGGACGACGCCACGTACAACCCCGAACCGGAACACGTGGCGGCGGCGCTGACCCCCGCGACCCGGGCAGTGCTCTTCGTCCACACCTTCGGCAACCCCTCCGGCGCCGCTCGGGTGGCGGCGTTCTGCGCCGGGCGAGACCTGATCCTGCTGGAGGACGCCGCCCAGGCGTTCGGCGGCCGGATCGGCGGCCGGCCGGTCGGCACCCTCGGCTCCGGCGCGGCCTTCAGCTTCAACAGCTCCAAGCCCATGAGCTGCGGCGACGGTGGGATGTTCGCCACCGGCGACCTCGAGGTCCACCGACGGGCGAAAGCCATCCGGCACGCCGGACTGCGCGAGGTGCCCGACGGCCGCTTCCTGGCCCACGAGATCGGCGGCAAGTCGCTGATGACCGAGTTCCAGGCGGCCGTCCTCGAACCGCAGATGGACCTGTTCGACGAGTTGTCGCGGGTCCGTACCGGGGCCGCGATGTCGCTGCGCGAGGCGCTGCCCGAGGTGTCGCCGCACGCCCGCCTCCAGCAGGTGGACGACGACGCGGTCAGCGCCTGGCAACGGGTCGCCATCACCCTCGACACCCCCGCCCGGGCCGAGGAGACACTCGCCCGCCACCCCTGGCTGGAGCGGTTCTACGCCGCGGCCCTGGTCGACGAGCCCGTCGTGGCCCGGCACGCCGTCTTCACCGACGACGTCGCCCACCGCTGCCGCGACCTGTGGGGACGCCTCATCGGCGTCACCCTGTGGCCGTTCCAGGACTTCGGCGACGTCGTGGCCAAGGCCCTCGAGGCGAAGGGAAGCCATGTCTGACCCGGCGGACCCGGCCGACCCGACGTGGGCCGCCGGCTCGACCCTCCTGGTCACCGGCGGCGGGGCGGGCATCGGGGCCGCGGTGTGCCGGGCCTTCGTCCGGGCGGGCGGTGAGGTGATCAGCCTCGGGCGCTCCCCGGCCGAGGGCCCCGGTGTCCGCAACCACCTGGTGGACCTCGGCGACGCCGAGGCGCTCGACTCCGTACTCGCCCACCTCGCGGACACCGGCACCCCCGTCCGCTATCTGGTCAACAACGCCTCGCTGCGGCAGACCCGGCCGCTGCCCGACGCCGACCGCGGGCACTGGCGCGAGACCTTCGAAGTGAACCTCTTCGCGCCCATGGAGATCTGCCGGACGGTCGGCGGCCGGCTCCCGGCCGGCGGCGCCGTCGTGAACGTCACCTCCAGCGCCGCCCGCCACCTCAGCCCCGGCACCGCCGCCTACGCCGCGTCGCAGGCCGCGCTGGAGGCGGCGTCCACCGTGCTCGCCCGCGAACTCGCCGGCCGGGGCGTCCGCGTCAACACCCTCGCACCCGGCCCGACCCGAACCCCCGGGCTGAGCCGCGCGGTGCGCAGCGGACAGTCCCTGGACGAGGCACGGCTGGCCGAGCGCATCCCGCTGCGGCGACTGGGGCGGGCGGAGGAGATCGCCGCGGCCGTCATGTTCCTCCTCTCCCCGGCCGCCGGTTTCGTCACCGGACAGGTCCTGCCCGCGAACGGAGGCCTGTGATGCCCGCCATCGCCCTGCGCGCCCGCCGGGACGGCCGGCAACCGCCGCACGGCCTGGACGCGGCGGCCGGCACGGCGTTCGCGGCCGACCTGCACCGCTGGCGCCGGCAGGCAGAGGAGGACTGGCGTGCGCTGGGCGGGCCGGACGAGGACTCGCCGGTCTCCCGCACCGTCCCCGGATACCTGCTGGACCGGTACGCCTTCCGCGCGTTCATGCGCGCCACCTGCGGGGTACGGATCGCCGACCGCTTCGCCCGCCCCACGGGGCCGCAGGCCGCACGCTGGGAAGAACTGACCCGGTCACGGCTGCGCGGCGCCCCCAGCGTGGGGCTGGCGCCGGTACGGCTGACGGACCCGGTCACCGACACCCCGCTCGTACGCGACCTGCTCCGCCGCTGGCGAGGCCACCTGGCCGCGCTCGGCATCGACCACGCCCCGGCGCTCTTCCGACCGCCCACCGGGCAGACCTGGCTGGACCTGTACCGCGCCTCCGTCCTCTACCCGTTCTACCCGCCGGCCATCCTCGGCCCGTCGTTCATGGAGCGGATCAGCGCGCGGCAACGCGACGAGATCCTCGCCACGCACGGCCCCACCGGCATCATGAGCCTCTACGCCTTCCTGCTGGAGTCGCACGAGGACACCCACCGCGCCCAGCGCGGCGAACCCCTGCTGTGCGAGTACGTGCTGGCGATCCTGTGGTGCCGCTTCCTCGACGAACACGACCAGTGGTACTGGGAGCGCAACGAGGACACCGGTGTCTCCCTCAACGTCGAGGAGCCCTACGTACGCCGCGTCCACCTGGCGGACGGGGCCCTGCGTGCCCTGTTCCGCGACACCGCGACCGGCGTCCACGAGGTGCTGGGCCCCACCGCCTACGACGAGTTGTGCCTGACGGGGTGGCTCTTCGACGCCCGGGCCATCGCCTACCGCGACTATCTGGAACTCATCACCCTGCGTCTGACCGGCCACTCCCTGCACGACCGGCTGGCCGCGCTCACGACCGCGCTCGACGACCGCCTGGCGCCGCGGCCCCGGCCCGATGCCGGCGACACCGCCGGCTCCGCGGACCCCGCCGACCCAGCAGAAGGGACGCACCGTTGACCCCGACCGACCCGGCAGGGCTGCCCGGCACCGCCTACCTCTCCCTCCAGAACCCCTGCAACGCGAGCTGCCCGATGTGCCTGAGCTGGCGCGACGACAGCGCCCTGCCGATAGCGGCGGTCCGCGACACCGTGCGCGCCCTCGCCGACCAGGGCTGGCGGCGGCTGATCTTCACCGGCGGGGAGTTCGTCACCTACCCGGGCTACGACTCCCTCCTCGCCCTCGCCACCGACCTCGGTCTCGACCACGGGTTCATCACCAACGGCACCGCCCTCGACCCCGCCTACGACGCGCTGCTGGACTCCCCCGGGCTGACCAAGGTCGTCCTCTCCCGGGACTTCGCCGACCCCGCGCGGCACGCCAAATGGCGCAAGCTGCCGGAATTCTCCGACGAGACCATCGCGGACGTCTTCGCCCGGCTGTCCGGCCGCGGCGTCTTCTGCCAGGTGAACACGGTGCTCATGCCGTCCAACGCGGACGCCCTGGTGGACTTCCCCGCCCTGCCGTTCTGGACCAGCCTCCACCTGTGGCACCTGATCCCCGTCAAGGGTCCGATGGCCAGGCGGTGGACACACGAGGCGCGCGAGCGCTTCGCGGCCACCGCGGAGGCGCTGGAGCACGGGCCGGGCCCGGGACCGACCCTGGTGACGCCGCTGCCGTCCGGCTTCGCCGAGCTGCCGCTCGCCGACATCCGCGGCTCACGCCCCACCGAAGCCACCGTCCAGGGGCGTTCCTGCGCGGTGGAACGTGCCCAGATCTACGTCGACGCCTCCGGCCACGTGCTGCCCTGCAACTCCATCGCCTGGGAGGAACGCAGGACGGTCGGCTTCGGCAGCCTCCACGACGACCCGGCACACGTCATCCTCGACCGCCGCCGCCGTGCCCTGGAATCCGACCACAACAGCGAACGCCGTGGCTGTCACGCCTGCGATCCGCTCAACTTCGCCGTGAACGCGAGCGCGTCCAGGGTGTGAGCGCACGGTCCCGTGCCTCGGCGGGCTGTCCCGGCCCGCCGAAGGCTGAGACTGTCCGACCCTGCCGGCCGTTCCCAACAGCCGGGCCTGAACGGCGTCCCCACCGGCGGTGACCTGTACGTGCTCAAGAACATCCTGCACGACTGGCCCGACGAGGACTGCCTGCGCATCCTGACCGTCTATCCGGTGGTGCTCAGGGTTCCAGGACTCTGGCGGTGAAGGCCGCCAGGTGGGCCCGCATCTGTTCACGGGTCATCCCCTCCCGGCCGACGAGGTGTTCGACGAGGTCGGCGCGGGTGGCGGCAAGCAGAGCATGCGCGGTGAAGTTGCTGTCGGCGAGTCCGGGAATCCGTTCCAGCGCGGCCTGGAGCGTGCCGTGCCACCGCTCGTAGTGCTCTGCCGCGTAAGGGCTGTCGCCACCGGTTCCCTCGAGCGCCAGGGCAAGGTGCCGGTTGTCGATCTTGAAGCACAGGACGGCATCGAGGAGGGCGGGTACGCGCTGGAGCGGCGGGGTGGCCGGCCCCAGAGGTGGCGCCCCTTCTTCGATGGCCCGCCGGATCGGTGCGAGCCGCATTTCGTACAGCGCATGGATCAGGCCGGTGCGGTCACCGAAGCCGCGAAAGAGCGTTGCCTTGCCGACGCCGGCCGCTGCCGCGATGTCGGCCATGGTGACCGCCTCGGGGCTGTCGCAATGGGCGAAGAGTGCGTCGGCGGCCGCGAGGACGGCCTCCCGGTTACGAGTGGCGTCCGCGCGCGGCTTGCGTTCGGGGCGTTCGGACCGTTCGGGCATGAGGCTCCTCCTTTACAAAACGGACCCCGGGTCCGTATCGTCGGCCCCATGAAACGGACCCAGGGTCCGTATCGTACGGGACGGAGTAACTCATGAGCGCGAGCACCGCACCGGCGGATCTGTACCGCCACGGCCTGCGGCTACTGCTGGACAAGGACATCCCCGCCTGGGTCGACCTGTGGGACGAGAACGGGATCTTCGAGTTCCCCTTCGCGCCGGAAGGTTGGCCCAAGCGACTGGAGGGCAAGGCAGCCGTCGCCGACTACATGCGCGGCTACCCCGACCACATAGACCTCCACGACTTCCCCTACGTCGAGATTCACCAGACCACCGCCCCGGAGACCATCGTCGTCGAGATGCGCGGTGTGGGCCGTCTGGTAGACACCGACAGCCCCTTCGACATGTCCTACATCGCCGTCGTCACCGTCAAGAACGGCCTCATCACCCGCTACCGCGACTACTGGAACCCGCTCGCCGCCCAGAACACCGCCGCCGACTTCGCCGGGAGCAACCGATGAACGAACCCCAAGAGTTCACCCTGGTCATCGGGGCCACCGGTACCACCGGCAGCCGCGTCGCCGCCCAGCTGGCCGCCGGGGGCCGGCGCGTCAAGGCCGCCAGCCGACGCGCCACCCCCGTGGACGGATCGCGTTCCGTACGGTTCGACTGGGGCGACCCCGCGTCCTTCGAAGGCGCCCTGGAAGGCACGGACCGGGTCTATCTCATCCCACCGCTCGGCGATCCGGACCCGGCAGCCGTCATGTTGCCCTTCCTTCATCAGGCCCGCAGCGCAGGGGTCCGCCGCGCGGTCCTGCTCAGCTCGTCGGCGATCCCCGCCGGCGGCCCTGCCGTGGGGCAGGTCCACCAGGCCCTGCCCGGCCTGTTCGACCAGTGGGCGGTCCTGCGGCCCTCGTGGTTCATGCAGAACTTCACCGGCAACCACACGCACGCCCGGACCATCAGAGCGGACGGAACCATCCACACAGCGGCCGGCGACGGCCGCGTCGGGTTCGTCGACGCCGACGACATCGCCGCCGTCGCCGTGCACGCACTGACCGAGACGCAGGCCCCCGACACCGACCTGATCATCACCGGACCCCAAGCACTGAGCCACAGCGACATCGCCGCCATCCTCACCGACGTCACCGGCCGGACCGTCACCCACCACAGGCTGACCTACGAGCAGATGCGCGACCGCCTGGCCGCCGACATCCCCGCCGAGTTCGCCACACTGCTCGCCGACATGGACCAGGCCATCGCCCAAGGCGCCGAAGACCGCACCACCGACACCGTCCAACGCCTCACCGGCCGTCCACCGCGCACCTTCCGCGCTGTCGCAGAACGGGAACTGGGCCGGCTCCGGAGCTGACATTCCCGGTTCCCACCGCGGCGAGGGTGCAAGTGAAGCGATGACCTGACGGGCTCCTTTCCAGCACATTGGGATCCTAAGCTTAGAATTCCACGTGGACAAGTTGTCGCGGCCGCTTCTATAGTGTCACCTAAATACTAGTGACTCCAGCGTAACTGGACTGGCCACAGTTAGGCCGCAAATGTAATCACACTGGCTCACCTTCGGGTGGGCCTTTCTGCGTTCGCGAGTGGACCCGATAAGCTCATGGAGCGGCGTAACCGTCGCACAGGAAGGACAGAGAAAGCGCGGATCTGGGAAGTGACGGACAGAACGGTCAGGACCTGGATTGGGGAGGCGGTTGCCGCCGCTGCTGCTGACGGTGTGACGTTCTCTGTTCCGGTCACACCACATACGTTCCGCCATTCCTATGCGATGCACATGCTGTATGCCGGTATACCGCTGAAAGTTCTGCAAAGCCTGATGGGACATAAGTCCATCAGTTCAACGGAAGTCTACACGAAGGTTTTTGCGCTGGATGTGGCTGCCCGGCACCGGGTGCAGTTTGCGATGCCGGAGTCTGATGCGGTTGCGATGCTGAAACAATTATCCTGAGAATAAATGCCTTGGCCTTTATATGGAAATGTGGAACTGAGTGGATATGCTGTTTTTGTCTGTTAAACAGAGAAGCTGGCTGTTATCCACTGAGAAGCGAACGAAACAGTCGGGAAAATCTCCCATTATCGTAGAGATCCGCATTATTAATCTCAGGAGCCTGTGTAGCGTTTATAGGAAGTAGTGTTCTGTCATGATGCCTGCAAGCGGTAACGAAAACGATTTGAATATGCCTTCAGGAACAATAGAAATCTTCGTGCGGTGTTACGTTGAAGTGGAGCGGATTATGTCAGCAATGGACAGAACAACCTAATGAACACAGAACCATGATGTGGTCTGTCCTTTTACAGCCAGTAGTGCTCGCCGCAGTCGAGCGACAGGGCGAAGCCCTCGGCTGGTTGCCCTCGCCGCTGGGCTGGCGGCCGTCTATGGCCCTGCAAACGCGCCAGAAACGCCGTCGAAGCCGTGTGCGAGACACCGCGGCCGGCCGCCGGCGTTGTGGATACCTCGCGGAAAACTTGGCCCTCACTGACAGATGAGGGGCGGACGTTGACACTTGAGGGGCCGACTCACCCGGCGCGGCGTTGACAGATGAGGGGCAGGCTCGATTTCGGCCGGCGACGTGGAGCTGGCCAGCCTCGCAAATCGGCGAAAACGCCTGATTTTACGCGAGTTTCCCACAGATGATGTGGACAAGCCTGGGGATAAGTGCCCTGCGGTATTGACACTTGAGGGGCGCGACTACTGACAGATGAGGGGCGCGATCCTTGACACTTGAGGGGCAGAGTGCTGACAGATGAGGGGCGCACCTATTGACATTTGAGGGGCTGTCCACAGGCAGAAAATCCAGCATTTGCAAGGGTTTCCGCCCGTTTTTCGGCCACCGCTAACCTGTCTTTTAACCTGCTTTTAAACCAATATTTATAAACCTTGTTTTTAACCAGGGCTGCGCCCTGTGCGCGTGACCGCGCACGCCGAAGGGGGGTGCCCCCCCTTCTCGAACCCTCCCGGTCGAGTGAGCGAGGAAGCACCAGGGAACAGCACTTATATATTCTGCTTACACACGATGCCTGAAAAAACTTCCCTTGGGGTTATCCACTTATCCACGGGGATATTTTTATAATTATTTTTTTTATAGTTTTTAGATCTTCTTTTTTAGAGCGCCTTGTAGGCCTTTATCCATGCTGGTTCTAGAGAAGGTGTTGTGACAAATTGCCCTTTCAGTGTGACAAATCACCCTCAAATGACAGTCCTGTCTGTGACAAATTGCCCTTAACCCTGTGACAAATTGCCCTCAGAAGAAGCTGTTTTTTCACAAAGTTATCCCTGCTTATTGACTCTTTTTTATTTAGTGTGACAATCTAAAAACTTGTCACACTTCACATGGATCTGTCATGGCGGAAACAGCGGTTATCAATCACAAGAAACGTAAAAATAGCCCGCGAATCGTCCAGTCAAACGACCTCACTGAGGCGGCATATAGTCTCTCCCGGGATCAAAAACGTATGCTGTATCTGTTCGTTGACCAGATCAGAAAATCTGATGGCACCCTACAGGAACATGACGGTATCTGCGAGATCCATGTTGCTAAATATGCTGAAATATTCGGATTGACCTCTGCGGAAGCCAGTAAGGATATACGGCAGGCATTGAAGAGTTTCGCGGGGAAGGAAGTGGTTTTTTATCGCCCTGAAGAGGATGCCGGCGATGAAAAAGGCTATGAATCTTTTCCTTGGTTTATCAAACGTGCGCACAGTCCATCCAGAGGGCTTTACAGTGTACATATCAACCCATATCTCATTCCCTTCTTTATCGGGTTACAGAACCGGTTTACGCAGTTTCGGCTTAGTGAAACAAAAGAAATCACCAATCCGTATGCCATGCGTTTATACGAATCCCTGTGTCAGTATCGTAAGCCGGATGGCTCAGGCATCGTCTCTCTGAAAATCGACTGGATCATAGAGCGTTACCAGCTGCCTCAAAGTTACCAGCGTATGCCTGACTTCCGCCGCCGCTTCCTGCAGGTCTGTGTTAATGAGATCAACAGCAGAACTCCAATGCGCCTCTCATACATTGAGAAAAAGAAAGGCCGCCAGACGACTCATATCGTATTTTCCTTCCGCGATATCACTTCCATGACGACAGGATAGTCTGAGGGTTATCTGTCACAGATTTGAGGGTGGTTCGTCACATTTGTTCTGACCTACTGAGGGTAATTTGTCACAGTTTTGCTGTTTCCTTCAGCCTGCATGGATTTTCTCATACTTTTTGAACTGTAATTTTTAAGGAAGCCAAATTTGAGGGCAGTTTGTCACAGTTGATTTCCTTCTCTTTCCCTTCGTCATGTGACTTGATATCGGGGGTTAGTTCGTCATCATTGATGAGGGTTGATTATCACAGTTTATTACTCTGAATTGGCTATCCGCGTGTGTACCTCTACCTGGAGTTTTTCCCACGGTGGATATTTCTTCTTGCGCTGAGCGTAAGAGCTATCTGACAGAACAGTTCTTCTTTGCTTCCTCGCCAGTTCGCTCGCTATGCTCGGTTACACGGCTGCGGCGAGCGCTAGTGATAATAAGTGACTGAGGTATGTGCTCTTCTTATCTCCTTTTGTAGTGTTGCTCTTATTTTAAACAACTTTGCGGTTTTTTGATGACTTTGCGATTTTGTTGTTGCTTTGCAGTAAATTGCAAGATTTAATAAAAAAACGCAAAGCAATGATTAAAGGATGTTCAGAATGAAACTCATGGAAACACTTAACCAGTGCATAAACGCTGGTCATGAAATGACGAAGGCTATCGCCATTGCACAGTTTAATGATGACAGCCCGGAAGCGAGGAAAATAACCCGGCGCTGGAGAATAGGTGAAGCAGCGGATTTAGTTGGGGTTTCTTCTCAGGCTATCAGAGATGCCGAGAAAGCAGGGCGACTACCGCACCCGGATATGGAAATTCGAGGACGGGTTGAGCAACGTGTTGGTTATACAATTGAACAAATTAATCATATGCGTGATGTGTTTGGTACGCGATTGCGACGTGCTGAAGACGTATTTCCACCGGTGATCGGGGTTGCTGCCCATAAAGGAGGCGTTTACAAAACCTCAGTTTCTGTTCATCTTGCTCAGGATCTGGCTCTGAAGGGGCTACGTGTTTTGCTCGTGGAAGGTAACGACCCCCAGGGAACAGCCTCAATGTATCACGGATGGGTACCAGATCTTCATATTCATGCAGAAGACACTCTCCTGCCTTTCTATCTTGGGGAAAAGGACGATGTCACTTATGCAATAAAGCCCACTTGCTGGCCGGGGCTTGACATTATTCCTTCCTGTCTGGCTCTGCACCGTATTGAAACTGAGTTAATGGGCAAATTTGATGAAGGTAAACTGCCCACCGATCCACACCTGATGCTCCGACTGGCCATTGAAACTGTTGCTCATGACTATGATGTCATAGTTATTGACAGCGCGCCTAACCTGGGTATCGGCACGATTAATGTCGTATGTGCTGCTGATGTGCTGATTGTTCCCACGCCTGCTGAGTTGTTTGACTACACCTCCGCACTGCAGTTTTTCGATATGCTTCGTGATCTGCTCAAGAACGTTGATCTTAAAGGGTTCGAGCCTGATGTACGTATTTTGCTTACCAAATACAGCAATAGTAATGGCTCTCAGTCCCCGTGGATGGAGGAGCAAATTCGGGATGCCTGGGGAAGCATGGTTCTAAAAAATGTTGTACGTGAAACGGATGAAGTTGGTAAAGGTCAGATCCGGATGAGAACTGTTTTTGAACAGGCCATTGATCAACGCTCTTCAACTGGTGCCTGGAGAAATGCTCTTTCTATTTGGGAACCTGTCTGCAATGAAATTTTCGATCGTCTGATTAAACCACGCTGGGAGATTAGATAATGAAGCGTGCGCCTGTTATTCCAAAACATACGCTCAATACTCAACCGGTTGAAGATACTTCGTTATCGACACCAGCTGCCCCGATGGTGGATTCGTTAATTGCGCGCGTAGGAGTAATGGCTCGCGGTAATGCCATTACTTTGCCTGTATGTGGTCGGGATGTGAAGTTTACTCTTGAAGTGCTCCGGGGTGATAGTGTTGAGAAGACCTCTCGGGTATGGTCAGGTAATGAACGTGACCAGGAGCTGCTTACTGAGGACGCACTGGATGATCTCATCCCTTCTTTTCTACTGACTGGTCAACAGACACCGGCGTTCGGTCGAAGAGTATCTGGTGTCATAGAAATTGCCGATGGGAGTCGCCGTCGTAAAGCTGCTGCACTTACCGAAAGTGATTATCGTGTTCTGGTTGGCGAGCTGGATGATGAGCAGATGGCTGCATTATCCAGATTGGGTAACGATTATCGCCCAACAAGTGCTTATGAACGTGGTCAGCGTTATGCAAGCCGATTGCAGAATGAATTTGCTGGAAATATTTCTGCGCTGGCTGATGCGGAAAATATTTCACGTAAGATTATTACCCGCTGTATCAACACCGCCAAATTGCCTAAATCAGTTGTTGCTCTTTTTTCTCACCCCGGTGAACTATCTGCCCGGTCAGGTGATGCACTTCAAAAAGCCTTTACAGATAAAGAGGAATTACTTAAGCAGCAGGCATCTAACCTTCATGAGCAGAAAAAAGCTGGGGTGATATTTGAAGCTGAAGAAGTTATCACTCTTTTAACTTCTGTGCTTAAAACGTCATCTGCATCAAGAACTAGTTTAAGCTCACGACATCAGTTTGCTCCTGGAGCGACAGTATTGTATAAGGGCGATAAAATGGTGCTTAACCTGGACAGGTCTCGTGTTCCAACTGAGTGTATAGAGAAAATTGAGGCCATTCTTAAGGAACTTGAAAAGCCAGCACCCTGATGCGACCACGTTTTAGTCTACGTTTATCTGTCTTTACTTAATGTCCTTTGTTACAGGCCAGAAAGCATAACTGGCCTGAATATTCTCTCTCGGCCGCCGCCGCCTTTTCCTCAATCGCTCTTCGTTCGTCTGGAAGGCAGTACACCTTGATAGGTGGGCTGCCCTTCCTGGTTGGCTTGGTTTCATCAGCCATCCGCTTGCCCTCATCTGTTACGCCGGCGGTAGCCGGCCAGCCTCGCAGAGCAGGATTCCCGTTGAGCACCGCCAGGTGCGAATAAGGGACAGTGAAGAAGGAACACCCGCTCGCGGGTGGGCCTACTTCACCTATCCTGCCCGGCTGACGCCGTTGGATACACCAAGGAAAGTCTACACGAACCCTTTGGCAAAATCCTGTATATCGTGCGAAAAAGGATGGATATACCGAAAAAATCGCTATAATGACCCCGAAGCAGGGTTATGCAGCGGAAAAGATCCGTCGACCTGCAGCTCACGGTAACTGATGCCGTATTTGCAGTACCAGCGTACGGCCCACAGAATGATGTCACGCTGAAAATGCCGGCCTTTGAATGGGTTCATGTGCAGCTCCATCAGCAAAAGGGGATGATAAGTTTATCACCACCGACTATTTGCAACAGTGCCGTTGATCGTGCTATGATCGACTGATGTCATCAGCGGTGGAGTGCAATGTCGTGCAATACGAATGGCGAAAAGCCGAGCTCATCGGTCAGCTTCTCAACCTTGGGGTTACCCCCGGCGGTGTGCTGCTGGTCCACAGCTCCTTCCGTAGCGTCCGGCCCCTCGAAGATGGGCCACTTGGACTGATCGAGGCCCTGCGTGCTGCGCTGGGTCCGGGAGGGACGCTCGTCATGCCCTCGTGGTCAGGTCTGGACGACGAGCCGTTCGATCCTGCCACGTCGCCCGTTACACCGGACCTTGGAGTTGTCTCTGACACATTCTGGCGCCTGCCAAATGTAAAGCGCAGCGCCCATCCATTTGCCTTTGCGGCAGCGGGGCCACAGGCAGAGCAGATCATCTCTGATCCATTGCCCCTGCCACCTCACTCGCCTGCAAGCCCGGTCGCCCGTGTCCATGAACTCGATGGGCAGGTACTTCTCCTCGGCGTGGGACACGATGCCAACACGACGCTGCATCTTGCCGAGTTGATGGCAAAGGTTCCCTATGGGGTGCCGAGACACTGCACCATTCTTCAGGATGGCAAGTTGGTACGCGTCGATTATCTCGAGAATGACCACTGCTGTGAGCGCTTTGCCTTGGCGGACAGGTGGCTCAAGGAGAAGAGCCTTCAGAAGGAAGGTCCAGTCGGTCATGCCTTTGCTCGGTTGATCCGCTCCCGCGACATTGTGGCGACAGCCCTGGGTCAACTGGGCCGAGATCCGTTGATCTTCCTGCATCCGCCAGAGGCGGGATGCGAAGAATGCGATGCCGCTCGCCAGTGGCTGAGCTCATGAGCGGAGAACGAGATGACGTTGGAGGGGCAAGGTCGCGCTGATTGCTGGGGCAACACGTGGAGCGGATCGGGGATTGTCTTTCTTCAGCTCGCTGATGATATGCTGACGCTCAATGCCGTTTGGCCTCCGACTAACGAAAATCCCGCATTTGGACGGCTGATCCGATTGGCACGGCGGACGGCGAATGGCGGAGCAGACGCTCGTCCGGGGGCAATGAGATATGAAAAAGCCTGAACTCACCGCGACGTCCCGAAGGCGTGGCGCGGCTTCCCCGTGCCGGAGCAATCGCCCTGGGTGGGTTACACGACGCCCCTCTATGGCCCGTACTGACGGACACACCGAAGCCCCGGCGGCAACCCTCAGCGGATGCCCCGGGGCTTCACGTTTTCCCAGGTCAGAAGCGGTTTTCGGGAGTAGTGCCCCAACTGGGGTAACCTTTGAGTTCTCTCAGTTGGGGGCGTAGGGTCGCCGACATGACACAAGGGGTTGTGACCGGGGTGGACACGTACGCGGGTGCTTACGACCGTCAGTCGCGCGAGCGCGAGAATTCGAGCGCAGCAAGCCCAGCGACACAGCGTAGCGCCAACGAAGACAAGGCGGCCGACCTTCAGCGCGAAGTCGAGCGCGACGGGGGCCGGTTCAGGTTCGTCGGGCATTTCAGCGAAGCGCCGGGCACGTCGGCGTTCGGGACGGCGGAGCGCCCGGAGTTCGAACGCATCCTGAACGAATGCCGCGCCGGGCGGCTCAACATGATCATTGTCTATGACGTGTCGCGCTTCTCGCGCCTGAAGGTCATGGACGCGATTCCGATTGTCTCGGAATTGCTCGCCCTGGGCGTGACGATTGTTTCCACTCAGGAAGGCGTCTTCCGGCAGGGAAACGTCATGGACCTGATTCACCTGATTATGCGGCTCGACGCGTCGCACAAAGAATCTTCGCTGAAGTCGGCGAAGATTCTCGACACGAAGAACCTTCAGCGCGAATTGGGCGGGTACGTCGGCGGGAAGGCGCCTTACGGCTTCGAGCTTGTTTCGGAGACGAAGGAGATCACGCGCAACGGCCGAATGGTCAATGTCGTCATCAACAAGCTTGCGCACTCGACCACTCCCCTTACCGGACCCTTCGAGTTCGAGCCCGACGTAATCCGGTGGTGGTGGCGTGAGATCAAGACGCACAAACACCTTCCCTTCAAGCCGGGCAGTCAAGCCGCCATTCACCCGGGCAGCATCACGGGGCTTTGTAAGCGCATGGACGCTGACGCCGTGCCGACCCGGGGCGAGACGATTGGGAAGAAGACCGCTTCAAGCGCCTGGGACCCGGCAACCGTTATGCGAATCCTTCGGGACCCGCGTATTGCGGGCTTCGCCGCTGAGGTGATCTACAAGAAGAAGCCGGACGGCACGCCGACCACGAAGATTGAGGGTTACCGCATTCAGCGCGACCCGATCACGCTCCGGCCGGTCGAGCTTGATTGCGGACCGATCATCGAGCCCGCTGAGTGGTATGAGCTTCAGGCGTGGTTGGACGGCAGGGGGCGCGGCAAGGGGCTTTCCCGGGGGCAAGCCATTCTGTCCGCCATGGACAAGCTGTACTGCGAGTGTGGCGCCGTCATGACTTCGAAGCGCGGGGAAGAATCGATCAAGGACTCTTACCGCTGCCGTCGCCGGAAGGTGGTCGACCCGTCCGCACCTGGGCAGCACGAAGGCACGTGCAACGTCAGCATGGCGGCACTCGACAAGTTCGTTGCGGAACGCATCTTCAACAAGATCAGGCACGCCGAAGGCGACGAAGAGACGTTGGCGCTTCTGTGGGAAGCCGCCCGACGCTTCGGCAAGCTCACTGAGGCGCCTGAGAAGAGCGGCGAACGGGCGAACCTTGTTGCGGAGCGCGCCGACGCCCTGAACGCCCTTGAAGAGCTGTACGAAGACCGCGCGGCAGGCGCGTACGACGGACCCGTTGGCAGGAAGCACTTCCGGAAGCAACAGGCAGCGCTGACGCTCCGGCAGCAAGGGGCGGAAGAGCGGCTTGCCGAACTTGAAGCCGCCGAAGCCCCGAAGCTTCCCCTTGACCAATGGTTCCCCGAAGACGCCGACGCTGACCCGACCGGCCCTAAGTCGTGGTGGGGGCGCGCGTCAGTAGACGACAAGCGCGTGTTCGTCGGGCTCTTCGTAGACAAGATCGTTGTCACGAAGTCGACTACGGGCAGGGGGCAGGGAACGCCCATCGAGAAGCGCGCTTCGATCACGTGGGCGAAGCCGCCGACCGACGACGACGAAGACGACGCCCAGGACGGCACGGAAGACGTAGCGGCGTAGCGAGACACCCGGGAAGCCTGTTAGGCGCTGAGACGGGCGCACAGCGGGCTTCCTGGGGCAGCGGGAAGGGTCGGCCGGTCCCCCGGTCGGCCCATTTCTCTTGTCTCGGTTTAGTTAGTTAGCCTAAGTAACAGTGACTCCGTCACCACAGCACAGCGGGGCGAGCCGTTGACCTGGGGGAAGTGATGCTGTGACGGAATGACTCGAAACACACATTCCTAATGACTTCTCATTGGGTAATCCAGACTTCACGCCACTTCATCACAGCGTCACCCGGGCGCCCTTCGCTGTGACCCCGAATCAGGTTGCCGACAACCTTCATATAGGTAGAGGGGTTTACGCGCCACGCATCAAGCACCGCTAAGGAACGGCGTCGAGCGCTACCCACTCAGGCCGGTCACTCCCCTGATCTCTCCCAGGGTTGAGCGACCGGCGTTGCCTCCCTAGCTCAGTTCGGTTAGAGCGCCTGTTTCGTAATCAGGGGGTCGGCGGTTCGAATCCGTCGGGGGGCTCAATGAGCGGATACACAATCGCTTGGCTCGCATGGCTTGCCGCGTTCGGCGTCATTGAGGGTCGAGCGCTCTTCAATAAGAAGCCGGGCGACACGCTGAGCGAACACGTCTGGTCATGGTTCGCCACGCAAAGCGGCAGTACAGGCAAGCCTTCGGGTTGGGTGCGTGCTCGACGCTTTGCGCTACTGGCCTTCATGGGTTGGCTCACTGCCCACTTCATGACGGGCGGTCGCTTCTAGCGCTGCCGCGCCCAGCCTACTCACGTGAGTAGGTAGGGGGGTGTCGACGGATAGGGGGGTGTCCCCGGAAGGGGGGGGGGGGTGCCCTATGCGTACCCGGTGTCTCGACTGTAGGGACTGGGCTACTCATGGTGGGCGCTGTGCTCAGCACCACGCCACCTATCAGGCACAGCGCAGTGTGAAGAGCCATGCGAAGCGGCGTGCTGCTATCGCCCGTGGGAACAACGCTGCGGCGAAGATGCGTCGTGCTATCCGTAAGGCAGTGGGCGCGCACTGTGCTACCTGCCTGGGTTGGTACCACTAGAAAGCTTCTCGAGCGGATCGATCCTGCAGGAATTCCCGGGCATAACTGTTCCACTTGTATCGTCGGTCTGATAATCAGACTGGGACCACGGTCCCACTCGTATCGTCGGTCTGATTATTAGTCTGGGACCACGGTCCCACTCGTATCGTCGGTCTGATTATTAGTCTGGGACCACGG
>JADMIO011197707.1_pt1 | contig 89405 bp, 85 predicted proteins | sample 8958161 | NCBI WGS metagenome assembly JADMIO01 (sample SAMN16585339, study PRJNA669376) | soil metagenome | isolation source: Crop rotation soil | place: USA: Cullars Rotation, Alabama | collected 2011
GCCGCGACTTCAAGTCACGTGAATTCCAAGCTTCGGATCCCACTGTGCTGGAAAGACCAACCTCGCCTTCTTCGCGGACTCGGCACGCTACACGAGCGCGTTCGGCCTGGATGCGGAGTGGGGTGGGTTCCGACCCGGACTGCACGTGATCGCCGACTTCGCCACTGGTGACGGGATACCCATCGCGCGCCGCATCAACACGGGCCGCAACACCGCCAACATTCGCAACAGCGCCGATTCGAACGTCGCGACGTTCATGGGCGCCAGTGTGATCGCGGCCTGGCGCATCGCGACCAAAGGGTCGGATACGCGCGTTCTCAAGATCATCGAGCCTACCATCCGCTTCGATTATCTCGACCCGAATACCAACGCGAGCAATGACCAGGGAATTCTTCTGACCCCGGTTCTCAACCTCTACTTTGGCAATACGGTCCAGCTGCGCGCCGGCATGGATTTCTACAGCTACAAGAATGCGGCCGGTGTGTCGCAGTCCGCGCGCGAGCTCAAGTTTTCCTGGCAAGCCAACTTCTAAGGAGCCTCCGGTCATGCGTACGCTCATTTTTGCGACGAGCCTGGCGCTCGCCTCGAGCCCCCTGGCGAGTCAGGTGCGGCTGAACGGCGCGGGCGCGACGTTCCCGAACATCATCTACCAGAACTGGATTCTGACATACAACCAGAAGTTCGATAACGTCGAAATCAACTACCAGTCGATTGGGTCGGGCGGCGGGATCCGGCAGTTTTCCGACAAGACCGTCGACTTCGGGGGCAGCGACGCCCCGATGACGGACTCGGCGATCGCGGCGATCGGCAGCAACGTGCTGCACATCCCCACCGTGTTAGGCGCTGTCGTGTTGACGTACAATCTCGCCGGCGTCACAGCCCCGGTGAAATTCACTCCTGATGTGATCGCCGACATCTTTCTCGGCAAAGTGACCAAATGGAATGACCCGCGTCTGGCCAGCGCCAACCCGGGCGTCCAGCTCCCCAACGAAGACATCATCGTGGTGCATCGGTCCGACGGCTCGGGCACGAGCTTCATCTTCACGGACTATCTGTCGAAGATCAGCCCGGACTGGCTGCAGAAGGTCGGGAAAGGAACGTCCGTGAACTGGCCGGTGGGTCTCGGTGGCCGCGGCAACGAAGGCGTAGCCGCCACGGTGAAACAGACACCCGGTGGAATCGGCTACGTGGAGCTGGGCTACGCGCTGATCAACAAGATGGCCTTCGGTCAGGTGCAAAACAAAGCCGGCAACTGGATCACGCCGAGTATCGAATCCGCCACCGCGGCGGCGGCCGGCGCCATGAACGAGATGAGTCCGCAAACGGATTTCCGCGTGTCCATCACCAATCCGACCGGCCCTCAGGCGTACCCGATTTCGAGCTTTACCTGGTTCCTGGTCCGAAAGGACTATCCTGACGCCACCAAGGCCCGCGAGCTCGTGAAGTTCATCTGGTGGAGCGAGACCGAAGGGCAGGCCCAGGCGCCACGGCTTGGATATGCGCCGCTGCCAGAACAAATGCGCCCGTGGATCAAGGCGCGGCTTGGGACAGTCTCGTCGAGCGGAAAGCCGGTCTGGACGGCCGCTAAGTAGACCTTCGTTTCCAGCGCAACCCCCGTGGGCTAGCCCCGCGGGGGTTTGTCGTTACAAGGTCGTGACAGACGGCCCGTACGTTTCCGCGAGTGACCACCCTTCCCCTGGAACCGGTCCCCATGCCCGGACATGACGCCGGCAATCCGCTCGAGCCGGCTTTCCGGGAGCTGCGCGGCGCCAATCTGGGGGACAAGATCTACCGCGCCGTTCTCACCGCGGTCGCGCTGTTATTGCCCCTGCTGCTGCTGACGCTGCTCGGCGAGCTGGTGATCGGGGCGCTGCCGGCGCTGCGCAAGTTCGGCGCGCGGTTTCTGTGGACGTCCGTCTGGGACCCCGTCGCCGGCGTGTTCGGCGCCGCGCCGATGATCTTCGGGACGATCGCCTCGTCGCTGCTCGCACTGCTGATCGCCGTCCCGCTCTCGCTCGGAGTCGCGATCTACCTCACGGAGTTTTCGCCGCGCTGGCTGCGCCAGCCGGTGGCGTTCGTCGTCGAGCTGCTCGCGGCCATCCCCAGCGTGGTGTACGGACTGTGGGGAATCTTCGTGCTGATTCCCTTTCTGCGGTCCTACATCGTGCCCCCGCTGCGCGCCGCGTTCGGTTGGACGCCGTTCTTGAGCGGCGTGTTCTACGGCAATTCGCTGCTCGCGGGTGCGGTGGTCCTGGCCATCATGATCGTTCCCTACATCGCGACTGTCTCCCGCGAGGTGTTGATGGCGGTGCCTGCGACCCAGCGCGAAGCGGCGTTAGGCATGGGAGCCACGCGCTGGGAAGCGGTGTGGACCGCCGTCGTCCCTTACGGGCGCACCGGCATCATCGGAGCGGTCATTCTCGGCCTCGGCCGCGCGCTGGGTGAGACCATGGCGGTCACGATGGTGATCGGCAACCGGCACGACATCGGCTTCTCCGTTCTGCAACCGGCGTATACGATGGCCGCCGCCATCGCGAACGAATTCAGCGAAGCCACCACCAACCTTTATCTGTCCGCCCTGTTCGAGGTAGGACTGATCCTGTTTTTCATCACGGTCGTCGTCAACGCACTCGCGCGGCTGCTGATCTGGCGCGTCGCACGCGGCACCGCGGTGGGGAGCCGCGCACTGTGAACGCCCTGCGCCTGCGCCGCCAGGTCGTGAACGGGATCATGACCGGTTTAGTGGTGGCGCTGTGCTTCGTGGCGGTCGTCGCGCTGCTCCTGATACTCGGCGATCTTCTCGCCAAAGGCGCTTCCTCGCTGGACTGGAATTTCTTCGTCAAGAGTCCTGTGCCCGCCGGCGAAGCCGGAGGGGGCGTGGCGAACGCGATCGTGGGGACCGGAATCGTCGTCGGACTGGCCGCGCTGATTGGCCTGCCGGTGGGCATCGCAACCGGACTCTTTCTCGCCGAATACGGCTCGGGACGACTCGGCTGGTTCATTCGGTTCGTCGCGGATGTCATGAACGGCACGCCGTCGATCGTGGTCGGGATCTTCGCGTGGACCTGGCTGGTCAAGCCGATGCACCACTTCTCGGCGCTCGCGGGAGGCCTGGCCCTGGCGATTCTCATGGTGCCGATGATCGCGCGCACGTCGGAAGAAATGGTCCGTCTCGTACCGCATTCGCTGCGCGAAGCAGCGCTCGCGCTGGGATACCCGCGCTGGCGCGCGTCGCTGCGGATCATCGCGCGGACCGCCCTCACCGGAATCATCACGGGCTGTCTCGTGGGTGTCGCTCGCGTGGCTGGCGAGACGGCGCCGCTGCTCTTTACGGCGCTCGGAAACCTGAACTTTTCGACCGCCGTTCTGCAGCCCATGCAGACGCTCTCGCTGCAGATCTACGTCTACGCGACCGGGCCCTTCGAAGAATGGCATCGGCTGGCGTGGGCAGCCGCGCTCGTCTTGATGGGACTCGTCCTGGTGCTGGCTCTCGCCGCCCGCTGGGCAATCCGGCAACGCCATGCGACCAACCGATAACAACGGGAGCCTCCAGCTCGAGACCGTGCATCTGACGGCGCTCTACGGCCGTCGGGCGGCAGTGAAGGACGTCTCCATTCCTTTCCCCAAGCAGACGGTCACCGCGATGATCGGTCCCTCCGGCTGCGGCAAGAGCACGTTCCTGCGCTGCCTGAACCGCATGCATGAGCTGTCCGAGGGTGGTTGGGTCACTGGCTCCGTGCTGCTCGCGGGCCACGACGTGTACGAGTCCAGAATCGATCCTGTGCAGCTGCGCCGGCGCATTGGCATGGTATTCCAGCGCCCCACGCCCTTCCCCACGATGACCATCTATCAGAACGTCGCGGCGGGCTTGCGGGTGAACGGCCATAGGAGCCGTGCTGACCTGGAGGTGACCGTGGAACGCGCGCTCACCCAGGCCGCGCTCTGGGATGAAGTCAAAGATCGGCTGCGCCACAGCGCCCTCGCGCTCTCCGGCGGGCAGCAGCAGCGGCTCTGCATTGCCCGCGCTCTGGCTCCCGAGCCTGAAGTGCTCCTGCTCGATGAACCGACCGCCTCACTCGACCCCGGCGGCACGCAGCGGATCGAGGAGCTGTGTCACGATCTCAAGTCCCGCTATACCATCGTGATCGTCACCCACAACCTGCAGCAGGCGGCCCGCGTCTCGGATTATACCGCGTTCTTTTTCATGGGTGATCTCATCGAGCGGGGACGCACGGACGAGCTGTTCACACGCCCGACTGAAGAACGAACCGAAGCCTACATCACGGGGAGGTTTGGATGACTGTCGTGGGACCGATGGACCGGCGGACAGTCGGACCGTCAGATCGCGGCATTTCCAGTGCGCCGGTCCGGCCGTCCGGCGGTCCGCCCGTTCTTGACGTGCGGGATTACAACTTCTGGTATGGTCCGAGCCAGGCGCTCGCGGACATCACGTTCGCCATCCCCCGCCGCGCGATTACGGCGCTCATCGGGCCATCGGGCTGCGGGAAATCGACATTCCTGCGGTCGATCAACCGTCTCAACGAGCTGATCCCGCGCACGCGCCACACGGGCGACATTCTGCTCGAGGGTGTTTCGGTTTTTTCGCGCGGCACCGACGTCGTCGCGCTGCGGCGTCAGGTCGGGATGGTCTTCCAGCAGCCGAATCCGTTTCCCAAGTCCATTTTCGACAACGTGGCGTACGGTCCGCGGCTCAACGGACTGTGCCGCTCGCGAGACATCCCGGAGCGCGTGGAACAGGCATTACGGCGTGCGGCGCTGTGGGACGAGGTCCGCGACCGCCTGGCGAGCCCGGCCACGAGCCTCTCGGGCGGGCAGCAGCAGCGCCTGTGCATCGCGCGCGCGCTGGCAAACGAGCCCGAAGTGTTGTTGATGGACGAGCCGTGCTCGGCGCTTGACCCCGGGGCGACGCAGCACATCGAAGAGTTGATGGTGGAGCTCAAACAGAACTATTCGATCGTCATCGTCACGCATAATATGCAGCAGGCTTCGCGCGTCTCCGACTACACGGGCTTCTTTTATCTGGGCCGGTTGATCGAGTTCGAAGCCACGAAGCAGCTGTTTACCCGACCTCGCGATGAACGCACCGAGGCCTACATCACGGGGAGGTTCGGTTGAACACGCGACCCGAGCGAGCACCCGGCATGCACCGGCATTTCCACGACGAGTTGGCCGAGCTGAAGGACCGGCTCCTGACGATGTCCGCCGAAGCGCAGGACGCGCTCGGCCGGGCTCTGGATTCCCTGCTGCGCCGCGACGGCGAGCTCGCCGCCCAGGTCGTTGCGGGAGATCACGCCATCGACGCCATCGAGCTCGACATTGAAGAGCGCGTCACCGACCTCCTCGCGACGCAGCAACCGATGGGGCGCGATCTGCGGCTCCTCATGGCGGCCATGAAAATCGCCAACGATCTGGAGCGCGTGGGCGACCATGCCGTCAACATCGCGCAGTCCGCGGAGCGGCTCCTCGCCGCCCGCCTGATTGCCCCGGAACCGGAGCTGCTGGAAATGGCCCGCCAGGCCCGGTCCATGCTCTCGGGCGCCCTCGACGCGTTCGTGCGCGGCGACGCGGTGCTCGGGCGCGACATCTGCCGCCGCGACGACTCGGTCGACGCGCTGCACCATTCCGTCTTCCGCATTCTGCTGACGCACATGATGGAAGATCCCCACATCATCGGCGCCGCGATGGAGCTATTTCTTGTCAGCCGGAATCTGGAGCGCGTCGCCGACCTCGCGACGAATATTGCGGAAGACGTGGTGTTTCTGGTGGAAGGGAAGACGATCAAACACCACGCGGAGCAAGCCTAGCGGCGGTACCACGCGTTCATTTCACCCGACTGCCGCTGTGTCGTGAGTTGCGGATTCGCGAAGAGCTTGATGAGCACCACGCCCGCGACGAACCCTCCGACATGCGCCCACACAGCAACGCCGCCTTCTACCTGCGACATCGATCCGATTGCGCCGAGCAGCAGCTGCAGCACAAACCAGTAGCCCAGCATGACCCAGGCCGGCAGCGCGACGGTCGTGAAAAAGAATCCCAGCGTTACGAGCGTGTGTACGCGCACCCGCGGATAGAGCACCACGTACGCGCCGAGGACGCCGCTGATCGCTCCGGAGGCGCCGACCATGGGCACCCGCGACGCGGGAGAGACAATGACTTGCGCCGTTGCCGCGGCTATGCCGCATAACAGATAGAAAGCGAGGAAACGGCCGTGGCCCATCGAGTCTTCGATGTTGTTTCCGAAGACCCAGAGAAACCACATGTTGCCGATGATGTGTGCCCAGCCTCCGTGCATGAACATGGAGGTGAGCACCGTGAGCGGATGCGAGGCTCCGATCACGCACGCGACGCCCGGTCCCAGAGGGACTCGGGTTCCTTGTGGTAAACGGTGGAGGAGCTCGCCCGGGATAAGGCCCAGCTGACAGACGGATGCCGCCAAGGACCCCTCGGCCCCGCCTCCCTGAACAAACAGCCAGACGATGACGTTGAGCGCAATAATCCCGATCGTGACCAGGGGCGTGAGCACCGTCGGGTTTTCATCTTTATAAGGAAACACGGGCAGTAGAACTTACCCCCAAGATGTGTTTCTGCCATAGTGGCACCTTTAATGGGCATAGTCTTTGCTTCCGCGACCAGCGGACAATTCTGCGCATCAACTTCATCTGATTGAGGAGCTCTGGTCATGGCTGAGAAGATCATCGGTATCGATCTCGGAACGACAAATTCGGTCGTCGCCGTCATGGAAGGCGGTGATCCGGTCGTGATTCCGAACGCCGAGGGCGGTCGGGTCACCCCGTCGGTCGTCGCGTTTACAAAGGACGGGGAGAGGCTGGTCGGGCAGGTCGCCAAGCGGCAAGCAGTCACCAATCCGCAGAACACCGTCTTCTCAATCAAGCGGTTCATGGGTCGCCGGATGAGTGAGATCACCGAGGAGATCAAGCGGGTGCCCTACAGGGTCGTGGAAGGGCCGAACGGGCTGGCGGCGGTGGAAATCCAGGGCAAGCGCTACACCCCGCCCGAGATCTCAGCCATGATCCTGCAGAAGATGAAGCAGACGGCCGAGGATTACCTCGGGCACAAGGTCGAGAAGGCTGTCATTACCGTTCCCGCGTACTTCAATGACTCCCAGCGGCAGGCCACCAAAGACGCCGGCAAGATTGCCGGGCTGGACGTCGTCCGGATCATCAATGAGCCCACCGCGTCCGCGCTCGCCTATGGGCTCGATAAGAAGAAGGAAGAGCGCGTCGCGGTCTACGACCTGGGCGGGGGCACATACGACATCTCGGTGCTCGATCTGGCTGAGGGAGTTTTCGAGGTAAAGTCCACCAATGGCGATACGCACCTGGGCGGTGACGATTTCGACGCCCGGGTCATGGAGTGGCTGGTCACGGAGTTCAAGCGCGATCAGGGGATCGACCTCGCCAAGGACCCCATGGCGTTGCAGCGCCTCAAGGAAGCCGCGGAAAAGGCGAAGATGGAGCTGTCGACGGTGATGCAGACGGAGATCAACCTCCCCTTCATTACCGCGGACCAGGCCGGTCCGAAGCACCTGAACATCACGTTGACCCGCGCCAAGCTGGAGCAACTGGTGGAGGATCTCGTGAAGCGCACGATTCCTCCCATGGAGCAGGCCCTGAAGGATGCCGGGATCAAGCCGACGGAAATCGATGAGGTGATTCTCGTCGGCGGACAGACGCGCATGCCCAAGGTCCAGGAGGTCGTCCAGAAGTTCTTCGGGAAAGAGCCACACAAGGGCGTCAATCCCGACGAGGTGGTGGCCATTGGGGCCGCGATCCAGGGCGGCGTGCTCGCGGGTGAGGTCAAGGACGTGCTGCTGCTCGACGTGACGCCGCTGTCGCTGGGCATCGAGACGCTCGGCGGCGTGACCACGGTATTGATTCAGCGGAATACGACGATCCCGACAAAGAAGTCGGAGACCTTCTCGACCGCCGAGGACAATCAGACGACGGTCGAGATCCATGTCCTGCAGGGCGAACGGCAGATGGCGATGGACAACCGCACGATCGGAAAATTCCAGCTCACCGGAATTCCCCCCGCTCCGCGCGGCATGCCGCAGGTCGAGGTGACGTTCGATATCGATGCCAACGGCATCCTGCATGTGTCCGCGAAGGACCGGGCAACGGGCAAGGAGCAGAAGATCCGGATCGAGGCATCCTCGGGTCTGGCCGACAAGGACATCGAGCGGATGGTGAAGGACGCGGAATCGCACGCCAGCGACGACAAGCGCCGGCGCGAAGAGATCGAGCGGCGCAACCGCCTCGACACGACGGTCTACGAGGTGGAGAAGAACGCCAAGGAATGGTCGGACAAGCTGGAGCCCGACCTCAAGTCGCGGCTGGACAGGGCGGTCGAGGCCGCACGGCAGGCGCTCCGGTCAGGAAACCCGGACGAAATCGCCAAGTCGCTGGAGGAACTGCAACAGGCCTATTCGGCGGCCGGCGCCTCGATGTACGCGGCGGGCCGCGGCGCGGGAGCTCCGGGTGGCGGCGGCCCCGAGGGACCGGGAACCGGCGAGCCGGCGGGCGCGGGGACCGGTGGGCAGCCAGGGTCTCAGGAAAACGTCGTCGAAGCGGACTACGAGATCGTCGACGACGAGAAAAACAAGAAAGGGTAGATTGGCTTAGTGGAGCAGGATACTTCAACCAGAAGAGAGAGGACGATGTCAGCACGTACGCGCGATTGGCTCAAGTTCGGAGTTCTGGTCGCTATCGCATTTGTGTTCGGCCTGGCGTTCGCGTCAGCGCTCAACTTCCCGGCAAAGGGAAGCGCATCAGAACCGGTCTTGGCTGCGCAGACACCGGCGATTCGCACACCGATTCCGGCGGCCAAGCCGATCGCCGACTTGAGCAGCGCGTTCGTCGCAGTCGCCGATCACGTGCGACCGGCGGTGGTTTTCATCCGCTCGGAGCATCGTGAACGGGCGGAAGACACCCAGCGACTGCCTCCGGGATTCGAGGATTTCTTTCCTCAGTTCCGCCGCCGCCCGCAGATTCAGCAGGGGACGGGGTCAGGGTTTGTCGTGTCGGGTGACGGGTACATCCTGACCAACAATCACGTTGTCGCCGGGGCCGACCGGGTGATGGTGCGGCTGTATGACCGCCGGGAGTTTACGGCGAAGGTGGTCGGCACCGACCCCGCGACGGACATCGCGGTGATCAAGATCGAGGCCAAGGATCTTCCTGCCGTCAGCATGGGGAACTCCGATTCGACGCGAGTCGGCGAATGGGTCCTGGCCATCGGCAACCCGCTGGGCGAGCAATTCGCGTTCACCGTGACGGCGGGCATCGTGAGTGCCAAGAGCCGCCTGTTGAACGGGCTCCAGCAGTCGCGCTACGCGATTCAGGATTTCATTCAAACGGACGCCGCCATCAACCCGGGCAATTCGGGCGGGCCGCTCGTGAACGTGCGGGGAGAAGTCATCGGCATCAACTCGGCGATTGCCAGTGAGACGGGGTTCTCGTCGGGGTATGGCTTCGCGATTCCCATGAACCTGGTCCGATCGGTCATGGGCCAGCTCATCAAGACGGGGCATGTCGAGCGGGCGGTAATGGGAATTGCCATACGCGACGCACAGCCCGAAGACGCTGACGCGGTCGGCTCGCACGACATCACCGGCGTTGTCGTGAACAGCTACACGTCGGATGACTCGCCCGCGAAAGCGGCCGGCCTGCAGCCCGGCGATGTCATCGTTGCTTTGGACGGGCAGCCGGTTGCCAACGTTCCCCAGCTCCAACAGATGGTGGGGTTCAAGAAGCCGGGTGAGACCGTGAATGTGACGGTCCTCCGGCAGGGTGGCGCGCGCAAGTCGTACACGGTCAAGCTGACCCGCGCGCCCATGGGCGAAGAGCAGGTCGCCGACAAGGGAGCCACTCCCGGCGACCGCGAAATCGCGCCGAAGGAAGAAGCGCTGGGTATCTCGGTTCAGCCACTTTCGCCGGACGACGCGCGCGACCCCCGGTTCCGCAGCGTGGTGCAGCAGGGTGGCGGGTTGGTGGTGACGTCCGTCTCACCGGACGGCCCGGCATTTCAGCGCCTGTCGACCGCGGATGATCCCAGTGGTCCGGACGTCATCGTCAAGGTCAACGGCACCCCGACCCGCAATCGCACGGAATTTCGCGACGCGATGGCGAAGGTAAAGCCGGGAGAGATCGTGACGCTCCAGATCTTGAGTCCGGACGCGTCGAGCCCGTCGAGCTGGTCGGGACGGATTGTGCGCGTGCGCGCGCGCTAAGCCTTCGCGAGCCGACGTCCGGCCAGAAGCACGGCGGCGGTGACGAACTGCCAGATGACGGGGAGCACGAAGGCCGCTTGATCGGCCTTCGTTGCTTCATGGAAGAGTGTCGCCAGCGCGATCGCCACGATCCCGCTGGCGACGCCGCTCCATCCTACCCAGCGGGGAAGAACGCGTCCCTGTACGACACCCCAGCCAAACAGATAGGTGGAAATCCCCAGCGCGAACCCCGCCAGGCGCTGGGTCGCGAGACCGAACGGGTGGCTCATGTCGTACAGAAAGATGGCGCGCGTCGCGGTCATCCCGGGCTCGGCGGCCAGATAGTTCTGGGCGAGCACCCATCCTGTGCCGGCCATGAACGAAACAATGATGGCCCACATCGCGTAGGCGAAGGCACCGACAACGATCGCGGCCCGCACCGCCCCTTCCCCGGGCGTCCCCATATGCCGGGTCACCAGGCCCGCCAGGCCCGTCAGGCACAACGCGAAACCGAACAAAAATGCCCAGTGAACGGCCCGCCACGCGTCGGAATGCCCGATGGTCATGAGCTGCGCCGCCCCGTCGCCGTGGAGGTCAGGATGCAGCATTCCGGCGACGATGATCAGCAGCGCTCCGGTCAGCAGGCACAGTGGGTAGGTGAGCTGTCGACGCTGCATGCTCGCCATTGTCACCTCCGGGATGGATCGGGGTCGGGGCCTAATCTAGCTTGGAAACCATGACCGAGTTGCGGGAGCGCCTGCAGGCCGTCCTCGGAACGGCATACCGGATCGAGGGGGAGCTCGGCAGCGGCGGGATGAGCCGGGTCTTCGTGGCATCGGAGACAGCGCTCGCCCGCCGCGTGGTCGTCAAAGTGCTGCCGCCGCAGCTCGCCGTGGGAATCAATGGCGAGCGATTCCGGCGCGAGATCCAGCTCGCGGCGTCCCTGCAGCATCCGCACATCGTCCCCTTGCTCGCCGCCGGCGGATCGGGCGACGTCTTCTACTACACGATGCCCCTGGTCGAAGGGGAATCACTCCGCTCGAGACTCGCGCGCCAGCACCGGCTGTCCATCCGCGATGTGCTGCGCACGCTGCGGGACATCGCGGATGCGCTCGCATACGCACACGCGCGCGGCATCGTGCACCGCGATATCAAGCCGGCGAACGTGCTGCTCTCGGACGGGCACGCCGTCGTAACCGATTTCGGAGTCGCGAAGGCGCTGACCCACGCCGGCGCCGAATCGAACCTGACAACGCTGGGCATGGCGATCGGTACGCCCGCGTACATGGCGCCCGAGCAGGCAGCGGGTGATCCGAATGTCGATGCACGGGCCGACATCTATGCGCTGGGTGTGACCGCGTACGAGATGCTCGCGGGAGTCTCGCCATTCGGGAATCGCGCGCCTCATCAGATGCTCGCGGCGCACGTGATGGAGCCGGTCAAGCCGATTGGCATGCTCCGGCCCGACACGCCTCCGCCGGTCGCCGACCTGGTGATGCAGTGCCTGGAGAAGGACCCCGCGCACCGACCGGCGAACGCGGCGGCACTGCGCGACGCACTGGAAGAGCGCACGGGCGCTTTGCACACACCGCCCGAATCGAGCGCACGCCCGCGCCGCTCACGGAGCCTCGCGCTGGCGGCCACGGCGGTGGCGGGATTGGTGAGCCTCGCCTGGTTCGCCTTTCGCACCCGCACCACGGCGTTCCTCGATCCGAATCGCGTCGCGGTTGCGCCGTTCGACGTGCTGGACCCCAGTCTCGTCCTCTGGCACGAGGGGCTGGTCGATGTCATGTCGCGCAGCCTGGATGGAGCCGGGCCGCTCCGCAGCGTGTCTCCCACGCTGGTGGTGCGGCGCTGGCGCGGCCGGGCAGACCGCGCGTCGGCGCAGGCGCTGGGACGGGAAACCGGAGCGCAGACGGTACTGTTTGGCGGCCTTGTCCGTGCCGGACCGGATTCGGTGCGGTTGTCCGCGACCGTGTTCGATGTGGCGCACGGCAGCATCATCGCCGAGATGGAGCTGCGGGACCGCGCCGATCGCATGGATCGCATCTCGGATGCGCTGGCGGTTGCGGTCCTGCGCGAGCTCGACCGCGGCCGGCCGATCGGTCTGGTTCGCGGGACGCCGCTCGGGTCGGCTTCGCTTCCCGCTCTCAAGGCGTTTCTCGCGGGCGAGCAGTTCCTGCGCCGCTCGGAGTGGGATTCCGCGATCGTGTACGATCAGCGAGCGATCGCCCTCGATTCCGGCTTTGCGCTCGCGTGGAGTCACGCCGGCCTGGCCGCAGGCTGGGCGCACTCCGCACAGGACACATTTTCGCTGCGCTACAAGCTGCGGGCGGGCAGTTTGAATCGTGGACTTGCCCCGCGCGAGAGCCTCATTGTGCAGGCCGAGTCTCTGGGCTCCATGGTCTATGGCGGGGCGCCCAAGTCACCGGGCGCTTCCTGGAGTTATGCCCGGCGCATGCTGGCGACGCTCACGGAAGCGGTGCGCCGTTATCCCAACGATCCCGAGCTGTGGTACATGCTCGGCGACGCGGCGTTTCACGCCGGCCAGCCCGCGCGGATTGGGCCGGAGCAGAGTCTCGCCGCCTTCGACCGCTCGATCGCGCTCGACTCGGCGTTCACGCCGTCGTACGTACACGCGATCCAGCTCGCGCTGGAGCTCCGCGGCAAAGCGGTCGCCCAGCGGTACGCGACCAGCTATCTCCGGGCGGGCGCCGCCGGCGATTACGCCGTCACCGCCGAGCTGCTGCTGCGGCTGCTCGGAGACGACCCGCGCTCGCCGGCCAACCTGCGCTTCGTGGACTCCGCATCCGCGATGAGCACGCACCTCGCGGCTCTCGCGATTGCCGCGTGGCGCGATTCGGCTGAGACCGGTCTCTGGTTCCTGCAGCGTCACACCGGACGCATGCTGCGGGAGGCGAGAGCCGCCAACGACTCCGAGTTCGCAAAATTCGCGACCGTGCAGGCGCTCGCGTATCGCGGCCACGTGCAACAGGCGCTGGACATCGCCGGGAGTCAGATTTCCCGCAGCTTTGTGGACAAACCGTTGCGCGTATCGGCCGACAGCGCGGACCGAATATTTCGCGCGTGGGTGGCCGGCGCGGGCCGGATTCCCTCCGTCGCCAGACGTCTGTCGCTCGCGCTCCCCTGGTGGGCCGGACACCGGGACACGGTTCGACTCGCAGCCGCGGAACGGTGGGTCAACGGCCGGATGCGAGAAACCGGCAGCCGCGCCGAGCCGATGAAAGACCTGTTTGGCTACTTCGCACAGTCTACGAGGGCCTATACCACACTCGCGCGCGGCGATACCGCAACTGCCCTTCGCATGTTCGAAGCGCTTCCCGAATCGACGTGCGCCGCGCTGTGCGATCTCGACCAGCTCACGCGCGCCCGGCTGCTGGAGCGGGCCGGACGCTTCGAGGCTGCGGCGCGGGTGCTGGCCCCAACGCCGGGCTACGGGTGGCCCATCACGATGTCCTTCACGCCGGAGCGCGTCCTCTGGGAGCTGGAACGGGGTCGCGTGCGCGAGCGACTGGGCCAGCGCGATGCCGCCCGCCGAAGCTATGAGTTCGTGGCCGAGGCGTGGATCCACGCGGATTCAGCGCTGCATCCCTATCTCGAGGAAGCGCGCGCGGGCCTCGGGCGCCTTGGGGCGGAGCCTACCGCGCGATGAGCCTAACAAGCACGGGGTGGTGTCCCACCCCGTGCCTTGGTCAGACTCAGCCCAGCAATGCATTGATACGATCCAGGAAATTCTGGATGCTTCCCAACAGTCCGGGGCCATCGAGCAGATGAGTCACGGCACAGAGCAGGTTGCCCAACAGGTTGCCCGCTCCCGATTCCGCCGCGACGTCCAGTACCACCTCGTTCAGATCCACCACGAGTCCGAGCAGGTCCAAGTGAAGCGGGCCGAGATCGAGGGTGACGATCTCGCAGCGGCTGTGATGGCCTGAGAGTGCGACGGGAATATCAGTGAAGGCCTGCGTGATGGGTGTAACCGTGCCGGCGATCGTGCTGGCGCCAGTGAGCACGCCGGACGCCACGACCTGATCCCCATTCATCGCGAAATGGGTGATGGTCATGGTTCCAGTGAAGGTGCCGCCCGGGAGCAAGCCGGTTACGGGGACATCAGTGAGCAGGCCGGAAGCGTGCTTGGGATTTACCTGAAAACTCGGGGCCGTCGTCGCGGTCCCCTTGTCGGAGAGGCCGGCCGGCTGGCGGTCCGTACACGCCGCGATTGCGGCGGCGACCGTCAAGCCAATGAAAAAGCGTTTGCTGTTCATATCCGGTTCTAGACCTCAGCTAAGGTGATTGTCTGTTCACCCCCTCGTTATGGGAACTGCACCCCGGTTTGGCCGGGTGGCCGCAAAATCCGAGCCCCAACGGGGACCTCCGACAAAGCTGCAGACGTCGGTCAAAGGGGCAGTCTTGAGGCGCGATAATCATCAGGCGTATCGGTGTCGTGCAGCAATTCGGGTGACCAGTCCACCCAGTCGGCTTCATTTCGGTGCCGCCTAACGACGTCCTTCCCGCACGCCTCCCCGTGACCAGCCAGGAGGTCGGCGAACAACGAGCGCCGGAACAGATGGGGGGGGGCCGCCACCTCGCCATAGCGCGATACAATCAGCGGAGCGGCGGTCCGTTGGGCACGCGCGACCAGCTCGACGAGCATCGAGGTCGATACTCGTACCATGTCCGGCAAAATGACGATTGCGGCATCGATTGCCGCGCCGAGCGCATGTAATCCTGCGTGCAGCGATGCGCTCTTGGGTCCGTTGTACGCCGGGTTCATCACGCATTCACACGGCACATCTTCGAGCACGGCGCGCACGCGCTCCGCCTCATATCCCACTACGACCACGACGGGGTCTAGACCGACAGCCACCGCACGACGGGTGGCGCGCCGCACGAGAGGTTCACCCTCCAGATCCAGCAGCATTTTATTCCGGCCCATGCGGGTGGACGCGCCGGCCGCCAGGATTATCCCGGCGACCCGCACTGGCTCAGCGCGCGGCATGGATCGGCTCATGACGGGTGCGCAGTGACTCGGCGGGCCGACCCGCGCGCACTGCCAGAATTTCCGCAATGATGGAGAGCGCCACCTGTTCGGCGCCATCGGTCCCAATGTCGAGACCAACCGGGCCGAATATCCGAGACTCGTCAATCGGACCGTTGGCGCGCAGGGCATCGAGCAACCGCTCCGTGCGAGAGCGAGGTCCGAGAATCCCGATGTAGCGAACCGCGGTGTGGAGCAATGCGCCGACATACTCTCGATCAGCGGCGAAGTTGTGGGTCATTACCACACAGAACGACGTCGCGTCGAGCGGCAGATCCGTGAGCGGCGGCGGCGAGTGTCGATCGACCACGACGACGCGGAATCCCACCTCGGACGCGACCCGCTCCAGAGGAGCCACCTCAGCCTGCGATCCGAAAATGACCAGGTCCGGCGGCGGCACAAACAGATCGAAGAACACCGAGCGACCGTCCACTGCATGTATTCCGGATTGCCCGCCTCCCAGCGTCCGCGCGAGCGCAACGGCGCGTTTGTCCAGCGCGGGTGAACCGAGGGTTCCCCATTGTCGGTCGCCGGCGATGATCAGGCTCGTCCCGCCGCCCTCTCCCCCGAGCCCGAGATCAGTGCAGACGGCAAACTGCTCGCGCCCGGCAAGGAGATCGCGCACGTACGCGTGCCATTCAGGGATGGGCTGCACGAGCACATCCACCCTGCCCTCGCAGCCAAGCCCAAGGTCCCATGCGGCCACCTCATCGGTCCCCGAGCAATAGGTCCGGAGCTCGGCTCTACCGGTCTGTGTCACGATGAGCCCGACTTCACGGACGTCCTGCTCGAGGCAACCGCCGCTTACGTTCCCGATCGTTTCGCCAGACGCGGCCATCAGCAGCTTGGCTCCCTCGCGCCGATAGGCCGAGCCGATCACACGCACGACGGTCGCCAGAGCGCCCTCGGCCAGCTGCGACATCCGCTCGCAGACCGCCTGCGTCTCGTTCCATTTCTTCATCGAGCCTCCCGGCGCCGGTCCGACTGAATCTTAATTCAACCTTGTCCGGCGGGTTTCCGCGGCTTAAGGTCGAAGAATGCGGCTTTCACTCCGATTTCTGGTTCCCCTGATCGTTGCGATCGGCGTGTTTGCGTATGCGGCCGTCCCCCTCGTGGACAAACTGACGTTGCGTTGGTTCATGCGTGATCTCGATCTCCGCTCCAATCTCATCGCGAACACGCTGCAGGAGCCATTGCAGGATCTTATTCGAGCCGGGAACAAGGCTCGCATCCTTCAATTCTTTCGCCGCATCACGCAGGACGAGCGCATCTACGGCATGGCGTTTTGCGCCTCGAACAGCGACCAGCCGGTAGCCACTCCCTCGCTACCGAGTGAGCTTCGCTGCGCCGCGTTCGACAGCGTGCCAGCCGGCGCCGGGCGCCTGATGAACACCGTACAGGGACCTCTCCTGGTGACGGTCCGCGCCCTGGACGGTGACAGCGCCTCGACGGGGAGGCTGGTTCTCGTGCACGACATGAGCTTCGTCGAGCGGCGCAGCGGGGAGACTCGCAAGTATCTCTTTTATTTCTTCCTGGGACTGGGCGCGACCATCTCTCTCATTACGGTGGTCATTGCCCAGCTCAGCTGGCGTGGATGGGTGCACGGGTTACAGGCCTTACTGCGGGGAGATGGTTCGGGACCGGACGCTGCGGTCAAGGACCTGCCGGAGCTGCGCCCGATCGCGAGTGATTTACGGGAGCTGATTCGGGATCTCGAAGCGGAGCACCGGTCGCGCGACGAGGATCGCCTGGCCTGGAACCCCGAGACGTTGCGCGCCATCCTGCGACGCGAGCTGCGGGGACAGGAAATCATGGTGGTCTCGAACCGCGAGCCGTACATCCACGTGCATCAACCCGGCGGCGCCATCGCGGTGCGGCGTCCCGCCAGCGGTCTCGTAACCGCGCTCGAGCCGATCATGCGCGCTTGCTCGGGAACGTGGATCGCACACGGGAGCGGAGACGCGGATCGCGAGGTCGTGGATGCGCACAACCGGGTGGGGGTGCCGCGCGAGTCACCGGCCTACCATCTGCGGCGAATCTGGCTCACGGCCGAGGAGGAGTCGGGTTACTACTACGGCTTCGCCAATGAGGGACTATGGCCTCTGTGCCATATCGCACACGTGCGCCCGACGTTCCGGTCGTCGGACTGGGAACAGTATGTCAAAGTCAATCGGCGGTTCGCGACCGCCGTGGTAGAGGAATCGAAGTCGCGGGATCCCATTGTGCTGGTTCAGGATTACCACTTTGCGCTGCTGCCCCGCATGATCCGCGAGACGTTGCCCGCAGCGACCATCATCACGTTCTGGCACATCCCCTGGCCCAACCCGGAAGCGTTCGGCATCTGTCCATGGCGCGAGGAAGTCCTCGACGGATTGCTGGGAAGCAGCATTCTGGGATTCCACACGCAATTTCACTGCAACAACTTCGTCGATACCGTCGACCGCCTGCTCGAGGCCAGAACGGACCGCGAAACGTTTACGGTCTCGTATCAGGGCAAGCTCACCGCGGTCAAGCGATATCCGATCGCGATTGAATGGCCGCCACCGCCGGAGCTATTTGAGAAGTCAGTCCCCCAGTGTCGAACGGAGCTACGACAGCAGCTCCAACTGCCTCCCGACCACCGCGTCGGCCTCGGCGTGGACCGGCTCGACTATACGAAGGGCATCGAGGAGCGGTTGTTGGCGGTCGAGCGCCTGTTGGAGGAGCAGCCGGGATGGATCGGCAAGTTCAGCTTCATCCAAATTGCCGCGCCCACGCGGGCCAGCATCACGCAATACCGGGAGTATGAATCGCGGGTGCGGGCTCTGGCAGCACAGATCAACGAGCGATTTCCCCGCGCCGCGCACCCCCCAGTGATTCTCGCGATCCGGCATTTCGAGCCGAAGGAGGTCTACGAGTACTACCGCGCCGCCGACCTGTGTTTCGTGAGCAGCCTGCACGACGGTATGAACCTCGTGGCCAAGGAATTTGTCTCGTCGCGAGACGACGAACGGGGGGTGCTGATCCTGAGTCAGTTCACGGGGGCGGCTCGCGAGCTGCCGGAGTCGATCATCGTCAACCCGTACGACCGGAACCAGTGCGCGGCGGCATTGCATCTCGCGTTGTCGATGCCCGAGGCCGAGCAGCGCGACCGTATTCGTCTGATGCGGGGACTCATCCAGGAATTCAACGTGTACCGCTGGGCCGGCCGGATGCTGATCGACGCCGCCGCGATGCGGCGACGCGAGCGCCTGCAGGAGCGGGCCATGACGCCGAGTCGCCGGACGCAGACGGTGAGCCAGGCGTGACCTCACTCGATCTTGCACTGGTCGGCAACGGCACCGTCGGCGCGCTCCTCGACGGGGACGGCACCATTGTCTGGTCGTGCTTTCCCCGATTCGACAGCGATCCCGCCTTCTGCTCCTTGCTGCAGACTTCGGGACCGAAAGGCGATTTCGGATATTTTGCGATCGATTTGCTCGACGCTGTGGCGGGAGAGCAGGAGTACGTCACGAACACGCCGATCGTCGTGACGCGGCTGCGGGACCAACAGGGCGGGAGCATCGAGATTACGGATTTCGCACCGCGCTTCCGGCAGCACGGCCGGGTTTTCTGCCCCATGATGCTGGTGCGGCAGATCCGACGCACGGGCGGGAATCCCCGGATCCGCATCCGACTGCGGCCGGCGCGCGAGTACGGCCGCTCAAGCACACCGACCACGAGCGGCAGCAATCACATCCGCTATCTGTGCGCCGACGTGACCCTGCGGCTCACCACCAACGCTTCGATCTCCGCCGTCATCGAGGAAAACACGTTCTTCCTGGACAACTCCGTGACGCTGCTCCTCGGGCCGGACGAAACAGTGCCGGCTGCCGTGACCGAAGTCGGCCGACATTTCCTGGAAGAGACCACGACCTATTGGCGCGAGTGGGTGCGATATCTCGGCATTCCGTTCGAGTGGCAGGACGCCGTGATCCGCGCGGCGATCACGCTCAAGCTCAACGCGTACGAGGATACCGGTGCCATCATCGCGGCGGTGACGACTTCCATTCCCGAAGCTCCGGACAGCGGGCGCAATTGGGATTACCGCTACTGCTGGCTGCGCGACGCCTATTTCGTGGTGAACGCGCTCAACCGCCTGAGCGCCACGAGCACCATGGAACAGTATCTGAACTACATCATGAACATTGTCGCCACAGCACCGCGCGGCATTCTGCAACCGGTCTACGGCATCAGCGGACATCCCGTCCCTACCGAGCGAACGGTCGATTCCCTGGACGGGTACCGCGGCATGGGGCCCGTGCGGATCGGCAACCAGGCGTACAGCCAGGTGCAGCACGACGTCTACGGCTCGGCCATTCTTGCGGCGACCCACGTGTTCTTCGACCGCCGACTCGTGAGAGCGGGAGACGAGGTTCTGTTTCGCCGGCTCGAGACCCTGGGCGAGAACGCGATACGGCTCTTCACCGAGCCGGATGCCGGCCTCTGGGAAATTCGCGGCACGACCCGAGTCCATACCTTTTCGAGTGTGATGTGCTGGGCGGGTTGCGATCGCCTGTCACTGATCGCGACACACCTGGGTCTGGGCGAACGGGCCGCCTATTGGCGGACACATGCCGCGCGCATGCATGAGGTGATCTCTCAGCGTTCCTGGAGTCCACGGCGCAACAGCTTCGTGGCAACGATGGACGGCGACGCACTGGATGCCAGTCTGTTACGCATGCATGAGGTGGGATTTCTCCCGGCCGAGGACCCCCGCTTCGCCGCCACGGTGGACGCAATCGAGCGGGAGCTGCGGCGCGGCGATTTCATTTACCGCTACGTCGAGGCCGACGATTTCGGAAAGCCGACGAACGCGTTCCTGGTCTGCACCTTCTGGTACATCAACGCGCTCGCGGCGCTGGGGCGGCGCGACGAGGCGCGTGCCTTATTCGAAAAGCTGCTGCAGTGCCGCAATCGGCACGGCCTGCTCGCGGAGGATGTCGATACGCACACCTGCGAGCAATGGGGAAATTTTGTCCAGACGTACAGTATGGTCGGCGTGATCAGCTCAGCCATTCGCCTGTCCGTCCGGTGGGACCAAGCCTTCTGATCGGAGTACTAGCATTGAGGAGGGCTCATGGCCAATCGGAAAAAACCCGGACGACAGCACGCACTCTCAGCGGTTCTCGAGCGGAACATTCTGATCATTCAGCGCCACCGCGAAAAGAGCGCGCGGGCGCGCACCACACAGGATCGGCTGGCCGATACCGTCAGCACCTTCTCGGGCCGGATGCGATTCGTGTACATCCACATCGTGTGGTTCGGGCTGTGGATCATTCTCAACACGGGGCACTTGGGAATCCGCCCTTTCGACCCGTTCCCCTACGGGCTGTTGACGATGATCGTATCGCTCGAAGCGATCTTCCTCTCGGCCATCGTCCTCATCAGCCAGAACCGTCTCAGCCAGGCAGCCGAGGCCCGGAGTGAGCTGGGGCTACAGATCGGGCTGCTGACCGAGCATGAGCTTACGCGCGCGCTGGTAATGCTGGACGCGATTCAAGACAAACTGGGGATTGAGAACGACGAGGATCAGGAGCTTTCCGACCTCGAGATGGAAACGAAACCGGAAGACGTGCTGGAGGAAATCGAACAGGTCCAGAAGCGGCTGGGCGAAGGCTAGCCTACCCTCCGGCAATTGCGGGAATGACGGTCACCTCGTCGCCGTCCTGAATCGGCGCGGCAAATCCGCCGCGGAACCGCACGTCCTCATCGTTGACGTAGAACACCACGAACGGATAGGGCTTTCCATCCTTGTCCTGCAGGCGGGGGCCAAGGGCCGGGAACCGCGCGGCAACATCCGCCACAGCCTCACCCAGGGTTCGCCCCTGCGCCTGAATGGTGCGGGCTCCGCCCGCGTGCGCCGCCAGGACCGACGGCAGATTCACGATGACCGACATCTCACGACCTCCCTTGAGACTGCTCGACGAGTGCCGCCACCTCACGCAGCCGCGGCGCGATCACCGGTGCGTCGGGAAGTGCCCCGCTGACGGCTTCCAAAGTCTTCAGCCCATGACCGGTGATGCAGAGCACGACTTCATCACGAGACTCGAACCGTCCGGCCCGTGCAAGCGCCAGCGCGGCCGCCACGACCACCCCCGCGGCCGTTTCGCCGAATACGCCGGCGTCCTGCGCCAGAAACCGGATTCCATCCACGAGCTCGGGATCGCTGACGGACGCGGCCCACCCGCCCGATTCATGGATGAGCTTTGCGGCCATGACGCCATCGGCCGGGTTGCCGATGGCGAGAGACCGCGCAATGGTGCGCGGCAGCTCAGGCTCGAGCGTTGTGCCGCCACGCTCCACCAAACGAACGATGGGGGCGCAGCCCCTCGCCTGCGCACCGTACAGCCGGGGTGAGGTGCCGTGCACCAGGCCCGCCTCGAGAAATTCTCCGAACCCCTTCCGCAGCTTTGTGACGAGCGAGCCTCCCGCCATCGGCGCGACGACCGCGGATGGAAGACGCCAGCCGAGCTGCTCGGCGATTTCATACGCGACGGTCTTCGATCCCTCGGCGTAGTAGCCGCGCAGGTTCACATTAACGAGACCCCAGCCGAAGCGATCGGCGACCTGGGCGCAGAGCCGGTTGACATCATCGTACGTGCCGCGCACCCGCACGAGCTTCGGTCCATAGATGCTCGTGCCGATCACTTTGCCGGCCTCGAGCTCCTCGGGAATGAAGATCCAGGCGGTGAGTCCCGCTCGCGCGGCGTGCGAGGCGACCGCATTGGCGAGATTCCCGGTCGAGGCGCAGCCGATGGTGTCCAGTCCGAAGGCCGCGGCCGCGTTGATTGCGGCGGCCACAACACGATCCTTGAACGAAAGGGACGGGTGGCAAACGGTGTCGTTCTTCAGCCAGACTCGGGCGACGCCGAGGCGCCGGGCCATTGCGGGCGCTTCGATAAGCGGCGTGAACCCCGAATCGCGCGAGTAGACGGGGTCCCCCTCAAACGGGAGCCACTCGCGATAGCGCCAGAGCGAAGGGGCGCGGCCGGCGATGGTCTGCGCATCCGGCAGCGGGCGCGCGGGATCGTAGACGGGCTCGAGCGGGCCGAGGCACTGTTCGCAAAGGGCAACAGGCCCGGCGGGCCGCTCCGTGCCGCAATTCCGACAACGCAACGGCCGGGCGGACAGCTTAGAGCGAGTACTGGGGGCGACGGTAGATGTCATACCTTCAAAAAAAAGGCCCGGGCAAATGATGCCGCGGGCGGTCGCTTTTTAGCGCCTTGTTTAACGTGGCGGCAATACGCGGCAAATCACCACGGCGCTACGATTGTCCTGTAAAACATACCGATGTGACGCCCGAGGTCAAGCGGCCCCGACGCGCGGACCGGCAACCGAAGCGGCGCTGGCCACCCAGCCCCTGAGCCGGGTGAGCGCCAGCTCGATGTCAGGCGCGGCACTGGCATATGACAATCGCAGGTGACCCCGACCTCCAGGACCGAACGCGGTGCCCGCGAGCACGGCGGTGTGCGCTTCGCTGAGCAGCCGCTCGGCCAACATTTCGCAGGTCATCCCCAGGCGGTCGAGCATCGTCCCGAAGTTGGGGAACGCGTAAAAGGCGCCGGCGGGAGACGCGCAGCTGACGCCCTCAATGGCGTTGAGTCCGGCCACCAGCATGTCGCGCTTGCTCTTGAGACTCGCCACGAACCGATGCACCGAATCCTGTGGACCAGTGAGGGCCGCGATCCCGGCGTACTGCACGAACGTCGCTGTACACGAGAGGTTATTGATGATCAACGTCGTCATGGGACCGGCGAGCCAGGTGGGCATGACGCCGTAGCCGAGTCGCCAACCGGTCATCGAATAGGCCTTCGAAAACCCGTCCACGAGAACGGTGCGCTCGGCCATCCCGGGGAGCGCCGCGATACTGTCGAACCGACCATCGTAGCGGATCTGCCCGTAGACTTCGTCCGAAATCACCCAGAGGTCGTGCCGCTGGGCGAGCTCTGCGAGCCGCGCGAGGTCCTGCGCGCTCGCCACGCCGCCCGTGGGATTGTGCGGGAGATTCAAAATGATGGCGCGCGTGCGCGGCGTGATCTTTTCCGCGAGCCCATCAAGATCCGGCGCGAAGGCGCGGCGCGGATCGAGCGGATAGTAAACCGGACGCCCGCCCGCGAATCGCACCACCGATTCGTAGATCGGGAACCCGGGGTTGGGGCACAGCACCTCATCGCCGCCCTCGATCAGGGCCAGCGCGGCACAAAACAGCATGGGTTTCGCACCGGGCGTCACGATGACGTGTTCCGCCTTGGCACGCACTCCGCGCACGGCCAGCGACTGCGCAATCGCGTCACGCAGCTCCGGAACGCCCGCGGCCACCGCGTAGCGCGTCCGACCCTCGCGCAACGCGCGCATGCCCGCCTCGACCACGTGCGGCGCGGTCGGCACGTCGGGCTCACCAATCTCGAGGTGCACAACGCGATGACCCGCGGCCTCGAGACGGCGGGCGGCGTCGAGCACGACGTAAGCCGATTCCGTGCCTAGCAGATCGAGACGTGGCGCGGCACGCATGGGAATCTCCCGTGGGGGCGCAGGCGATAAAAAAGGCCCGGGCTGGAAGAGCCTCAGGCCCAAACCGACGACGCTAAATTAGCGAGACTGCCTCAGCCGTTCAAGCTGACAGCTTGCGCAGCTCCGATTCTGCACGCTCCCGCTTCACCGATTCGCCCACGGAGGCGAACAGTCCCCGCGCGCGCTCGAAGTACGCCCGCGCTTCCTCCATCTGCTCGAGGTGCTGGCGAAACAGGCCGTACTCGAAAAATACCTGCGCCTCGACCGCAGGCGAGCACCCGAGCATGCGGCACAGCCCGACGGCCTCCTCGAAGAAAACAAAGCCCGTTTCATCCTGTTGGCGCCCGCGCAGCTTGCCCATCAGGGTATACAACTCGATCAGGCGCACCGCGGCATTGCCGGAGATCGCCGCTTCTTCCGCCCGGCGCAGCTCCTCCTCCGCCTCGAGCAACCGCCCCGCCTCAAGGTGCAGGTCCGCGATGCTCATGCGAATCCAGAACTCGAGCGAGGTGTCTTCCGGCGCTTTTTGCGCCCACGCCAGGGCCTCGCGGAAGGCACCCTGGGCGGCCGTATAACGGCCCGACTGCGCTTCGAGCGATCCCTGGGCGGCGAGCACGCGCGCCATCTCTCCCGCCAGGCCCGTGCTTTCGAGCCAATCGCGGGCGCGCCGCAGATGCTCTCCAGCGTCGTTCAGATCTCCCTGTCGCTGTGCCAGCACCCCCAGTTGCCGCTCTAAACGTCCGAGTCGCTGTCGATCGCCGCTCGACTCCGCGAGCCGCAGACCGCGTGCGTACCACGAACGTCCTCCCGACCATTGACCCTGACCAAGCGCCGCGTCGCCCAGGCCCTCACAGGCCGCGATTGCTCCGGCCTGATCGAACTCCGCCTCCGCGAGCACGAGGGCGCGCTGAAAGTGGCGGGCACCGTCGTTGAACGCGCCCAACGTCAGCGAGAGTGCTCCGAGCGCGCGGAGCACTTCGACTTCGGGGCGACGGTCCTGCAACGCTTCTGACACCCGCAGCGCGACCTCGTACCAGGCACGCGCCTGCGCTAGCCGGCCCCCGATTTCCTCGAGGTGACCCCCTTTGAGCAGCGCCGCCGCGACGTCCCCCCCCTCACCGCGTTGCTGCGCGTCGAGCGCCTGGAGACTCGCGGCATATAACGCCTGCAGGTGGTCGGTGACGCGCCGGAATGCTTCGGGGACCCGGCGCATCAGCTCGTCGGCCTGGACACCCCGCTTCCCGACGGTCAGGTACGGTCCGGAGCTGGCCCACAGCGCGCCCTCGTCCGGCCGGGAGATGGACAGGAGCAATTCGCGCAACGGCGCCAACGCTTCGACCGCGGGAAGCAGTCCAAGCGCCTTCTCCACCCGCAGGGGCGGGAGCGGCGGTGTACCGCCGGGATGGCTCAGAGCCCGTACTCCTTCATCTTCCGCGTCAGCGTGTTGCGGTGGATGCTGAGGATGTCGGCGGCGGCTCCGATCTGGCCGTTCGTGTGCGCCAGCACGCGAGCGATATGGCGCGCCTCGAGCTCGGCAAGCGTGAGCAGCGCCCCTTGCGGGCGCTCGGCGAGCGTCGATTCGGCGCCGCGGAACTCCTCGGGGAGGTGTTCGGCGCGAATGATTTCGCCGTTGGCGACGATCACCGCCCGTTCGACGACGTTGCGCAGCTCGCGTACGTTGCCGACCCAGTTGTGATTGCGCAGCAGCTCGAGGGCACGGTCCGAAATGCCGGCGATGCGCTTGCCGTAGCGATCGGCGAACTGCCTGATGAAGTAGGAGGTCAGGAGCGAGAGGTCTTCGCCGCGCTCGCCGAGCGTCGGGAGCCGAATGGTAATGACCGCCAGCCGGTAGTAGAGGTCTTCTCGGAACCGCCCCTGCGCAATGGCCTGTCTCAGGTCGCGGTTCGTGGCCGCGATGACCCGCACCTCAACCGGTATGGTCTCCCCGCCGCCGAGTCGCTCGATCTCACGCTCCTGAATGGCGCGCAGGATTTTTGCCTGGAGGGCGAGGCTCATGTCGGCGATCTCGTCCAGGAACAACGTCCCGCCGATGGCCTGCTCGAACCGTCCGATTTTCCGGGTTACCGCGTCGGTGAACGCACCCTTCTCATGACCGAACAGCTCGCTCTCCAGCAGATTTTCGGGGATGGCGGCGCAGTTTACCGCCACGAACCGTCCCGCCGACTGGGCGCCGTTCAGGTGCAGTGCGCGGGCGACGACTTCTTTCCCCGTGCCGGATTCTCCCTGGATGAGCACCGTAGCGGCGCTCGGCCCCACACGCGCGAGCAGCTTGTACACGTCGAGCATCGCGGGGCTCTGCCCGACGAGCGCGTACTTCCCCACAGCGTGCGGCTCGACCGCCATGAGCGGCACCGCGACTTCGTCGACCGCGGAGCGGAAGCGCCGCATCGCGTTGAGGAAGTCGTCGCGGCGAATGGGCAGCGAGAGAAGGTCGAGCACGCCGAGTGATTGGGCGCGCATCACCAGCCCGATGGATGGATTGCGAGTGGTTGCGATCAAGCGCGGCGGGTTCGCCACGCCACGTAACGCGTCCACCCACCAGGAGAGGTCTTCGTCGGGGCGTTCACCGAGCGCCGCCAAAACCAGATCCCACTGCTCTCCCGTAACTTTGCGAACCGCGCGCGGCAGGTCGGGCGCGCCCTCCACCTCGAGCGACGCTTCTTCCGCCCACTGGCGCAGGCTCTGGAGCACTCCACTGGTGTCGTCACCGCCCACACCGGAGACGACGAGGAGGCGCAGGCGGCGCTCTTCAGTGCGACGGTGACTGACGCTGGACGAGCCTTCCGGCGGTCCCGGAGGGGGCGGCGGCGCGGGCGGCGGCGCGGCAGGCGGCAATGGCGCGGAGTGTCTCATTTGTTATAGCGAAGGACCAGGACGAGCGAGTCGTCCGTGCCTTTGTTGTAGCGATCGAGGATGCGATCTGCCACCTGCTGAGGCGATCCGGGCGGCAGGGCATCCGCGAACCCGGTGCGGATGCCGTCCGAGGCGAATACCACCAGCGCGCCAGCGGTCAGGGGCAGTACCTGGGGATGAAGCGACGGCAGGGTCGATCCGACGATGCCGCCTGATGCAACGAGTGAAGACCTGCGACCGGGGATTCCCCCGTCTCCGGGCGAGGGCACCAGAATGACTTCCACGTTTCCCACTCCCAGCCAGGTAACCGAATTCGCAGCACCGTCGAAGAACGCGAGACTCATCACGGCGCCGCGTGTGCCCCGGAGCGCCTGGTGGCAGCGATCCACGAGCTCGACGAGCGGGGCGCGCGGGTGACGCTCGAGCACCGCCAGCGCTTGCGCAGCGGCGGTCGCCGCCTCTCCACCATGTCCCAGGCCATCCACGACGGCGGCCAGCACGCCGCTGCCCGCGGGTTGCACGAGAAATCCATCGCCCGACTGCGTTTCGCCCGGTTTGGGGACGGACGCGACGCCCCAATCCACCACCTGGGAACTCACCGGCAACGTCAATTGATCCGACGCCACTTTTTCATCGTGACGGTGGTGCCGCGTCCCAACACCGAGGTGATCTCGAACTCATCCATCAGCCGCCGAGCCCCGGGCAATCCCAGTCCAAGCCCGCCGGACGTCGAGTACCCGTCCTGCAGCGCGCGGGCCACGTCGGCGATTCCGGGGCCGGCGTCCTGGGCGATGACCACCACGCCCTGACGATCACCGTTCGAAATCACGCTCAGGATGATCTCACCACGCTTGGCGTAGTTGAGAATGTTGCGCGCGATTTCCGAGATCGCCGCGGCGATGACCGTCTGGTCGCCCTTGGAGAAGCCCGCGCCCGCGGCGAGATCCCGGCCGTGCTGGCGCGCCTGCACGACGTCGACGTCGGCAGAGATCGGAAGGCGGACCTCGTCACCCACGGTCCATCCTTCCAGGGAACCGGCGATCGTCGCGGCCACCCATGCCGCTCCCGCCTCCCCCCGTTCCGCCGCCGCCGCGGCCCCCGAGGCCGCCGCGTTCACCGCCGTGCTGGTCGAGGAATGCCAGGCCTTCTTCCAGGTCCAGCGCCGTGGCCACACCCTTGAGGGTGAGGCCCAGCTGCACCATCGCGAACGCCACCTCGGGCTGAATCCCGACGATGACGGTCTCGGCGCCGCGCAGCCGAGCCATATGCGCGATGTCGCGCAGTGTGCGTACGGCAAAGGAGTCCATGACGTCGAGCGCGGTCACATCCACGATCACGCCGCGCGCGCGGAACCGGCCGACGCGCTCGATCAGGGCCTCGCGCAGGTGCGAGAGGTCGGCATCCGTCAACGCCGACTGAATCGAGGCAATGAGGTACTGCCCCTGCTTCAGGATCGGAACTTCCACCGCTAGCCTCCGTGTGCCGGAGTAGGGTTAGCTCACGCCTTCGGGGTCAGTTCTTCGAACGGCAGGACTTTGTATCCCAGCAGCCGTTCTGCTTCCTCGATTCCGCCCTGCAAGTCACCGACGGTTGCCATTTCGCTCAGGTCCACGCCGATCGTCACCAGGGTCTGCGCGATTTCCGGGGACAGACCGGTGACAATGACCGTCGCGCCGAGGAGGCGCGATGCCTCGACGGTCTGCACCAGATGGTTCGCCACGTTCGAGTCCATGGCCGCCACGCCGGTGATATCGATGACGACGACCTTGGCGCGGTTGGTGCGAATCGCCCGCAGCAGCTGCTCCGTCAACTGGCGCGCGCGCTGCGGATCGATGACACCGATGATGGGGAGAATGAGCAGACGCTCGCGCACCTGGAGCACTGGAGTCGACAGCTCGCGAATGGCCTCCTGCTGCTGCCGGATGATGCGCTCGCGTTCCTGCACGAATCCCACCGCCACCGTATTGGCGACCCGGTTCGCGGCCGGCTCATATGCATCGAGAATACGGTTGAGCTTTTCGAAGTCCTCGTGGTATTTCCCGAACAGCGAACGCGCCAGGACGTCGCGCAGCAGCAGCACGATGCCGACGACCTCGTGGGTCTCGACGCCGCGGGGGATGATGCGCTCGGAGAGATTGCGCGCGTACGCCTGCAAGGCCTCGAACGTGCCGGTCTCGAGCGCCTCGACGTAGTTGTCGTAGACGGAGGTGGCTTCGGCGAAGATCTCTTCTTCGGTCATCGCGGTCAGCAGCTGGGCACGCGTGATCCTTCGCGCCCATTCTTCCCGGAGCTGTGTGCGATGTTGCCGCAGGTGGGCGACCAACTCGCGCAGCAGCCCCGCCGTTGGCTCGGGCTGTCCGAGCATATCGGACGAAAGCAGTTGCGCGTCCTTCCCGTGTGTAGCCATGGGTAAAACCGTGCCCCGGTAGAATGTGGGGCGCTGGATGGGCAAGGCTAGTGCCAAATAGGGCCATTCGGGAGCCCGGACTAAGAGTTTTGCTTGTAACTACTTAGCTACACCGGTCGCTGGTCAAAGGCGTGATGCTGCATCGAAATTAGGCGTGGCGTTGTTCAGGGGGGCACTAAAAGGGGGCGGGGGAGCTAGGCCACCATCGGGGTTCTCCGTTAGCCCTAGAGCAACAGAAAACGCAATCCACGAGTGGTCATCTCATTCGGCCCAGACTCCCCGCCTATGTCCTTCAGTGAGCTCTGAAGCGAACTCACATTGATACGGGGTCGCGTCCCGGATTTCTGCTGCGTGAACTGGACGCGCTCTACTCGGGCGACATGCTTCGCAAGACCGATGCCGTTGCCCTATTCGCGGCGTGCGCGCAGAAAACTTTTCATGCCGCGATTCAGTGCGGAAAATCGTGCATTCGGTGCACGTTGGTGCGAAACAACCAAGAGCCGAGTGCTGCAACATCGTGACAGCTTGGCCCGAACCCTGCGTAAGAGGCGGACACCTCACACTCTTCGGCGGTCACGGTGTTGCCTCTAGCAGACAGTGCATCGCGTTCGGGAGGATCAGCGGAGACGAAAGCAGTCTCTCCCCTCGTCTCGCTCTCACCGGAACAGAAGGCCAAGATTCGGATCCTCGTCATCGACGACGAGCGCACGTTTCGCGAGAGCTGCGCCGCGGTGCTGCGACCCGAAGGATACGACGTTACTCCGTGCGGACGCGGTCCCGACGCCCTCGACCTGTTGAAACGGCGCGCATTCGACATCGTGCTCGTCGATCTCTACATGTCACAGGTCGATGGACTGACGCTGCTGCGCACAGCGTTGTCGACGAATCCCGAATCCGTCGTGATCGTGATGACCGGCAACCCGAGCGTCGAATCGAGTGTGGAAGCTTTGTTGCAAGGCGCGTTCGACTACCTGCCCAAACCATTTTCGGCAACGCACCTCCAGGTCCTCATCGGACGTGCCGTCCATACGCTGCTCGCGAGCCGCGAAGCACGGGCGCCGGAGCCGGCGGAGCCAAGCAACACGGTGAGTCTGGAGAGCGATCGCCTCACGGTTCTGGGAGGAGCGCCGCTGTTTCGCCAGGCGATCGATCTGGCGCGCAAGGTCGCGGCGACCGACGCCTCGGTATTCGTCACCGGTGAAAGCGGATCCGGCAAGGAATTGATCGCGCAGTTCATCCATGCGCACAGCCGGCGCCAGGCGCGGCCCATCGTGGCCGTCAACTGCGCCGCGCTGCCCGAGCCGCTGCTCGAGTCGGAAATGTTCGGTCATGTGAAGGGCGCATTCACGGGCGCGACGCGTGACAAGGCCGGCCTGCTCGAGATCGCGAACGGCGGAACGCTGTTCCTCGACGAGCTGGTGGAGATGAGCACGCCGATCCAGGCAAAGCTGCTGCGGGTGATTCAGGACGGCGTAGTGCGGCGGGTGGGCAGCGAGACCACGGATGCCATCGTGAACGTGCGTTTCATCGCGGCCACAAATCAGGATCCCGAAGAATCGGTTCGCGCCGGCACACTGCGAAAGGACCTGTATTACCGGTTGCGCGTGGTCCCGATCCACGTGCCGCCGCTGCGCGAGCGGCCGGAGGACATCCCGATCCTCGCGAATCATTTTCACGAGCGGTTCTGGATGGCGCATCGCGGTGCGTCACTCCCGATCCCCAAACTGTCAAAGGCCGCGATCTGGGCGCTGCGCTCCTACAGCTGGCCCGGCAACGTGCGCGAGCTGCAAAACGTGATGGAGCACGCCGCCGTGCTGCTCGAGCCGGGCGCTGAAGTCCGGCCGGAAGACATTCCCTTCATCGGCGACAATGCCGGCGAGCCCAACGCGGATACAGAAGCCGATAGCGCGCTCGCGGGGGATGGCTATTACGCCGCGCGAGAGCGGCTCCTCGCGAAGTTCGACCGCCGCTTCCTGACGAAAGTCGTCCTGCGGGCGGGCGGCAACCTGTCGAAGGCCGCGCGCATGGCACGGGTCGATCGCACCACCTTCTACCGTCTGATGGAGCGGTATTCGCTGCAGCGCGACTCGCTGGCCGGTGGGCCGACGCCGCCTGGAATGGGCGCCTCAGACCCGGCCGCACCAGGCATTACCGCATGACCGCGCCGCGCCGCACGACCGATCATCTCGGACTGCTGGAGCGCGCGGTTCCCCCGGTCGCGCCGCGACCCCGCACGCGAGCCAGCGAGCTCACACGTATCGTCAGGCCGGTTTCGCGGCCGGACGCCCCGGCCGACCAGTTCCTGACGCTCTTGTCCGGGCCGAACGGCCTCGACCTCGTCGTGGAGCTGGCGCATGACCTTCGCTCTCCGCTGACGTCGATTCTGTTTTTGGCTGAGGCCCTACATCAGGGCCAAAGCGGGCCGGTCAACGAGGAACAGCGGCGCTCGCTTGCACTCATTTACAGCGCCGCCCTGTCACTGTGCACCGCGGCGACCGATGTGCTGGAGCTGGCGCGGGGTGGCCGGCGCCTGCTCGACTCCGAGCCTGCAACATTTTCGGTCTCGGAGGTCCTCCTCTCCGTGCGCAACATGATCCTGCCGCTCGCCTCCGAAAAAGGGCTGGACGTGCGCTTGACGCATCCGCCGGCGCCGGACCGGATCGGGCACGCGCACGCGCTGTCCCGCGTCCTGCTGAACCTGACCACCAATGCCGTCAAGTTCACCGATGCGGGCCACATTGGAATCGCCGCGAAGCAGCTTTCAGAAAAGCGCCTCGAATTCTCTGTGTCGGACACGGGTAAGGGCATCGAGCCCGGCGTGCTGCGGACGCTGTACGAGCCATTTCGACGCGGCGCGGCGGATCGCCGCCACTGCTTCTCGAGCGCCGGTTTGGGACTGGCGATCTGCCGCAAGCTGCTGCGCTCGATGGGTTCGGAGCTGCGCGTGGAGACCGGCCCCGAGGGGACGCGTTTCCACTTCGTACTCGAACTTCCTGGCAGCAGTTCGGCATAAGAGTTGCCTAGCTAACCAACAGCAACGGCTTGCTGCGGGGGTGGGTAACCCTCGGTTCGTAGGGCCCCAGTGCCCCGGACCCAGCGACGAGAACCCATTCCCCGCAGCGCCAGCCCTCACAACAGGTGGAGCGACCGGTGAAGCAGTCGGCGAAGCGGCGGCTAGTTTGGCTCGAAGAAACGACGATCGCGCTGTGTATGCTCCTCTCCGCGATGTTCGAGGCTCGCCCCCGGAGACGCCGCACCTTCTAGGTTCCTCGCCTAGCCCGCAGTCGAAATTCAGTGCAATCCCAACCCTTAGATCGATGCACTTTGGTGCGGCAGATGCAGCCCTTTGGGGCGGTCACGCTCGGTTTTCGGGTGATTCTCGCCTCCGGAGTTAGGCCCAAAGATTGCGTAAAGGGGGGCATGATAATGCACACGCATAAACCGACGGCACCTGACGCACTCACCCCTCGCGGGAATAGCTCAGTGGAAGAGCACAACCTCCCGGGGTTGGAGCACAGGTTCGAGTCCTGTTTCCCGCTCTACCGATGAGCACTGTGAAACGGAACCGCACGCTTAGCCCGCGGATTTCAACGCGAGCAAATGGTAACGGCAACGGCCATGGCAACGGCAATAGCCACGGCAACGGCAATGGCAACGGCAACAGCCATGGTAATGGTGCCCGCCGCCAGCGTCCCGGCAGCGCACACCCCTTTTCGACGACGCCCCGTATCCTAGACAGCCGACCCACATCGGCCAACACGGAGTCTGAAATGGCGAAGCGAATCCTGGTGTTAGTGATCGAGGACAATCGGTTGGTTCGTGACGGTCTCGCGGCCGTGCTCGATGCGCAACCGGACTTCAAGGTGGTGGCGGCAGCCGAAGGAGCGAACGCCGGCCTGCTGCAGGTCTCCGAAACAAAGCCCCACGTCGTGCTGGTGGACGCGGCCCTCGGCAACGGGGACGGTCATCGGCTCGTCGAGACCGTCAAGAAGACGAATCCCGATGCACGCGTCATCGTGATGGATCTGTTGCCCGCTCAGCAGGACGTCATCGAGTTCATCAAGGCGGGAGCCAACGGCTTCATCGTGAAAGATGCGACGATCGACGAGTTCATTCGAACCATTCGCTCAGTCGCGCAGGGTGCCGACGTCGTACCGCCTTCGCTGACAGCGACGTTGCTGTCTCACATCGCGGATAATCGACGCGCGCCCAGCGCCATGGACGCCACGCGCATGACCAAGCGGGAACGCGAAATCACCGAGCTCATTGCTGAAGGATTGAGCAACAAGGAGATCGCGCAGCGCTTGAACATCGCGACCTACACGGTCAAGAGCCACGTGCACAACATCCTGGAAAAACAGGCGCTGCACAGTCGGCTGCAGATCGCGGCCCAGGCTCATAAATCAGGCGCAGCAGGCAACGGGAACGGCGCATCCACAGCCACGGCGGCTCCAAGCACCGACGGCACCCGCGCCACCGCACGGCCGACGCCCTCACTGGCAAAGGTCTAACGACAAATCATGCTGTCACGCTACGGACGACCAATCGCCGTCAGTGTCTTCTCGGCGCTCCTGGCCGTCCCGCTGAGTGCACCGCTGCGGACCGATCCGAATGCCAAGCTCACGGAGCGGTCCCGGCGTGCCGGCGAAATCATCAGTGAGCTGATCAAGGAACCAGATCACTCGCCCCCGCAGTCGCTCCTGAGTCGCTCCACCTGCGTGGCGGCGATCCCCGAGGTCGTTCAGGTCGGGCTGGGAGGCATTGGGGGGAAGGTGGGGTTTGGGATGGCCAGCTGCCGTACCGCGGGCGGTTGGAGCCTCCCGTCGTTTGTCGCGCTCAAGGGCGGGACGTTCGGCCTGCAGATCGGCGGACAGGCCGCGGATGTCGTCCTGGTCTTCTTGAACGCCAACGCGCAGCGCCTCATCTCCTCGAACTCCTTCGACATGGGCGGAGAAGCGTCCGTGGCCGCGGGACCCGTGGGACGGAATCTCAGCGCGGGAACGGACTACAAGTTGAACGCCGAGATCTACTCATATTCGAAGACGAAGGGCGTCTTTGCGGGGATCGACATCGCCGGCACGAAATGGGAGATCGACTCCCGCTCGAACAAGATTGTCTACGGGTCGAATCGCGGCGCCAATGTGCAGGCGTTGCTCACGACCAGCGCGACACACGCCCCCGCGATCGTCCAGCCATTCGTCGAGAGCCTGCGCCGCAACGTCGGCGGCGGGACCACGCCCTAAAAACAACGGCAGCCTTACAAAAAAAAGACCGGACGTGCCGTACTCGTCCGGTCTCTCTTTTTTTATTCGCAATAAGAGAGGCCGGACGTTGTAGCTCGTCCGGCCTCTCGTTCGTCTAGCGACGAATTCTATTCGTCGTCGTTCACCTCTTCATCCATCTGGTCTTCTTCGCCGTACCTGCCGGTACGACTGGGCATGTCCTCATCATCTTCCATGATCTGGCCGCGGCCCGGCTCCTTCCGCTGCGGGTTGCGCTCTCCGCCTCCGCCGCCACCACCGCCACCCTGTCCGGGCTCTCTCCGCATGGGACCGCGCTCACCACCACCACCGCCACCGCCTCCGCCGCCGCCACCGCCACCGCCCTGTCCAGGCTGCTCTTTCCTCGGCTGGTTGGGCTCGTCCCGCCTAGCCCGGTTGCGATAATCCGCTTTCATGATGTCCTCCAGTTACGGTTGTGAAGACCCTGCGTTCACTTCACGCCTGCCACTGCTTACAGCGCGATCGAGAGGCCGGCGTTGAGCACGAGATCGTTCTGGAACGAGTCTACGCCCTCACTGAAACTCCCACTGTACATGTAGTCTTCCCCTTCAAGCCGGAGTGCGACGGCGCGGGAGAACGGGATTCTGAATCCGAGACCCAACACGCCGCCCCAATCGGTGGAACTAGAGCCTTCACTCGTCACATCGCGGCCACGCCGGATCAGCGCCGGGCCGCCTTCGATGTAGAAGCCGCCCGAAGACGTCGCCGGGCTGACGCCCAGCATCAGCTTCAACGAGCCAAGAAACACCTGTGTGTCCCGATCACCATTCACGGTCGTTCCGGCGACACTGACCCGCGCCGGGGAATACCCAGCTTCGAGCTCGAGCCCGAGCGCACCGTTTCCCCACCCGGTGACACGGGCGCCGGTGATGAAGCTGTTAGACCGCTCGATGTCGCTTCCCGCGGCCCGAAAGCTGTTATGGGTCGGTACGTAGGCACCCGCCCAGGGTGTTATTGACCAGGTGTATTTCTGCGCGGCTACCGGGCGTGCGCCGAGTGCGATAGAGAGTCCTGCCAAGGCAACCGCACCAACCTTCGCGTACTTGTGCTTCATGACCGATCCTCCAAGCCCCTTTGGTGTCATCGTTTAGGCATATATGCCCGCCAGCGGCGCCGGAAGCGCCGCGTGTTTCCTAGCTTGCGACCGAAGCTTTGACCGGTTCGAGGGCTCTTACAATCACTCGATGGGGCGAAAGTCGGTCTAGGCCGCGGGGCTAGTCCGGGCGCCGTAACATTTTGTAGCGCAATGTGTTCTGATGGTTTTCGGCGGGGAGTTTCGGGACTAGCTCACGGGCAGTAGCCCGGTTTTCGTCCCCATGGGTGATATGGAGGGTCGCCGGGCCGCGGGCAGGTTGGGTTGGGCATTTTTTGAACCGCAAAGGAGGTCGTTATGCCTGAACCCAGGAAGGGCGCTCGAGTCGCCATGGCGCTAGTGGCGGCTCTCTGCACGGGGGCCGCAGGATTGGCCGCCCAGCAGCAACAGAGCGACAGCCAAGCTACAAGCCAGCGCAGCGACAGCAGTCAAATGCAGCAACCGAGCGCGAACAAACCCCAGCATGGCCCCGACACGCTCGTGAACCGCGTGAACGGGCAACAGAACAATCAGCCTTCGGGCCAATACGGACAGCAGCAGCAGCCCGGGCAGCAGGGGCAGTCGAACGCGAACAAACCGCAGCACGGCCCTGACACGCTTGCCAATCGCATCAAGCAGAATCCGTCGCAGCAGAATCAGGCGAGCAGCTCGCGCAACCGGATTCCGTTTGCCGCCGACAAGACGGATCTCTCCGACTCCGCGAAGGCGCTGCTCGACCAGCGGGTCGCGATTTTCCGTGCGAATCCGTCGATGCGAGTAGTCATCATGACCGCGGGAACGAAGATGGAAGCATCCGACTCCTCGATGGCGATGCAGCGCGCCGACGCGGTGAAGTCGTATCTCGTTGATAAGGGAGTCGACGCCAAACGGATTCAAGTGGCGTCGAATACGCACGGCAAAAGCAATACGCAGCAGGGGCAGCATCAGTACGTGCTGTGGGTCGTATCGGAGTCAAGCTCGCAGACCCATCCGTGACGCAGCACGAGCCCACAACACAGTAGGGGCACGGCCTGGCCGTGCCCCTACTGTTCCATCAGCGACTTTTCTTCCGTTTGCTGCGCTGCTTCATCACGGTTCGAGCGGCGACCTCTTTGGCGCGCTTGCCGTAGCGGCCCGATCGCTGCGCCGACTGCTTGATGTGTTCATACTGGCGCTGCTGTTTTCGACTGGCTCCACGCAGATGTTTTCCTTGTGGCATTGCTCCTCCAGTTGTGCTTCGCGAACGTTACCGTGCCCGCTTTTCCATTTTCCGTCCGGTCCGTCGCACGCGACGCCCACCCTTTTCCATTCCCTTCCCCGCCCGCTTCACCGTTCGCGCGGCTTTGCGCGCGAGTGCTCGCGCCCGTCCGACCGTCTGCTTCGCGGTGCCAAAAACCGAATCCGTTACGGCCCGTGTCTTTCGTGCTGCGCGATCGATCTTCTGCTCCAAGCCTGCCATGTATCGCTCCTTCGAAGCCGTGCGCGATGTATAGGTGCGGGGATATGCGCGCGGGTCCCCGGGGGCGGCGCGCACGCCGGCCCCGCGGCCCACTTCATGCTCAAGTTCGGTGGTGACGCGCCGCGCAGGCAATCGGCCGAGCGGCATCGAGGGAGTTAGATCGGAGGATTAGCCCCTCAACCCGATGTTGAGGGTCATACGGAAACGATACGTTGTTCTCGCGGGAATAGCTCACCGGCAGAGCGCAACCTCTCCAGGGTTGAGGCACAGGTTCGACTCCTGTTTCCCGCTCTTTCTGGAATCCACTGCGACTCGAATCCGCGGTCGGAGCCCACGCCTGACCTTGCTCCCTGAATCCCTCCTCGGATCGCGTTCCATTCGCCGCGTGGGCGAAATGGCGTTGCTCGCGGCGACATACTTCGTCGCCGTCCGGCTCGGATTACTGCTGGCATTCGTAGACGCGAGTGCCACAGCTGTGTGGCCGGCGAGCGGCATCGCCGTCGCCGCCTTCCTCATCATGGGCTATCGCGTGTGGCCGGCGATTCTCGGCGCCGCGTTTCTCGCCAATGTCCTCACCGCGGGCTCCGTCACCACCTCCATCGGAATCGCGGTCGGAAATACCCTCGAAGGGCTGGTCGGCGCCTATCTCGTCAATCGCCTCGCGAACGGCCGGGGGGCATTTGCGCGCGCCCGCGATGTATTTCGCTTCGCGGTGCTCGCCGGAATGGTGGCCACGACCGTCGGACCGACGCTGGGGATCAGTACACTGTCCGCTGCCGGGTTCGCGGGGTGGGTCGATTTTGGCCGGCTGTGGGTGACCTGGTGGTTGGGTGACGCGGTCGGCGTGATCGTCGTGGCGCCGGTGCTGCTGCTCTGGAACGTACCCTCCGGGCTGCGGTGGACGTGGCCCCGCATCCTCGAAGGACTGGCGCTCACCTTCTGTTTGATGGCGGTCAGCCTCGCGGTGTTCTACGGACTGTTCCCGGTGGCCGGCCGGCATCATTCGCTCGACTTCCTGTGCCTGCCGGTGCTCGTGTGGGCGGCGTTCCGATTCGGACAACGCGAAGTGGCCATCGCCGACGTGCTGCTCTCGGGCATCGCAATCGCGGGAACGCTCCACGGTCTGGGACCATTCGCGCGCGAGACTCCCGACGAATCGTTGCTGCTCTTGCAGGCCTTTCTCGGCGTGACGTCGGTAGTGGCGCTCGCGCTGGCCGCCGTGGTATCCGGCCGCAAGCATGTCGAGGCCGAGCTGCGTCATCTCGCCGGGAGCGATCCCCTCACCGGCCTCGCCAATCACCGGCAGGTGATCGACGTCCTCGAAAGCGAGATCCGCCGGTCGCAGCGCACGGGACGGCCGCTCGCCGTGTTGTTTCTCGATCTGGATCGCCTGAAGAAAATCAACGACCATCACGGACACCTGGTGGGCAATCGCGCGCTGTGCCGGGTTGCGGACGCGCTGCGTGCATCGTCCCGCGTCATCGATACGCCGTCGCGACTCGGCGGCGACGAGTTCGTGGTGATCCTGCCCGAAACGGGCGAAGCCCGCGCCTGGCACGTCGCGGGACGGATTGCCGAAACACTGGCGGCAGACATCGAACGACCCGCGCTGTCGGTGAGCGTGGGAGTCGCGGTGTACCCCCGTGACGGGGATACCGTCGAGACGCTGCTCAATACGGCGGATCGGGTGTTGTACGACGCCAAGACCGGCGGCAGCCGCCGGGGGATGACAGGAGACTAGTCGACCGTCACGCGCTCGAGGATCCGAGAGAGGTCGGCCAGACCGAAAGGCTTGCGTAAAAGCGGCCGGCCCGCGGCGGTAAGCTGGTGGTTGGTGTTCGGGGATATCGAGTCGCCGCTCGTGAAGATCACGGACCGTTCCCGCCCCATTCCCTGAGCCCGCAGCGCCTCGAACAGCTCGAAACCGGTGTGGCCGTCCTCGAGATGGATATCGACGAGCAGCGCGTCGTACCGCGCATCGCCCGCATTCTGCCGCAGGGATCGCAATGCCTCCGCGAAGCCCGCCACAGCGGTCACATGATGACCGAGGCGCGTCGCGAGCAGTACCGTGCCGCGGCGCACATTCTCTTCATTCTCTACCACCAGAATCGTCAGCCGCCGCCGGGTGGGGGCAGCCTCGCGAGACGGGAGGGGTGCCGGCAGTCTGTGATCAACCGGCAGCTCAAAGGACAGACAAGCGCCGCCACCGGGATGGTTCTGCATCCACATCCGTCCGTTCATGCCACGCACCAGCGCAAACGCCATGGACAGTCCCAGGCCGATGCCGTACTCACCCTTGGTTGTGAAAAACGGCTCGAAGACCCGTTCCAGCTGATCGGGCGGGACACCCGGGCCCGAGTCTTCGACCACCGCGCGGACGCAGTCGTCGACGCGCTGCAACGTGATGCAGAGCTCGCCCGCTGTTCCTGTCGTCTCGATCGCCTGCCGCGCATTCATCACAGCTTTGAGGACAACCTGATCCAATTCCTGTGCGTCTCCACATACAGCGGGAAGGTCGAGAGGCGCACGTACGGAGACCTGTACGCTGGCACGCTCCAGCGCCGGATGCTCGAGTGAAAGCACTCGTTCCACCACAGCGCGCAGATCGACGGGGCCGCGCGCAGGGGCGCGCGACTGTGCAAACTCGATGAGGGCCCGGAGGATACGGCCGGCGCGTACCGCCTCTGATCGGATGATTTCGGCGCTCTCACGCAGTGACTCGCGGGGTGCATCCGCCAGCAGGACCTCAGCGAACGCGGCGGTGGCCGAGAGCGGGTTATTGAGGTCGTGGGCGACACCAGAAATCAGGCCACCGAGCTGCGCGAGCCGCTCGGCCAAGAGCAGCTTGCGGCGCAACTCCGGCCGAGGCGCAGGGTCGGTGATCCAGAAGAGGAGCTCCGGGGCATCGAGCGACCCGCTCACGTTGAGGACCTGCGTTCTGACGGTCTGGGCTTCCCCCGCCCCACCAGCATTCAGAGTCAGCTCCAGTTGCTGGGGTTCGAGGATGGCATGGCGCAGCGCCGCGCGGAGCATGGGGTGCTGCGATTCCGGCACGAAGGAGACGAGAGCGCGCGATTCGAGCAGCTCTGGATCGGGCTGACTCAGGAAGGTTGCCGCCGCGGCGTTCGCTTCGAGGATCTGGCCGGCCGTGGTCGTCAGCAGCGCGGGGACGGGCAGTGCGTGGAACGCGTGCTGATATACGCGCCGTTCGGCATCGAATGCCGAAAGCAGCTCGGCAGCGTGCCAGGCCAGCCGATCGGGATGAGCTTCCTGCAGCACGACAAAGAAGCGACCGTCCGGTGCGGCGCTGATTTCGGCATCCACCCGGAGATCAGGCCGTCCGACGGTCCCGGCACGCATCCGGCACGTACGCGGCCGACCGTCCAGGCGAACCTGGTCCAGGGTGGCGACCAGCGCCGGAGCGGCGCGCTTCCCAATCGCGTCGCGCGCGTTCCGACGCGTCAGCCGCTCGGCGGCCGCAGACCACTCGACGACGGTGCCGTCGGCAGCGAGCATGGCGACGCCCAAATCAAGGCTGTCCAGCAGCGCACGGGGATCCATGGGGATGACAACGCCTAGCAAGAAAAGCGCCGGAACTACGGCTTACTCGTATCCTTGAAGAGCGAGAGATAGCGGCCGTACCCCTGTGCCTCCAGCTGGCTGACGGGGATGAACCGCATCGCCGCCGAGTTCATGCAGTAGCGCAGACCGGTAGGCGGCGGGCCGTCCGGAAAGACGTGTCCGAGATGAGAGTCCGCGTGTGCGGAGCGGACTTCGGTGCGCGACATGAGCAGGCTGTTATCGGCACGTTCACGGACGTTGGCCGGCTCGAGGGGCCGGGTAAAGCTGGGCCAGCCTGTTTTGGAATCGTATTTGTCGAGCGAGCTGAACAAGGGTTCGCCCGAGACGACATCGACGTAAATGCCGGGCTCGTGGTTATCCCAGTACTCATTACTGAAGGGACGCTCGGTTCCTTCGTGCTGGGTGACCTGGTACTGGAGCGGCGTCAGGCTTTTGCGAAGCGTCTTGTCGTCAGGCTTGTGAAAGGTCATGGGATCCCAGGTTCGGGCATGAGTCTGCGCCCCGGCGTGCGCAGCGCCGCCTGCCAGAGCGACCAATACACAGAGTGATAGCGCCGCGACCCGAATCATCGCCGCCGCGCCGCGCCAATGACTGGACGAGCTATGGGAGCCGCGAATGTCCCTGCTCGACCCCCTGCAAATCCGGCAACCGGAGCCGCCGGGGCTCGGCCAGCGCCGACATACACCCCAGCCGCTGGAACCGCCGCCGGAGTCGACGGCACGTCCGACCTGACAACGCCCCGCGCATGGAGCAGCGCTCTGCCAGCCGGAACCCCACCGTTCGGCATGGTTGGGCTCGCCACACTCACGCTGGGCGCAGGGACTTCTTCGGCAACACGCCGCGAGCGTCTCTGGACGATGGTGATCGGAGGCAGCCGTGGCGTGGATGGTGCGACCGCGGGCTTTCCTCTCTCGTATGCGGCCAGAGCGGGCGTGGAATCGAGCTTGCGAAGTCGCGTATGCTGATGACGGTGGTGCAGCTGCTCGGGTACGAATACGGGCTCGACAAACGCGGGCTCAATAAATACGGGCTCGACAAGCATCGGCTCCGCGTATCCAATGGTGGGAATAGCGCCGATGGGAGCGGACGGTGCGGGAGCGATGCTGTAGGTCGCGAAATCGTAATTGAAGCTGCCGTCCCCAAGCATGCGTTGAACGATCTCCGTGAGTCCGGCTTCCGGTTCGAGATATGTATCCGAAAGCGCGTCACCATTCCACGCGCCGGCATAGGCGAACTCGTCGAAGCGCGGCCGGTCGGGAGAGAGCGCCGCGAGCACCATTCCTACGCCGGATTCCCCCCCACCAGCCGAGCGGATCTCGTACATACCACGGCTGACATCACAGGGCGCACCGGGTCCCGGCGGATACAATACTTCTGTCCGACCGCTGGGGAGTCGTTCCAGTACGACGAGGTAACCGGGAACCGCGACTTCGGCGGACACTCGAACCGTTGCGCCGGGAGTCAACTCTGCTGGCGTGCTGAGCCACAGACGCACGGGTTGTCTCGTGGGATCCTGCACAACCGCGGATAGAACGAGGACCAGCTTTACGAGCAGCACCGATCAACCTCCCTTCCTTGAACTACGCCTGAGTAGCCGACGAGGTCAAGGGTGGTAGCTTTTATCAGATGAATCGAATCGACATCGGTCCTGTGGCTGCGATGTTGCAGCGAGCGGCGGCGGCTGCTCTGGAGCGGGGCGACGATGTGCTCGCACGGCAGCTGGAGGAGTGCCGGTTGGCCGTCGAGCGGGATGCGGCCGAGTACGAGGCGCGGCTGGCGCGGGCCAATGCGCTGCTGGGCCGTGCCGAGAACCTCGAACGCGTGCTGGGCGAGAAGCGGTGGGCACAGATTCAGGACGCCGTCGCTGCCGGGAACGAGGAGGTCCTGCCGGCTGCCCGATCACTCGCGGCGTCGCTGGCCCTCGCCGAGCGGCTGCTGCGCTAACTTTGAAGCGCATCACCAAGCGACCGTGGCGGAACTGGTAGACGCGCAGGACTTAGGATCCTGTGGGGCAACCCGTGGGGGTTCGAGTCCCTCCGGTCGCATCCTCCTCCTCGCAAGCCTGTGTGCCCTCGGGCCCGCGGCGCTCAGCGCTCAGCACGATTTCAACGCGCTCGACAGTGCCACGCAAGCTGAGCTGCGCCGGGCGCGCATTCCCGGCGCGGCGCTCGTCATCGTGCGCGGTGACCGAATCGTGCACGTCCGCGGCTTCGGCAGCGCGGATCCGAGCGGCCGGCCTGTGACTCCCCAGACTCCCTTCTATCTCGGCTCAACCACCAAGAGCGTCACCGCCCTCGCGATTGTACAGCTCGCCAGCCAGGGACGACTGGACCTCGATAGCCCGGTGCAGGGATACCTGCCGTGGTTCACGCTTGCGGACAGCGGCGTTTCTCGCGCCATCACCGTCCGTCAGCTGTTGCTGCACCGCGGTCGGATCCCGGGGCGCGCCGGCGAACGCTTCTTGAGCGATCGGGACACGAGCCCCGACGCAGCAGAACGACACATTCGCTGGCTGGCGCGCGTCAAACCCGGAAGCGGGTTCGACTACAGCAACCTGGGCTTCACGACGCTCGGACTGATCGTCGAGGCGGCGAGCGGCCAATCGTACGCGACCTATTTGCGAACGCATGTCTTCGAGCCGCTCGGTATGCTACACACGTACACGGAGCGGGACGAGGCGCGGCGCAACGGGCTCGCGGCAGGCTACTCGATGGTGCTGGGCTTCCCGCTCCGAGTCGATCAGCCCGCCGATCGTGGCGACCTCGCCGCCGGCTATCTCATCTCCTGCGCGGAAGACGTGGGACGCTACCTCATCGCCCAGCTGAACCACGGCCAGGTGCCGGGATTCCCCGGTATCGACGGGGCGGTGATCGACTCCATGCACCGTTCACGCGGGCCCATCGTACCCGATCGAGACATCACCTTTGGATTCAGCGAGACGAAGCTCGAGGGAGTGCGCGTGCTCGATATCTCGGGTTCGGTGCCGACGTACCTGTCGCGCTTCGTGTTATCGCCCGACAGCGGCTGGGGCATCGCCCTCCTCGCTAACGGCAATGGCGCGATCGCGGAGGCCCACGTGATGGAAGCTGCGTTGAACGCGGCGCGGCTCACAATGGGAAAGCCGGCGAACGCTGCAGCGGTCCCCATCTGGATCCGGCTCGCGATCGGACTCTTCCTCGGGCTCCCGCTGCTGCAAATGGCGTGGATGGTCAGGAAGGCCGCGCGCCTGCGGCGTTTCCCGCGCGCTGCGAAGCCGCTGTGGCGCACCGCGCTGGCGGCGCTGCCCGCCGCGCTGTGGGGGCTGCTTGTGCTTCTGGGACTGCCCGTCCTGTTCGGGACCTACTGGCCGACGATGTTCGCGTACCAGCCGGACATCGCGGTGGCGATGTTTGCCAGCGGAGTTCTCGGGTTGATATGGTCGGCGGGAAGGCTTGGCTTCAGCGTCCGTTCCGCTGGACGCGGTACTTGATCCACAGCATGTCGCTCGCTGCCCGGCGCACGGACTTGAGACGCAGCTTCGCGGCCGCTTTCTTCGGAGCGTAGTGCTCGATATCAAACAGGGCCGGCTCTCCGGGCTTGCCGTCCGCCACGGGCGTCAGCAGCAGACTCAATTCGTCGATGAGACCGGCGCGGAGAAACGACCCATTTGTCTCGCCCCCACCTTCGAGCATGATGGTCCTGATGCCGAACAGCCGTGAGAGCTTTTCCAGCACCCGCTTGAGGTTCAAGTCCGAGCCTCTTCGGCCTCCGAAAACGTACGAGATCCCCTTGCCACGTAAAAACTCGAGGTAGCCGCTGGGTACGTCTTCACCCAGGACCTGGACCAGGGAGTCACCCTCAATTTTATCGCTCTTCCAGGCCAGCTTGCCGTGGGGATCGAGAGCGACGGCGAGGCGCTTGGTCCTGCGACCTGGCGCCACGTAATCGACGCGCGGCACGCGGGACGCCCGCCCCCGCGAGCGCCGCCACTGTCCGTTGGCAAACTCTTCCATGGTCACGCGCCCGCAAATCCATGCGTCCGCCTTGAACGAGTCCGCCGTGCGCTCGTACTCGTTGTGGCCGGTTTCGGGAACGTCCCAGCGCTCCGTTCGCAGGCGCCCGTCCACCGACGGCATCATGTGGCAGACGACGTACGGTTTCATCAGCGCACCAGGTCGCCCGCTTCCGCCGGCTCGGCGGTATCGAGGAGGTACGAGTCGGACGCGTAGTGCTGGACGACGTGCTCCCGCACCATGCGCCGGGCGGTCAGCCGCGGGTCGGCGAGCCGCAGGGCGTGCTTCATTTTGTCGACCCACCCCACCGGTACGCCCCGCGCATCCCGCTGGTAGAACAGCGGAATGATCTCGCGCTCCAGCAGATCATACAGCTCCGCGACGTTCACCTCATCCGCCTCGACGCGCGGCACGGCGGGGATGGCCCAGCCGTTCAAACCGCCGAAACCGTCCGCCCACCAGCTATCGAGAGTGCTCAGCTCGGGAACGGCGTTGAGTGCGGCGGTCATGTCGTTCACGCCATGGGTCCGCGGGACGTTGAGCCAGAGATCCACGCCATGGACGAGGTGCCGCGTGAGTCGCGGCGCGTCGCCCAGGAACGCGATGCGACCCGCAAAGCGGGGTTCTCGCGTCAGCTCGTCGGCCGGATGGGCACTGCCCGCAACCACGATCTGCACCGGCGTCAGCGGATTCGTCACGAGTCGCATCAGCCGCTGATGGTCGCGAAACAGGACCGCGTTGCGCTTATAGGTCGCGAAGCGGCGGACAAAGCCAATCGTGAGCGTGTCCGCATCGAGCAATCCCCCGCAGCCCGCAAGCACGCGTCCCGTCATCCCTTCCCGGAGCCAGCGGCGGCGCAGGTCGTTGCGCACCGCCCGGAGCAGCTCCGCCTTCAGATGGCGGTGCGCGAGCCACAGATCCGCGTCATCCACTTGCAGGACGGAGTCCCAGAAGCCGGGCCGGTCGGCGTGATCCACCCAATCCGGACCGAGCTGCGATCCCAGCACCTCGAGAATTCGCGACGACATCCACGTGGCGAAGTGAACGCCGTTGCTCACGCGTGCCACACGCGCCCGCGCGCGATCGCGCGTGCGCCATCCGGGGGGGGCGACACCCAGGCGGTGCCCCTGCTCGTTCATCGGTTGCGCTCCGAAGGGAGACGATAAAAGGGACGGCGTCGAGGACGCCGGGCCTGTTGGTACGCGATATTGAGGTGACGGTCCCGTTCAGTCCCGGCGTTCGGGGTCGAGACCAGATACAACCCGCCGCTCAGCAGGCCGAGCGCGGGGACCACGAGCCAATGCAGCACGAGGGCCGCGAATGAAATGAGCAGCCCCACGGCAATCAAGGCGACACCGATCAATTGCTTCACCGCTTTCGCCGCGTCGACATGCATCGAACGGCGGTGCGTCGTCTGCATCACGAGTGCGCGCCCTGCCACTGAGCGCCGGATCGGCAATGACATACGAGCAAGCTCCGAGCAATTTTGATCTCCGATTCTCGGCTGTCTTTAGGCCGCCAGCTATCGCCCTTAGGTACTAGATCCAAAGACCGCCCCGGCCCGGGAAATCTCCCGTCTTCCGCTGTGTGGAAATCTTCGGGAGAATTGGCGACCGAAAACGCCGCGCGCGCGACCGCAACAGAACGCGAAAGACGAGCGTTCCCGTGCAGGTTGTCGTCTGAGTTAGATTTACGGCCGTATGGCGGACATCGAGATCAAAAAGACCGCGGAGGAACCGGGAGCCGCTTCGCTCGCCGTCACGGTGCCGACTGAGCACGTCGAACGGGCGGAGCGCCAGGCAACGAGCGCCTATCAGCAGCGCGCCCGCCTGCCGGGGTTCCGGCGCGGCAAGGCGCCGGCGGCGATCGTGAAGAAGCAATTCGCCGACGACATTCGCCAGCACGTGCTGGAGCAGGTCATACGCGAGAGCTGGAGCGCGGCCCTCAAGCAGGAAGCATTGAAGCCCATCGCGGACCCGCACATCCACAACCTCAAGTGGGACGAAGGCTCGCCCCTCACGTTCGAATTCCACGTCGAGGTGAAGCCGGATCTCAAGCTCGAGCGGCTGGGAGGGTTTCGCCTGCGGAAGACGGTCGCGCCGGTGACGGACGAGCAGGTCACGGAACAGCTGCATCAGCTGCGCGAACGCCGCGCGCCGTGGTTGCCGTTATCCGACGAAGCGCCCAAGCCGAAGGACCTGGTCAGCGTGACGATTACCGCCCGCAACACCGAGGGTCAGGAGCCGGAGCAGCACCAGCTGGTGCTGGGCGACGGAGGAGCGATCCCCGAAGTGGAAGAGCGCATCATGGGACTCACTCCCGGCCAGACGGTCGACACGACCGTGCACTTCCCGGCGGATTTTCCCGATGAGTCGAAGCGCGGCCAGCCGCGCGAAATCAGTCTGACGCTGCACGAAGTGAAGCGCCAGCAGCTTCCGGAGCTGGACGACGCGTTCGCGCGCGAAGTGGGCGATTTTGAGTCGCTCGACGCGCTGCGGAAGGTGATCCGCGAGGATCTGGAGCGGGAGGCGGGACGCGAAGCCGACGCGCGCGTGCGCAGCGAAATGATCGATCAGATCGTGGCGGCGAACAGCGTCACGGCGCCCCGGCCGCTCGTCGATCGAGCGCTGCGGGTGTACGCGGAAGCGTACGGGATCCCCGAGGAGCGGCGTGAAGCGTTTGCGACGGAATTCCGGCCCATTGCCGAAGCGCAGGTCCGGCGCGATCTCGTCCTCGACTTTGTCACCGATCGAGAGAAGCTGCACGCGAGCGAGGCGGAAATCGATCAACGGATCGCGGAGCTGGCGGAGCGCCGCAAGACATCGGCGCGGGAGTTGCGTGCGTCCCTCGAGAAAGCAAACCGGCTCCGGGACATCGAGCGCAGCATGACGGAGGAGAAGGTGTTCGGGTATCTCCTGTCGCAGTCCACCGTGGAAGAGGGAGGGGGTCAGTGAGCTTCAGCCAGCTGTATCCGCCGTACATCATCGAACGGTCGAGCCGTGGCGAGCGGACGTACGACATTTTCAGCCGCCTGCTGATGGATCGCATCGTGTTTCTGGGGACGATGATCAACGACGAGGTGGCGAACATCATCATCGCCCAGCTCTTGTTCCTCGATGCCGACAATCCCGAGCGGGACATCTACCTCTACATCAACAGTCCGGGCGGCCTGGTGTCATCGGGAATGGCGATCTACGACACGATGCAGTTCCTGCGTGCGCCTGTGAACACGATCTGCATGGGCATGGCCGCCTCGATGGGCTCGTTCCTGCTCACGGCGGGCCGCAAGGGGAAACGATCCGCGCTGCCGCACGCCCGTATCATGATGCACCAGCCCTCGGGTGGCGCCCAGGGAACCGCGGCGGATATCGAGATTCAGGCGCGGGAAATTCTGTATCTGCGGGGCAAGCTCAATGAGCTGTACGCCAAGCACACGGGCCGCCCCAGGGAACAAATCGAGAAGGACATGGACCGTGATCGCTTCATGTCGGCCGAAGAGTCCAAGGAATACGGCATTATCGATCACGTCATTGCGAATTACCAGGAAGTCCTGGACGACGGCAAGAAGAGCTAACGCTTGCGCCGGGGGCCGGGGCCTCCCATACTAGGTTTGGCATGTCACACGACAAGCATCTCCGCTGCTCCTTCTGCGGAAAATCGAAAGACTCGGTGCGGAAATTCATTTCCGGGCCGTCGGTCTACATCTGCAATGAGTGCATCGCGCTCTGCAACGAGATCCTCGCCGAGGACGAAGAGCGCGAGGTCTCCGAGGCTATCACACAGGTTCCCATCCCGTCGGAGATCAAGGATGTGCTGGACCAGTACGTGATCGGTCAGGAGCGGGCGAAGAAAACTCTCGCGGTCGCGGTCTACAACCACTACAAGCGGATCAACTCGCACCAGACGCGCGAAGGCGAGGTGGAGCTCGACAAGAGCAACATCCTCCTGATCGGGCCGACCGGCGTGGGCAAGACGCTGCTGGCGCAGACCCTCGCCCGCATTCTGGACGTCCCGTTCACGATTGCCGACGCCACGACGCTCACGGAAGCCGGGTATGTCGGCGAGGACGTGGAGAACATCCTCGTGCGCCTGCTGCAGGCCGCGGACTTCAACGTCTCCGAGGCCGAGCGCGGCATCGTCTATATCGACGAAATCGACAAGATCGCCCGCAAATCCGAGAACCCGAGCATTACCCGCGACGTGTCCGGCGAAGGCGTGCAGCAGGCGCTGCTCAAGATCCTCGAAGGAACGGTCGCCAGCGTGCCGCCGCAGGGCGGCCGCAAGCATCCACAGCAGGAATACATCCAGGTGAACACCAAGGACATCCTGTTCATCTGCGGCGGCGCGTTCGACGGTCTGGAGAAAATCATCGAAGCGCGCACCGGCCGGCGCCAGATCGGTTTCACGAAAGAAGAAGTGGCGCAGGGCACCCCCGAAAAGATGAAGCGCAATCCGTTCATCGACGTCGAGCCGGACGATCTGCTGCGCTACGGACTCATTCCCGAGCTCGTGGGACGTCTGCCGGTCACCGTACCGCTCGACGCGCTCGATGAGGATTCGCTCATGCGCATTCTGACTGAGCCCAAGAACGCGCTGATCAAGCAGTACCAGCGGCTGTTCGAGCTCGAGGATGTGCGCTTGACGCTCGAGAAGGATGCGCTCAAGGCCATCGCCCAGAAGGCGCTGAAGCGCGGCACGGGCGCGCGCGGCCTGCGGGCGATCCTCGAAGAAATGATGACCGACATCATGTTCGAGCTGCCCAGCCGGGACGATGTGCGCGAGGTCGCGCTGACCGCGGAATGCGTCACCGACGGCAGGGCTCCACTTCTCGTCACCGAGCGCGTTCGCCAGAAGAAAGAAGCCTGAGCGGGGGGGCCAAGTTCGTCGGCGCCTTCCCCCGCGCCGATGTCGTGCTCGATCCTCCCCTCCCCGAAGTCGCATTCCTCGGCCGGTCAAACGTCGGGAAGTCCAGTCTCCTCAACGCGCTCCTGCGCCAGCGAATCGCGCGAACCTCCAGCACACCGGGGAAAACGCGCGCGCTGAATGTCTACCAGGCAGACCTGGGGACAAAAGTCTCGTCCCTCTATCTCCTGGACCTGCCCGGGTACGGCTACGCGAAGGTGAGCCAGGCCGATCGCACCGCGTTTCGCGGCCTCATGCGCCATGTGATCGAGCGCCCGCGGCTGGTTGGTGTAGTTTGGCTGCTGGACCTGCGGCGCGATCCATCGCCCGATGATCAGGAGATGCAGGATTTCTTCGCGTCCACCGGCACCCACGTCCTGGCGGCGCTGACCAAGAGCGACAAGCTGCGGCCGCGCGAGCGGCAGGCGCGGGTTGAGGAATTACAGAAGACGCTCGGAACGCCGGAGGAGCAGGTCGTCGTCACGAGCACGCACGCGGGCGAAGGGATCGACGAGCTGCGCGAAGCTGTCGCGGCCCTGATCGGAGGAGCGTCGTGAAACGCTTTGTCTTCGCAACCGTCCTGGCTCTGACCGCCCAGCTGCCCGGCCGCCTGCACGCTCAGGATTCCCTTCCCGGAGGCTTCGGGAGCTTGAAGCGCGACGACATCGCCGTGCACTTCAGTACCGGCCAGCTGGATGTGCAGGTGTTGCCGCTCAAGGAATGGATCATCCGGCTGCTCGCCCCCGACACCTATCGCTCGCTGAGCGACCTGATCCGCAGCCGCCAGGCGGCGATCGACGAGATCGCGATGCGAAGCGGCGTCTCCCGGCCCACGCTCATCCAGGTCACCTTCTCGGGACTCGTACCCCAGGCTCGCTTCAGCCCGGAAGAGCTGAACGTCGCAAGCGGCGGACAGCTGTTTCGGCCGCTGGGCATTGTCGCCCTGTCGCCGCGCTGGAGCGGCTACCAGCTCAATCCGCGCGAGCAGGTCACGGCGATCTACGTGTTCGATGAAGGAATTACGTTCCGCGAAGACTTCATCGTCAGTTATCAGGGAGCGTCCATCAACTCCTGGGCGCGCGGGCTGCGCGCGCTGGATCAGGAGCGGGCCCGCGTGCGCGCGCGTGCCGGCTCTACCGCCGTCGAGCCGCGCTAGACCGTCAGGACCTGCAGCAACCCGGAGATTTCCGGCCTCCGTCCCGAAACAAGCACAGCCGTGGATAGCGCATCCGCCGCCAGCGCGCTCTGGGCGATCACGGTAGCCTGAGTGACGCGGTGCGCGGGCCAGCCGGTCGCCGGGTTCATCACATGCCCGATGCTGCGGCGACCGTAATGCAGCACCGATTCGGTGTTGGCGGAAGTCGCCAACGCTGAGCCACGGATGTGAACGGTCCGGAGAATCCCTCGCGGCGTCCGCGGATCCACGACGTCCACCCGCCAGCCGGCGGCGCCCGGAGGCGGCCCCAGTGCGGCACAATCCCCGCTCACATCGATGAAGGCCCGCGTGATGCCTCGCTCGCGCAGCACGGCGAGCACCCGATCGATTCCGTAACCGACCGCGATCCCGCCGAAGTCGAGCTGCGTGTGCCCACTGGGCAGCTCGACACGATCCCCGTCGAGCTTTACAACCGCCGCCTGCACCGCGTCACGCGCCGCGTCGATCTCGCGGGCACTGGGAGCATCGCGGCGCGGCGCGTGGAATCCCCACGCTTTCATGAGGGGCTCGACCGCGACGTTGAAGGCCCCGCCGGTGGCGCGGCGATATCGCTCAGCGTGCTCGAGGACCCGCAACAGATCGGAGTCGGCGCGGAATGCGCGGCGTCCGGCACAACGATTCAGCTCGCACAGATCGGAAGCCGTATCGAACAGCGTAAGGCGACTCTCCACCCGGCGCAGCTCTGCGAGCGCCGCGGCGCAGGCATCCAACCCCTCGCTCTCCGAGCGCGCGAACACCATGACGTGGACAGCCTGCCCCATCGCCCACGACCAGCGTTCGACGAACTGGTCGTCACCCGGTCGCGCGAAACTCAACGCCCTGCGCGGGACCAGGCCGGCGGCGAGTCCCGTGCCGAGCACGCCCACGAAGCGACGCCGATTCATCACAGCTCCCGCAGGATGAGATACGACTGGACGTAGAAGGTTACCGCGAGCAGCGAGCTGGATGCCTCGAGCAGCCAGGCAAACCGCGGGTCCACATAGCGCATGAGCCACATGGCGCCGAACGACACGAGCAGCGTCCCAAACGGCTCGGTGACGAGCCAGCGCTTCCAGCGCGGCGCAATGCGCGCGCATAGTGCGACGCCAAGCCCCGTCAGCACGAAGATCACCGCCATGCTCAAGAGATGCGTGTGCGTGATGGTCAGCATCTCGGCGAAGGATTTCTCGAATTCCATCGCGCCCTGACCGGCGTCGGGATTGGTGCCGCGGTAGTGCGCGACGATCCCGGGAGGCACGAGCCGCGTGGTGTGCCAGACGTAGACGAGGGACGTCGTATAGCCCACCACCTGCACGATCGCGATCCAGCGCGCGAGCGCGCGGACGACAGGAGGGATCGCGGCCCACGTCCAGGATGCACGCGGCGCGGCGCCGTGCGGCTCGCTCACCGAATCTTTCCCTGTCTGTGCCAGGTGGTCAGCCGGGCCAGCTGCGCGCGGACACCGGCAGTGACCGAACGAACGCTGATCGTCGCGCCCGAGATGTTGCGGATTTCCTTTCCCGCGCGCAGCGAATCGGCGGCGGTCTTGCCCCGGAATTGCTTGCGCCACGGCTCATAGGCGACTTCACCGCCGTGCGGCTCACGGTAGACGAGGATATCGACGTCTTTCAAATGATCGCTCGGATCGATCGCGACGAGAAACGTAATCGGCTGCTCCTTGCCGATGACGTTGCCGACGAGGGCGAACCCCAGCAGTGAGTCGCCACGCGTTACGCGGAGCACGGCGCTCGAGTCCACGCGCAGGGTGTCGACTCTAGCGTTCCGCCCGAACACGCGTGTCACGGACGCTGCCAGCTTCGCGGGTGGTGCGGGAGGAGCGGACCTCGGTATCTGGGTCCAGGCCGCGGCCAGCAGAATCGTCTGAATGAACCCCACTAGAACTGATACCCGATTCCCAAACTCATCACGTCGAATTCGCCGGCATGGGCCGCATTGCGGAGCAGTTGATAGTCGCCTTTGAAGATGGTGTTGTACGTGGGCTTGAACGACAACCCGACGGTGGTGATCCGGCGCGCCAGCGCGGGATCTTTCACGGTCCCGGCGGGGACCGATGCGTGCGTATCGTACCGCTCGTGCCGAACGAAGAGATTCAACTGCGCCGACGTGTTGGGCGCGAGCGGCGCGAGCACATTGTACGCGGCTTCCGCATACCCTCCGGCGATGCGGCTTCCGACATCGTTACCGAACGCCGCGTTGATCTCTTCGGCATCGCTCACGGTAATGTTCGCCACCACCGCGCGAAAGCTCGCCGCGCCGATGTCGTAGCGCGCATCGGCGGACACGAGGGCCACGGGACTCGCGAACGCGCCGGTTCCAAGCCCCGGATCTCCGTTCGCCGTGCCACCGTACCAGAACGAGCCGCCGACTTTCAATCCGGGGCGGGTCCACTCGAGCCGTCCCGTCAGCGATGGATTCGTGAAACTCGCGTGCCGCCCTTCCTGGCGGCCCTCGCGAATCCCCTCCTCAGCGGAAAAGCCTTCGGCTTTCACGCCGTTCAGGAGGTAGACCCGGTAGCCCAGGCCCGCGGTCGCCGAGATGGTTCCCATCGCGCCGATCCCGAGCTCTCGCCAGGTGGTCGGAATGACGTCGTTGTCGAAGCCGGGACGCGATACGCCGTTGAACGTAGGCGGTTCGTGCGTTTCGTTGATGATCCCGATGGGGGAAAGCAGCAGCCCGGTGCGAACGGTCAGCCAGTCGGCGAGGCGATAGTCCAGAAACAGCTGCTCGACCGCGACTTCCCCCCCTGCCTCCGGGGGCTCAACCCTGGCATCCTCGACCTCGAGCTCGGAGTGAAATGAAATTTGCTCGTTGAAGCTGTGGCCGAGAAATACGACGAACCGTGCCAGGTTGATCTCGCTGGGGGTATCGGGACCGGTGGCGTTGGTGAAGTGCACCTCGCCATATCCTCCCACCGTGGTGCGCTCTTCCCCGGCGGGGGGCGCTTCATGTTCCTGCGCGTACAGAGGCGTGCCAGCCAACGCGGCAAGAGCGAGCAATCGAAACCAGCGCACGGACTCTCCAGGGTATTTTGGTTACCCGAATCTATTTGTCGGGATTAGGACGTCAATACCAGAGTTACTTTGTCGGGATTACGGAATCACCCACGTTTTTGGCGACTTTCTCACCGCATTCGTATACTGGCCCCCGCGTGAGTCCCCAGCTGTTGGCCACCCTGTTCGCCTGCGCCCTGGGCGGGTTTGCTCTGGCGGTTGTCCTGCTGCGCCGGCGCCTGGTCCAGGCCGAACGAGAGCGGCGCCGCATAGCCGACGAGTTGAACCGCCGGCTTTCGGAGCTGTTCTCGCTCCAGGAGCTGTCGTACATCCTCTCCGAGTCGCTCGAGCTCGAGCGGATCATCGAGCAGGTCGTGCGCTATGCCATGCGGTTTCTCGATGCGCGAGGCGCGCTCGTCGCGCTTGTGGGTGACTCCGGGGAGCCGGCGCAACACGAAGGCGCTCCGCCCGCGCTGCTGGTAGCAGGCGCGGAGGGGACCCTGGCCTCGCTCCGGGGGCGTTGGGTTCCCGCGGACGATCCCGGGCTGATCGCGCGGTCAGTCGGGAGGGAACGTCTCGAGCTCGTGTACAGTGAGGACAGTGGGGCGGCGCTCATCCCCGGGGTGGACGCAAGCGCGGCGGCCGGTGTCCCGTTGCGGGCGCACGGGGTCCTCGTCGGTTCGCTGATCGTGACCGATCCTCGCACCGGTCAGTTCCCCCCGGAAGACGTGCGCCTGCTCTCCACCCTCGCCACGCACGCCGCGATCGTTCTGGCGAACGCCCGCTTTTTCGAGCTGGTCCGGCGCGCCAAGGAGCAGTGGGAAACTGCGTTCGATGCATTGAGTGAAGGCATCGCGGTGGTGAACGACGAGGGACGCATCCGGCGCGCCAACCGCGCGCTCGCCCAGCTCCTGGGAGTGCAGGTGGACACCGTCGTCGGCCAGAGCCTCGGCAACGCGCTCCTGGGGGACGACCGCGCGTTGAGCGAGGTGTTGGCCGCCGCGCGGGACGAGCTGCGGGCGCCGGCTCTCGTCGTCACGTCCGAGCGTCTGCGGCGCGTGCTGCGAATCACGAGCGCGCGCATCCCGGGCAGCGGCAGCGAGCAAAGTGTCGTGGTGCTGATCGAGGACGTCACCGACCAGCAGGCCATGGAGTCGCAGCTGATTCAGAGTGAGAAGCTCGCGGCGGTCGGCCAGCTGGTCTCGGGCGTCGCGCACGAGCTGAACAACCCCCTCACGTCCATCGCGGGACTGTCCGAGCTGCTGCTCGAGCAAAAGGAGCTTGGCCTCAAGGACCGCGACCACCTGCGTGTGGTGCACGAGCAGGCGGAGCGCGCCGGGCGGATCGTGCGCAATCTGCTCACCTTTGCCCGTCCCAATCCCGCTGAGCGCGTCCCCGTGGACGTCACCGACGTACTGAAGCGCACCCTGCTCCTGATGAGTTACGACCTGAAGCTCAAGGACATCACGGTCGAACGGAATCTGCCGACCGGCATTCCTCCGGTCCTCGGCGATCGCCACGCCTTGCAGCAGGTGATGCTCAACCTGCTGACCAACGCGGCGCAGGCGGTGGCGCAAAATCCCCCCGAACGGCGCCGCGCGATTCGCGTGACGGCATGGTACGACGACCGGGTGCGCGTGCGCATCGGCGACACGGGTCCGGGGATTCCCGACGACGTCGTGCCGCATCTTTTCACGCCGTTTTTCACGACCAAGGAGCCCGGGCATGGCACCGGCCTCGGGCTCTCGATCACCTACTCGATCGTGGAGTCGCACGGCGGACATATCATGTTCGAGCAGCCCGACGACGCCGAGCGTGACGAGTGGGGCGCGGTATTCCAGGTGGACTTCCCGGCCGTCGCGGCCACAGCACCGGGCGAGCCCGTCCCGACTCCGCTGCCGGCGCCGGCGGGCGTGCGGCGCACGATTCTGCTGGTCGACGACGATCCCGGCGTGCGGCGCATGGTGAAGGCATTGTTCGGGCGGGAGGGCCACACCGTCGACGTCGCGCGCAATCCGCAGCAGGCGATCGACATGGCCCGGGCGCGCCGCTACGATCTCATTCTCGCCGACATTCAGGCGAGCGCGCGCGGCAAGTTGTTTGTGGAGGCGCTGCTCGAGGCGCGGCCCGGACTGCGCGAGCGTACGCTCGTCGCAACCGGGGATATTCGACCTGCTACAGAAGAAACGCTGGGACGGCTGGGACTACGCTACGTCCGCAAACCCTTCAACCTGCGCGATCTCCTGGACGAAGCCGGGCGGGTCTGGGGCGACGCCGCCGCGCTGTCGTAGGCCTCGGCCGGCCACCCGTAGGTCCCCAGGTTGACGGCCCCTCCAGGAGCAAACCGCACACCCTCACGCAGCAATAACGCGCGCTGCAAGACGGCGGCGTGATTGTGGGTGGAGAGTGAAATCCGGCCTGCGGCGTTGACCACGCGCCACCACGCCACGTCGGATTCTTCGGGGAGGGCCGACAGCGCCCATCCCACGGTGCGGGCCGCGCCGGGCCGGCCAGCGAGCCGGGCCACGACGCCGTACGTGGCGACGCGCCCCTTGGGAATGTGTCGCACGATGCGGTAGATACGCCGATAGAAAGGATTCACGGGCGGACCGGGTAGCCTCGGGCTTTGAGGTAGGCGCGCGCCTCGGGGACCGAGGTGCCATGATAGTGGAACAGCGTAGCCGCCAGCACTCCATGCGCACCCGCATCGAGCGCCTGCGCGAGATGCTCGAGCGTCCCCGCGCCGCCGGAAGCGATCACGGGGATCCGCACGGTCGAGGCGACGGCTCGCGTGAGCGGCAGATCATATCCGTCCTGCGTCCCATCGGTGTCCATAGATGTCAGCAGAATCTCCCCGGCACCGAGGTCCTCTACTCGCTTACTCCACTCAACGGCTTCCAGCCCGGTGGGCTCTCGCCCGCCCCGAACCATCACTTCCCACTCGTCCCCCGTCCCCCGTCCCCCGTCCCTCTTTTTCGCATCGATCGCCGCGACCACGCACTGCCGGCCGAACTCGTCGGCGAGGCGCGTGACCAGATGCGGATCGCGCACCAGCGCGGTGTTCACTCCCACCTTGTCCGCGCCCGCGCGCAGCACCGCGCGCGCATCCTCGACGGTGCGGACGCCGCCGCCGACCGTGAACGGAATGAACAACCGTTCCGCCACGCGGCTGACCAGATCGAGCAGCGTCCCGCGCTGCTCGTGACTGGCGCTGATGTCGAGGAACACCAGCTCGTCGGCGCCTTCCGCATCGTAGCGCGCCGCCTGCTCGACGGGATCGCCGGCATCGCGCAGCGCCTGGAACCGGACGCCTTTCACGACCCTGCCGCAGTCCACGTCCAAACAGGGAATTAGCCGCCGGGCTAGCATACGCGTAGAACGTCTTCCAGCAAGCCCCCATCCCCCTTGACGAACAGCGAAACGATATCCTCGAGCGCGCGCCGTTCCCGCGGCCACGCGAACCGCTCCCCCGCCGCGCGGGGCGCGAGCCATTCGGCGCCGTCATGTTCGGTGGAGGTGTGAACGGCGGCGTCGCGATCGACGAATGCCGCGAACACCGGAATGAGCGCGACTTCATCGCTGCGGTGCAGGTAGAACGATTCGACGCGACTCACATTGTACAGACGAACGGGAACGAGACCCGTTTCCTCGCGCAGCTCGCGCAGCGCGGCGGCAACCGGCGTCTCACCCGCTTCGATTTTTCCGTGGACGGTTTCCCACGAGCCGGGGCATCGGTCCCGGGTGCTGCGCCGCAGCACCAGGACCTCGACACCGTCGCCCGCGCCCGGCCGCAAGACGTACAGATCGATGAACGCGACGCGAACGCCGCTCACGGCGTCCAGTGCGCGAATGCCCGCAGCAACGCGAGCCCGCTGGTCTGCGATTTCTCCGGATGGAATTGAACGCCCATGACGGTGTCGGAGCCCGCGATGGTGGGAAACGTGGCGCCGTACTCCGCCTCGGCGAGTGTCGCGTTGGGCGTGATCTCGTCGGGATGAAAGCTGTGCACGTGATAGAAAAACGCGTCGGGCTCGGCGAACGCCTCCCGCAGCACGGGGTGCCCCCGCCCCGCCGCGGTCAGCTGCGCGCGCGCCCAGCCCACATGGGGCACGGGAAGCGACGTGCGGAATCGCACGACGCGGCCGGACAGAATGCCGAGTCCAGGCACGCCCGGGGCCTCCTCGCTCTCCTTCATGAACAGCTGCAGGCCGAGGCAGACCCCCAGGGTCGGCTTGCCGGCGCGGGCCCCTTCCACGATGGCATCGGCCAGACCGCTCTGCGCCAGTCCGCGCATCGCCTGGGCGAAGTGGCCCACGCCGGGCACCACGACGCGGTCCGCGTGCCGCACCACATCAGGATCGGACGAGAGCTCGGCTTCCACGCCGACGGCGCGGAACGCGCGCAGCACGCTCGCGACGTTCGAGGTCCCGTAATCAGCGACGGCGATCACGCGAGGGTCCCCTTGGTCGACGGAACGCCCACGACCCGCGGGTCGAGACTCGTCGCCTCGCCCAGCGCCCGCGCCGTTGCCTTGAACACCGACTCGACCACGTGATGCGCGTTTTGCCCGCGCAACAGATCCACGTGCAGCGTGAGCCCGCCGTGCGTCGCGAACGCGCGGAAAAACTCGGGCGTCAGCGCCACGTCATAATCGCCGAGCTTCTGCCAGGTTGGAGGGTCGGCGTGAAACGACAAATACGGACGGCCGCTGACGTCGACCACGACGCGAGCCAGGGCGTCGTCGAGCGGGACGGTGGCATCGCCATAGCGGCGAATTCCCGCGCGCTCGCCGAGCGCGACCGACAAAGCCTGACCCAGCACGATGCCGACGTCCTCGACGGTGTGGTGCGCGTCGATATGGAGATCCCCGGATGCGGAGACCTCGAGATCGTAGGACGCGTGGCGCGCGAGCGCATCGAGCATGTGGTCGAAGAACCCGATGCCGGTGCGCGCGCTGGATTTCCCCGAGCCATCGAGGTCCAGCTGGACGCGAACGTCGGTTTCCCTCGTCTGCCGGCGCGCTTCCCCGCGACGACTCATGATGCGCTCCCCCCGCTTCCCATGATTGCGCCCAATGCTGCCAGCACGGCGTCCACATCCGCCGCCGTCCCGGCGGTAATTCGCAGGCATTCCGCGAGCCCGGTCCCGCCGGAGACATCGCGCACCAGGATGCCGTGCTCGTCAACCAGCCGGCGGAAGACGTCGGCCGCCGGCAGCGCCTCGCAGCGGATGAGCACGAAGTTAGCGGCGGAGGGAAACACGCGCAGGCCGCGCACCCGGCACAGGCCCGCGTACAGCGTGTCGCGCGCCGCGCGAATCTGCGCGGTCGTCGCGGCAAAGAGCGGCGCGGCGTCGAGCGCGGCATCGGCGGCCGCCAGGGTAATGCGGTTCACGTTGTAGGGAAGCTTTGCCTTGGCGATCTCGCGCGCCACGGCAGGGTGCGCAAGGGCGTAGCCGAAGCGGAGTCCCGCGAGCGACATGGCCTTGCTGAACGTCCGCAGTACGATGAGCCGCGGTTCTTTGGGCAGCAGCGGAATGGCTGTCGGCCCCCCGAAGTCCTGGTAGGCCTCGTCCACAATGATCAGCGCTCTCGTGTCCCGCAGCAGCCGCTCGATACCATCGCCGGGCAACGGCGTCCCGGTCGGATTGTTCGGCGAGTTGATGATGATCACGCGCGTGTCGCGTTCGGCTCCGGCGCGGACCAGCGCGTTCATATCGAAGCGGAAATCGCCGTCCAGCGGGATTCCCACGTGCCGGCCGCCGAACACCTCGGTCAGGAGGCGATACAGGGTGAACGTCGGCACAGGCGACACGACAGCCGCGCCGCGCTCGACCGTCACCGCCAGCGATGCCTGGATCAGCTCATTCGAGCCATTCCCCACGAGAACGCCGTCCGGCGTCCAGTCGTGCCGCTGCGCCAAGCGCTCGAGCAGGTCCGCTGGTGAGAACGGCGGGTAGCGGTTCCACGATGCGTCGTGCAGTCGCTCGAGCACGGCATGTTTGACCGATTCAGGGACGTCGAACGGACTTTCATTCTGATTCAGCTTGCGCGGCGCGTCCGGCGCGCGGAGGGTGTACGCGGTCTGCGCCCGAACCTGTGCCTTGATGAGGGCGAGTGCGGCGTCCGCCGGAGGGAGGTCGGCGCGAGACATGAGGTTCTAAGGGACTGGCTAGCGGCGACGGCCCAGCACGGCTTCGAGCCGTGCCGAGAGCGCGCGAGCGCGGAATGGCTTCGTCAGGAAATCATCGGCACCAAGCTCGAACACGCGCACTTCGTTGTCTTCGTCCCCTTTCGCGGTCAGCACGATGACGGGGATCCCCGCGGTCGCCGGTCGCGAGCGCAGGTGCGACAGCACACCGTAGCCGTCGAGTCCCGGAAGATTGAGGTCGAGCACGATGATGTCCGGACCGACTCGATCGATCTGATCGAGTGCCTGCACGCCGTCCCGCGCTTCGCTCACGATGTACCCTTCTCGCTCGAGCAGATCCTTCATCACTTTGCGTAGACTATCCTCGTCGTCCACGAGCAAAACCTTGCTTGCCGGCTGGCCGTGGGGACCGGAGCGGCGCGGCGCCGGCGGCTCCTCGAGCAGCTCAAAATGCTCGTCGATGGATTCTGCGACCTCGAAGCCACGCGGCGGTGTCGTACGGGGCGATGGGGTCGGCGCGAATCTCCCCGAACGGCGCGTGGAAGCGGGAGCGGCCTGCGGCGCCGCTACAGAGGGCGCGGCCGGCGGCTCCTCCTCGTGCGGCACATCCACCACGCGCATCAGCTCGTCGATCGTCGATTCGCCCAGGAGCACGTGCCGCAGTCCGCTGTCCCAGAGACCGGTCATGCCGCTGCGCCGCGCCGCAATGGCGATGCGGTCGGCCGTTTCGCCCGCCGCAATCGACCGCTCGACATCGGGACTGACGGTGAGAACTTCCAGAATCGAGAATCGCCCGCGGTATCCAGTCATGGCGCAATCGGGGCACCCCGCGGCGCGATACAACGGCGTCCCGGTGGGAACCCAGCGGCGCACATTTTCCGGCGGCGCCTCCATCCAGACTTCCTTGCACGTCGGGCACAGTTTGCGCATCAGCCGCTGCGCGATCACTCCGCGCAATGCCGCGGCGATCTTGTACGCCTCGACGCCGATATCGACGAGTCGCGTCACCGCGTTGGCCGCGTCGTTGGTGTGCAGTGTGGACAGGACGAGGTGGCCCGTCAGCGACGCCTGCACGGCGATTTGCGCCGTCTCGCGATCACGAATCTCCCCGACCAGCACCACGTTCGGGTCCTGGCGCAGAATCGAGCGCAGCGCCGCCGCGAACGTGAGGCCCGATTTTTCCTGCACCTGCACCTGGACGATGCCCTGCATGCGGTATTCCACCGGGTCTTCGACCGTCACGATGTTGACGCCCTCGCTCTTGATCTGATTGATGCAGGAATAGAGCGTGGTCGTTTTTCCCGAGCCGGTCGGCCCTGTCACGAGCAGAATTCCCTCGTGGTGTGCCAGCAGCTTCTTGATCGCTTCGCTTTCCTCCGCGGCCAGCCCGAGCGATGCCAGCGAACGCACGGTGGCACGCGAGTCGAGCACGCGGATCACGACTTTTTCGCCGAGCGCGGCCGGAAGAGTCGAGACGCGCAAATCGATCGGCTGGCCGTTCACGGCGACGCGGGCGCGACCGTCCTGCGGCCGGAGCCGGTCCGCGATATCCAGCGACGACATGATCTTGATGCGCGAAATGAGCGGGATTCCCGCGGCGCGCGGAATTTTCATCACCTGGCGCAGCACGCCGTCGATCCGGTACCGGACCGCCACACCGCCCTCCTCCGGCTCGATGTGCAGGTCGCTCGCGCGCTGGAGAATGCCCTCGGAGATGATCAGGTCGACGAGCCGCACCACCGGGCGCTGGCTCGCCTGCTCCTCCGATACAACGATCTCCTCGGTCTGCTTTTCCTCGAGCTGAACGAGATCGCCCTGCCCTTCCATGCCTTCGAGCAGCTTGTCGATCGCCTTTTCGGGCCGATATAGCTCGTCCAGCTTTTCCGCGATCCGCGCGGGATCGAGGAGCAGCATGCGGATCTCGCGCGCGGTCGCGAATGCCAGTGCCTTCTCCGCGTCCAGATCGAATGGATTCGCGGTCGCCACCTCGAGATACGAATCCGTGAGGGTGATCGGCAGCACGCGGAAGCGCCGTGCCAGCTGCTCCGGGATCTTGAGCTTGACCTCGGGATCGAGCTGCTGGAGGTCGGCGACTTTGAGGCGCAGGTGCTTGGAGAGAGCGGCGAGCACTTCCTGGTTCGTCGCCACCTTGTTCTGGACCACCGTCTCCCACAACGAGCGGCCGGACTCGGCTCCGGCCCGCAGCTCAGCCATGCGCTCCGCCGTCAGGATTCCTTCAAGGGCGTGCGCCAGCCATTCGTCTGGAAAAACGATCTCGGCCATGGTTGGATGCACCTAAGCTAGTAACGCGCACGCCTCAGTCCAGTGCGGATTCACTCACAGGATGTCCCAGAAGTCGCGTGTGAGATCAAACGCAAAGCGGAAACGGCCATCGTGCGTGTCCATACCGCTTTCCAGACGAAGGATGCCGAGCCATTCGGCCGCCACGCCAAGCGTCACGCGCGCGCCGGGCGTCGCGTTCCACGGTGTGCCGGCGATGGAACGGCCCGCCCAGCCGGTCGCCGCGAAGGGCGCGAGGATGATCGAGCGCGGCGTTCGCGTCGCGGGTCCAATCTTCAAAGAGAAAAACGGCACGGGGACGCGCCATTCGAGGTGGACGAGCGCCATGCGCCGCCCGCCCCAGCGCCGGAAATCATCGCCCAGCAGCGTGCCACGTCCGCCGAGAACGAATGCACGATGGGCGGGAAGATCGGCGCTGCCCACGCCGGTTTCCACGCGCACGAGCGCGCGTGTGGAGCCGAGCGGGATCTGCGTCTGCCCGCGCGCCGCCGCGCGCGCATACGTGTTCCCGCCGTCGAGGCGCCCTCCCTCGAGTACGAGCTCGCCATGCAGATCGCCCGACCCGGAGAATCCCGCGCCGCGGCGCCCCAATGCCAGCTCGAGGACATCGACGCCCGTCGCCGCAAGAGCGGGGTTCGGACGGAACGTCCCGCTCGTGGGCGTTGTCACCACCATCATGGGCAAGATCGTCTCGCGGCCGGCATTCGCGCTCCACTCCGCGCGCGCACCCAGACCTCCCGTGATTTCCGCGCGCGCGCCGTTGGCCAGGTAGTAGTCTCCGTAATCGTCGCCCAGCTCCTGCGAAGAAAAGGAATTCAGGATGGGCGCGATGACCGGAACGTCGCCGACGTCGCGAGTCATCCTATACGCGTTCACTCCGAGCGTACGCCGTCCATTGCGCATTCGGGCAGTCACCATGCCTTTGACGCGTTGGTCGGAGAACCCGTAGCTCACCAGGGCCCGGATTTCCCGCGTGCGGCTACCCGGCCGCAGCACGAAGCCGGCGCCGAGCGCCAGACCTTCCACGCGATTGAAGCGCACCAGGTCGCTCGCGCCGCGCGCGCCGAGTCCGTTCCGGCGCAAACCCGAGACGGCGTGCTGCTGGGCCATCCGTTCCACCTCGGCGCGCACGTTCGCGAGCTCGCTCTGCTCGAGCGGTTTTGCCACGCCGGCGATCGCCGCCGCGAGCGGCTCGGTCCAGGGGAACGAGTCGCGCTCCGCCTTCGGCAGCGCAGTGATTTCTTCGCCTACAAACCAGCTGGCCGCGAGTCCCAGGTTGAGCTGGTAGCTGTCCACCTCCCAGCGGCTGCGGATGATGCCGCGCACCGGCATGTCGAGCATGTTGCCGCGGCGGCGGATCTCGATCTCCTGGCGGTACGGCAGCCAGTAGCGATCCTCCCACAGGGCGTTGTCGAGCACGATGCTCACATCCTCGAGATCGCGCTGCAGGTAGGCCTTGGCGGTGAAGTTGAACCCCATGCGCACCAGCTCGGCGGTGGTCGCGTCGAGATAGAGGCTCCCGATGATGCGCGGCTGATTCCAATCTTTGGGCCGTACGCGCACCGCAATGACTCGGACCACGCGCTGCGGGAGGGTGAGCGTCGTCGTGTCTCCGAGCTCGTAGTCGTACAAATCGGGGCCGGCGGGCGCGAGCGGATGGGGGACATCGCGCACCTCGTCACCTTCACCGACGCGGATCGCGGCCCCGAAATTGTTCTGCACGATGCCGAGATGATCACGGTGATAGACGATATCGGTCGGCAGTTCGGCCTTGTCCCGCCAGCCGATGATGCGTTGCTTGCTGAGTCCCGGGGCCTTCCAGTACACTTCCAGCTCCAACTGGTCGGCGCGCACCAGTCGCGGCGGCTCGGCCAGTCCTTCGCCGAATTGACCGAGGAAAAACAGGAACCCGTGAGCCTGGGCCTTGTAATCGCGCAGGGTGGTGTCGCCTGCAGCCTGAGTGCGGCGCTCGATCGCGCGCCGCACCAGGGTCAACGCCGCGTCGCTATTCCAGCCCTGGGCGGTGGCGGTGGAGAACGGGAGCAGAAAGCCGGCGAGCAGCGCGCGGCGCATGGCGGCGAAATCTATTGTCGATGACCGATCCGCGCGCCGCATTCGTTGAGCGTGCCGCGCGCGGCGGCATGATCCCGGTCGTGCGCGAGGTGGTTCTCGACGCCGACACTCCCGTCGCGGCCTTCGCGAAGATTGCCCGCCCCCCGTTCGCGTTCCTCCTCGAGTCGCTGGTCGGCGGCGAGCGCTGGGCGCGCTACACGTTTCTCGGAACCGAGCCGCGCGAGGTGTGGCGCTATCGCGACCGCCGGGTGGACCGCTGGACGCCGGCGACCGGATGGGCCTCCGCGGGCGAAACGACCGATCCCATCGGACACCTGGCGCAGCAGCTGCGCGCGCTCCCCGCCGTGCCGATGCCGGGGTTGCCCCGCTTTACGGGCGGCGCGGTCGGGTATCTCGGATACGATCTCGTCCGCTCCATCGAGCGGCTCCCGCATCCGCCGGCCGACACGCTGGGCTTGCCCGACGCGGTCATGATGATCGCGGACAGCATGGTGATCCTCGACAATCTCTTCGGGCGCGCGATTGTGGTCGTCAACGTCGAGGTCGCACCCAATGCGTCAACCGGCGAGCGCCGGCGTCTGTACGACGCGGCCGAGACACGCCTCGACGAGCTCATGGGCCGCCTCGGCACCACCCATCAGCTCACCCCGCTCGCGCTCTGGAACGGGACGCCGCCACCGCCGGTGCCCACCGTCTCCCGCTATTCCCGCGACGCCTATCAGAAGGGTGTGGAGCGGATTCTCGAATACATCAAGGCGGGCGACACATTTCAAACCGTGCTGTCGCGCCGTCAGGATGCCGCCGGCGCGGTGGATCCGCTGCGCTTGTATCGCTATCTGCGCGCGCTCAACCCCGCGCCCTATCTCTTCTATTTGTCGCTCGACGACTTCACTTACGTCGGCAGCTCACCGGAAGTTCTCGTTCGAGTGGAAGACGGTGAGGTGACGGTTCGCCCCATAGCGGGCACGCGACCCCGCGGGGCCACTCCCGCAGAGGACGAAGCCCTGGCGCAGGCGCTCCGCGCGGACGAAAAGGAAATGGCCGAGCACATGATGCTCGTGGATCTCGGCCGCAACGACGTGGGCCGCGTGGCCGAGTATGGCTCGGTCCACGTGAGCGATTTCCTGACGGTCGAACGCTATTCCCACGTGCAGCACTTGGTGAGTGAAGTCCGCGGGCGGCTGCGCCAGGGCTATGACGCGCTCGACGTGTTCAAGGCGTGCTTTCCCGCCGGGACGGTGACGGGTGCGCCCAAGGTTCGCGCCATGGAAATCATCGACGAGCTCGAGCCCGAGCGACGCGGCCCGTATGCGGGTGCCGTCGGATACGTGAGCTGGGGCGCGGTTAACATGGATACCGCGATCGCGATTCGCTCCGGGGTCGTGCTGCCGGATCGGGTGGCGGTGCAAGCCGGCGCCGGCATCGTCGCCGATTCCGATCCCGCTCGCGAGTTCGCCGAGACGGAAGCCAAGGCACAGGCGGTGCTCAAGGCGCTCGCTCTCGCCAAGGCAGGTGATTGATTTATATTCTGCGCTCGTGTTCAAGCTGCTGAGCACCACGGGCGAGCAGGCGATCGACCTGCAGCCCGGCCGGACCGTGGTCGTCGGACGCGCGGTAACGAGCGACGTTCCGATCTACGACCCCACCATTTCCCGCAAACACGCTGAAGTCGCGCTCGCGGACTCGGGCGTCCGGGTCAAGGACCTGGGCTCGTCCAACGGGACGTTTCTCAACGGCGCCCGCGTGACCGAAGCGGTCGCCGCCGAAAACGACGTCATCACGTTTGGGAAGGTCGCCTATCGCGTGAAAGCGGTGAGCGCGCCCGCCCCCCGCCCCCAGGTCGTACCGTCGTTCAACACGCCCCGCCCCGGCACGGGAGCAGGAGGGGGCACGATCGTGCGGCAGCTGCCGGTCGGCAATTCGGGCGGCGTCCCCGCCATTGTCGACGTCAGCCCGTCGGGCTCATCGCACCTCAAGGTGACGGCGCAGTCGGCGGAAGAGCGGCGGGAAAAGAAGCTGTCGCTCCTGCTCGAGATTTCCAAGGAGCTGTCGAAGCAGCAGGAGCTCGATCGGCTGCTGGACAAGGTCGTGGACTTCACGTTCCAGATCATGAACGTGGACCGCGTGTCCATTCTGCTGCTCGAGGGCGCGTCGAACGAGCTGGTCCCCCGCGTCTCCAAGAGCCGCACCAGCGGCTCCGGCGCCGCCAAGCACGTCCCCCAGTCCATTGCCCGGAAGGCCGTCGAAGAGCGCGTCGCGATCCTGTCCGACAACGCCGCCGCGGACGAGCGCTTCAAGGGAAAATCGATCCTCATCCAGAGCGTGCGCAGCGCCATGTGCACGCCGCTCATGGGGACGGACCAGAAGGTCCTCGGCATTCTCTACGTGGACAACCTCACTGCGACGCATTCGTTCGCCGACGAAGACCTCGAGTTCCTCATCGCGTTCGGCAGCCTGGCGGCGGTTGGCATCGAGAATTCACGGCGCTCGGAGCAGCTGCGGCGCGAAGCACTGGTCCTGTCCAATTTCCAGCGCTATTTCGCGCCGAACCTGGCTGCGCAGATCGCCCAGCAGGAAGGGGCGGTACAGCTCGGCGGACAGAAACGGCCCGTCGTGATCTTCTTTTCGGACATCCGGGGATTCACGCCCATGTCGGAGCTGATGGGTCCGGACGCGATCGCGACACTGCTCACGGAGTATTTCACCGAGATGGTGGAGATCGTCTTCGAGCACTCGGGAACGCTCGACAAGTTCATGGGCGACGCGATCATGGCGCTGTGGGGAGCGCCGATCGCGCACGCGGACGACGCCGATCGCGCCATGCGCTGCGCCGTGGACCAGCTGGTCGCGCTCGAAAAGCTCAACGCCAAATGGAAGAGTGAAGGCCGGCAGGAGCTGAAGATCGGAATCGGGATCAACTTTGGTGAAGTCTTTGCGGGGAACATCGGGTCGGACCGGCGGCTCGAGTACACCGTGATCGGCGACGCGGTCAATGTCGCCAGCCGACTCTGCTCGAGCGCGGGGGGAAACGAGATCCTGCTCTCCGATACATTCTACGAGGCGCTCAAGAAGCCACCCAAAGTCGAGCTGCTCGAGCCCATTACCGTGAAAGGGAAAACGAAGAAGGTGCCGGTCTACCGCGTCAAGCGATAAGGCCGCCCGAACCGCTCCATCAGCTCCACCACCAGCCGCACCGGCAGTCCCATCACGCTGAAGAAGTCGCCGCGGATTCCCTCAATGAGCACGGCACCGCGTCCCTGCACCGCGTAGGCTCCCGCCTTGTCCATCGGCTCCCCGGTCGCCACGTAGCTCGCGATCGTCGCGTGATTGAGCGGACGGAACGTCACGTCGCTGACGTCCAGCGCGTGCTCGACGCGCCCATCGGTCGCAAGCGCGACCCCGGTCATGACCTGGTGAGTCCGCCCCTGCAGCTTGGCAAGCATCGCTTCGGCCTCGAGCGGCGTCGACGGCTTGCCGAGCACGTCCCCGCGGATGACCACGGTGGTATCGGCGCCGAGCACCAGCTCGCCCGGCTCGCGTTGGGCGACGCTCGTCGCCTTGTCGCGCGCCAGACGGACGACGTAGGAGGCCGGGTCCTCACCGTTGCGCCGGCTCTCGTCCACCTGAGGGTCGATTGGACGGAACGGAATACCGAGCATTTCGAGGAGCTGCTTCCGACGCGGCGAAGCGCTGGCGAGAATGAGAGGGGTCACCGCTCCAGAATCAACGTCACCGGGCCCTCGTTGACCAGATCCACTTCCATCATCGCGCCGAACTCACCCGTGGCGATTGGTTTCCCGCCACTCCGTTCGTGGAGCAGCGCCAGGAATCGCTCGTAGAGAGGAATCGCGACTTCGGGCCGGGCGGCATCGACAAAGCTGGGACGCCGTCCCTTGCGCGCATCGCCGTACAGCGTGAACTGCGAGATGACGAGGAGCGCGCCGTTCACCTCGTCCAGATCGAGGTTCATCTTGCCTTCGGCATCCCCGAAGAGCCGCAGCCCCAGGATCTTCTCCGCCATCCAGTCGAGCGTCGCATCATTATCAGTTGACGCAAACCCGGCGAGAACGACGAAGCCCACCCCGATGCTCCCGGTCACGCGCCCATCCACCCGCACTTCCGCGCGCGAGACGCGCTGCAGGACTACCCTCACTCCACCGTCACGCTCTTTGCGAGGTTCCGCGGCTGGTCCACGTTGCACCCCCGCCGGACCGCGATGTAGTACGCGAGCAGCTGCAGCGGCAGTACGGTGAGGACGGGGGTGAGCAGGTCCAGAGTCTCCGGGACCTCAATGCGCTGATCGGCGAGCTTCGCGAGGCCCGTGTCGCCCTCGGTGACTACGGCAATCACGCGGCCGCCGCGGGCCTTCACCTCTTCAATGTTGCTCACGATTTTCTGGTACACCGCGTCGCGCGGGGCGACGAACACCACCGGCATCAGATCGTCGATGAGCGCGATGGGCCCGTGCTTCATCTCGGCGGCGGGATAGCCCTCCGCGTGGATGTAGGAGATCTCTTTCAGCTTGAGCGCGCCCTCGAGCGCGACGGGGAAATTGTAGCCGCGGCCCAGGTACAACACGTTGCCGGCGCGTAGCAACCGCTCCGCGATGTGCTCCACGGCGGCCGCATTCTGGAGCACCCGCTCCACCAGCTCGGGGAGGCGCGCCAGCGCGCGCACGACCTCTCTCCCCTGCAGGATCGACAGGGAACGCAGCCGGCCGAGCTTCAGCGTGAGCATCGCGAGGGCCACGATCTGGCTCGTGAATGCCTTGGTGCTCGCCACGCCGATTTCCGGGCCGGCGTGGAGATAGATGCCGCCTTCCACTTCGCGCGCGATCGAGCTGCCGACGACGTTGATCAGTCCCAGCGTGCGCGCGCCGCGCCGTTTGGCTTCGCGCAGCGCGGCAAGCGTATCCGCGGTTTCGCCCGACTGCGAGATCCCGATGACCAGGGTGTGATCGTCGACGATCGGATTCCGGTAGCGGAACTCGGAGGCATACTCCACTTCAGTGGGGATGCGGGCCAGCTCCTCCATCATGTATTCGCCGATCAGGCCGGCATGCCACGACGTACCGCAGCCGGTGATGACGATGCGGCGGATCTTCAGCAGGTCCTCGTCGGTCAGATTCAGACCGCCGAAGCGCGCGGTGCCCTCCTCTTCGAGCAGCCGCCCGCGCAGCGTGTCGCGCAGACTGTTCGGCTGCTCCATGATCTCTTTGAGCATGAAGTGCGCGTACCCGCCGCGCTCGATCGTGCCCAGGTCCCACTCGAGGTGGGTCACCGCCTTGTGCTTCTCCACCGCGCCCACGTCCAGAATGCGGTAGTCGCGCGGCCGGACCACCGCGATTTCGCCGTCGTCGATGTAGACCACGGAGCGCGTGTGGGCGAGCACGGCCGACGCGTCTGACGCGACGAAATTTTCTTCGTTGCCGATCGCCACGAGGAGTGGGGAGCCGCGCCGGGCGGCGACGATGGTGTCCGGCTCGCGCGTGGAGACGACGGCAATCCCGTACGTCCCTTCGATCTGCACGAGCGCGCCGGCGACCGACTCGACGAGCGGCCGGCCGTCGCCCTTGGAATGCAGCTCTTCGATCAGGTGCGCGAGGACTTCGGTGTCGGTCTCGGAACGGAAGGTGTGGCCCCGTCTGCTGAGCGCGGCGCGGAGCACGCCGGCATTCTCGATGATGCCGTTATGCACGAGCGCCAGCGTGCCGCCACAATCAGTATGGGGATGGGCGTTGATCGTGTTCGGGACGCCATGGGTCGCCCAGCGAGTGTGAGCGATCCCGGTCCGGCCCGTGGGGTGGGCCCCCGCCAGCTCCTTCTCGAGCGCCGCGATCTTCCCCGCCGTCTTGAAGATGTCAATGCGGCCGTCGGCGATGAGCGCGACGCCCGCCGAGTCGTAGCCGCGATACTCGAGGTGCTTGAGGCCTTCAACGAGGAGGGGGGCCGCCTGCCGGTGCCCGGTGTAGCCGACGATGCCGCACATGTGCTGCTCAAAATAGCGCGGGTGACCCGCGAATTCACGCTTCTACGACTTCGCGCACCTTCCGGGCCAGAGAATCGATGCTGAACGGCTTCTGCAGGAAGGGGATGCCGGCCTCGAGTACGCCGTGGCGTACGATGGCCTCATCCGTATAGCCCGAGAGGTACAGTGCCTTGAGGCCGGGCTGAAGCCGGCGCAGCTCATCGACGACTTTCCGCCCCGAAAGTCCGGGCATCACGACGTCTGTGATCAGCAGATCAAAAATCGCCCCATGCCGCTGCGCTAGCTCGATGGCGCGCGCGCCGCCGTCCGCGACAAATACCTGATAGCCGAGGGACGCGAGAATCTTGCGCGTCGAGTCACGGACCAGCTCATCGTCCTCCACCAGGAGGATCGTTTCATCGCCGCGGAGCCGGAGGGGTTCTCGCGCCGGCTCTCGCGGCGTGATCGGCTCCTCCACGCGCGGGAAGTAGATCTTGAACGTCGTGCCGTGCCCGAGCTCGCTGTACGCCCAGACGTAACCCCCGGATTGCTTGACGATCCCGTACACCGTGGCGAGGCCCAGTCCCGTACCCTTCCCGACCTCCTTGGTCGTGAAGAAGGGTTCGAAGATCTGCGCCATTGTTTTCTCGTTCATCCCGCTGCCCGTGTCCGAGACGGACAACATCACGTAGGAGCCGGGGCGGACCACCTCGTGGGCCCGGGCATACGATTCGTCCAGTTCCACGTTCGCCGTTTCGATGGTGAGCTTCCCGCCCTCGGGCATCGCGTCACGGGCGTTCACGGCCAGGTTCATCACGACCTGCTCGAGCTGGCCCGGATCGGCCTGCACGCGACCCAGCTCCGCCGCGAGCTTGGTTCCCAGCGACACGTCTTCACCGAGTACGCGCTGCAGCAGCTTGTCCAGGTCCACCAGGAGATCGTTGAGATCGAGTACCCTCGGTTCGAGGATCTGGCTGCGGCTGAACGCCAGCAATTGGTGCGTGAGATCCGCGGCCCGCAGGCCCGCCTTGCGAATCTCCATCAGGTCGCCGTGCCGCGGGTCGTCGCGCGTGAGATCTTCGAGCAGCAGATCGGACGTCCCGATGATCGCCGTGAGCAGGTTGTTGAAATCGTGGGCGATTCCGCCGGCCAGCCGCCCCACGGCTTCCAGACGCTGCGCCTTGAGCAGCTGCTCCTCCGCCCGCCGCAATTCCGTCACATCCTCCGCGACCCCGACGACGCGGGTCAGCCGCCCGGAACCATCCCGGACGGGAGTGGCACGGCCGCGAATCCATCGCACCGATCCGTCGGCCCAGACCACGCGGAACATCTCGAGCATCGTTTCCGCCGTTTGGGCCAGCTCGCCCGGAGCCGCAAGGATCCGGGTCCGGTCGTCGGGATGGACGGCTTCGGCCCATGCGAGCGGCCTCCCGTAGGCGTATTCGCGGCTTATCCCAAACACCCGGTCGAACGCGGGATTTGCGTACAGCAGCGCTCCCGTTTCAGCGTCGGTGACGAAGAAGACCTCCCGCACGCTGTCCGCCAGCTCGCGGAAGCGCTGCTCGCTCTCCCGCAGATGCTTCTCCGCCTGCTTGCGTTCGATGGCGTAGCGCAGCACGCGCCCCAACAATGGACTCTCGATCCGTCCCTTCACGAGATAATCCTGCGCGCCGGCGCGGACCGCTTCGAGCGCGACTCGCTCATCCGACAGGCCGGAGATCACGACGATCGGCTCGTCGGGCGCGGTTTCCTGCGTGCGCCGGAACGTGTCCAGTCCCTTGCTGTCCGGGAGGCCGAGATCGAGGAGCACGACGTCGATCGAATTCCGCCTCAGCCGCTCCAGCGCCGGTTGCAGGCGGTCCATCCGCTCGAGCGCAAAGGCGCGTTCCCCCGCACCCTTGAGCAATTCCAGGATCAGGCGCGCGTCGCCCGCGTTGTCCTCCACCAGGAGCACGTTCACAGCACGTGCGGTGGGATGGGTCATGGGCGGGACAGCTTCACGATCTCGAGCCAGAATTGCTCGATGGATTGCACCACCTTGAGAAACTGCTCCAAATCGACCGGCTTGGTCACATAGGCGTTGGCGCGGAGTCGATAGCTCTCGAGCACATCCTTCTCGGCTTGCGAGGTCGTCAGGATCACCACCGGGATGTGCTGCAGCGCGGTGTCGGCTTTGATGTCAGCCAGCACCTCGCGCCCGGTCCGTTTGGGAAGATTCAGGTCCAGGAAGATCAGGTCGGGCCGCGGAGCCTTGGCGTGCGCGCCTTCGCGCCGCAGGAAGCGCAGCGCCTCCACGCCGTCCGCGGCAACGCTGACGTTGTTTCGCACCCTGGCCTCTTTCAGCGCCTCCCGCGTCAGCCGCACGTCGCCGGGATTATCCTCCACCAGCAGGATCTCAATCGGCACGAGGTGGGTCGGAGGCATCGATCAGCCTTCTGCCAGCATGGGAATGGTGAAATGGAACGTGGAGCCCCGGTTGAGCTCCGACTCGAGCCAGATGCGGCCACCGTGACGTTCCACGATTTTCTTGGCGATGGCGAGCCCGATTCCGGTTCCGGGGTACTCTTCGCGCCCGTGCAGCCGCTGGAAAATGACGAAGATGCGCTCGAAGTACGCCGGCTCAATCCCGATGCCGTTGTCGTTGACGCTGAACTGCCATCCGGTCTCGGTCCGAGCCGCCGAGACGTGGATGCGGGGCGGGTCGGACCCGCGGAACTTGATGGCGTTGGACACGAGGTTCAGGAGCAAATGCTCGAACTGCCCCGGATCCGCGGGAACTGTAGGGAGGGGGTCGGACGTCACGCTCGCCCCTGTCTCTTCGATGGCCAGCGCGAGACTCTGTCGCACCGCCTCGAGGGCGGCATTCGCATCGGTGGGAACCGGCATCCCGCCGCGCGTGCTGACGCGGGAATAGGCAAGCAGGTCTTCAATCAGCCGCTGCATGCGCAGCGCGCCGTCCACGGCATACCCGATGAAGTCGTCCGCGTCGCGATCGAGCTTTCCTTCGTAGCGCTTCTTCAGCAGCTGCACGTAGCTCCCCACCATGCGCAGCGGCTCCTGCAGATCGTGCGACGCGACGTAGGCGAAATGCTCGAGCTCATCGTTCGAGCGCCGCAGCTCGGTTTCGACGCGCTTGCGCTCCGTGATATCCACGACCGACGCGAGCACGAACATCCCGTCCTCGGTCTCGATGGGATTGAGGCCAATCTCCACTGGGACTTCAACGCCGCCCTTGCGGACTCCATATAAATCCCGTCCCGCTCCCATGGCGCGGGTTTGCGGATGCGCGAAGAACTCGGTCCGCAGTCCCGGATGGCGCCCGCGCACGCGTCGCGGCACCAGCATGTCGATCGACTGCCCCAGCAGCTCGTCGCGGCGGTAATCGAACAGGCGCTCGATCTCCTTGTTCACCAGGATGATCTTTCCCTCACGGTCGATCATCACCATCCCGCTGGGCGCGGACTCGACCGCGTCGCGGAAGCGCTGCTCGGCGCGCTTGCGCGCCGTGATGTCCACGACGGACGCAAGGACAAAGACGCCCTCTTCGGTTTCCACCGGGTTGATCCCGATTTCGACGGGCACCTCCGTGCCGTCCTTGCGCACGCCATGGAGATCCCGCCCGGCGCCCATCGCCCGCGCGTTGGGATTCTGGAAAAACTGATTGCGGTACGCCGGGTGACCTCCACGGAGCCGGATGGGGACCAATCGCTCGATCGGGCTGCCTAACAGTTCCTGACGGGTGTAGCCGAACAATCGCTCGGTTTCCTTGTTGACCAGCACGATGGTGCCCGTGCGATCGACCATCACGATCCCCGTCGGCGCCGACTCGACCACGGCCCCGAACCGGGCTTCCGCTCGCTCTCGCCCCCGCGTCTCCGTTGCTGTCCGGGCCGCGTTGATCGTCTCGAGCTTCAGCATCGAAGCCATGACCGACGACGCAAACACGACGACGGTCGCGCACACCAGCGCGATCCGGCCGGCGTCAGGGCCGATCAGTCCCTGGCGCTCCAATGACCATTCGAGGAGTGTCAATGCAACCGGAATGCCGATCGCGGTGAGGAGAAGCCGGCGTGCCACGACGCCACTGCCACCCTGCAGGGCCACGATGGCCCCAAATCGCCCCGGCAGTCGCAGCGCGCGGAGCTCATCGGAGGATGGTACAGATTGATTCGGAGGTTGTGACGGGGGCGGAGTTACTCGCACGGCGTGGCCGATGAGACGGAAGGAACGCGTCTCACGGACTGGCATATTGTCGAGACTTGCAGACTGGGCATGGAGCCTCCTTGCGGTAGCCCCCACCACCCCACCCGTCTACCCTTGTGACTATAGAGGAAACGACGGAGACATGCAATTCAGGATGCGACGTCAGGGCGTCAGTCCAGTCCTACACCGCTTCGCATAACGCGCGAAGCGCCATTCCTGGAGATCCCCGAGCGTCACCTGCCCGCGTCGTTATGCGCGAGCGATGAGGATAATGTGCGGTTGGCGCTCGCCTGCTCGAGCAACTCTTTGGCCTTCTTCTCGAAGGCCTCGACCGGCGCGCCAGAGTGAGGCGCCTGGACGGCGGCGCTGCCCCTCCGGAGCACGTCACGGGACAGGCGTGAGCGCCACGTCAAGATGGTTCGTATTGACGGTTGTACATCCGCACGGCGGGCTGGTGCCGTCGACCTGTGCGACTCGCTGCACGGACTCGTAGCCCGGAGCCCCGATCACAAGCTGGTACGTTCCGGCGCCCCCGGCGACGTAGCACGTCGTGCCGGGAGCTTGATTGCAGGAAAGAGCGCTGCTGTAACCAGACGCGTCGACGAAAGCGCCGCTGATGCCCGCTCCAGTCGTACTCGACGTGACTGTGATGGTTATGGCAACGGGGAGCGGGCATGGGGGCTGGAGGCAATCGCTCCGGCAAGCAATCAGCAGTACGGGAGTGATCGCAACGCTTGTCCAGCTGCGCCTGCTCCAAAGCATCAGAACATTCATGGCTCGGAGTTCGTGCCGGCCTCCCCGCGGCCTAACGACGTTAGGTGGCGCGCTGCTTCGTGGGAGACTTCTGCACTCCGTGACGTCGCGCGATTCGTGCGAGCCGCCGGCGCCACTCTGGCAAACGAAAGTACGCAAAGAGCGGAACGTCCTGTCCCGCCACGAATCGCAATCGCACACCATGCTTCCGCGCTTCGTAGAGTCTCGTCCCCAGAAGATCGACAGCCAGACATAATGCCTGCAAGGCGTCCCCGCCTCGTACGCTGGTCCTCTTCATTATCCCGGTCGCTGAGACGTCGCAGACCCACTCCCCTGTTCGAGCCCGATAGGGGATCGCGATGCGGATGCGAACCCGCTTCGACGGCGTCGCAGCGCCGTCGGCGCTATAGGTGGCTTCGACGAAGGTCTTCACACGGTGAGGTCGTTCCTTAGCGGCGCCGTGCGGCCATCACTGTTTGACCATGGTCCAGCGAGGGCTCCTTCCACGTCAGCGCGATATTGTACGGATTGTAGGTCCCGCTGATCAAGATTGGGAATCGAGCACGAACTGCTCATCGCATCCCAGCAGGACGCTCAGACATAGGCCGAGAGAGAATCGGTTCATGCAGCCTCGTGAACTGCTGATGCCCGGTCAATCCCTTGTGACAAGAACCCGCGCTTATGGATCAGGATCGTTGATCGTCAACACGCTTCCAGGGGGCAGTGCGGTGCACAGATCATCCACCAATAGGACAGTCGGGAACGTGAGCAGCACGTAACGCTTGGCCTGGGCAACATTGTCGGCAAAACCCACATCCCCGATCCGCCACGGACCATGCTCCGGATGATCGTCGACCGCCGCGAGCATCCCGGATCGAATGACGCCCTCGAGAATATGGCCCGCGACGACTGGTCCCGTGCCGGTGAGGTGAAAGACTCGGTGAACGCTGAAGTACGCAGCCATCTAGGAAGGATGCGCAGCCCGCTCAAAAGCCAAGCTCTCTGAGCGCGAGATCCGGCGGCATGTCGTCGCCGGTCGACGACGCCTTCACCAGACCCAGCCACTTCATAACCCGCACCGTCTTGAACCCGAAATCAAATTCGGATGGATCGTGGCTCGTGCGCAGCAAGTGCGGATAGTGGTGATGGTTGTTCTGCAGGCAGGCGCTGAAGGTCGCCATGACGGGCAGCCAGTCGCTGATGTTCATGGCATTGTCATGCGGATCATTGTAGCGCCGGGTGCCGAAGCGCCGATCGTGCGTCCAATAATTCTGGATCAGATTCACCCACAGCGCGAAAATCCGCAGGCCAACCCAGAGCACGAGGGCGTATTTCCAGTCGCGGAACACTACCCAGATGACGCCGTAGCTGGCGAATTGCGAGAACGCGGCATAGATGGGGCTCGCCACCATGCGGAACGGCGCCGACTTGAGAATCGCGTCCTCGGCGTAGTCGTGCTGGCAGGGATACGGAAACAGACAGAGGTACATCGTTCTCCAGAAACCGTCGGCGTCCAGCTTGTTCGGGTCGCCCGCATGATCGGCGAACTTGTGGTGATGGCGATGGCGATTCACCCAGCTGACGGGATTCACGTAGATGCCGACGGTGTTGCTGATGACCGTCACCGTCTTGATGAACCACGGCTTGTAGTCGAGCGCCCCATGGGTGATTCCCATATGGATGATGTCGGACAGGTAGACGCCGCTCAGGAACCAGACCGCCGTGAGGTGCAGCAGTCCCATGGTCATGCCGAGCCAGGGGCCGAGCGCCGGCGGCGCGAAGTACGCCGCGGCCGCGGCATGCAGAGCGATGATGGCGTAGCCGATCAGCGTGTGTGCTTTCATGTCGATCGTGCCGCCCGCTTGAACGGGGCGAAGAGCTGGGCAAAAAAGCCGGGAGGAACCGTGTCCTCAATCAGGCCATAGCGTTGCGGCCAGGCGTCTTTCGGCAGGTAGTGGGTTCCGAACAGGCGATCGAGCATGGGAAAATGGATGGCGAAGTTGACGTTCACCGCGTTCTTGTCCGCGGCGTGATGCCAGTGGTGATAGCGCACCGTCACGAAGTAGCGCTCCATCCAATGCGCATCCGGGCGGAAATCCGTGTGGCAGAACGTGGCGTGGAACGAGACGAACACGAGGTAGCCCGCCAACACGCTCTGCGGGAAGCCGCAGATCATCATCGGAATCATCACCAGGCCGCGCGTGATGACGATGTCGATGATGTGGGACCGCGAGCCGGCGATCCAGTCGAGCGTCTTGATTGAATGATGGATCGAGTGGAAGCGCCACAGGAACGGGACCGTGTGGAACGTGCGGTGCACGAGATACTGCCCCAGGTCCGCGACGAAGATCGCCGCGACGAGCTGCACGAGGTACGGCCAGCTCTGGACAATCGCCTGGAGCCGCGGAACGGCCAGCCATTTGGTGAGCAGCAGCGCGGGCAGCACCATGAGGAAGGTGAGCAGCTGCGCGGGCAGATGGGTGGCCACGAAATAGAACGTGTCGGTGGTCCATTCCGGCCTGAAGGTCTTCTGCGCGGGATGCAGCGGCCAGAACCGTTCCACCGGGACGAAGACGATGGTCATGACGAGCAGGTCGAGCAGGAACCAGTCGAAGCCGATGCCGTAGTGTGAGCCGACCTCATTGGGGAGCGGTGTGCTTCCGCCTCCCAGCAGCAGCGCCACCGCCGCGAGCAACCCGGCAGTGAGCGCCAGCACCTTCCGCTGTCGCAGGATCGCGGAAATGGCGGCGAGCACAAAGGCCGCCGCGATCGTCCCCTGGATGAGCAGGCGGATCACCCCCATGGGGTAGTGTGATCGCGCCTCGGGCAGCGTCAGCAGGGCGGGAAAATGCAGGCACAGTGCGCCGCCCAGGCCGAGCAGGCCGAAAAACACGCCCAGGACGCCGCTGATCCAGCCACTCCCGAAATGGGTCGGCTCCGAATCCCCGAATACCCTGTGGAAGAACGCGTCGGACATGGCTCGTGGCTCTCTCCATCATGGTGTTGGTCGCGGGCTCATTTCGACAGTCGATCCGGCAGCTCCGCGGGCATAGTGGGAAAAAGCTGCCGCGAAGTCAAACAATTTTTGCGGGCTCGCTCCGTGATCCCGCTCACTCTCCCTATTGCGCGGTCAGCGGCGAATAGTGATTAGACACCAGCTGCCACCGCCCGGCGCGCATCACCCAGACGCGCGTGAACCGATTGGCGCGCGGGACCGCTTTGCCCCGGTCCTGGCCGACCATCGTCGAGCGACCGGTTTCCACCGCGGTATTCCCATAGACGCGAATGCGAACCTCGTCGGTCGTGATGGACTGGTATGTCAGCGCATGTGATGTGAAGTCAGCGATGACCTCTGCTTTGCCGCGCACGACGCCGGTCGGTCCGATGCCCAGAAAGTCATCGGCGTAGATCCGGCGCAGCGCGAGCGTGTCGGCGCTGATCTGCGCGCGAATCCGTGCCTGGTCTTGCCGCTGAACCGCCTGCTCGGCGCTCGTCGCCTCTCGTGCCTGAGGGCTCTGTTGCTGCGCGAGAGCGTTCGAGACAGTTGACAGGACGAGCGCAGCGATGATCGCCGTTCGCTTCACGAGAACTCTCCAAGCCGCGGGCTTCAGGCGCGTGTTAGGCGGCGGCCAGCGCCGGTTGACCGCTCATGCAGCGTTTCGCCCGCCTCGAGCATCCGAACGAACTTCTCGAGGCGCCGCTGGCGCGTCTCCGCTTTCTTCGCGTCCTGCAAGCGGTAGAGAATCGCATAGCGGTTCCGGCTGTCAAGCGCCTGAAAGAACTCCCTGGCACGGGGCCGGGCACCCAGTGCCGCCTGCAGGTCCGGGGGGATGGTGATCGTCCGCTGGGATGCGTACGCAGCCTTCCAGCGGCCGTCGCGCTTTGCCGCATCCACCTGCGCCAGACCCGCCGGGGTGAGTCGCCCCTCGGCCAGCAACCGCTCGACCGCCGCACAGTTGATCTTGGACCACTTGCTGCGCGGGGCTCTGGGTGTGAAGCGCTGGCGCCACCATCCATCCTTGCTGGTCGCCCTCTGCCCATCGATCCATCCATAGCAGAGTGCCGTCTCGAGGGCTTGCGCGTGCGATAACGGAGGACTCTGGCGGCCGCTCCTGGCAAATTCCAGCCATACGCCTCGCGAGCTCGTGTGATGCTTGCGGAGCCATGCGTCCCAGGCCGCGGGGCTCGCGAACCGCTTGATGGGAAGAGTCTTCGCGTCGGCCATCGCTCGCCGGTTAGACAGCGCCTTCCCCCCATGCTACGTCATTCGAGTCCGGAGCGTCCACAGGCCATGCGTGGTACGTGACGGCAACCCCATCCTTCAACGCCTGCTCGAATCGCGCCCGACGCGGGTGACCCGGAGGAAATGCATCAAGTTCGACGGGGTACGCTTGGTCGAGATCCCCAACGTCCCACCCAGCCCGGTCCATAAATTCCCGCGCAGCGGCTTCAGCCGCAGCCTGAACTACTTCGTTCACAAAGACGGCGGCCAGTGCTCCACCCACCTCATCGTGTGCTGGGTGCGAAGGCTTTGGGCGCGCTTCGAAAGTGAGAAAGAACATGAATGATTGTCTATTGAACAGATTCGTTGTGCTGTCTAACGGACCGCGCCTATGCTGCGGCCGTTCTGTTTCCCATTTCTACTTGGCGACAAAGGTTTTCACCATGCGTTCGTAAATCGGATAGGTCGAAAGGTCGTTCAGCTTCGCATGGGGTTCTCCAGCGATCGAAACCGCGAACATCCGTGAGCCATTGACCAGGTAAGTGGCCTCCATCTCGCTATCAGAACCTGGATTTCCATAGCGGACCCTCAGCGCTACACGGCCATTCACCGACGTCGTGTGTGCGCTGAGAATAGGATTGAGATTCGCTGAGCGCTTCGTATCGTTCAGCCAGTCCGCCGCACTACGACCAACAGGCCGCTCAGCAAGTCGCTCCACCATTACCACGCTGCTGCTTGGTGGCGACTTTCCAAAGCTGACGTAGACGTCCGGCGCAGCGAGATCGGAGCAGTTCTTGCAGCTCCATGCAGTCCACGACGAGGGATATTGGATGCTCCAACCGCCCCGGCTTGTAAATGTCTTCCAGGAATCCTGGAGGTGGCCGTTGGGGGCGAAAACGCAAACGCAAATTGCAGAGAGGACCACCATGCGACCCGTTGCTGAGATCATTGGCGGGCTCGTGTCACAGGCATGGTCGACGGTGCCCTCCTCGAATCCGTGAACTATCGTTCCAAGCCACGAGGAATGGATGCCATGAAAGCAGCGCGCGAGCGCCGGCAGCAGGTCCTCGAGCCGAGCACGCTGTGCGCGCGTAAAGACAGTTGATCCAACTGCGAGCCCGGCGGGGGCCAGGCGGTACAGTTCATCGGCTGCGTGCGAAAGAGAGCGTCAAAGACAGCCTTGATGGCATCGCTCGCGTCGTCACTCAATGGTCGCGCCCCCGTCTACCGGGCTTTGTGGGCTCTGTAGGCTTCAGGCGCATGTTAGGCGGCGGGATCAAGGACCTGACCACGTGGCTGTTGCGACGAATGTAGTCTCTGCGACAATCATCGACCTTAACGTATCGCTCTGCGGCCTGAACGCGTTCAGCCAAATCCGATAAGGGATGCCCGGGAGGAGCACAGCAGGTTGAGTCGCGCTGAATGACGCGTCGGGAATCTCCCCGTAGCGTACCGGCGACTGAAGCCGATTAGTCATACTTTGGCCGGAAAGAACCCATTTTATTGTCACACCTTGTGCGATCACGAGTTGTGACACCGGACAATGAGGGGGCGCCCAGGCAAAGGAGAGGCGCGTGGTTTGTTGCACCGTGAGTGGAAACGGGCCGACGCAGCGGCTGAAGTCGGTCGGCGACGGGCTGCAGCCTGCAAGGAGGCTCACAAGAAGCGCTTGGGAACTGGCTTCGCAGCGCAACACTCGAACCCCGCCGCCTAATGGGCCACGCCTAAGCTGTGGCGCTCTATCTGGAAGTCTTGTGTTTGTGACCGGTGTAACTAAGCGTCGCTGCGTCGCGATCCGAGAGCAGCTCATAGATCTTTCGCCGCTCGAGAGACGCTTCGTAGCCCTTGTTACGCACGCAGAGGACGAACTGCTTTCTGCTGGCCATTTTTAGTCAAGATAACGTTTGATTCAAGATAACGTTTGATTTTGTATTCGCGCCTGCCTACCCCGGTCGCTTCGTACCAATGAACCTCGGCCTGGCGGCCCGTTCCGCCCGCCAACTCTACCCGCGCCAGTCCTTTCCGCTTCCACGGGCGCGTCCATAGCGGCGCCGTAAACGAGCCAATTCCCGAATCGCCGCGCCGGCGCGATCGTTTCGACGTCGGTGATGCGACCGAGTATCCGGATGTACACCGAGGAACGGTGCGAGAGCTACGACAGGAGGTCAAGCCGCCGTCTAACGGACCGCGCCTAAGCTGCGGCCGTTCAGTTCCCGGTTGCCAGTTCCCAGTTGCCTGCTGCGCTCTGGGAACTGGTAACTGGCAAGTGGCAACTGCTTTGTGGGCGCCGTCAGCTTCAGGCGCATGTTAGGCGCCGGCTGCTCCTGGACTTGCCTCATCAATGACACGGAGCTAATCAAGACACACAAGTCCTTCTTCGGCTCGCGCGACACTACCGTGGCACCAAGGGTAAGGATTTACGATCCCATCCGGTTTTGTCAGTTCGGACATGGCAATTCCGCCTGCCACAGCGACAGGTATTCCAATTAAAAGAATCGTCCGAGCGAAGGCCGCTTGGCGCGCTCGGAATTCTGTAAAGTGCGAGAGTGGAATGGTGGTGTATCGACCATTCACAAACCCGCCACGCTATCGCCAGAAACGAGCCGAGGCTCGCGCACTCGAATGTGCTCGCCGTTCAGGAGCGTAAGCTGCACGGATGAAGGTGGTTTGGCGCCAGTAAGTACCGTCAGCTCGCTGGGCGCAAACAGGGTGCAGGCGACCATGGCCAACGACAGCCCAGCCACGGCTGTCATCAAGAGACGCGAGCGTGTCATCACGACGTATTGTAGTCCGCCCGCTGCCTAACGGCCTACGGCCGAGCCGCGCCGCAATGTTGGAGTAGTCACAAAGACAATTCTACCACTAGAAAACTGCGGCGACCGCTCCAGCCGCCTGTGAGGACGCTGCTAGTCCTGAAACACTCTGCCGAGGAGAATGTCTGTAATACGCTCATTCTGAACGCCGAGCCGCATACCGCGGTTGCCCGATTGCGCAGCCGACCGGACGAGGACCTCAAGACCGTCATCCACGACCATGATGCAGGCCGTCCCGTAAAGCGTGCGAGCTCGCGCGATCGAGTCCCCTACTCTCAGGCCCCGCGCCGTTTGGTAGCGCGGTGTCTGAAGCGTGATGGCCTCGACCCGTCCCTCCGAGATCGAGAACGTGAGGCCACGATAGCGCCACTCAAAGCCCGAATCACTGAGGGAATCTGGGCGTCCAAGGCGACGCTCCACGACGATTTGACTGTCGTCGATGGCGACGCCCGCCACCACGTAATCGGAGTCGGCGAGGGCACACTCGTTCGCTGGCCGAACGCGTGTGTTAAGGAGCGCGAAGGCAGTGGGAATAGCGAGCAGACTCCACGTGGCGTTGAAGATCATTGGACCCTTGGCACCGCCTAACGGACCGCGCCTAAGCTGCCGCGCACACTCAGAGTTGACACAAACGCAATTCTTCCTTGAGAAGACGGCGCCGTCAGCTTCAGGCGCATGTTAGGCAGCCGCTCATCTTTCGCTGACTCTCGCGCCGAACTGAGCGGTTAGGGTATCGCGCACGCCGTTCCGAAGGCGATCCCCTTTCGGGCCCCAGGACCATGCGTGGAACTCAGAAACATAGAAAATCACCCCAGTGGAACCGTCACGGGTCACGCAGAGATCGATCCAAAGAGCTTCCGAACCAGCGTCAGCGCGGTAGTATGCTAGCGAGCAGTTGTCACTCTCCTTAGCCATGCCATTTCGTTGAGCGATGGTATCGGAGATCACTACACTTAGGCGGCTGATCGAGTCTACCTCTGCGGACTGCATTTGAAACCCGATACGCGGCATTTTGTGTGGGGTCGCACGCGAGTTGAAGCGCGACTGGGAGAAGAAGGAGTCGTCTCATGTGGCTCCCTGGCGGATATCCCGGATTTCACGCCGCAGCGCATAGTTCGCGGCCCTGCTCCACCAATTCCTTCGCCAGATTGGCCGTCGGAGCTTCCGCAATCAGCCGGATGATCGGCTCGGTGTTCGACGGACGGACGTGCAGCCAACGATCGCGCCACCCAAGCCGTAATCCATCCTGGCGGTCCACCGCGGCGTCGGGAAAACGCCGCGCCAGCGCCGCGTACACCTGCTCGAGCGCAGGGCCGCGCTCGATTTTGGCTTTCACGATCGCGTAGCGCGGTGCCGCCGCGACGATCTGGCTGACGGATTTGCCGGAACGCGCCAGCAGCCCGAGCACCAGCGCCGCGGCCACGGGTGCATCACGTCCCGCATGCAGCGCGGGATACATCACGCCGCCATTCCCTTCCCCGCCGATCGCAGCTTTGGTCGCAAGAATCTTCCGCGCGACATGCACCTCCCCGACCGGCGTCCGCACCAGCTCGGCGCCGAACTCGCGAGCCGCATCCTCGACAACCAGGCTCGTCGACAGATTGCAGACAACCGGTGGATGGTTGCTCTGTCCACCCGGCCCGCCGTCCGGCTGTCCGCCTAGCACAGCCCGCACCGCGAACGCCAGCGTGTAATCCTCGCCGATCGGCGTGCCCGTCTCATCCACAATCGCCAACCGGTCCACGTCGGGATCCACCGCAATGCCGACATGCGCGCCACAACGTTTCACCAGCGCCGCCAGCTCACCGAGGTTTTCCGGGATCGGCTCGGGAGCGCGCGGGAACTGCCCGTCGGTTTGGAGGTTGATGCCCGTCACCTTGCAACCAAAGCGCTCGAGCAGGTCCTGCATCATCGGCCCGCCCGCGCCGCGCACGGCATCGAGTGCAACATGGAATTTCGCCCGCCTGATCCGCTTTACATCGAGCACCGGCAACTTGAGAACAGCCGCAAGATGCCGCTCGATCGCGTCGCGGTCCTGAATTACCCGTCCCCCGTCCCCCGTCCCTCGTCCCCCATCCTTCGCATACTCGAGCACCTGCGCCCCGTCCGCGCCATCCAGGAAAATCCCGTCCGCTCCAATGAACTTGAGCGCGTTCCATTGAATGGGATTGTGGCTTGCCGTGACGGCGATTCCGCCGCCGGCCTTGTGGTGCTCGACAGCCAGCTGAACCGTGGGAGTGGCGACGATCCCGATGTCGATCGCCGTACACCCGACACTCTCGAGCCCGGCAATCACCGCCCGCGCGAACGCGGCCCCCGAAGCCCGCGAGTCCCGCCCCACCACAACGATCGGCTGCTTGCGCTTTGCCCAGAGACCAAAGCCCCTGGCGTAGCGCTGCACGATGTCCGGGGTGAGATCCTTGTCCACGATCCCCCGAACCCCGGACACGCCAACCATCAGCGTGCTGCCTTCGGTCACGCGGGTCTGGCTTCTTGTGTAGAAACGGGGAGGTGGAGCGGCCGGTGGTCGGAGCCGGCAATGGGAAGGGACGCGGCATCCGGGAAGGCGGCAACGAAGGCTTCAACGACTTCGGGGTCGAACTGTCGCTGCTTCCATTCTTCCAGCTCCTGCACCGCCTGCTGGATCGAGAATGCCGCTCGATACGGTCGCAGGCTGGTCATCGCGTCGAACGAATCCGCCACTGTCACCACTCGGACCTCGAGCGGGATCGCATCCGCCCTGAGGCCGTCGGGAAAGCCCTTCCCGTCGAGCCGCTCGTGGTGGTGGCGCACAATGGCTAGCGCGGCGGGCGCCTCGCGCATCAGCGGCTCGAGAATCCGCGCCCCAATGACGGGGTGCTGCATGATGTGCCGGTACTCGGCCTCGGACAGCTTGCCGGCCTTGTGCAGCACCGCCTCGCTCACCCCGATCTTCCCGATGTCGTGCAGCTCCGCGCCGAGCGCGATCACCTCAACGCGGTGCTGCTCCAGCCCTAACCGGCGCGCGATGCCCACGGCGTATTTCGACACTCGCACCGAGTGGCCCCGCAGATACGCGTCCTTCTCTTCCAGGAAGTGCACCAGCGCCTGAAGCCGCTCCAGCGACAACTCTTCGATGCGCCGTGCCTGCTCCTGGACCCTGTCTTCTAAGTGCTGACGGTAGTTGCGGTTCTCGAGGATCAGCCGGCGCTTGTCGAGCGCCTGCATGACGCGGGCGCGCACCTCGTCGAGGTGAAATGGCTTGGCCACGTAGTCGAGCGCGCCCAGCTGCAGGCAGGCGACGGCGCTCTCCACTTCGGCGACCGCCGTGACCACGATGACGGCCGTGTCGGGCCAGCGGCTGACCAGCTCGCGCAGCAAGGTCACACCGTCCATCTGCGGCATGCGCAGGTCGGAAATGACCAGAGGCACCGGGTTCTCCTGCATCATCTGCAGTGCCTCGGTCCCCGAACCCGCCTCGCGGCAGGTGAATCCTTCCCCCTCGAGCAGCCGTACCAGGACGCGGCGCAGCCGCGGCTCGTCGTCTACGACGAGACATTGGACGGCATGGGTATGTGTCACCTTGCTAACGTAAAGGTCGCTTGCTCGGCGCGAAAGGCGCCCTTACGTTCCCGACCATGACTGAGGTATCGCGCGAAGACCTGACCCGCCGCTTCGCGACTCGCGCCGTCCACGCCGGTACAATCCCTGACCCCCTTGCCGGTGCCGTGATGACACCGATCTATCAGACGTCCACCTACGTCCAGGACGGTCTGGGGAAGCCGCATCAGGGATACGAGTACGCCCGCACCCGCAACCCCACGCGGGAAGCGCTGGAGCGCAACGTCGCGGCACTCGAGGGGGGCCGGCACGGATTCGCCTTTGCCTCGGGACTCGCGGCTCTCGACGTGACACTCAAGCTGCTGTCGTCAGGGGATCACGTCGTGTGCGGTGAAAACGTCTACGGCGGAACGCACCGCCAGATGACGCACATCTGGGAGCGGCTCGGCGTGAAGTTCACGTTCGTGGACACGTCGGAGACCTCCCGCATCGCCGCCGCGGTCCGCGCCGAGACGCGGATGATCTACGTGGAAACCCCCACGAACCCGCTCATGCGCATCTGCGATCTTGCTGCGGTTGGCGAAATATCGCGCACGGCCGGCGGGGCGCTGTTTGTCGTGGACAACACGTTCGCCACCCCGTGCTTCCAGCGGCCCATCGAATTCGGCGCCGATATCGTGCTGCATTCCACCACGAAATACCTGAACGGTCACAGCGACATGATCGGCGGGGTGCTGGTCGTCAATCGCGATGACCTGGCCGAGCGCATCGGCTTCCTGCAGAACGCCGCGGGCGCGGTTCCCGGTCCGTTCGACTGCTGGCTCGCCCTGCGGGGGACCAAAACGCTGGCGCTGCGCATGCGCCAGCACGACGCCAACGGCCGCCGCATCGCGCAGTGGCTGGAGCAGCGCCGCGAAGTGAAGCGCGTCTACTATCCCGGCTTGCCGTCTCACCCGCAGCACACCCTCGCCTGCCGGCAGATGCAGGGGTTCGGCGGGATGGTGAGCGTCGAGCTGGGGTCGCTCGAGGCCGCGCGGCGCTTTCTCGAGCGCACGCGCCTGTTTGCGCTGGCCGAGTCGCTGGGCGGCGTGGAAAGCCTGATCGGACACCCCGCGACCATGACGCACGCGAGCGTCCCGCGCGACATGCGGGTCGCCATGGGACTGAGTGATGGACTGGTTCGTCTGTCAGTCGGCATCGAAGACGTCGAAGACCTGCTGTCGGATCTCGAACACGCCTTGGCGTAACAAGGCCGGAGGTACCACATGACGGAATCCACGCTCCCCGCCGCACGACCGCGCAAGACGCTGACCGAAATCGCGGCCGTGTCGTGGGAGCACCCGGCCGACCGCGCCGCGTTGCAGTCACTCCGCGCCGTGCCGGGCTTCGACGAGCTGGTGAAAAAGATCTTCGGGTTCGTGGGGGAACGGGGCGTCCGGCTGCTGTTCCAGGCCGATTCGGTGCGGGTCGGACCGACGCAGTTCCCGCGGTTGAACCTCCTCTATGCCGACGTGCTGACGACGCTCGATTGGCCGGTGCGCCCACCCCTGTTTGTGTCGCAGACGCCGTTCGTCAACGCGGGCGCGTTCGGGATGGATCAGCCTTTCATCGTGATCAATTCCGGCGCACTCCGGCTGCTCGACGACGAGGAGATGCGCGCGCTGCTCGGTCACGAGCTGGGCCACATCATGAGCGGCCACTCGCTGTATCGCACGATCCTGATTCTCATCCTGAACGTGAGCTTCGCCTCGCTGCCGTTCCTCGCGGGGATCGCGCTGCTCCCCATCCGCTTTGCGCTGCTCGAGTGGTACCGCAAGAGCGAGCTCTCGTCCGATCGAGCGGGGTTGCTGGCCAGCCAGGATCCGACGGCCGCGCTGCGGATGTTTCTCAAAATGGCCGGCGGCGGCGACATGTCGCAGATGGACCTGAATGCTTTCCTCGTGCAGGCGAAGGAATACGAGGAGACGGGCGGCGCCCTGGACCGCATTTTCCAGATTCTGAACACCATCGACCGGACGCATCCCTTCAATACTCTTCGCGCCGCGGAGCTGCAGCGCTGGATCGAAGCGGGTGAGTACGATCGCATCGTGCGCGGCGAGTACACGCGCCGGGGGCCCGGCGCCGAGCAGCGTCCGCTCGATAAGGACATCGACGCTGCGCGCGAGCATTACATGAATGAAGCGAAAGCGGTCGTGAACGACGTCGTGGATACGGCCAAGCGGGCCGCGCAGGCGTTCGCGGACACGTTCAAGAAGAAGTGAGGGTCCTGGTCGTCGGCGGAGGCGGCCGGGAACATGCGCTCTGCTGGGCCCTGAAACGCGACGCGCCCACCACCACCTTGTTTGCCGCGCCCGGCAACCCGGGCACCGCCACCCTCGCCACGAATCTTCCCATCGCCGCGACCGCGGTCGACGCCCTCGCCGCCGCGGCGCAGGAACACAAGGTCGACCTCACGATCGTGGGACCGGAGGCGCCGCTCGCCGCCGGCCTCACCGATCGGCTGCGGGCCGCGGGACGCGCCGTGTTTGGCCCCACCCAGAGCGCGGCCCGGCTCGAGTCATCCAAGGCCTTTTCGAAGGATGTACTGCGCTCGGCGGAGGTGCCGACCGCGGCGAGCTGCACGTTTCGCGAACTGGCGCCCGCCCTCGCCTACATCAAGGTCCATCCCGAGCCGCTGGTCGTGAAGGCGTCAGGTCTCGCGGCGGGGAAGGGCGTGGTGGTATGCGCCACGCGCAGCGAAGCGCTCCGCGCGGCGACCGCCATGCTCGAGGACGGCGTGTTCGGCGACGCGGGCCGTGAAATTGTGGTGGAGGATTTCCTCGAGGGCGAAGAGTTGTCCGTCTTGGCGCTCACGGACGGCGAGCACATCGCGATTCTCCCGGCGGCGCAGGATCACAAGCGGCTGCTCGACGGCGACCGCGGGCCGAACACCGGCGGGATGGGCGCGTATTGTCCGGTCAGCATCGCGACAAGGGGGCTGATCGACCGAGTGCGACGCGAAGTGTTCGAGCCCACGCTGCGGGAGATGGCGCGGCGTGGAGCGCTGTATCAGGGCGTGCTCTACGCGGGATTGATGCTCGCCGCGGACGGCACCCCTTGGGTGCTCGAATTCAATTGCCGCCTGGGTGATCCGGAAGCGCAGGCGCTGCTCCCCATCCTTCCTGCCGGCGCGACTGCCGACCTCGCCGCGATTGCCAACGGTGCCTGGAAACCGCGCGCGGCGACGATCACTCCCACAGGAGCGAGCGTCACCACTGTGCTCGCGGCGCGCGGCTACCCCGCTGACCCGGAGCTCGGCGCCGCCGTGACTATCCCGGATCTCGGCCCGGACGTTCTCGTCTTTCACGCCGGGACGACGCGTGACCGCGAGGGGACGCTGCGCGTCGCGGGCGGACGCGTCCTCTCGGTGACGGGACTCGCGGACTCCGTGTCGGCGGCGGCCAAGCGCAGCGCCGACGCCGCCCGGCGCATCGCGTTCGACGGCAAATCCTACCGCGCCGACATCGGCTGGCGGGAAATCACGCGTGCCGGAGCTGCCTGAGGTCGAGACCATCGTCCGCGAGCTGGCGCCGCGGCTCGAGGGCCATCGCATCACCGCCGCGCGGCTCACCAAGACCGACGTGCTGCGCCGCGTTTCCAAGCCCCGCCTGCTGAAGACCCTCACCGGCAACACCTTCGATCAGGTGACCCGCCGCGCCAAGCACGCGGTGCTCAAGCTTTCCAGCACATTGGGATCCTAAGCTTAGAATTCCACGTGGACAAGTTGTCGCG